>Ga0247843_1000020_pt1 | contig 325580 bp, 270 predicted proteins | sample LaCruzMarch2017__FD_192420 | JGI IMG/M metagenome (GOLD analysis project Ga0247843, IMG submission 192420) | Freshwater microbial communities from meromictic Lake La Cruz, Castile-La Mancha, Spain - LaCruzMarch2017_8m | ecosystem: Environmental > Aquatic > Freshwater > Lake | place: Spain... | reverse complement strand
AGCGCGGACCAAGGGCGGCAGGCTCGCCAGCACTTCGGCGCTCACCGGCGGCAGTTTGTCGCGCCACGAACTCACGCCGCGATCGCTAGACGAACAGGGAGCTCCTGGCAACCCCCTGAACGGTTACAACGGCTGATCTCTGACCCGCGGGTCCCGCCCGACCGTCGCGTCTTGTACGCGCTGCTCTTTCTGACCGGCATGCGGCCGGGCGAACTTGGCGCCCTTCGCTTCCGGGACTGGGACCGGTCGGTCGAGACGCTCACCCGCATCACGATCGCTGTCGCGGTGAAGTCCGTCTCGAAAATCGAGGGGAACACGAAGACCCGCGCGATCAAGCAGGTCCCCGTCCATCCCACGCTCGCCGAGATCCTCATCGATTGGCAGGCAAGGGGGTGGGAAGCGGGCATGGGCCGCGCGCCGCAGCCGAGCGACTACGTCATCCCGTCGACACGGGGGCGAAGCAAGGGCCGACCTCGCAACGGCAGTACCATGACCCGCACGTTCCACGCCGACTGTGAGGCGCTCGGCCTGCCCTCGCTGCACCTCTACTGCGCGCGGCACACGTTCATCACGCTGACCCAAGAAGACGGCGGCGACGGAACGGTGCTCCGCTGGATCACCCATGCCCCACCGAAGACCGCGTACGACGGTTACACCCGGCAGAACTGGAAGAGCCTCTGCCGCGAGCTGATCAAGCTCCGGATCACCATCCCCTCGTCCGCCGACGTTGCGCAGGCCTCGGTCCCCGCTGAGGCTCCCGCGCCCTCCGCCGCGGATACCCTGGCCGATACCCTGGAGCGCAGCGCCGACCTCGCCGCAAACGCTGTAGAACAAGCCCCGGCTAGCGGAAGCACAGAGGAATCGAACCTCCCGCGCGGTGCGGAAGGCACCGTCGCCACCAGTTTTGAAGACTGGGCCCGTCACCAGACCAGGTCGTGCTTCCGCCCGGAAGGCTACGCCACCCGATCAGCGCAACGCCAGCGCCGATCGGGTGGTCACTGCCGTGACCGTTGCGCCGTTCTGCCCCGTGGGCCACGACCATGGCGTGGCGGCCCGAGCGACGACCCGACTCTGCGGCGCGGTGCTGGTCGCGGCCTGCGCCGCCGCCCGCCCTCCGGTCCACACAACGCGCGCCGTCGAGGAGCCGCCTCGCGCACCCTCCACGCGCCGCGCACCTCTTGTCAGCCGCCGCACCAGCCCACGCTCGCCGCGGGCTACCGGGTGGTCCGCTGGCCCACGTCGCCGCGCTTCCTCTCCGTGGGGGCGCTCGGCGGGGCGCTTCTCGCGACCACGACCAGCTCGCTCTGCGTCAGCGCCGACGGGGGATTGCAATGGCGCCCGCCGCTCGAGTCGCTGGAGTACCCGACGCTCCTCGCGATGGATCACGGCGCGGTCGTGGTGCGCGAGGGCATCGACCCCAACGGCGACGCGGTGCCCGGCGCCGAGGTTCGATGGTGGGTCAGCGACGACGGCGGTGAGCGCTGGCGCGACCAGCGAGCGGCGCCGTCCTCCGTCGGCCACGGGGTCACCCGGGTGACCCTGCCTCGCCTCGGCGAGCGCGAGGCGGTCGCGTGCGGCGGGGTGCTCTTCGCGACGGTCGACCGGGACGGCGGACCGATCGTCATCGAGAGCCTCGACGGCGGCGACGGCTGGCGCCGGGCGAGGGGCGTCGGGGCGCTTCCGCGCGAGGGCGTGCGCGTCCGCTGCGTGGCGTCGGGCTTCGTGATGATCGAGCGCCGCGACCGGATGCCCGTCGCGTTCTCGCGCGACGCGGGGGCGTCGTGGCGCCCGGTGCGCCCCCCGCCCGTGATCGTGCCCGACGAGGGCGACGTGGTGCGTGTGGAGCGGGGCTGCGTGCCGCTGGTGCCGCGCGGTCTCTTCTGTGAGCTCTACGGGCAGACCTGGGTGAGCAACGACGACGGCCGCCGCTGGCACCGGGGCTCGTCGCCCGTGGGCGCCTGTGCGGGCCGATGCCCCGCTATCGGGTGGGCCGCGACGGCGTCGCCTGGCGCCCGAGCACCATGGATGCCGCGGGCGAAGACCCCGAGCAGGACACGGTTGTCAGTACGGGGGCCGGGGACGTCGTGCGCCTCGAGGACGACAGCGTTCGCGGCGGCGACGCCGTGCTCGCCACGCACTGGCCGAGGGACATCGTGCCGGTGGTGGGGCGATCCCGCGACGGCGTCGTCGACCTCGTGGTCTTCGGCAACGGAACCGTCTTTAGGCGCTCTCAGTAGGCCGACTGATTGAAGTCGGTCTGAACGTTGTTGATCGAGCGGCGCGCGGGTCGGGTCGCGGCGGGTCGGGGGGCCGAGGGCTGCGCCATCCCCGCGCCGGTCTGGGTGCGGGGCACCGAGCTGGGCACCTGACCCGCGAGCGCCGTGGGGTCGGCCGCAGGCGTGAGGTACTGCGCCCGGACGCGGTTGGCCTCCTCGCTGCGGCCCGCGCTGTTGAGCGCGCGATGCAGGGCCAGCGCAATCGCCTGGCGCTCCGCGGCCGGGGGGTCGAGCGCGAGGGCGCGCTGGTAGTTGGCGATCGCGTTCGCGAGGTCACCGCGCGAAGAAGCGCTCTCTGCGCTGCTTCGTGCGGACGACCAGCTCGACGGCGCGGGCGCGGGGGCCGGGGGCATCGCGGCCTGCAGCTGCCGCTCCTCGTCGGCCGGAACCTGCGCATACCCGCCGTACGACCCGGGAGCTGCGGCGGCTGATGGGGCAGGGGCAGGGGCCGCGGCGACCGGAGCCTCGGCCTGACCCAGCCGGCTCGACCTCACGAGACCATCCGATGGACCGCTGCCCGCCGAACGACCGCCGCGGGAGCTGCTCCCGACGCTGTCGCCCGCGCTGCCGCTGCCGAGGTCTGCGCCCCGTAGCGCGTCGAGGCTCTGCGCCCGGGCCGCCTGCCCCTGGGCACGGCCCTCCGCCGGGGCCATCGGCCGCGCGACCGGAGCACGCGACCGCATGCTGTTCGCGAAGCCGGGCGCGGTCGTCGGGGTCGGCGCTGGGGCAGGCGTCGGCGCGAGCTCGGTGGCCAGGATCACCTCCGGCTGGGACATCTCCGTGGTCACCGACTGCGTCGGCGAGCGGAACGGGAGGTATCGCAGCCCGAGGCCCACCATCAGGAGCGAGATCGCCACCATGGCGACCTGCCGTCGCATCGCCAGCTCGCCCACTCGCTGGAGCCATCCCACCGAGCGGGCCTCGCGCGCGCGCCCGATCGGGATCACCGCGGACACCCGCCCGGACACCGCCGCGGTGACCGGCGAGGTCGACGTGAGGGCCGCCATCACCGCCGCGGAGTGCACCGGTGCATCGGGGAGGGACAGCTTCGACGCGAGCACGCGGGTGCGCCCCAGGCCCTCGCTCGCCGCGCGGCAGTCATCGCACCCCTCGAGGTGCGCGCGCACCTCGGCCGCGCGAGCCACGTCGAGCTCGTCGTAGTGCAGGTCCAGCAGGAGGTCGTTGCAGGTCGCGCAATCCATGGCTTCACCCGAGGGTGCGGGCGTAGTCCTCGTACTCGACGAGGGAGGACTGCAGCCGCTCGAGAGCGTAGCGCATCCGGGACTTCACGGTGTTCTCTGGCGCGCCGACCACGTCGGCGATCTCCTTGAAGGACAGGTTGGAGTACTCGCGGAGCACGAAGACCTCGCGCTGATCGCCCGGCAGCGACTCGATGGCCACCACGAGGCTGCGCTGCAACTGGTGGCCGATGGCGTTGCGGTCGGCGCCCGGGTCGTTGGCCGCGACGCTGTCGCCGAGCGTAGCGCCGTCGTCGTCGCGCGCCTGGTCGAGGGACGGGTGCCGCCGGTGCACGGCCTTGCGCGCGTGGTCGATGCACAGGTTGCGGGCGACGGTGTACGCCCACGTCGTGAAGCGCGACGCGCGCTGGAACTCCCGGGCGCCCTGGATCATGCGCAGCCAGGCGTCCTGGAGGATCTCGTCGGCGGTCGCGGGATTCTTCACCGACCGGAGGATGAAATGGAAGATCGGCGTGCGGTGTCTGCGCATGAGCTCCTCGAAAGCACGCGCCTCTCCCTCCCGAAAGCGATCGAGCAGCAGTTCATCGCTGAGCGTTGCGAGCCGATCGGCGTTCACTGTGCCAGGCACTGGGATCTTGGAGGTCGTTGCTTACGAGGACCTTGGGACGCATCACGGACGCGGACGGTCTCCCGTCTGACGGCAGCGACCCAAGGTAGAACTCATCCCGCGCGCCGCGGGAATCATCCTAGGTCAGGTCGTGGCGCGCGGTCCATCGGCACTTTCGCCTGCGCCGATGCGGCGCCCTCGCGGCGACGGTCCGCGTTGACCCTCGGGACGGCACTGGGGTACACCTCCCCCTGCGATTCAAGCGGTACTGCCCGATGGCGTGGCGAGATGGAGGGTGCGCGTGCAACGGCGGATGCTGCCTCGATGGTTGGTTTCAGCGGTGGTCGTTGTCGCTCCGGCGTACGTAGCCGCGCAGCCCGCACCACCCGCTGCCCTCCCTGCGCCCGCGGCGCCGATGGTGATGGCCGCGCCAGCCGCGACGACGCCGGTGTCGGCGATCCCCGCGCCGGCGCCCGTGACGGGGCGCTCGGTGGCGCTGCGCGAAATCGACGGCGAGATGACCTCGCTCTCCAACGACCTCACCGCGGCGCATACCCGGCTGCAGCAGCTGACCGCGACGGTGCTGAGCCAGGTCGGCGGCGGCGGGGCGCAACTCGTCATCGAGCACCAGAACGACATGGGCTCGACGTTCCGGCTGGCACGCGCCACGTACAGCCTCGATGGGTCGACGATCGGCACCCGCACCGATGAGGGTGGCTCGCTCGCCGAGCAGCGCACCTTCCCGGTCTTCGACGGGCGCATCACTTCCGGTGAGCACACGCTCACGGTGAGCCTGGAGTACCAGGGCAATGGCTTCGGAATCTTCTCCTACATCCGTGGCTACACGTTCCGCGCGCGGTCGGTGCAGGCCTTCAGCGTGCCGGAGGGGCGGGCGCTCCGGTTGACGGTGGTGGGCTACGAGCGCGGCGGCGCAACCACCGCCGTCGAAGAGCGGCCGGCCATCCGGTACACGCAGCAGGTGATGACAATCCCCGAGGCGACGGCGTTGTCCAACGCCTCGGTGGGCGGAGCGGCGGCAGCGCCGACGGCGCGATGAGGCAGTCAGTGAAGAGGCGAGACGGCATGCGGCGGTTTACTGCGACGGTAATGGTTCTCGTGGCGATGGCGCCGGGCGGGGTGGCCCTCGCTCAGCAACTCGACGGGGGGGCTGAGCCTCCGTCTGCCATGATCACCGCGGCGCCGCAGGTCATCGCGGCGCCGGTCGGCGACGACGCGGGGGCGGTCACCGGCGAGCAGTACGTGGTTCGCCTGCGCAACCTCGAGCAGCGCATCAACGAGCTCAAGGAGGAGATCTTCCGCTCCAAGGCGCGGCTGTCGCTGCTGGCCGAGTCGGTGCTGCAAAACGCCGTCGGCGGCTCGCGCGCGCAGATCGTCCACCAAAACGAGATGGGCGGCTCGTACCGGCTCGCGACGGTCGTCTACTCGCTCGACGGTGCGCCGATCTTCAACCGTGAAGACGAGACCGGCGCCCTCGCCGATCGGCGAGAGTTCCAAATTTACAACGGGCAGATTGGCGCCGGCGACCACAGCCTCGGCGTCAACCTCACGTACATCGGCGCGGGTCTCCCCTACATGCGCGGGTACCGCTTCTCCGTGCGCTCGACGCAGAGCTTTTCCATCCCTGAGGGCAAGGCGATCCAGATCCGTGTGGTGGGCTTCGAGAAGGGCGGGCCCCTGGAGTCCCCCGAGAGCCGGCCTGCGGTGCGCTATGTACAGCGGGTGATCTCGCTGCGCGAGGCGGCCGAGGGCGCCGAGTCGACGCCGGCACCGACGGGCGGGGCCGGCACCCGATGAAGCGCCGGGGGCTTCGGGGTTGGGGTCTCTCCGCGGTGGTCGCGGCGCTCCTCGCGCCGTCGGCCGTGCACGCGCAAGACCTCGGTGAGGTCGGCTCGCAGCTCTCCGTGCTCGAAGGACAGACCGCGCAGATCGGTCAGCTCGCGGCGAGCGCGGCCAGTGGGGCGTCCCGGCAGGGCCCCGACTACCAGGAGCGCTTCGCGGACGCCGAACTGCTCTACCGCCTGCGCGACTACGCACGCTCCGCGGTGCTCTTCACCGACATCGTGGAGAACTACGCCAACACCCCGGCCTTCCCGCAGGGCCTTTACCTGCTCGGCGACGCGCTCTTCCAGGCGGGCGATCGGTACGGGGCGCGCACCCGCTTCCGGCAGGTGCTCGACCACGCGGGCGAGCCGGTGTTCCGCCCCTTCGTGCAGCGGGCCCTCGGTCGGCTCATCGAGATCGAGATCGCGCTCGGCGCCAACGACGACGAGAGCAGCCGACGGGTGGAGGAGTACTTCCGCCGCCTCGGGCAGATCCCGCCGTCCGAGATCGAGGCGCAGACGACGTACACGCGGGGAAAGTTCCTCTTCCTGCGCGGTACGCCCGACCTCGACGGGGCGCGCCAGGCCTTCGAGGCGATCCCCGCCGCGGCGCCGCTCTACCCCCAGGCGCGCTACTTCCTCGGCGCGATCCTCACGGTGCGCCAGCAGTACCCCGAGGCCATCGAGGCCTTCCAGCGCGTGAGCCAGATCGAGGCCGACGGCCCCGACCAGCAGCGCGTGATCGACCTCTCGATCCTCGCCGTCGGGCGACTGCAGGTCGAGCGCGAGAGCTTCGACGCGGCCATCGAGAGCTACCAGCGCATCGGGCGCAACTCCTCGTACTTCGACCGGGCCCTCTTTGAGCAGGCCTGGGCGTACATCAAGCTCGGCGACGCCATCCGGGCCGAGCGCGCGCTCGAGATCCTCGCCATCTCCGCGCCCGACTCGCCGCTCATCCCGGAGGGCAAGCTGCTCTGGGGCAACCTGCTCCTGCGCACCGGGCGCTTCCAGCGGGCGCAGCAGGTGTTCCAGGAGGTGCGCGACCAGTTCGGGCCGGTGTATCAGCAGATCACCCAGGCCACCGACCGCGCCAACCCCGAGCTCTATTTCCGCGAGCTCATCCGCTCCAACCTCCAGGTGTTCGACGCCAGCAGCTTTCTCCCTGCGCAGGCCCTCGCGTGGGTGCGCCAGGAGGGCGGCCTCGACCACAGCATGCGGGTGATCTCCGACCTCAACACGTGTCGCACGTACGTCCGCGAGGCCGCCGACCTCATCGATCAGCTCAACGCCGCGCTGCACGCCCCGTCGCGCTCGCACGTCTTCCAGGATCTCGGCCGTGCCCGCCAGCGGGTGTGGCAGGTGCTCAACCGCTCGGCGCAGCTCCGCGAGTCTGTCGCCCTCGCGCTTGACCGCAACGCCGACGCGGGCAACGTCGACCTCCAAGGGGTCATCAGCCAGCGCCGCGCGCTCGCCGCGCAGGTCGGTCGGATGCCGGTCGACGACGACGGGCTGCGCCGCCGCGACCGCCAGGCCGACAACGAGCTCCAGACGCTCTCGCAGACGCTCCAGCGCAACCAACAGAGGGTCGACGGCCTCGAGGCCATGGTGGTGGCCATCGAGCGCTACCTCGCCGATCCGGCTCACCAGAGCGTCCAGCTTGACCGCACCACGCTCCAGGCCGAGCTCGGCCAGCAGCGGGCGTCGCTGCAGCAGTATCGCGACCGGGTGACCAACATCCGCCGCATGATCGGCGCGGCCCGCTCCCAGATCGGCCCGGGTGACCCCCGGTATGCCCACGACGTGGAGATGCGCGCCCAGCTGCGCGACCTCGTGGCGCGTGAGGTGGCCGCCCTGCGCGGCGCCGGTCGGCTGCCCGCCGAGGCCGAGGCGCTGATCGCGCGCATCGACCGGCTCGACCAGGGCATCGAGGAGGCAGACGGGCGCATCAATACCCTGGTCGACCAGCGCATCGTGCTGATCACCAATCAGGTGCACGAGGAGGAGACCCGCGTCGCGGGCTACCGCGAGCGCCTAGGGGCCCTCGAGCGCGAGGCCGAGGACGTGGTGGGCAACCTCATCCAGCAGCAGTTCCGGCAGGTGCGGCTGCAGTTCTACCAGATCGTGATGCGCGCCGACCTCGGGCTCGTCGACGTCGCGTGGGAGGAGCGCGAGGAGCACAACAACCGCGCCCGCCTGCTCGCCGAGGAGCAGAACCGCGAGATCTCGGCGCTCAACGACGAGTTCAGCGAGGTGGTCGAGGGCGCGTCCGCGACGGACGCCCAGCAGCTCACCGGCCAGCGCCCGAACGCCTCCGAGGCCGCGCCCGCGGCCACCCCTGCGCCGGGGCAGACCCCCGCGCCGACTCCTGACCCGGCCCCGGCGCCGGGTGTCACCCCGCCGCCTCCGACCGCCCCGCAAGGCGCGACGCAGGGGCCGGGTCAATGAGGGCTTCCATGCGATGGCGGATCGGTCTCCTGTTGATCGTTGCGATGCTCATGGGGCGCGTGCGCTCCGAGGCGCAGCCCCTGCCTTCCAGCCCCGACGCGGGGACTGCCCTCGGGGTGGGCTCCGATGCCGGCGCGATGTCGTCCGGCACCACTCCCGACGACGCCTCGGTCGCGCCCCGCACGGGCGCCGACCCGGGCAGCGCCTCCAGCCTCACGGGCGGACCGCCGCCGCAGTCGATCACCCCGCGCCCCGCGCCCACCCCCGAGCAGATCGAGGCGCTCCGGCTGCTCGAGGCCGAGGTCGATGGATTCCTCCATCGGGGCGAAGGGTTCCGAAGCTCGGTCAACGGGCTGCTCACGCGCGAGCACGACCGCCAGCTCGGCCGGCTCCGGGCAGGCTTCGACCGGCAGATCCAGGCCGAGCGCGCCGCCGAGGGCGAGGCCCGGCGCCACGCGATCCAGGTGTTCGAGCGCTTCCTTGAGACCTACCCCGAGGACACCGAGCGCACGCCGGACGTGATGTTCCGCCTCGCGGAGCTCTACTATGACGAATCGGCCTACGCCCGCCTCTCCGCGATGGACGTCGCCGACCGGCGGCGCGAGGAGCTGCGCGCGCAGGGCCTCCCGGTCGACACGGTGCAAGACCCGCCGATCGACTACCGCTGCTCGGTCCTGCTGTACCGCCATGTGATCTCGCGCTTCGCGAGCTTCCGGATGAGCGACACGACCCACTACCTCCTCGGCTGGGTGCTGAAGGAGATGGGGCGCGAGGACGAGGCCATCAACGCCTACAAGGGCATGGTCTGCCCGGGGCGCTTCCGCTACGAGGCCTCCCAGGGGCTCGACCTCGCCGCGCCGCTCCAGCCGAGCGACCAGCCGGTGGTGTGCCCGCACCTCTTCGACATGCTGCGCCCGCGGGCGCCCGAGCTCGTCTCGCCCGCACCGCCGCCCGCCGTCGACCCGGACGCGGCGGTCGCTGCGGCTCCGCTCCCGGCGATGCCCGAGCTCGCCCCCAACCAGACGGTGCCCATCCCCAGCGACTACGCCGCGTGCGAGCCGATGCGCGGGCCCAACAACCTCCCGTCCCGGTACGCGGGCGAGGTCTGGTACTACATCGGCGATCACCACTTCGATAACGCGCGCGACGATGAGGGCAACGCGCTCGCCATCGCCGCGTACCGCGCCTCGATGCGCGCCAGCCTGAAGCCCAGGCCGGTGGTGGCCAACCGCGCAACCGCCGCCGCGATCCAGGGCGCCGGCGAGGGAGGCACGCAGATGCCGGCCGCCGCGCGGGCGCAGTTCGACCCGGCGATGGAGTACGGGGTCTTCTGGTCGAAGGCGCTCTACAAGGTCGGCTGGGCGTTCTTCCGGATGCAGAACGGCTACCCCGAGGCGCTGCGCAACTTCTCGCTGCTGCTCGACTACTACGACTACGTCGGCACCGAGGCCGCCACGCAGGGCAACCGCTCCGACACCATCAAGTGGATCGGCGTGATCTTCTCTGAGAGCGACTGGGGCGCCGGTCCGGGCGACGACGTCAACCGCTGCCAGGGGCTCGTCGACCAGGTCGCGCTGCCGCCCGCCGATGCTGCGCGTCCCTTCGACTGCGCGGGCATCCTGCGCATCACGTCGCCCGCCGACCCGGCGCAGATCGCCGCGGTCCGCGAGGGGCAGGGGGCGCAGCGCGCGGTGCCCGTGCCGGGCCGCCCGACCTACCTTCCGCAAGACCGCCCGTGGACCCCGGAGGCCTACCTCGAGCTGGCCAACGACTACTTCCAGCAGACGAAGTACTACGAGGCCATCACGCTCTACCGGCTCTTCCTGGCGCTGTACCCGCTGCATGAGCGGGCGCCGCGGGTGGCCGAGAGCATCGCCATCTCCTACGAGCGGCAGCGTCGCTTCGACCAGGCGATCGACGCCCGCGGCGGCCTCGGCCGCTACACCGAGGGCAGCGCCTGGTGGAACGCCAACAACAACCACCCCGACGCCCAGCGCTACGCCGACACGGTCGCGCGCAACTCGCTGCACGACACGGCGCTGCAGCACCACCAGGCGGCGGCGCAGGCCCGGCAGCGCGGCCGTGTGCTCGCGCAGCAGGCGGCCGCCCAGACCGGCGCCGAGCAGGCGCAGACCCAGGCCGACGCGGTCGCGAAGCTGCGCGAGGCCGACACCGAGTACCGGGCCGCGGTGCGGGCCTACACCCAGTTCATCGAGAACTACCCCAACGACGAGGCCGCGTATGAGTTCCGGTACAACCGGGCCGACGCGCTGTTCTGGTCGCGCAACTACCAGGAGGCGGCGCGCGCCTACTCCGACGTGCGCGAGTCCAACGAGAACGACCAGTTCCTGGTGGCTTCGGCGTACATGGCCGTGAAGTCGCAGGAGGCCTTCATCCGGCTCCAGGCGCAGCGGCGCGCCTTCGACCCGTGCCTCGCGATGCGCGCGGGCATCCCCGCGGCGGAGCTCACCGACGAGGCCGGCGCGGCGCTGCTCACCGCGGAGCAGGCGACGACGTGCTCCGCGGCGCCCGTGACGGGCACGAGCGTCACCGAGCTCAACATCCCCGATCCGGTGCGCCTGCTGATGGACGTCCGGATCGCGTTCTCCAATCGGGTTCCGGTGAACCTCGACACGGCCTCGGCGCTCGCCGAGGTGGTGTCGGTCGACCCGGAGCACCCGGAGAACAACCCGCCCTTCCGGCCGAAGTTCGCGTACCTCAACGCGCGGACGCTGCTGCGCTACGGCCACGCGACGGAGGCCGAGACGCTCTACAACCAGATCCTCGAGGTCTACTGCGCCGACGCGACCGTCGCAGGCGCCGCCTTCGATGACCTGAACAACCTCTATGTCCTCACCGGACGATCGTCCGAGCGGGCGAACCTGGCGCGGCGCGAGCAAGCTCGTACCTGTGCCGCGGGCGAGGCCGCCGTGCGAACGACGCGCGGCGCGCAGGTGCAGGGGGCCATCACCGACGAGATCTTCATCGTCGCGATGAACCACTTCCGTGATGCGGAGCGCGCCACGCCTGATCAGGCGGGCGCCCTGTACGAGCAGTCAGCTCGTGAGATGGAAGCGGCGGTCGCCGCAAACCGCACGCATGCCCAGGCCGCGCTGGCGACCTACTACCTGGCGTTGGCGTACGAGCGGACGGGTCGCTTCGACACGGCGACGCAGACCTATCAGCGCATCACCCGGGACTTCAACAACACGCTGAACACGGCGGGTGAAGAGCTCACGGGCGAAGATCGCGCGCAGCGCATCAACATCCTGGAGGTGTCGAACTTCCGCGCCGCGGTGAACCTCGAGCGCATCTTCGACTTCGACAACTCGATCCGCTTCTACAACAACGTCGTGTCCGACGCGCGCTTCGCCACGGCGGCAGATCACCCGAGCCACGTGCACGACTCGCTCGCGTCCATCGCGCTCATCAACACCAACCTCGGTCGCTGGGATGCCGCGCGCGCTGCATGGCTCGCGTTCATCCCCCGCGCGGAGGCGGGTCGGGAGCGCGCGGAGGCGGAGTTCCGCGCCGCGGAGATGCCCTTCAAGGCATCCAACTGGTCCGTGGCTCTCACGTCGCTCCAGGACTACCTGCGGCGTACGCCCTCGACCCCGGACACGGCGCAGTTCCGGGTGCGGGCGCAGTACAACATCGCGCTCACCCAGCGCAGCCTCGGGAGCGACCGCAACTACCGCGCGGCCCTCCGCGAGGTGGTGACGGTGTTCCGCTCGTCGGGGCAGCAGCCCGGCTCGCCCGCCGCCCAGTGGGCCGCCGAGGCGCTCTTCCGCGACCTCGACGACCAGGTCAACGAGTTCACTCGGGTGCAGTTCCAGCAGGGCGACGCGGCGGCGCTGCGGGCGCAGATCGACCGCTTCAAGACGCAGCTCCGGGCGATCGACGCCGCGGCGCGCGACGTCGTGGGCCTCCGCGGCGGCGAGTACTCCATCGGCGCGCTCACCCGTCAGGGCGAGGCGCACGAGTACCTCGCGACGCAGGAGGCGCGGGTGGGCTCGCTCATCCAGCTGTCGGCCGCGCAGCAGGCGAACTTCCGCCGCGCGGAGGCGTCCATCGCGCAGCTGCGCGCGGCGGCGGACACCCTCGAGCGCGCGGGTCGCGACGAGCAGGCCCAGGCGCTGCGTGACCGCGCTGACGGGCTCCAGCAGCAGCTGGATGACCAGCGCACCGGCGCGATCCAGCAGGTGCAGGAGAGCTTCGACCAGGAGGCCGAGGCCGAGCGCAAGCTGGCGATCATCAACTACGGCACGGCGGTGCACACGTCGCGCACGCAGAACATCCCGACCCCGTACGCTGCGCGCGCGCTCGAGCACATGCGGCTCGACGAGAACCGCCCGCTGGTGGACGCCGCGCTCAGCCAGCAGCGGGTGTTCGAGTACCGCAGCGGGATGTTCGACGGCGAGGCGCCCGGCGCCACCGTCACCCAGACCACGCCGCTCGCGGGCCCCGGTCTCGTCAGCGAATGATCAGAGGAACGATGCGCCCCACTCCCTCCACCACCGCGGTCCTGGCGATCCTGCTGAGCCTGTCGGCCAACGCGTGCTCGTCCTCCAACGAGGGGACGACGCCGCCCGCGCCCGCGACGAGTTCCGGGGGCGACAACACCGCCGACACCCCCGACGGGGGCCTTCCGTCGGAGTCGACCGCTCAGACCGCGCCGCCCCCGCCGACGCCCGCGGCGCCGGTGACCCCCACCCCGGCCGCGACCCCGCCGTCCGCGCAGGACTCCGCGACCGCCACCTCCCGCGTGCAGCTCGCGGGCGCTGCGCGGGCGTCCTTCGAGCAGGGCCTCCAGGCCGCGCGCGCGGGCCAGCTCGAGCAGGCGATGCAGGCCTTCCAGTCGGCGATGAGCGCCGAGCCCCGGGCCGCGCAGGCGGCGTACAACGCCGCGGTGGTGGCCGAGCGGCAGGGCAACGACGGCGCCGCCGATGGGCTCTACACCCGCGCGCTCGCGATGCAGGCGGACTACGACCCGGCGGTGGTCGGCCGGGCCCGCATGCTGGTGCGGCAGCGGCGCATCCCCGAGGCGGTGTCCTTCGCCGCCGCGGTCGCGCGGGCCAACCCCCGCAATGCCCTCATCCGCGCCGAGCACGCGCGGCTGCTGGTGCTCAACAACCGCGCTGCCGACGCCATCGAGGAGGCCCGGCAGGTGCTGCGCTTCGACGAGCGCAGCGTCGCGGCGCGGCTCGCGGTGGCCGAGGCGTACCGCGCGCAGGGTCGCCTCGACCTCGCGCTCTACATCGTCAACGATCTCATCAACGGCGCCGACCCCAACCACCAGAACAACGGCGCGGGCGCGAGCAACCCCGAGGTGCAGCACCTCCGTGGGCTGCTCCAGATCGAGGTCGAGCGCAACGTGCCGGCGGCCATCCAGTCGTTTCAGCGCGCGGTCGAGCTCTCGCCCGAGTACGTCGAGGCCCGGAACAACCTCGGGGTGCAATTCCTCAACGCGGGCAACTACGAGGCGGCGGTGGCCAACCTGAGCGCCGCGGTCGCGCTTGCCCCGAGCTGGGCGAAGGCCCGGCTCAACCTCGGCGACGCCCTGCGCGCCACCCGGCAGTACGACCGGGCGATGCAGGAGTTCCAGCGGGTGCAGGCGCTCGACGGCACGCTGCTCGAGGTGCACTACAACACCGGTCGCCTCTACGCCGACCAGGCGCGGGACGTGACGGGCACCGGGGTCGAAGAGCTTCAGCGAAAGGTCACCCTGCTTCAGCAGGCGCAGGCGGCGTTCACCCGGTTCCGCGACGCCCTCGGCGGGCAGTACGCCGCGCACCCGAGGCGCGAGGACGTCGAGGGGCAGCTCGGCCGACTCCCGCAGGCCCTGGAGCGCGCCAACCGCGCGTTGCAGCGCGCGCAGGCGAACGCCCGGCGCACTGCAGCGACTCCCGCCGCAGCGACTCCCGCCGCAGCGACTCCCGCCGCAGCGACTCCCGCCGCAGCGACTCCCCCTTCTCCTGCGCCGCCTGCTCCTGCGCCGCCTGAAGGTGGCACCGGCGCGATTCCGGGAGCAGCCGGCGGGGCGACACAGTGATAGCCTTCCCGAGGATCCCGATGCGTACTTCAACCCGGACGGTGATGGCGGTCGCGTCGGCGCTCTGCGCTGCGGCCTTGTGGAGCAGCGAGGCCGCCGCCCAGGTGCCCCCCGCGGACCCGACGGCGACCCCGACGCCGCCTCCACCCAACCAGGAGATCGCCGCGACGGTGCGCACCGAGAACGGTCGCCGCGTCTACGTGGCGAGCACGACCATCGAGGTGCGGGGGGAGATCCAGCGTCCCTACGCGTTCTCGGTGTCCGGCCGATCAAGCCTTGGGTACTCGTACTTTGAGGCGCCCATCCACTTCCTCCGCGAGATCGTGGACGCGGTGCGGCGGGCGCCCTTCTGACCCGCTGACGACCGCGGGGAACCTTCCGCTGCGGTCGCGGTCAGAGTCGGTGATAGATGTTGAACGTACGGAGGCGATGACGATGGCCCAGCAGACACAACCCCCGCGCGGAGGAAAGCCCGGCGCGATGACCCAGGCGATGGCCGCCCAGAAGGTGGCCACCGGTCCGAAGGTGCTGCGCATCGGCGTGATGCAGGGCACCCGGATGTCCGAGGAGCGGATCATCCGCGACCGGGCCTCGGTCAGCGTGGGCACCACCGAGCGCAATACCTTTACCGTGGCTTCCTCGGAGCTCCCATCGAGCTTCGAGCTGTTCACGATGGCGGGCGGTCAGTACCAGCTCAACTTCACCGACAAGATGGAGGGGCAGCTCGCGCTCGCGGAGGGCATCAAGAAGCTCGCCGACCTGCGCAGCAACCCGAGCACCAGGCGCGGCCCGACGGGCTGGCAGGTGCCGCTGTCGGAGACCTCGCGCGGCAAGATCCAGCTGGGCGGGGTGATGTTCCTGTTCCAGTTCGTGGTGCCGCCGCCGCCACAGCCGAAGCCGCAGCTCCCCGCGGCCATCCGCGCCGGCTGGGTCAAGAACATCGACTGGACCTACAACGCCTGCTTCTCGGCCTTCCTCGTCCTCGCCATCGCGAGCATCGCGTACGTCGAGTACGTGTACGACCCCATCGTCGACGACGAGCTCTCCCTCGACGACTCCCGTCTCGTGCGCCTGCTCGCGACGCCGCCCCCGGTGGAAGAGCCTGAGCCCACGCCCGAAGCCGAGGCCAACCCGGCCGACACCGCGGCCAACGCCCCCGCGGCTGCGGCGCCGACGGAGCACCGTCCCGCCCCGTCCGCAGCCGAGCGCGAGGCCAGCCGGACCGCCGCGGCCGAGCGTCGCAGCGAGGCCGCCACCGCCGCCGCCAACCGCGCGGTCGATGCGGCGCTCTCGGCCCTCAACAACAGCGCGGAGTTCGCGGCGCTCACGGGCGCCAACGACACCGGTCGGGGCAGCGCCCGAGACGCCCTCGGCCAGGGCGGCCTCATGGCGGGCACCGAGCGTGACCTCGCCAACGTCGGCGGCATCTCCGCGGCGAGCGGCCAGGTGGGCGTGCGGCGCGGGGGCCTCGCCTCGGCGGGCGGCGGCGGCCTCGGCGGTCGGGGACTCGGCCAGGGCGGCGCGGTCGCCTCGAGCGGCAACGCCATCGGGAGTGGTCAGGAGATCGTGCGCGAGCGCGTCATCCGCGGCAACGCTGACATCGGCAGCGGCGACTCCACCGGCGGCGAGGGGCAGGTCGACCCCAACGCGGTCGCGCGCATCATCCGGGGCCAGATCGGCGGCATCCGGGGCTGCTACGAGCGTGAGCTCCGCAACAACCCCACCCTCGCGGGCCGTCTCGAGATGAGCTTCACCATCGGCGCCAGCGGGCGCATCACCCGCATCTCTGCGGGTGGTCCGTTGGCGTCCTCGTCGCCGGCGGTTGGGTCATGCGTGAGCTCGCGCCTCCGCGGACTGGTCTTCCCGACCCCGGAGGGTGGAAGCGTGGAGTTCTCGTTCCCGTTCACCTTCACGCCGGGCAGCTGATCGCGCGAACAACGCGGCCCGCGAGCGCGGACGCCCCAGGAGCAAGAGGCCGAAGCCTCCCTCCTGGGGCGTTTTCGTTTCCGGTGCGGGCGCGAGGGCTCAGTCGCAGGCGGCGGGGGACGGCAGGCGGCAAGGTCGGCAGGCGCGCGCGGCCTGCCCCATGTTGCTGGGGCGGGACAGGGTGATCCCGTCGCAGATCGGCGCGGCCGCCGGGCAATCCGAGTTGATGTTGCAGGGCGCGGTGCAGTAACCCGCCGTGGCGGAGGTACCGACGCAGAGCACGTTGCGGCAGGTGCTCGCGCCGTTGGGGTTGCACGCCCCGCCCACGGCCGTGACGGCGGAGGCCGGCGCCGGGGCGCAGGCGAAGTCCATCCGGTCGGCGAAATAGTTGAGCCGCGGGACGCACGCGGTGCCGGCCGCGCAGTCCCCGTCGCGGGCGCACGTGGGCGCGCACACGCCGAGCGTGGTGAGGGGCCCCATCGACACTGGCTGGTAGAACACGTTGATGCAGCGCTGGTTGGCGCCGCGGGCCTGGCAGAGCGCGTCGCCCGCCTCGCCGACGGGGCAGGCGACCGTGCAGCGGCTGTTGGAGCACACGCCGGTCTGGCACTCGCCGCCGTTGCCGCAAGTTGCGCCGAAGGCCCCGGCGCCCGGCGGGGCCTCGCAGCGGAAGCAGCGCCGCGTGACGATCGCGCCCGCGTCGTTGACCCCTGCGTCGGGTCCGCCGCCGCAGACGAAGGGACCGCCGCACGACTGGCCCGCGGGGCAGTCCTCGGCGCGGTTGCACTCGCCCGGGTCGCGCATCGAGGGGGCGCGGCAGGTGCCAGCCTCGCAATACCCGCCCCCGTAACACCCGCGGGTGACACAGCAGACCTGGCCCGGCATGCCGCAGTTCATGGGCGGGGTGAAGGCGTCCGTCGGGGCGCCACCGTCACCAGGCCCGGCGCCCGTGTCGGAAATCCCGAGGTCGGTGCCGGGCGGGACGTCCGTTGCGACGCCGAGGTCCGTGGCGCCCGCGTCCGAGGCGGCGCCGACGTCTCCGCCGGTCGCGTCACCGCCCGACGGGCCGAGGTCGGTGGCCACGCCGCTGTCGGCCCCGGGCGGCACGCAACGCGCGCTGGCCCCGGAGCCCACGCAGGTCTCGCTCGCCCCACAGGCGGGGTTGCAGGGGCTCACGCAGGTTCCGCTCGGGGAGCACAGCGTCCCGGCGCGGCACTCGGGGAAGCACCTCGGCCCGATGACCGCGGGGTCGTCGTCGCTGCATCCGCCCAGCGTCCAAGCGGCGAGGATCCACGCGTATGCCCATCGAGACCGGTGCCGTGCGTTCATTGCCTCCATTGGCTATCACGGCGGGGTCGCGGCGGTCATCGGCGCGTTCTGCTAGTGTCGCCGCCGTCATGGCGCGCGGGCGACTCCACGCAACCCTCACCTACGGCGGCCTCGCGGTCCTGTCTGTGGCGTCCATGGGCTTCGTGGGTGGACGGCGCCGGGGGTGCCCCGCAGGGATGATCGCCGTCGCGGGGGAGTACTGCATCGACCGCTACGAGGCCTCGCTCGTCGAGCTCCTGCCCCGCGGGCGCACCCGCCCGTGGAGCCCCTTCGCCCCGCCGCCCCCGCGGCTGCGCGTGCGGGCCGTCGCGCGGGCGGGGGCCTTCCCCCAGGGGTACGTCTCGCAGGTGCAGGCCCGGGCGGCGTGCCGGGCGGCCGGGCGGCGGCTCTGCGCCGAGCCGGAGTGGGTGCGCGCCTGCAAGGGGCCCACGCCGAGCGCGTGGCCTTACGGGCCCAGGTATGTTCCGCGGCGGTGCAACGACGGTCGCGAGGGGCCGGTGCGGCGCATCTTCGGCATGGGCGACGTCTTCCACGAGACGCAGATGAACGACCCGCGGCTCAACCAGCTCCCCGGCACGCTCGCCCGCGCCGGGGCGCACGCGCGCTGCCGCAACCGCTACGGGGCCTTCGACATGGTGGGCAACCTCCACGAGTGGGTCGAGGCGACCACCCGCGGCGGGCACGGGGTGTTCCGCGGCGGGTACTACGTCGACGTGCACGTGAACGGCTCGGGCTGCGACTACGCCACCCGGGCGCACAACCCGAGCTACCACGACTACTCCATCGGCTTCCGCTGCTGCGCCGACCTGCGCTGACCGGAGGGCCTCAGCGCTGCGGGGCCACCGGCTCCAGCAGGAAGTCGTCGACCATGATGTGGCCCCACCCGGCGGTGGCGTTGTCGTAGACCTCCAGGGTCGCGCGGCGACCGCGCCACTCGCGCACGTCCCAGTAGGCGCGGTGCATCCCCTCGGTGTCGTTGCCCGCGGTGCGGCGCACGGCGAGGCCGCCCACCATCAGCCGGACGCCGAGCTCCTCGACGTTGGATCCGCCGCCGATGAGGAAGGAGATCGCGTCGGTGGTGAGGGTGAACTCGCGCGACCGGAGGGTGCCCACGGCGGCGTCGCCTGCGCGGTTGAACGAGGTCGCGTAGCGCTGCCCCCGCCAGCCGTTGACGAAGGTCTGGCCCGTGGGGAGGTCGTGCACCGGGCCGAGGTTGAAGGCGGTGCCGGTGGCGGTCCAGCCGGTGTAGCGGGGCACCTCGAAGGAGCCCTCGACGGCGTCGAAGGGGGGCACTCCGCGGCGCCACGGGGCGAGCACGCCCACGCGGGCGCAGTCGCCCTCGCCCGGGCGGTGGGGGCGCCCCGCGAGCGCCGCGAAGGCCTGCGCGAAGTCCGGGTCCCATGCCTCGCGGCAGGACACGGTGGCGGCGAGGCGACGCGCCTCCTCGACCTCGCCGCGTGCGAGGTATCCCCGCGCGGTCACCAGCCGGGCCCAGGCGCCGCGGGGCTCGATGCCGGTGCGGTCGACCAGCGCCGCGGCGTCGACCGAGCGCCCGACGGAGCCGAGCATGACGAGAGCGTTGTGGAAATCCGTGCGCTCCTCGCTGGCCTCGGGGAGGTGGGCGAGCGCGGCGGCGGCGTTGCGGTAGGCCGCCACCTCGCGCCCGCCGTCGTACCCGTGCCTGCGCTGCGCGCGCAGGGTCTCGGCGCGGCGGCGCATCCAGCTCCGGCGCGGGTCGAGAAGCACCGCGTCGCGGGCGAGGGTGAAGGCCTCCTCGATCTGGCCGGAGCGCTCGGCGGCGCGGGAGCGCTCGGCCATGCGCTCGGCGGCGCGCTGCACCAGCGAGGCGGTCCCGGGGTCGCGGCGGCCGAAGCGCAGGGCCTCCGCAGCGAGCTCCGTGGCCATCGGGAACTGCGACCGCGAGGCGAGCGTGAGCCCGTGCTCGGCGAGGGCGCGGGCGTAGCGCGACACCAGCAGGCGGGCGTCGGTCTCGGTCTCGTCGAGGGCCCGCAGGCGGAGGGAGAGCACCAGGCGGCGCGCGTCGTGGAGGCGGCCGTGGGCGAGGAGGTCGTCCATGGTGGCGCGGAGCAGGTCGAGCTCGCGCCGGGCCTCTCCCCGGGCGACGGTGACGGTGCCCAGCGTCGCCTCGGCCTGGTCGTTGCGCCAGCGGATCTCGTAGCGCCCCGCGGGGAGCACGAGGCGCGCCCGGGCCCACGGGCGCTCGCCCGCGAAGAGGCCCGACACCGGCACGATGTCGCCCATCAGGTGCAGCGGGACCGAGACCCGCGCTCCCCCTTGCAGGGGCTCGGCGACGATGCTCCCGGGCAGGGCCTCGTTGGCGTGCGCGTACGTGACCTCGACGCGCAGCGCGCCGCCGGGGTCGAGCCCGCGCGCCGAGAGGGTGTAGCCCTCGATGCGGCCGTTGGGGCCCGACGAGAAGCGCGGGCCCTGGTGGGCTTCTTCGGTCCACGGTGCGGCGAGGCTCTCGCGCCGGACGTAGTTGCTGGCGTCGTCGTGCTCGGCGCCGATGAAGCCCGGGAGGCGGAGGTATGCCTCCTCCAGCTCCTCGAGGCGCTCGAGGTTGACGGCGGCGTACCAGGCGCCGTGCAGGTGGACGAAGGTCGGGCGGCGCTCGTGGAAGATGGCCTCGCGCATCCCTGGCTCGTCCTGCGGGTGGGTGCGCGCGATGGCGACGTCGCCGAGGCCGAAGAGGTCGATGACCTCCAGGCCCGAGTCGTAGCTCATGCCGCCCACGTCGGGGTCGAGCACCGAGGCGTGGCGGAGCTCGAGGGTGCGGGCGGCGGCGGCGAAGTACCGGGCGCGGCCCCGGACGACGGAGAACTCCAGGGTGTCGTGGCGGTGCGTGGTGGCGAAGCGCGCGGGGTAGTGGTGCGTCGTCTCCTTGATGACCAGCCACGCGGCGAAGGGCGTGAGCGCGATGGCGACGGGGGCGCGCAGGCTGCGAGGGGCGGCCACGACCACGACCCGGGCGAGGGCGCGCACGCCCTCGGCGAAGCCCAGCGCGAGCAGCGGGAGGACGTAGGTGAGGAAGCGCCACTCCTCCATCCAGTCGCCGTGGGAGTAGACGGGGAAGAAGAGCCCGGCGGCGATGCTGAGCAGCAGCGCGACGCGGGCGACCGGGGCGCGGAGCGCGAGGAGCAGCGCGGGCACCAGCGCCAGGGCGCGGGTGAGGTCGTAGGCGCGGATGAACTGACGGAGGTAGACCCAGCCCGCGGAGTCGAACTTCGTGAGGTCCTTACCGAAGTCGAAGGTTCGTTTCTTCGTGTAGAAGCTGTTGGGGAAGGGCCACGCGAAGTAGGCGAGTCGGAAGAGCTCGAGCGCGCCGACCATCAGCGCGAGGGTGAGGGCCCAGGTGAGGTCCTGCTTGCGGGGCTTGCCGGTGACGATGCGCAGGCCGCGGGCGAGGGCGACCGCGACGGCGTAGAGGGCGCCGTCGGGGCGGGTGGCGAAGAGCAGCCCGAGGGTGACCGACGACCAGGGGAAGCGCGCGCCGTCGTGCTCCTCCCAGGCGAGCGCGGTGAGGGTCGCCGCCGCCAGAAACTGGAACAACCCATTCTCGAGGCCCGCGGCGGTCCAGAGGGCGGAGTGGGCGAAGGTCGCGGCGATGAGCGGGGCGACGAGGTCGAAGTAGCGCGGGCGGCGCTGGTAGGCGACCGCGGGGAAGGCTGCGATGGCGCAGAGCGCGAAGCCCGCGAAGGCCAGGCCGAGTACCTTGGAGAGGGTCTCGTGGGTGATGCCGAGGCCGTCGGCGGGGGCCAGCAGCAGGATCCAGAGGAAGTTGGTGGCGGCCTCGACGCGCTCGGCGCCGGGGGTGAGCACGAGGCCGTCGCCGTTCCAGAGGTTGCGGGCGTACGAGTAGGAGATGCCCGCGTCGTCGACGGTGAAATCCCAGGTGCGTCCGACGTTGGCGCCGAAGAAGCAGAGCACGGCGCCCAGCAGCGCGAGCCATGGGAGGGTCGGGGCGAAGGCGCTCGGGCGGCGCATGGGCGGCGGAACCTAAACCGGGAACGGGCCGTCTGTCGCGCGAGACCGACGCGAAGTCAGCCCGCGACCTCACGGAAGAGGCGCGCGAGGTTCATGGAGGTGAGCGCGTCGCAGCGCACCTCGAAGGGGCGGGCCTGGAGGTACGCGGCGAAGATGGGGCCGTCGTCGGGCCAGAGGCCGGGGTCGAGCGCGAGGCCCACGAAGGGGCGCATCGCCGCGGGGAGCTTGGGGAGCAGTGCGTCGAGGCGCGCGCGGGCCTGGCGCAACACCTCGCGCTTGGCCTCGATGCCGACCGAGCGGTCGGCCATGCGGATGACCTCGGCGTGGCCCCACGGGCGCTCGCCGGTGACGGCCTTGGCGCCCATGAGCGCGAGGGCCACGAGGTCGCGGTGGCGCAGGAACATCCGCCGGTCGCGCGGGTCGGCGCTCTCGACGAGGGGCGAGGAGACCAGGAAGTTGAGGTGCGTCCAGTCGGGGGTGACGAGGTCGAGGCCGACGGGGAGGGGATCGATGAGCGTGACCTTGCCCTCTTCGTCGAAGAGGACGTTCTCGGGCTTCAGGTCGCCGTGCGGCCAGTGCAGGTCGTGGAGCTGATGGATCTCCTCGGCGAGGCGCGCGACGTCCTTCGGGGAGGTGGGGTCGAGCGTGCGCCCTCGGAGGCGCGGCATCACGTAGGCCTGCCGGGCGTCGACGGTGAGCTGCGAGGTGACGGTGATGACCGCCGGGTGCTCGGCCTCGCGGATGCGGCTGACCTCGCCGAGCAGCACGCGGTTGCAGCGACCGAGCTCGGTGGGAGGGATGAAGCGCGGCCCGAGGCCCTCCTCGGAGAGCTTGGGGGCGCGCAGCCGGTGCACCGTCTTTTCGCCGAGGGCGCCGTCGTGCTCTCCGGCGTGGGGCCACGCGACCTTCACCGCGACGGGCTTGGACTCGTAGGTGGCAGCGAAGACCACCCCGATGCCTCCGCGACCCAGGACGCCTTCAACGTTGTAGCCCCGGACATCGAGGGCGCTGATGGCGTCGATGTATTCGCTGGAGATGACTCGGGGGGACGTCACGGTTGCCCGCAGTGTAACGGGGGCCGCGGGCGGAATGGCAACAATTGGCGCGGCGCGGGGGCGTATCGGGGGGCAGAAGGCGGTTCAGCGCCCGGGGGCGACCCGATCGCGATACGCCGCGCGCGCTACGGGGTCCTCGAAGGCCGCTGACTGCCACCGCCTGATCCCGCGGCGTCCATCTCCTCGACGGCCTCGGCGGCCCGGAGGCGACCCTCCTCGATGCGGCCCAGTCCAACCAGCGGTCTTCGAGCACGAACCACACCCCGTGGCGCTCCGTCGCCGCCCGGAGGTACTTCAAGACGGCATCGCTCGTTCGCGCCTGCATCACCCGCGGATCCTGACGGGCCGCGCGCAGCCGCACGCTCTCATCATCCGGGAAGGGCAGGTCGCAGAGCTCGCCGAGCAGCTCGGCCACGCCCCGCGCCGCGGCGGACGGGAGCATCGCCGCGACGCCCGCGACCACCAGTGACGGCCCGGGCGGTTCCCTCCTCGAAGCTCGCGGCCATGGTCATCTCCAGCATGGAGAGCTCTTGCTCGCGGCGGACGCAGGGCGGGGAGCGACCGAGGAGCGGGCGCGAGGCATCGACGGAGGCCGGGAGCGCATCGAGCGTGCGCCACCCAGCGGCGCTCTCGACCGTCACGCTCAGCGTCGGCGAAAGCGGGGCGAGGCCGGCGAGGGCCTGCGCCACTCCCGCTCTGCGTGAGGGCGCGCTCGCCGCCGACGGCGCGCACGAGCCTGAAGTCGAGCACGGTCACCCCCGCCGCGTGGGCTCCCCACGTCGCACGCTCACGCCGACGTCACTCCATCCCGAGGACCGCCGCGCACGAGCGTTTGAGCTCCGCGCGCGCCGTGTCGCGCAAGACCTTGCCGTACGCCGACACGAGGTGCGCGAAGTCTTGCGACACGAGCTGCTCGAAGTCGGGTCGCAGCGCCTGCGGGCGCCCGCCGGTCATCTCCCTCAACCATCGGCGAGGCGCTCGGTGGAGGCATCGGCCGGGAGCGAGGTCCAGCAGGTGGGCGAATACCGGGATCGGGAATAGGGGTCGTCGCGGGTGTGGAAGAGCCCGAGGCGGACTCAGGTGGCGAACGGTGCCCAGGCGTTCGAGCGCCCGCTCGCCTTCGGGAGAGAGCCGGACGGAGTTCGCGAGCGTCAGGGCGTCGCCCTCGCGGAGCACGACCATGTTGCGCCCGAACGAGATCCCCGGCCCCGCGCGGAAGGTCCCGCGGACGAGGAACACGTCGGGGAAGATCTCGTCGATTTCGCCGTGGGGCACGGGGCTCAGCGAAGGAGCTTATTGGGTGGCGGAGGGTATCGCTGCCCGCCGCGAAGCTCCGAGAGCCGTTGCCCGAGCGCTGCAACCAGCCTCGGGAGCGCGTCACATCCCCGCGGTCTCCTCCAGCTCGCGCCCGCTCGTTTCCGGGAGCAGCGCCAGGATCAACCCCAGCGCCAGCAGCGGGAACACCGCCGTCGCCCCCACCGTCGGGCCCCACCCGTAGCGGGCCGCGAAGTACCCCACCAGCGGCGGCGACAGCACATACCCGATGCGCCCGAGCAGGTTGTTCGACCACGCGAAGGCGTCCGCCCGGTGCTCCGTGGGGAACAGCTCCGTCGTGAAGGCGTTGAGCACCGGCAGGAAGGCGCTGCACCCGAACACCGCCAGCACCAGCGCCCCCGTGAGCGCCGCGCGCCCCTGTAGCGTGTACGCCGCGAACACCCCGGCGCTGAGCACCCCGTAGATGATCACCGCCCCGCGCTTCCGCCCCACCGCGTCGAGCAGCTTGCCCGCGAGGAACACCAGCGGCATCGAGACCACCGCCGCGACGGTGATCGCCCCGCCCACCTGCGCGTCGGTGAAGTGCCGCTCGGACACGGCGAACTCCTTCCAGAACGTGATCGCGTTCTGCGTGCACACGTAGGAGAGGAACCAGATCACCGCCATCTGGAGGATGCGCTTGAGGTGCTTCGTACGCAGCACCGCGAAGATGTCCCCCTGCACCGGCGCGGGCGTGGTGGCGGTCGCGGCGTGGGCCTCCTCGAAGCGCCGCGTCTCCTTCAGGCCGCGGCGCGCGTAGGCCATGATTGCCAGCGGGAGGGCCCCGACCACGAAGACCAGGCGCCACCCGATGGGGCTCTTCAGCATGAGCGGCACGAGGCCCGCGCACGCGATGCCGCCGAGTGACGAGCAGGCCTGCAGGATGCCGATGACGGTGCCGCGGCGGGCGGCGGGGTACTCCTCGGCGGCGATGACCATGGCGATGGTCCACTCGCCGATGAGGAAGACCCGGGCGATGCACTGGAGCAGGCCGAAGACCACCGCGTTGGGCGACGCGGCCGAGGCGAGCGAGGCCAGGGTGTACCCGACGATGGTGATGGAGAGCACGCGCCGCCGGCCGATGCGGTCGGCCACGCGGATGAGCAGGTACGCGATGACGGTGCCGGCGTTGATGCACGCGAGCAGCACCCCGGCGGCCTCCGGGGAGATGTGGAAGTCCCTGCGCAGGTTGGGGAGGATCTGCGCGAGCGCGAACATGTCGTAGCCCTCGAAGAAGGTCGCCACGCTGAGGAAGACCAGCAGGCGCCGGAGATAGCCCTCGTCGGGCGCGGGCCCCGCGGGCTCGCGGTAGGGCGCGGCGGACAGGCTCGGGGACGGCAGTTCGCTCATCGGGCGCGGAGTCTCGCACCGCCCGCGGGGCACCGGTCAATCGCTCAGCGCCGCGGCGGCAACATCGCCGCGAGCTCCCGCGCGAAGTCGCTGACGGGCGTGATCACCGTGCGGTCGTCGGACACCGTCCACCGCGCCTCCCTCGTCCGTGCGCCCTCGCGCGCCCGGAACACCACCTCGCACCCGGTCCCCCCGTCGCCCGGCGCCTCGGCCGTCCACCCGCCGGGCGTGAAGCGCCCACGGTGCCCGCGGCCCGAGTACGCCAGCAGCGCCTCGGTGTTGGTCTGCCGGAACGCCCCCCGCCACTCCTGCACGATGGCCACGTCGCTCACCCGGCACCCCGGCGCGATGGCGCCCTGCTGCGACGGGCTCACGGCCAGCATCGGGGCATCGCGGCCCGTGAGCGCCCCGGCATTCAACCTCGTCGTGTGGGGCGTCTCCGACGGCCGCGAGAAGGGGTTCTCGGGCATCCACTGGAGGATCACCGCCACCCCTGCGATGAGCACCCCGAAGCCCACGATGGCGTACCAGGCCTGGGCGCGCTGCTCTTGTTCCTTGCGTTCGTACTCGTCGCCGGGGGTCGCCATCGGGGCCGTGATGGTGCCACGAACCCGCGGCGGACTGTGTGCCGCGTCGACGGGCATACATCCTGGGGTATACCCAAGGCCGTGAGCACCCCTCCCGCATCGCCCCCCCGCTGGAACCTCTCGGACCTCTACGCCTCGGTCGCCGACCCCGCGATCGACGCCGACCTCGACCGCTCGCTGGAGCTCGCCTCGCGGCTCGGCGCCGCCTACCGCGACCGCGTCGCCTCGCTCGACGGCCCCGACCTCGCCGCGATGCTGGTCTCCTACGAGACCGCCCTCGCGGGGCTCTACCGCCCGCAGATGTTCGCCAGCCTCGCCATCGCCACCGACGCCCTCGACGAGCCCACCCGCGCGCTCCACTCCAAGGTCGGCGAGCGCTCCAACGGGGCCTTCAACCAGCTGCGCTTCGTCGACCTCGAGCTCGGCCGCGCGCCCGCCGACGTCCACGCCCGCTGGCTCGCCGACCCCGCCCTCGCGACCTACCGGCACCACCTCGCCCGGGCCCGCGACGCCGCCCCCTACGCGCTCCCCGGCCCCGTCGAAGAGGCCCTCTCCACCAAAGACCTCACCGGCCGCCGCGCGTGGACCCAGCTGTACGACGAGCTCCTCGCGGGCTGGCGCTTCCAGGTCGAGGTGGGCGGCGAGGCCCGCACGCTCACCCTCGCCGACGCCCGCTCGCTGCGCGAAGACCCCGACCGCGAGGTGCGCCGCCGCGCCACCGCGGCCATCCAGGATCAGCTCGCCGCGAGCGCCCCCACCCTCGGCTTCATCGTCAACACCCTCTATCAAGACCACCGCCTGGAGAACGGCCTCCGCGGGCACCTCGACCCCGTGGCGCCCACCCTGCTCGACGACGAGCTCTCGCGGCCCGTGCTCGACGCCCTCATGACCGCCGTCGAGGCCCACTACCCGGTCGCCCAGCGCTACTTCCGCTGGAAGGCTGGCAACCTCGGGCTCCCGGTGCTGGAGAGCCACGACGTGCTCGCCCCGCAGCCCGACGGCGACCGCGAGGCCTCGTGGGAGACCGCGCGCGCCGAGGTGCTGCGCGCCTTCGCCGACCTCGACCCGAGCGTGGCCGAGGTCGCGGGGAGGTTCTTCACCGAGGGGCGCATCGACGCCGAGCCGCGCACCGGCAAGCGCGACGGGGCCTTCTGCGCGGGGATGATCCCCGGCGTGGCGCCGCGGGTGCTCATGAACCACCACGGCCGCATGCGCGACGTGTTCACCCTGGCGCACGAGCTCGGCCACGGGGTGCACTTCGCCCTCGCGGGCGAGCAGTCGCTGCTCAACTACTGGCCCACGAGCCCGATGGCCGAGACGGCGAGCGTGTTCGGCGAGCTGGTGCTGGGGCGCAACCTCCTGGCCCACGAGAGCGACCCGGCCGCCCGCAAGGCCATGCGCGCGGCGCGCGTCGAGGAGGCGCTCGGCACCATCCACCGGCAGGTGGCCTTCACCCGCTACGAGCTGCGCACCCACGAGGCCCGGGCCGCGGGCGTGGTGCCCGTCGACGAGATCTCCGCGATCTGGACGGGGGAGATGGACCGGCTCTACGGCGACTCCGTGCTGCGCACCGAGCGCGACCGCCACGGCTGGGGGGCCATTCCGCACCTCGTGCACTACCGCTTCTACTGCTACTCGTACGCCTTCGGTCAGCTGCTGGTGTTCGCGCTCTACGACCTCTGGGAGCGCGAGGGCGCGGCCTTCGTGCCGAAGTACCTCCGGCTGCTCGCGAGCGGGGGGAGGGACCGCCCGGAGGCCCTGCTCGCCGAGCTCGGTCTCGACGTACGCGACCCGGCGTTCTGGTCGCGCGGGCTCGCGGTGGTCACCCGCATGGTCGATGACCTGACCGCGGGCGCTTGATGACTCCCGCGGGGGAATGGTCTATTCCGCGCCCTTCCATGGAGAACTTGAACGTGGTGCAGAACGGCGTCGGTGTGGGCGAGAAGCCCAGGATCGTGGGGACCCGCGAGGACGAGGCGTGGCGCGCCTACTTCGAGCGCAGCGCCGTCGAGGAGCCGCGCTTCGGCTTCGGCGTGCACTACCTCCGCAACGACGTGGCGGAGACGATGGCCCGGGCGATCCCGAAGGACGCGCGGGTGCTGGAGGTGGGGTCGGGCCCGGGCGACACGCTCGCCCGACTTCCTAACGCCGTGCGCGACGGGGTCGACCCCATCGCGGCGGCCGTCGAGGGGGCGCGCCGACGGCACCCCGCGCTCAACCTCCGCGAGGAGGACGCCCTCACGATGCGCCTGCCCGAGCGCTACGACGCGATCATCTGCGACCGACTGGTGCACAGCGTGCCGGACATCCAGCGCCTGCTGGAGAACCTCTCGCGCCACCTCGCGCCGGGGGGCAGGGTCTTCCTCACCTGTTACAACTACCTCTGGGAGGTCGCCCTGCGCGCGGGCGAGATGGCGGGCTTCAAGCTCCCGACGCCGCCCGCCAACTGGCTGGGCGAGTCCGACCTCCAGAACCTCTTCGACATCGCGGGCCTCGAGGTCGTGAAGCTCGAAGACCGGATGCTTCTCCCGGTGCCGGTGCCCGGCGTGGCGGGGCTGCTCAACAAGTACGTCTCCAAGCTCCCGCTGGTGCGCCGCACCTCGATGTACCGGCTCTACGTCCTGCGCCGGCGCGGCGAGGCCGTGCTGCCCACCCCCGAGCCGCGCGTCAGCGTGGTGGTGCCCGCCCGCAACGAGGCGGGCAACATCCCGAAGATCATCGAGCGCACCCCGGTGATGGGCGCCGAGACCGAGCTCATCTTCGTCGAGGGCGGCAGCTCGGATGACACCCGCGGCACCATCGAGCGCGCCATCGCGGACTACCGCGGGCCGCTCAAGCTCTCGGTGTATGGGCAGACCGGAAAGGGCAAGGGAGACGCCGTGCGCGTGGGCTTCCGCGAGGCCACCGGGGACATCCTGATGATCCTCGACGCCGACATGACCGTGCCGCCCGAAGACCTCCCGAAGTTCTACGACGTGATGGTGCGCGGCCAGAGCGACTACGTGCAGGGCACGCGGCTCGTGTACCCGATGGAAGCCGAGGCGATGCGCTTCCTCAACAAGCTCGGCAACATCGGCTTCAGCAAGCTGTTCACGTACCTGCTGAATCAGCCGTTGAAGGACACCCTCTGCGGCACCAAGGTGCTCTGGGCGCAGGACTACGCGCGCCTCGCCGCCAACCGCGCCTACTTCGGCGACTTCGATCCCTTCGGCGATTTCGACCTCATCTTCGGGGCCTCCAAGCTCAACCTGAAGATCCTCGAGATCCCCATCCGCTACCGCGACCGCACCTACGGCGAGACCAACATCTCGCGCTTCCGCCACGGCTGGCTGCTGCTCCAGATGTCCGCCGTCGCCGCCACCAAGCTCAAGTTCACCTGACACTCCGCCGCGCGGGCGCCGTTCGCTCGCGCCAGCGCCACGGCAGGGCCACGTCCTCGGGGCGGCCCACCACCCCGATGCGCGGCCCCACCACCACGTCAGCCTCGGCCGTGGATGTGCCCGCAGCGGTGCGCGTGCGGATCACCCGGCCCAGCAGGTCGCGCGCGACCACGAGCGAGTCGCGAGCGAAGAAGTCCCGGCCCAGCCGGGCCGTGGGGGTCGGTGGCCATCGGGCCGGAGCCTGCGCGACGACGCGCTGGCCTGCAAAGGGCTCGCGCCGCGGCCGCAAACGGGTGATAGCTTGCGCGCGATGTCAGCCGTTTCCAGCGGCGCCCGGGCCACCGCGGCGCCCTCCGCCCGCCCCGTCGCTCCGCGCATTGCTCGCGCCCTGATGCTGCTCGCGCTGGTGCTCGGCGCCGCCTCGCTCACGTCGTGCCGCCGGGCCCGCGCGTCGTGGCACCGCCGCACCGCCCTCGGTCGCGCGCAGGCCGCGGTGGCGGTCGCGCGCATCAACCGCGGCCGCGCCGACTACCTGCGGTACTGCGCGCTCTGCCACGGGCGCGAGGCCCAGGGCTACGCCGCGGACCACGCCAACGCCCTCGGCAACCAGGACTTCCTGGCCATCGCGTCGAGCGCCTTCCTGCGCGGCGCCATCGCGTCGGGGCGGCCGGGCACGCCGATGTCCGCCTGGAGCCAGCGCCGCGGGGGCCCCCTCGACGACCGGCAGATCAACGGCATCGTGGCCTACCTCCGCAGCCTCGCGCGGCGCCCGCTGCTCGCCGTGAGCGCGCGCCCCAGCGCGGGCGACCCCGTGGCGGGACAGCGGGTCTGGACGGAGCGCTGCGTCACCTGCCACGGCGCGCGGGGGCAGGGGAGCGCGATCGCGACCAGCGTCACGAGCCCGGAGTTCCTGCGGTCGGTGCGCGACGGGTACCTGCGACACACCATCACCCACGGCCGCGCGGGCACCCCAATGGCCGGCTTCGCGCGGCTCGGACCGCGGGCCATCGACGACCTCGTGGCGTTCATCCGCAGCGCCGAGCACGTACCCGGCCCGCCTCCGCCGCCCACCTACGAGCCGCCGCCGGGCCTCGATCGGCTCGTCATCAACCCGACCGGGCGACCTCCAGAGTTCACGCTCCGCGAGGGGCGCTTCGTGCCCGCCGACCAGGTGGCACAAGCCCTGGCGCAGGGCCGCCGCATGGTGATCCTCGACGCCCGCGCGACCTCCGACTGGTCGACGGGCCACATCGCCGGCGCGCTGCCCTTCCCCTTCTACAACATCGACCAGATGGCCGGGCAGCTGCCCCACGACGGCACGTGGATCCTGGCGTACTGCGCGTGTCCGCACGCAGCGTCGGGACACGTCGTCGACGAGCTGCGGCGCCGCGACTTCCCCCACACCGCGGTCATCGACGAGGGCTGGTCGTACTGGACCGCGCACCACCTCCCCACCGCCCACGCCGCCATCGTCCCGACGCCGTAGTCCCGCTCAGCGGTAGCCGAGCACCAGCGCGCGGGCGAGCAGCAGCCACCCGTCCGCGGCGACGAAGAGCAGCAGCTTGAAGGGCAACGCGACCTGCGGCGGCGGCAGCGCCGTGAGGCCGAGCGACACGAGCAGCGAGGCGATCACGAGGTCGACCACCAGGAAGGGCAGGAAGACCAGGAAGCCGATGGTGAAGGCCCGCGCGAGCTCGGTCACCACGAAGGCCGGGAGCAGCACCGAGACGTCGTCGTCGCCCACCGCCGCGATCGCCGCGCCCTGGCGCTGCGCCGACTGCCGCGCGAGGTCGGCGAAGAGGCGCCGCTCGCGGGCGTGGGCGTTGGCCCGCAGAAAGCGCACCCAGGGCACCTTCGCGGCGTCCCAGGCGCGCCCGAGCCGCGCGAGCCCGTCGGGGGTGAGCGGGTCGGCCGCGAGGGCCTCGGCGAGCTGCGGCCCGGCGCGGTCGACCATGGCCCGCGCGGTGGGCGCCATCACGTGCAGCGACAGGATCGCGCTGAGCCCGAGCACCACCAGCGAGCCCGGCGTCTCGGCCGAGCCCAGCGCGTTGCGGATGAGCCCGAGCACCACCGAGCACTTGACGAAGCTCGTGCCCACCAGCAGGAGGGCGGGCAGCAGGGAGAGCATCCCGAAGACCACCGCGAGGACGAGCGGCGAGGTGCCCGCGGTGGGGCTCACGAGGCGGCGTCCTTCGCGGCGGGCTCAGGGGGGATGAGGGCGGCCGGGTCGAGCTCGCTCAGCAGCGCGAGGCCGCCATCGCTGCCGCCGAGCAGCAGGGCCTTGCCCGCGACCCGCACGACGAAGAGCGAGCGCCGCGGGTCGAGGGCCACGCGGTCGACGACGGTGATGACCCCCGCGGGGCTGCGGCCGACGCCGCGGCGGGCGACCCAGCGGAGCGCCCACCACGCGAGCGCGCAGACCGCCGCGAGGGTGAGCAGCGTCTGCGCGAGTGCGGCCCCGAGGTTGGGCGGCGGTGGTGCGTCCATCCCGCGCGATGTTGCGGGAGGCGTAGCGCGAAGGGAAGAGGATCAGCTCGCCGCGGCGGCGGTCTCGCCGTCGGTCGACGCGGGGGCCGCGGGGGCGACGGTGGGCTCGTCGAAGGCGACGGCGCGCTCGAGCACCTCGGCGATGTCGAGCTGCTCGACGGGGCGCTTGAGCTCCTCCTCCATCGACTTGATGCCGTCGGTGAGCATCGTCTGGCAGAAGGGGCAGCCCGAGGCGACCATGTCGGCGCCGGTGTCGAGCAGCTGCAGGGTGCGGCGCTTGTTGACGCGCTCGGTGCCGTGCTGCTCTTCCATCCACATCTGCGCGCCGCCGGCGCCGCAGCAGAGGCCCTTCTCGCGGCTCCACTCGGCCTCGACGAGCTCGAGGCCGTCGATGCGCGCGAGCACGTCGCGGGGCGACTCGTACACGCCGTTGTGGCGCCCGAGGTAGCAGGAGTCGTGGAAGACCACCTTGGCCTTCACGCCGCGGGTGGGGCGCAGCTTGCCGGTGGCGAGCAGCTCCTGGAGGTAGGTCGAGTGGTGCACCACTTCGTAGCGGCCGCCGAGGTCGGGGTACTCGTTGAGCAGCGTGTTGAAGCAGTGGGGGCAGGTCGTGACGATGCGCTTGGGCTTGTAGTTGTTGAGCGTCGCGACGTTCTGCTCGGCGAGCATCATGTAGAGGTGCTCGTTGCCCGCGCGCCGCGCCGGGTCGCCGGTGCAGGTCTCCTCGCTGCCGAGGATGGCGAAGTCGACCTTCGCCTGCTTCATCAGCCGGGCCATCGCGCGGGAGATCTTCTTCGCGCGGTCGTCGTAGCTGGCCGCGCAGCCGACCCAGTAGAGCACCGCCGCGTCGGGCTTCTCGCTCATGAGCTTCACGTCGAGGCCGTCGGACCACTCCGCGCGGTCCATGCGCGTGAGGTTCCACGGGTTGCCGTTGGTCTCCAGCGCCTGGAAGGTCTTCTGGAGCTCGACCGGGAACTCTCCCCGCACCATCACCAGGTTGCGCCGCATGTCGACGATCTTGTCGACGTAGGTGATCATCACCGGGCACTGCTCCTCGCAGGCGCGGCACGTGGTGCAGGCCCAGATGACGTCGGGGTGGATGACGTCGGGCACGAGGTTGAGGTCGAAGATGGGCTTCGGGGCGTTGCCGTCCTCGCCGTAGGGGTCGCGCGAGAACACCTCCTCCTGCTTCTCGTAGAGGTGGTCGCGGAGGTCGATGGCGAGGTGCTTGGGCGAGAGCAGCTTGCCCGTGCGGTGCGCGGGGCAGTTGTCCGAGCAGCGCCCGCACTCGGTGCAGGTATAGAAGTCGAGCATCGACTTCCAGGTGAAGTGGTCCATCCGGCCGACGCCGACCATGGCGGCCGTGGGGTCGGGCTGCTCCATCGCGGCGGCCATGGACTCCAGCAGCTTGTCCGCGCTCTCGGCCATGGGCCTGAGGCGCCCCGGAGGATTGAGGTCGCGGGTGAAGACGTTGGGGAGCGCCGTGATGACGTGGAAGTGCTTGCCGTAGGGCAGGTAGTTGAGGAAGGCGAACACCAGGAAGACGTGCACCCAGAGGCCCGTCGCGCCGATGGCGTGGGCCGTCGCGTAGGTGGACACGCCGAGGGTGTGGAGGACCAGCGCGAGCACGCGGCCGAGGTTCTCGCCCGTGGCGTTGCCAATGTGATTGATGTTGGCGGCGACGTCGCCGCCCTCGCGGATGGCGTGCGCGAGCACGAGGCCGCCGTCGGCGACGAGGTCCATCACCATCATCGTGACGATGACGCCGAGCACGACCCACGCGTGCCAGCCGTAGGCGAGGCGCCGCACCTTCGGGATGAGCCGGAAGTAGATGAAGGCCCCGGCGCCCGCGATGACCCCGAGGACGACGAGGTCCTTGATGAGGTTGTAGCCGTAGCCCAGCTTGCTGAGCAGGGGGTCGGGGCCCTGCGGATCGAGGATGAAGAGGTAGAACGACTCGTCGAAGCCGCGCCCCACGAGGATGATCGTGCGGAGCAGGAGCACCGCGAAGCCCGTGAAGATGAGGTAGTGCGCGAAGCCGGCGGACGCGTACTTGGGCATCTTGAGCTGCGCCCGCAGCGCCCAGAAGAGCGCCGCGCCGCCGCCGATCGCCGCGAGCATCGAGCCGAGCTGGAGGAAGCCCTTGCCGACCTCGCCGGGTGCGAGCGCGCCCAGCATGGCCGCGGGGGCCGCCGCGAGGCCGACCAGGGCGACGAAGACCAGGGCGCTGCCGAAGGCGCTCGCACCCTTGTCGCCGGGGGCGACGGTGAGGCGCTCCCAGATGCGGTCGAGGCGGTTCTCGGGCTGCCCCTGGGCCAGCAGGATGAGGCGCCGGAGGGCGCTCATGGCAAACAGCCCGTTGAGACCTCCGACCAGGAGGGCCATCGCGATGGGATTCATGTCCGTCGACCGTGGCGTGAGGATCCGCGTGCACCTCGCACCCGGCCTACGTGCCGGCTCTTTTAGGCTCCGCGGGTTTTAGGGTCAATCACCGCCTGAACGGCGATTCAGCGCGGGAGCTTGGCGTCGAAGAAGGCCCGGAGCTTGATGAGGTTCTTCTCCTCCTTGCCGAAGCTCGGGGCGGCGTAGCTGCGTGCGAAACCCTTCACGTCGCTGGTGAAGTCGGCGCGCACGCCCGCGCCGGTGAGGATGTCATCGATCGAGCGACCGCGCGCCGCGCTGCGCTTGAGCCCCTGCACGTACACGTCGAGCCGGTGGTAGTCGTCGCCGAGGAAGCCCTTCACCAGATCGACGTCGCCGGCGAGGGACTGGAGCGCGGCGTTGGCACCGAGGTCGAGCCCGTTGGCCCCGGCGTGCGCCGATGCGATGCGCAGCACGAAGGCGTCGTCGAGGTAGCCGATGTCGTCGATGCCGTCGGGGATGAGGTCGACGGACTTGAAGACGTAGTTGAGCCCCGCAGCGAGCGAGCGCCGGGCGGCCTCGGGGGTGCCATCGGCGTTGAGCGCGTCGACCATGGCCTCGGCGTCGTTGCCGAGCGAGCGAAGCCAGTTGGGGAAGGTCTCCAGGCAGCGGGCGTCAACTTCGGATGTCATGGCTCTCCATCGAGGATTACAGGTGCACGGAAGGGAAATCACTTCGGCGGGTTCTGGCGCTCGGGGCGGGACACGTGTTCCCCACCCGGGTCCGTCCCTTGGCGAAGTGGATCGTAACGGCGACCGCGCCCTCCCCACAAGGCTCCCGTTCTGTTGGCCGCGGGACGGTGTTAGACCGTCGCCGCACCCTTTGCGCACGCGCCGCTCCATCGCACTCGCCCTGCTCTCGCTCGCCGCCCTCCCGGCCTGCGCCTCTTCCCGCACGACCACCGTCGAGCGCATCGGCGGCCGGCTGCGCGAGCGACCCTTCGCGTCGCCCACCGCCTACGAGGCCTACCTCCGCGGCGAGCTTGCCGCCGCCCGGGGCGACCTCCTCGAGGCCGACCGCCAGCTCGGTCTCGCGGCCTTCGCCGACGCGGCCGACCCCTGGATCGTCGCGCGCCGGGTGCATCACCTCCTGGCCGCCGGGCAGCACGCCCGCGCCATCGAGGTCGCCCGCGCCGCGACGGAGCGGCACCCCGCCTCGTCGGCTGCCTGGCTGAGCCTCGCTGCCGCGCTCGGTGAGACCCCCAGCACCCTCGTCGAGCGCGACGCCGCCCTGGCCCGCGCCGTCGGGCTCGACCCGGAGGACCCCGAGGTGCGCGCCTCGGCCGTGCGCATCGCCTCGCGCCAGAGCGTGACCGACGCCGCCCCCGCGCCGCCGCGGTCTCCGCCCGGCGCAGGCGTCCCCGTCGAGCGCCTCGCCGAGGCGGGGGCCTGGTCGCGCGCTGCCGCGATGCTCGACCTCGCGCAGCGCCGACGACCGGGCGTGGGCGACCGCCTCGGGGCGGCCGTGGCGCACCTGTGCGCGGGCGATCCATCGCGCGCCCGGGCTGCCCTCGATGCCCTCTCCCGATGCCGCGGGCCGGTCGACCGCGCGGCCCTCGCGTGGCTCTGGCTGCGGGCGGGCGAGCGGGGCCGCGCCCGGGAGGAGTCTGCGCTGGCGATGGCCGAGGGGGTCGCGGGCGCCGCCGCGGTGCGCGCCCAGGCGCTCGCGGCCAGCGACGAGGCGACGCAGGCGCTGCGGGTGGCCGGGCTGGTCGACGCCGCCGAGCGGGCGCCCGACGTGGCGCCGGTCGCGCTCGCGGCGTGGGCGGGGCGCTGCGCCCGCTCCGGGCTGATGGGCCGCGCGGAGGGCTCCGCCCCAGGGAGCTCCCTCGGGATGGTGACGGTCGCCCTTGCGGGAGCGCTCGACCGGGCGGGCCACCCCGGGCTCGGCGACGTGGCGATCGCCCGCGCGCTGCAACGGCTGCGGGCGCTGGGGGTCGACAGGGCGGCGGCGAGGGACGCCCTGCGCGCGGCGGCCGCGGCCCGGCTCGATCGCCTCGGACGTGCACCCGAAGCCGCGTGGGACGAGGTCGAGACCGCCGAAGGGGCGTTGGCGCGCGCGGCGGGCGCGGCGTGGCGCCGCCCCACGGCACGCACGCAGGACGACCTCACGACAGCGGCGGGCGACCCGGCGCTGGCCGTGTGGTCGGCCGCGTGGCGGGTGCTGGTCTGCGCGCGCACGCCCGCGGGCTGCACGGGCGCTGACGTCGAGGCGGCCGCGGGGGTGGTGCGCGCCTCGGTCGACGAGGCCCCGGTGGTGCTGCGCGCGCAGGCGCTGCTCGCGCGCGACCCGTCGGATCTCGATCGCGCCGCCGACGCCGACCCGCGATCCCCCTGGGACCCCTGGGTGCGCGCCCAGATCTCCCCGGCGGACCGTTCTCCGTGAGGACCCCGTGGTCGCCGCGCGCGCGCCGGGTCGCGTACGGCCTCGCGCTGGCGGCGGTGGCCCTCGCCGCCGTCGCGCACTTCCGCTCCGAGGGGACGGCGCTGCCCGTCGACGACGCGTACATCACGCTGCACAACGCCGAGGTGCTGCGCCGCGGGGTCGACCCGCAGTTCGGCGTGGCCGCGATGGTGGGCGCCACCAGCGCGGTGCACACGGCGCTCGTGGCGCTGCTCGGCGCGGCGGTGCACGGCGAAGCGGCCGGCTGGCTCGCTGCCTGGGTGGGCGTCGCGGCCTACGTCACCGGCGCGCTCGCGCTGGCCGAGCGCCACCGCCTGTCGCGCTGGGACGGCGCGCTGCTCGTCGCCCTGGGCCTGGTCGTCGCGGAGGTGCCGCACCAGCTCACCAACGGCCTGGAGACCGGGCTCGCGATGGGCGCGCTCGCGTGGTGCCTCGCGCTCACCGAGCCTGGCGCGTCGGGCGGGCCGTCGTCGGTACAGCCCTGGCTCTGCGGCCTGTTGCCGTACATCCGACCAGAGCTCTCGGTCGCCTCTGCGGCGCTCCTCGGCACGCGGTGGCTGCGCCTCCGCGCCGGCGGTGGGCTCGACGTCCGTCGAGTGGTGTCCGACCTCGCGCTGGCCTCCCTCGGCGCGGCCCTCTGGGCGCTTCTCAACCTGGCGCAGCTGGGCTCGCTGGTGCCCTCGACCATCGGCGCGAAGCGGGTGTTCTTCGCGGAGGGCTGCATCCCCCTGGCGGTGCGCTGGGACTGGGCGCGGCACCACATCAAGGGCTTCCTCGCGAGCGTCGGCTACCTCTCCCGCGCGCTCGTCCTCTGGCCCCTCGCCGCCGCGGGACGCGTCGGGCTGCTCACCGCCGCCGCGCTGGTGCTCGCGTACACCACGCAGTTTCCGGGCGCCCTCGGGCACTACGAGTACCGCTACCAGTATCTCCTGGTGCCCTTCGCCCTGGCCGCCCTCGCGGCCGCGCGCGCCCACCCGGCGCGCCTCGTCCGGGGCGTCGCCCTCGCGCTCGCCGTCGTCGCGCTCGACGCCAGCGCCTGGGAGGTGACCGACCGCTGGGCCTTGCACCGCCAGCGCTGCGCGTTCACCCGCACCGAGCTCGCGGGCGTGGCGACCTTCGTGCGCACCTCGCTCCCGCGGGATGCGCGGGTGATGGTGCACGACGTCGGCTACATGGCCTTCGCGGGCGAGCGGGCGATGGTCGACCTCGTGGGGCTCAAGACCCCGGCCGCGGTCGCCCTGCACCGGCAACTCACCTGGACCTCGTGCGGCGCCGGTCGCGCGGAGGCGGTGCACCGGCTGGCGCTCGCCAGGCGGCCGACGCACCTCGTGGTGCTCGACTCCTGGGACGCCATCTACCGCATCGTCGATGGGCTGCGGGCGCACGGGTGGCGGGTCGAGCCGGCGCGTCCGACCGCCCGCTACCTGGTCTTCGCGCTCACGCCGCCGCCCTGACGCCGACGGCTCGCTTCGACCCGCTTTCTTGGTCCCTTGGCGAGGTCGTCAGTACCTTGACAACCCCTGGAATCCGAAGGAAACAGCGGCCGTTCGGGTGGACCTTTGGTGGGCCGCCAGGGAATGAGCAGAGGGTGATGACCAACATGCGTGGACTAGTTTCAGCGGTGATGGGTACGGCGATCGTGCTGGGCGCGACGGCCTCGAGCGCGCAGGACATCAGCACCACCCAGGTGGCGCCCGCGACGACCACGTCGACCGGAGCCTCGGTGACGGACACCTCCGGTCCGACCGACCACTCGGTGGTGGTGGGTCACCTCGGCCTCCGCTACTTCGGGTCGGCCGACGTGGCCGCGCTCGGGTTCAACAACGGGATGATCGTCCAGGGCGGCACCCAGGCGATTCACACCGTGGGCATGCGCTACTGGCTCAACGGCTCGCTCGGCATCGAGGCCGGCCTCGGCATCGGCTTCTCCAGCGGCTCGACCACCCTCACCTCCCAGACCGGCGGGATGCAGACCCAGACCCAGTCCGACCAGCCGAACTTCTTCGGCATCGGGCTGCAGGTCGGCCTGCCGATCATGGTCGCCGAGGCGAAGCACCTCGCCATCCACGTCGATCCGTACCTCTTCTTGCGCTACGGCACGAGCGGCATCACCACCGGCTCGGGCGACACCACCCGCGACAACTCGCTCAACGCGATCCAGTTTGGCCTCGGCGCCAACGCGGTCGCCGAGCTGCAGTTCGGCTTCCTCGGTCTGCCGCAGCTCGGTCTCCAGGCGCAGTTCGGCTTCGGTCTGGCGTACGCCAACCAGAGCGCCACCTCGGTGACGCTCCGCAACAACGACACCGAGACCGGCTCGCGGTCCTCCTTCGGCATCGGTACCACCATCGGCCCGAACTACGGCCTCGCCGAGATCATCTCGGGCAGCCTCTCGGCCGTCTGGTACTTCGGCAGCTCCCCCGGCCGCTGATCGCCCCCCCCTGCTACTCAGCGCCGCCGCCGCGTCCTCGCAGGCGCGGCGCGGAGCGGCTCGTAGAACCTCTCCAACCCCACCACTTCATACAGCTCCTCGCCCCGGTCGACGAATGCCGCGTTGCGCGCCGCGATCTCATCGAGGATGAGCGGGAAGGCCGCGACGCTCCACGGCGGCGTGTCGTGCATCAGCAGCACGCCCCCGCGCGGGTGATGCAACGCCCCGTAGGACGCGCGAAGGAGCCACACGCGCTCGCCCAGCACGCCCTGGATGAGCGCCTCGGTGCGGTCGGGGAGTGGAGACGGCGCTGGACGACCACGCCCACAAGCGCGGGCTCAAGCGCGAGTACGTGAGCCGGTTGTTCGCGACCCCACGGGCGTCGGCGAAGAAGCCCGACGCGCCGCCCCCCCCCCCTCCGGTGACCTGAAACCGCACCGCCGATGGCGCCCATCGCACGCGCCGGGCTACGCTCGATCGGATGAGCGAGCAGCCGACCAACCCGCCCGCCACGCTCCGTGTCTGGGACGACCCGCGCATCGTCGCGCCCGACGAGACGACGTGGGCGCGGCTGTCCCCCGACGAGCGCGAGTCGGCGGTGGAGAGCATCGTCGCGGTGCTCGACGAGACGCTCAACGCGATGTCCGAGGGCACGCCGCACTTCCGCAACAAGTCGGGCGCCGCGGCGGACCTCGACGGGCACTTCCGACGCGCGGGTCGGCGGGTCTTCTTCGCGTGCGAACTCGCGGTGCTCTACCCGGGTGAGCCCGCGCTCGTGCCTGACGTGCTCGCGGTGCTGGACTGCGACCCCGACCTCGACCTCGGCTCATGGGTGGTCGCGACGCAGCGGCGCGGCATCGACCTGGCGATCGAGGTGCGCAACACCGGCGCGAAGCACAAAGACCTCGTCGAGAACGTGCGCGATTACGCCCGTGTCGGCATCCCCGAGTATTTCAGCTTCGACTGTCGGAGCGCGACGCTCCGCGGCTGGCGGCTGGGGGCGCCCGACGCGCGCACCTACCAGCCGATCGTCGCGCAGGGCGGCTTCTTGCTCTCGCGCGTGCTCGGCCTCGAGCTCGGCGTCGTCGATCGGCGCCTGCGGTTCTTTGCGAACCAGGCGCTGGTGCCCTCGGCGAACGAGCTGGTGAGCCGCCTCCAGGCGATGACCGACGAGAGCCAGCGCGCGGCGTTGGAGAGCGAGCGCGCGGCGCTGGAGAGCGAGCGCGCGGCGCTGGCGGCCGAGGCGCGGGCGACGAAGCTTCGCAGCACCGTCGCGGCTTCGATCGTTCGCGTGTGCGAACGGCAGGGCATCGCGCTCGACGCCGAGCAGCGGGCGATGCTCGCCGGGGAACACGACGTCGACCGACTCGCGCGTTGGTTCGATCGCTGCCTCGACGCCGCGACCGCCGCGGAGATCTTCGCCGACGCTCGCTAGGCTCGCCCGCTCAGCGACGACGCCGTCGCGTCGGCGCCGCGCGCAGCGGCTCATAGAACCCCTCCAGTCCCACCACCTCGTACGGCTCCTCGCCCCGGGCGACGAAGGCCGCGTTGCGCGCCGCGATCTCATCGAGGATGAGCGGGAAGGCCGCGACGCTCCACGGCAGCGTGTCGTGCATCAGCAGCACGCCCCCGCGGGGCGCCCGGTCGAGCTCGACGCGCACGTTGGCCAGCACCCCCTCCGCGGTGTTCACTCGCCAGTCGGAGGAGTCCATCGCCCAGAACACCGGGGTGTACCCGCGGGAGAACACCGCCCCGACCGCGCGCGGGTGGTGCAGCGCCCCGTAGGGCGCGCGGAAGAGCCACACGCGCTCGCCCAGCACGCCCTGGATGAGCGCCTCGGTGCGGTCGATCTCGAAGCGCAGCGTCGCCTCGGTCATCGTGTCGAGCAGGTCGTGGTGATAGGTGTGGTTGCCCACGAGGTGACCGTGGCGCCACTCGGTGGCGAGCACCTCGCGGTTGCGCCGGGCGACCTCGCCGTCGCCGTCGAGCCGGTGCCCCGTGACGAAGAAGGTCGCGCGGATGCCCCGCCGGTCGAGGGTGTCGAGCAGCGCGGGCGTGGTCTCCCAGCTGGGCCCGTCGTCGAAGGTGAACGCGATGCAGCGGCGCTCGCAGCCGCCGCCCCCGATGAGCCGACCGCCGCGGAAGCGCTGCGACCAGAGGTTGCTGTCCGCGGGCTTGATCTTGTAGCCGGTGTCGTCGGGGCCGCCGGTGGCGGAGGCGAGGAGGGGGGCGAGCGCGATCGCCGCGCCCGCGGCCATGAGGGCACGCCGCGCGCGGAGGGAGAGCAGGGATCGATCAGAACGGGATGTCGTCATCACCACCCGCGCCGCCGCCCCCGAAGTCGTCGGGGGGGAAATCATCGGCGTCGGGCTTGGTACCACCACCTGCGGGCGCCGGGCGAGCGGCCCCGGTCGCGGGCGCCGGGCGGGCTCCACCGCCGCCGCCGCCACCACCAGCACCAGCAGCACCGCCACCGCCTTCGCCGCGGCTGCCCAGGAGGATGAGGTTGGTCGCCACGATGTCGGTGGCGCTCTTCTTCACGCCGTTGGCGTCTTCGTAGGAGCGGGTCTCGATGCGGCCCTCGACGTACACCCGCGAGCCCTTGGAGATGATCTTCGCCAGCGCCTCGCCGCGCTTGCCCCAGAGCACGACCTGGTGCCAGTGGGTGATCTCCTGCCGGGTCTGGTTCTGGTCCATGTACGACTCGGTCGTCGCCAGGCGGAACTTGAGCACCGGGCGGTTGTTGGTGGTGAAGCGAAGCTCCGGGTCGGCGCCGAGGTTGCCGATGAGCATTGCCTTGTTGAGTCCTTCAGCCATAGGTGGGCCCCGTTTCTCCGGTAGGGCGGGCGCAGCGCCCGACACGGTCCACCGTAATGGCCTCCCCCGGGGAGGGTCAACAAGTGGTGTGACATAGCCTGTCACGCCCTGAAACCGTGCCGGGAGTTTGCGTTTCGGGGTTCAGTAATCGGCCGGGGGGCAGGTGTCGCCGTGGCGTCGCCGGTACACGGGCTCGCCGTCGACGTAGCGCATGAAGCAGTACCCGCGGTCGAGGTACGCGCGCAGCTGGGGGTAGTTGTACATGTACCGCCCGCTCATCGTGCGGCCGGCGTCGATGATGAGCTCGGGCTTCTCACGTTCGAGGTCGGCGAGCAGCAGGGCGCGGCTGCCCGGCACCACCCGGCGCTCCTCCTCCTCGCGCGTGGCCTGGAACCACGGCACCACCCCGGACGGGTACACCGTGTAGACGAAGCGCGAGGCGGGCATGCGCTGCGAGGAGAGGTAGGTCTCGGCGCGGAAGCCCCACACGAAGATGCGCTCGCCGGGGTCGGTGCGCTCGAGCACGTAGCGCACGATGGGGTCGGTGCGCGGGTCCTGGTACCAGCGGTCGGTCTCGCGGCGCAGGCGCACGTTGCGGTGGAGGTTCCACGAGCAGACGGCGAGGAAGGTCGCGACGCCGAGGACGACGGTGAGGGTGCCGATGAAGCGACCCCGCAGCGAGGCCCGCGCCGGGGCGACGGAGGCCGCGAGCGCGCCGCCGGTCGCCACCGCCGCGACGGAGAACACCTCGACGAGGTAGTGCGGGAAGAAGCGCCCCGTGAACGACGCCCCCACGACGCTGGCGGCGAGCTGCAGGAAGGTCACGAGCGCGCCCGCCTCGGCGCGGAGGCCGGTCCAGCGCGGGCCGTCGTGGTCGGCGATGCGGCGCAGCACCCGGGCGGCGAGCATCCATCCGAGGGAGCCCACCACCACGATGCCGAGCAGGTACTTGTCGAGCTGCTCCTTCAGCTTGTCGCGGTAGGAGTTGAGCGTGACCGGGGCCATGAAGATGTCCCGGCCGTACTGCTGGAAGTAATAGACGAACTCCCGGAGGTGCCCGGTGGCGGCGTAGATCGCGACCACCACGGCGAAGGGGGCCGCGCCGCCGGCGGCGAAGCGGATGAGGTCCCGGGCGCGCGACCGGCGGGTGGACGCCGGGTCGGTGGTGCCGAGGACGATCCACGCCGCGAGGGGGACGGCGTGGATGAGGGCCATCTGCTTGCTGAGCGCCGCGCAGGACGCGAGCACGCCGGCCAGGAGGATGTGGGCGTCGCGGCGGCGCACGGGGCCGCGGGGGTCGTCGACGCGGCGCATGGCGCGGGCGACGAGGAGCCACGAGGCCAGCGCGAAGACCATCGCGGGGACCTCGCCGTTGTACCCGATGCCGTCCCAGGGGTTGAGCTCGTAGGTGAAGAAGTAGGTCGAGCCGAGCACGGCGATGGCCGCGGCCGCGGGCGTGAAGAGCTCCAGCGCCAGGAGGAACACCAGCCCCATGGTGGCGAGCGCGCAGGCGAGGGCGAGCACCCGGAGCGGGACCCAGCTCCACATGCCGCCGACGCGCATGGCGAAGGCGGCGAGCCAGTAGGTGATGGGGCCGCGCTGCGAGACGCCGTCCACGTAGGGGAGGTAGTGGCCGCGGATCATGCGCAGCGCGAGGGCCGCGATGTAGCCCTCGTCGTTGCTGACGGGGGTCGCGTAGGGGAAGACGAAATGCACGTGCGCGCGGATCGTCACCACCAGGGAGACGAGCAGGGCGAGCGCGGTGGGTCCCCACGTGAGGAGGCGCTCGCGGCGGCGAGCGCGGGGGTCTTCAGCGGTGGTGTTCATCGGTGATGGCGCACGGTCGGGACGACGGGGAGATGCAAGGGCGAAGGGGAGGGCTCAGCCCGGGGTGATGAGCTGCAGGTCGAGGCCGCCGGGGTACATGTACGAGGTGTACCGGGCGATGCCGTAGACCTTCACGCCAATGGGCTGGCCGTTGGCGGAGCGCAGCCGGTGCGGCCCGCTGGCGATGGGCAGGGTGAACACGCTCATGGTGCCGACCGGGGACATGGAGCCGCGGAGGGGCATGTCGTCCATGATCAGCTCGGTGCCCGCGGGGGCCACGACGTTGATGAAGTTCTGGGGGTAGGTCTGCGGCACGTAGAAGTCGTAGCTGGTGCGGTACTGCTGCACCGGGACCTCGAAGACCATCGCGGGGTCGCCCGCGCTGAGGCCGCTGCCCGCGGGGCCCTGGCCCAGCATGAACTGCGACACCAGCAGCGCCCCGGTGCCGGTCACCCGGAAGTTCACGTTGCTCTGGAACTCGATCATCTGACCGGCCTCCAGCGTGACTGCGGCGCGCGCGCTCGGCGGGTCGAAGGTGAGCTGGTTGCCGTCGGACTGCGACACGATGCGCACCACCGCGGGCACGCCGGGGCCGCGGTCACGGAGCGCCGAGACCACGTAGTCGCGCCCCCAGGTCTCGTTGGGGAAGAGCTGCTCTTCCAGGTGGTCGCAGGCGGGGCGACCGGCGGGCACCGACGCGCAGTCGTGGCCCACGAAGACCGCGATGGGCTGGTTGGACTCGATGGCCGTGCCCGTGAGGTCTCCAGCGCCCTCGCCGGAGAGCTGGAGCACGTCGCCGGCGTTGAGGGTGAAGGTGCGCTCCTGGCCCGCGCGCATCGCCGGCACGCTGGGTCCGGCGGAGGTGTTGCCGGTGGGGCGCACGGTGACCTCGGTGGTCTCGCCCGTGACGGCCACGATGGAGACGAAGCCCCCGACGGTGTCGCCGCTGAGCGCGTTGAACACGTTGGGCCAGGTGGAGACAAGGTAACGGCGGGTGAGCACGCCCTGCGGGAGCAGCAGCGAGGCGTCGTTGGTGAACGAGAAGTACCCTCCGGTGCGCTCGAAGGTGAGGGGGTTGAACTGGTACGCCGCGATGGGGCCGTTGCTGCGCACGTGGTACGCGCCGCCGCGCCGGATGACCGAGTTGGTCGGCCTGGCCGTCGCGTCGGGGCAGGGGCTGCCGTCGGCGCGGCAGCCGCGGTTGGCCGGGTTGAGCTGCACCAGCTCGGACACCCACGGGAGGTTGATGGTCTCGATGGCGCCCGGCGCGAGGTCGACCTCGCGGGGGGCGGTGAGGGCGCCGCCGGTGATGGTGGCTTGCACCGCGTAGCCCTGCGGGTTGGACAGCACCACGGCGAAGGAGAAGCGCGGGTCGAGCGCGGTGTTGGAGGTGACCGTGGGCCAGTAGTCGCAGCCCAGGTACGAGCGGCCGGTGGAGCTCGCCGAGCAGCGGTCGACGCACACGCCGCTGTTGCAGCTCTCGCCGCTGGCGGCGTTGCAGCTGGCGCCGTCGATCCAGCGGGCGCCGTCGGTGCTGCAGGTCTGCACCTGCTGGGGCGAGGCCGGGTTGCAGCGCGACGCGCCCGGCGTACAGGCGCGGCAGCCGACGTTGGGCACGCACGACCCGGCGGGGGCCACGCAGGCCTGGCGGTCGACGATCTGCCCCGCGGCGTCGCAGGTGTAGCGCTCGTTGCCGTTGCAGTAGACCCGGCCCTGGTCGCAGGGGCCGACGGTGCCGACGTCGCGGGACGCGGCGCCGCCGTCGCGGACGATGCGCGTGAAGCGCTGGTCGTCGGCCGAGCAGGCGGCCGTGAGGCCCAGGGCCGAGAGCGAAAGGAGGCAAATCATCGAGCGCATGGGGGGGACTTCTACCGCAGCCCGAGCGCGCCCGTCCACGCGAGGCCGTTGCCCTGTGACGGCCACCACGGGCATCCTCCGACCCGACCTCATGGACCTGCTCCTCCGCGGCGGAACCCTCGTCACCTGCGACCCCGACGACCGCGTCACGGCCGGCGCCCTCTGGATCTCCGACGGGCGCATCGCCGCGATGGGCGACGACGCCGCCGCGCGGGCGATCGCGTCGGGCCGCTCGCTGCGGGTGCTCGACGTGGGCGGGTGCGCCGTGGTCCCGGGATTCGTGCAGGCCCACGTGCACCTCTGCCAGACCCTCTTCCGGGGCATGGGCGACGACCTGCCGCTGCTCACCTGGCTCCAGGAGCGCATCTGGCCGCTGGAGGCCGCCCACGACCCCCGCTCGCTCCGCGCCAGCGCCGACCTGGGCATCGCCGAGCTGATCAAGGGCGGCACCACCACCGTGCTCGACATGGGCACGGTGCACCACCACGACGCCGTCTTCGAGGCGCTGCGCGACGCGGGCCTGCGCGCCGTCTCGGGCAAGACCATGATGGACGCCGGGGAGGGCGTCCCCGCGGCGCTGCGCGAGACCACCGCGGAGAGCCTCGCGGAGAGCGACGGGCTCTGCGCGCGCTGGCACGGCGCCGCGAACGGCCGCCTGCGCTACGCCTACTCGCCGCGCTTCATCCTGTCGTGCACGGAGCAGCTCTTTCGCGGCTGCGTCGAGCGGGCGCGGGCGCGCGGGGCGCTGATGCACACCCACGCCGCGGAGCATCCCGGCGAGCGCGACGCCGTGCGCGCGGCCCTCGGCATGGACGACGTCGACGCCCTCCACGCGTGGGGCTTCGCGGGCCCCGACGTGGTGGTCGCGCACGGGGTGCAGCTCACCCCGAAGCAGCGCCGCATGATGGGGCGGGAGCACACCCGCGTCGCGCACTGCCCGAGCGCCAACCTGAAGCTGGGCTCCGGCATCGCGCGGGTCGCGGGGATGCACCGCGCGGGCATCGTGGTGGGCATCGGCGCCGACGGCGCGCCGTGCAACAACAACCTCGACGCGCTGCAGGAGATGCGGCTCGCGTCGCTGCTGGCGAAGCGCTTCGGCGACACCGGGGCGCTGCCCGCGGCGCGGGTGCTGCGCATGGCGACCATCGACGGCGCGAGGGCCCTCGGCATCGCCGACGAGGTGGGCTCGCTCGAGGTCGGCAAGCGCGCGGACGTGACGGTGATCGACCTGTCGACGACGCACGCCGAGCCGTGGGGCGCGGCCCCGGCGCGCATCGTGTACGCGGCGCAGTCGAGGGACGTGCGCCACGTGGTGGTCGACGGGCGGGTGCTGCTGCACGACGGGCGCCTCACGACCCTGGACGAGGCAGAGGTGCGGGCGAACGCCCGGGTCGAGGCGGTGGCGGTGCGCCGCCGCGCGGGCGTCACCGCCTGAGGAGAGACACGACGGTGTGCGAGCTGCTCGGGATGGACTGCAACACCCCCACGGACATCTTGTTCTCGTTCACGGGCTTCTCGCAGCGCGGCGGGCGCACGGGGCCGCACGGGGACGGGTGGGGCCTGGCGTTCTACGAGGGGAAGGCGGTGCGGGCCTTCGTCGACGCGTCGCCCTGCGCCGAGAGCGCGCTCGCGACCTTCGTGCGCAGCCACTCCATCAAGACGATGACGGCGGTCTCGCACATCCGGCAGAAGACCCGCGGGAGGGTGAAGCTCGCCAACACGCACCCCTTCGTGCGCGAGCTGTGGGGCCGCGCCTGGGTGTTCGCCCACAATGGCACGGTGCGGGGGCTGCCGAGGGTGAAGACCGGGCGCTTCGTGCCCATCGGCGACACCGACAGCGAGCGGGCGTTCTGAGCCCTCATGAACCGCGTGGCCCGGCGCTTCCCGACGGAGCCCGACGACCCCGCGAAGCTGTGGTCGTACATCGCCCGGGTCGCGGGCGAGATCGGCCGACGCGGGACCTTCAACTTCATCCTGGTCAACGGCGACGCCCTCTTCGCGCGCTGCGACACGAAGCTGTGTTTCATCGAGCGCCGCGCCCCCTTCGGCAAGGCGACGCTCAAGGACCACGACGTGAGCGTCGACTTCGGCGCCGTCACCACGCCGCGCGACCGGGTCGCCGTCGTCGCCACGGCGCCGCTCACCGTGGACGAGGTGTGGACCCACGGCGCGCCCGGCACGCTCTGGGTGTTCCGCAAGGGGCGCCTCGCCGCCACGCTGCGCAGCGCGTAGGGCTGACGCGCGTTCAGAACGTCGGCGGGGGCTCGTACACGCAACCGAAGCGGCCGTTGCGGGGCACGCAGCGCGCGATCATCCCGGGCTGCGGGGGACAGAGCCGCGTGTGGTCCTGCGGGGCGCAGGCGTCGCCGGGGTAGGAGCAGGCCCAGCCGCCCGGGGTGCACTGCCGGCCGGAGATGTACTCCACGCAGCGACCCATGCGCCCGCGGCGGCAGTCCCACTGCGTGCGGCAGGTGGCCGGCACGCAGGCGCGCTGCGGGAAGGGGAGCATCTGCGTGTCCGCGCAGCGGTGCCCCGGGGGGCACTCGTCGTCGGCGCGGCAGCCCGCGCGGAGGCAGGTGTTGAGCCGGTGCGTCGCGCGCCACGCCCGCCCGTCGGGGCAGTCGCGAAACACCCGGCTGTACTGGGCCTCCATGCCCGACGTGAAGCAGTAACCCCCGGGGCACTCGGCGTCGGTCAAGCACCGGATGTCCGTGCCGGGCGGCATCGGGATCGACGACGGAGGCGGGCCTGCGTCGACCTCGCGGGGACCGACGTCGAGGGTGACGCCCGCGTCGATGCGTCGGACGTCCCCGCGCCGGTGCGGACTGCAGCCGAGGTCGGCGAGGAGCAGCAGTGCGATCAGGGCCAGGCGCCAGGCCATCGGTGCGGGGGTGGGCGTGCTGCGCAGGGGCTCAGGCCTTCAGCAGCCAGCCGAAGAGGGCGCGCTCGAAGGTCTCGCGGCCCATCACGGAGATGGACTCCGTGAGGGGGATGCCCTTGGGGCAGACCTGCACGCAGTTCTGCGCCTTGCCGCACTCGGAGATGCCGCCGACTCCCATCAGGGCGTCGAGGCGCCCGCCGGCCTGCATCCGACCGGACGGGTGCATGTTGTAGAGGCGCACCAGCGAGATCACCTGCGGGCCCATGAAGTCCGAGCGGTCGTTGTAGTTGGGGCACGCCTCGACGCAGCAGCCGCAGGTCATGCAGCGGGAGAGCGGGTACATCACCTCCTGGTCGTCCTGCGCGACCTTCGGACCCGCGCCGAGCTGGTGCGAGCCGTCGATCTCGATCCACGCCTTCACGGTGCGCAGCGCGTCGAACATCCGCTGGCGGTGGACCACCAGGTCGCGCTCGCGGGGAAACTTCGTCAGCGGCTCGAGGGTGATGGTCTCGCCGTTCGGCGAGAGTTCCTTCACGAGCGCGCTGCACGCCTGCCGCGCGCGGCCGTTGACGACCATCGTGCAGGCGCCGCAGACCTCCTCCAGGCACGAGGCCTCCCAGGTCACGGGAGTGGTGCCCCGGCCGTCGGCGGTGGTGGGGCGCTTCTGGATCTCCATCAGGCAGGAGATCACGTTCATCATCGGCTTGCGCGCGACCTTGAACTCCTCCCAGCGCGAAGCGCCGCCCGCCTCGCCGCGCTTGATCTTCAGGGTGACAGTGTCGGTGGCCATGTGGGTGTCTCCTGCTCCGCTACGCGGTCACTTCGCGCTCGCGTCGGCGCCCGCGGCCCTCGTCGGCGCGGCGACCTTCCCGTAGTCACGCCGGGCGAGCGGCTCGAGCGAGACGTCGACGCCTTCGTAGTTGAGCGTGGGCCCCTCGCCGTTGAAGGTCGCGAGGGTGGTCTTGAGCCAGCGGGTGTCGTCGCGGCCCACGGCCGCGGGGTCGTCGGGGTGCAGCTCCGGGTCGAGGGCAGGCTTGTAGTGGGCCCCCCGGCACTCCTCGCGCTCCCGGGCCCCCTTGGTGATGAGCTCGGCCAGCGCGAGCATCCCGTCGAGGTGCCGCAGGAAGACCATCGGCTGGTTGATGGTCCCCTTGGCGCCGGGGTCGAGCGCGGCGGCCTTCTTCCAGTCGGCCTTCATGTCCTGGAGCGACGCGAGCACGCCGTCGAGCTCTGGGTTGTGACGCTCGACGGTGACCTTCTGGAGCATCATCTCGCCCAGCTTCTCGTGCAGCTGGTAGGGGTTCACCGGGTAGTCCGCGCCGGTGCGCCTGCCGAGCGCGGCGTACTCGTCCACCCGGCGCCGGTGCTCGGACTCGAAGAGCGTCGACGAGAGGTCGAAGGCGCTCTGCGACTGGGTCTCGCGCCACGTCGCCATGGCCGGACCGGTGACCATCCCGCCGTAGATGCACGAGAGCAGGGAGTTGGCGCCGAGGCGGTTTGCGCCGTGGTACTGGTAGTCCGACTCGCCGGTGGCGTAGAGGCCGGGAACGCTGGTGGCCTGGTTGCGCGCCGAGCCAGGCTTGAGCGACCCGTCGGCGCCCTTCTCGAAGTCGACCCACAGGCCGCCCATCGAGTAGTGCACCGCGGGGAAGATCTTCATCGGGTTCTCGTAGGGGTCGGCCCCGGCGAACTTCTCGTAGATCTCCAGCACGCCTTCGAGCTTCTTGCGCACGGCCCCTTTGCCCGCCGCGGTCTTGCAGAGGTGCGTCACGTCCAGGTAGGCGGCCTGCTCCCCCTCGGCTGAATAGCCCTCGTGGATGACCGTGCGGAAGATCTCGCGCGACGCGATGTCCCGCGGCACCAGGTTGCGGTATCTGGGATAGCGGTCTTCGAGGAAGTAATACCGCTCGGCCTCGGGGATGTCCCGGCCCGGACGGCGGTCGTTGCGGTCCCTGGGCACCCAGACGCGGCCCCCTTCGCCGCGCACGCTCTCGGAGATGAGCCGCAGCTTGTCGGCGGCGGGGATCGCCGTCGGGTGCACCTGGATGAACTCGCCGTTGGCGTAGATCGCGCCCTGCTTGTAGGCGATGGCCGCCGCGGTGCCGGTGTTGATGATCGAGTTGGTGCTGCGCCCGAACACCAGCCCCGGCCCGCCGGTGGCGAGGCACACCGCGTCGCCGCGGAAGGCGCGCATCTCGCCGTTCTTGAGGTCCTGCGCGACCACGCCGCGGCACACGCCGCCGTCGTCGAGCACGAGGCCCGCGAGGTCCCAGAACTCGAACTTCCGCACCATCTTCTCGCCCGGGACCGTGACCCCGCGCTCGTCCTCGACGTCGAGGGTCTCGTAGCGCCGCACCTGCTCGTCGAGCGCGTAGAGCAGCTGCTGCCCGGTGGTGGCGCCGGCGAAGGCCGTGCGGTGGAAGAGCGTGCCGCCGAAGCGCCGGAAGTCGAGGTTGCCCTCCGGGGTGCGGTTGAAGGGCACCCCCATCCGGTCGAGCATGAACACGATCCCCGGGGCCGCGTCCGCCATGCCCTTGCACGGGGGCTGGTTGGCGAGGAAATCGCCGCCCTTCACGGTCTCGTAGAAGTGGGTATGGGGAGAGTCGCCCTCGCCCTTGACGTTCACCGACGCGTTGATGCCGCCCTGCGCGCACACCGAGTGGGAGCGCTTCACCGGCACCAGCGAGAGCAGGTCGACCGGGACGCCCGCCTCGCAGAGCTTGATCACGGTCATCAGGCCGCCGAGGCCGCCGCCGACGACGATCGCCCGGCGCACCTGGCCCGACTGCGTGAGGATCGAGGACTTCGCTGCCATCCGGTGCTTCCCTTCGAGGGGGGTGCGAGCGGCGCCGTCACCGCGCGACCGGCGCGCCGGTGCCTTGCGTGACTCGCCTCTGGGTCAGGTGTTGAGGCCCACACGGTATAGGCGAGCGCCGCCGACGTCGACCATGGCGCGCAGCATGTCGGCGTCTCGGCACCCGGCGTCGGGGTCGAGCCCCGGCCACGGGAGCACTCCGCCGCAGCGATAGAAGAAGTGCAACAGCGTGTCGACGCCGACGAGCCAGAGCGCGACGCCCAGCGCGGCGCAGAGCACCGCCACGCGGCGACGCGCGAGCTCGGACGACGCGAGCCCCCAGGTCTGCGTGGCGGTCGAGAGACCGTTGGCGAAGTGGAAGACCGTGGCCGTCAGGCCGACGACGTAGAGCGCGAACATCCCGGGCGAGCCGAGGAGAAGCGCGAGGCGGTCGTAGAAGGCCTCCCAGCGCACGGTGCCGAGCGCCTTGGCGGCGCGGAGCTGCCCGAGGTGCACCACCAGGAAGGCGAAGGCCACGAGCCCGGTGGCGCGCTGGAGCAGGAAGAGCCAGTTGCGGGTGTAGCCGTAGCGCTGGACGTTGAAGCGCGACTGCGCGGCGAGGACGAGGCCGTACGCGGCGTGGAAGGCCAGCGGGGCGAGGATGGCAGCGACCTCGATGAGGGCGAGGGCGGGGATGCCTTGGATCTCACCGACGGCGTGGCGGAAGGCCTCGCGCCCGCGGACGGCCTGGAGGTTGGTCCAGAGGTGGAGCACCAGGAATACGCCGATGGGTAAAACGCCGCAGAGCGAGTGGATGCGTCGGAGCAGGAAGCGCCGCGGGTCGGCGACGCCGGGGGCGGGCTCGGGTGCGTGCATGGTAGGTCCGTCGGCGGACCCGACGGGTGTTAGCGGCGCGGCGCGCGAGGCGTCAAGCGCTACGGGGGACAGGGCATCGCCCCGCGCGTGGGCCCGCGGCGCGGGCTCAGCGGTTGGTGGTGCCGCGGGTGGTGGTGCCGGTGCGCGGGCGGTTGCTGGTCCCGGTGGGATTGCCCGGGCTGCTGGCGTTGGTGCCCATCGGGTCGCTGTCGGGCGTCGGCGTGAGGCCCGGGCGGTTCGCCGGGTTGCCCGGGTTGGCCGGGTCGGGCGTCCACGTGGAGCCCGGCGTCGAGGGGGTGCCGCCCGCCCCCTGGGCGGTGCCGGTGCCGCTGAGCCCGGCGTCGAAGCCCGCGGCGCCGTTGCCCGGCGGGACGTAGTTGCTCGAGCCCGGCATGTAGTGCTGCCCGTGACTCGTCGTGCCCGCGGGATCGCTCGGCGAGCTGCGCACGCCGGTGGTGGTGTACCCGCCCATGCCGGTTCCGCCCGACGACACGGTGGTCGCCGGCGGATAGGCAGCCGAGGGCTCGCTCTGGCTGCATGCCGCCGCGCCCGCGAGGGCTCCAGCGACGAGCAGTACGGAAGTCAGACGATTGCGATGGTCCATGACAATGCCTCCTGGCGCCCGGAAGACGGGCTCTCCGATCGGTCCCCAACGACGAACGAACCCGACCGCTCGGGGCGGCGGGCGAACACACACCGAGCAGTTGCCGTGCCTCGACATGCAGCGTGTAATTCCGAGGAGATACGAGGCCACCGAGGCCTTCCGGGGCGATGCGATCTGCCCCTGGGTGGGGGCGGGTGCCACAGCGCGCACGGTCGCGCAGGGCCTCCGACCATTCCCCATGATCAGCCGCAGTTGAGGGCAGAAGGGGCGCCCGGGCACCTCGACACCGCGTCTCGAAGTCCGGTATTCGCGGTCTCCATGCGACGCCCGACCGGCCTGGTCGTGTCAGTGCTCACGGCCCTCCTGGTGTGTGTCCTGGTGCCGAGCGGGAGCGCGCGGGCTGAGGGCCTGGGCGAGGGCACGGCCGCGGTCCCCGGGCCGACGACGGTTTGGACCGCCGCCGCGGAGGCGCCGTCGACCCCCTTCGACCACCAGCAGGCGACGCACTGGTGCTGGGCCGCGTCGGTGGCCAACGCGTTCCGCGCGTCCGGGCACCGGGTGTCGCAGGCGCGCATCGTGCGCGAGGTCTACGGCGACGTGGTCAACATGCGCAGCGGCCCCGCCGCCAACGTCTCGGCGCTGCTCGACCGCGCGTGGACCGACGACGCCGGCGCGCCCTTCCGCGCGCGCCTCCTCGGGGTCTTCGACGCCCAGGGAGGGCGATCCAGCCTCGACAGCCGCGAGCTCGTGGCCGCGCTGCGGGCCGGGCGGCCGCTGGTGTTCGGCACCACCAGCCACGCGATGCTGCTCATCGGCGTGACGTACCAGGAGTCCGACGGGGCGGTGCGCGTCGTGGAGGCGACCGTGTTCGACCCGTGGCCAGGCGTGGGCGTGCGCGCCCTGCGGCCCGACGAGATGGTCCCCGTGGCGCGCCGCGGCTCGCTCGCGTTCATCGCGGACGTCGTCGTGACCCGCTGATCGGTCGACGAGGGCTCCCGAGTTCGCGGGCGCGCTTGCCGTTCGCCGGAGAATCCCCGATGACTCCGCGCGCCGTGCGCGGAAGTCGTCCACCCCGAGCGTCCCTCGATCCGCGCCCGGCCGCCCTGCTGGCTGCGCTTTCGGCCTGCGCGGGCGCGACGCCGCCCGGCCGCGCGGCGCTCGCGCTCGGCGACACCGTGAGCGACGACGCCGCCCTCCGCGCGGCCGAGCGGGCCCTCGTCGAGGGAGACCTCCCGCGCGCCCGCGAACTCTGGGCGGCGCTGGAGCGCCAGCACCCCCGTGACGCCCTCGGCCGCCACGCCGCGCTCCGGCTCGCGCGGCTCGACCTCGCGGCGCCGGGCGACGCCGGGGTGGAGTCTGCCCGCGCCCGCCTCGGGGCGCTGCCGCGGACGCTCGACGCCACCCACGCGCTGCGCCGCTCGCTCGTCGATGCGCTCGTCACGGCGCGCGCCGGGCGATCGGACGCCGCCCTCTCGCGCTCGCTCGTCACCCTGCGCGGACGTTTCGTCGACGCGCCCGAGGTGGTGGCGGCGGACTGCGCGCAGGTGGCCGTGGCGCCGGCCGCAGGGCCGGCCCTGGAGGCCCTCGCGCGGGTCGAGGGCGCGGTCGAGCTCGGCGTGCGGTGGATCCCGACCGGGCTCGCGTGCGACGGGTCGGACACACGCACGGAGCGCTTCCAGGCGCTGCTGCCGACCGTGGACGAGCCCGGCGAGGTCGCAACGGTGCTCGACGCGCTGCCCGCGAGCCACCCCTGGCGCACCCCGCTCGCGCGCCGCCTGCGCACGGTGGCCGAGGCCCGCGGGGAGGTGCGCCGCTGGATGAGCCACCTCGCCGACCTCCCGGACGACGAGGCGGCCATTCGCCCGGTGGTGCGCGACAACGCCGAGGATGTGCTGCGCATCGGGGTGCTGGCGCCGCTCTCGGGCTCCGTGGCCAACGTCGGGGCCGAGGTGGTGCGGTCGGCCCAGCAGGCGGTGGAGGGCTCGTCGCGCGTCGAGCTGATGCTGGAGGATGAGAGCCGCGCGCTGCCCCGCCGCGCCGCGGTGGGCCAGGTCGAGGTCACCCCCATCGAGGCCCTGGTGCGCTCGCTGCGGGAGCGCGGGGCGGTTGCCATCGTGGGTCCGGCGCTCGACGCCAACGTGCCCGCCGCACGGGCGGCGGCGCTGGCGCAGGGCGTCCCGCTGTGGCTGCCGACCCCCCCCGACGCCGCGGGGGGCGTGGCGCACGCGGTGGGCCCCACGCTTCGGCAGCGGGCCGACGCGATGGCCGCCGCCGCCGCCCGGGGCGGGGCGACCCGCGTCGCGCTGCACCTGCCCACGCTGCCGCCGGACCCGTCGCTCGAGGCCGCGCTGCGGGCCGCGATGGCGCGGCAGGGCGTCGCGGTGGCGCGGAGGGGGGAGGCCGCGGCGCGGCACGTGATCGCGGGCTTCTTCGACGAGGAGAGCCAGCGGCGCTGGGCCACCGCGGCGGCGCGGTCGACCACCCCGTGGGTGATCGACGCGCGCGCGGCGATCGCTGGGACGCCCGGGCACTGGGTGGGGCTGACCGCCGCCGGGGGCCACGGCGCCTACGTCGCGGTGGGCTGCAGCCGCTCCGACCGGGCGCCCACGGAGATCGCCGCGCTCTACTACGACGCGGTCATCGAGGTCGTGCGCGTCCGACGGCCCATCGCGGCAGCGCCGGCGCTGCAGCGCGGCGGGGCCCTGGTCCTCGACGGCGTGGCGAGCGAGACGGAGTGCCCGGCGCCGGATTCAGGGCGCTGACCACGGGGGCGGCGCGCCGTCGCCCGAAGGGGCAGGGGTCGCGGCCGGGAGCGGCGGCGGCGGGGCCCACGGCGCGGCGACGGTCGCGGCGGGCGTCGGGGCCGTGGCGGCGTCCCGGGCCGCGCCCCAGCGGACCGCGAAGCCCGTGGCGGTGGCGGTGCTGTGGGCGCGGGCGATGCGCACCTGCACGACGGCGTCGCAGCCGAGGCGCTGGGCCTCCGCCCGGAGGCCCGCGATGATGTGGGGGAGGTCGGCGTTGAGCCCGCGGCCGGTGGCCTGCACCAGCGCGACGGGCCGCGAGGGCGGCACCGGGTCGCCCGCGAGGATGGTGCGCACGGGCCGCGCGTGCGGCGCGCCGGGGGCGCCGAGCACGAAGCGCTGGACGTACGTGCTCCCGCAGCCGGTGCACAGCGCCACGAGCACGAGCAGGGGGAGGGCGGCACTCATGGTGCCTCGACCCGCAGCGCGCGGCCCACGAGGCGGACGACGGCGACCTCCTCGGGGGTGAGGTAGGACTGCGAGCACCCGGCCTGGAAGCGCATCCCGAAGCACGGAACGCTCTGCGTGGTAGGGCGCATGCGGGTCTCGACCACCGGCGTGACGGTGTCGATGCGGGCCACGTTGCCGCCGAGGCCCCGAACCTGCTCGACGAAGGCCTCGACGAGGGCGTCGAGCCCCTCCTCGCCGGAGGCCTCGACGGCGCCGAGCTCCCGGGCGTTGGGCGGGTCGCTGAGCGCGCGCACGGTCACTGCGCCGCGGTGGTACGGCAGCACGTCGTCGGCGGTGGGGACGTAGCTCGCGCGCACCGAGGCGCAGCCCTGCGCAGCGACGAGCAGCGCCAGCAGCGGTGCCAGGGACGGGGCGCGCATCGGAGGGCCGTCAGGGGTCCGCGGCGGGGCGCTGGGGGGCGCCGGGCTGCGCGCGGAGGCCGTCGAGGAGGACATCGGCGAACTGTGACGCCGCGCGCCGGAGGGTTCCAGCCTCGGCGCTGCCCAGGGCCCAGGTCATGGCCACGCCGTCGAGGCCGCCGAAGATCACCCGGGCCATGATGCGGGGCGACACGTCGCCGCGGAGCTCGCCGCTGCGCTGGCCGTCGGCGATGACCGCGGCCATGAGGTCGAGGTACTCCCCGAAGCGCTTCGTCGCGTACTGCTTCAGCAGCCGCGACGACTGACGGAGGTTGACCGTGATCACCTCGGCCAGGTCGCGCTCGCCCTCCAGCAGCCCCAGCTGGAACTCCACCAGCCTTCGCACCTTGTCCGGCGCCGTATCGTAGCGCTCGCACTCCTCGCGCAGCAGCAAGAGCAGCCGCGCGATGCGGTCCTCGAAGAGGGAGGTGAGCAGCTCGTCCTTGCTCTTGAAGTACAGGTAGATGGTGCCGTCGGCCACGCCCGCGGCGCGAGCGATCTCGCTCACGCGCGACGCGTAGAAGCCCTTGCGGGCGAACACCTTCACGGCGGCCTTGAGGATGCGGTCCCGCTTGTCGCCGCCCCGGGGGCTGCGTGCGCTGACCGCAGCGCTCACGAGGCCACGCTCGACTGCGGCCCGCGCGCGCCGTCGCGGGCGAGCTCCTCCAGCAGGTCGCGGCACTCGGGCCGGCCGCGGAGGTGGCGCATCAGGACGTCGGTGCACTCGGCGAACGAGCGCTCGTACGACAGCCCCTCGCGGGTGCGCTGGGCCACGCGCTCGCGGCCCTGCGCGAGGTCTTCCTCCATCGCCTCGGCGTAGCGGGCGAGCTGCCCGCGCAGCTCCTCGATCTGCCGCCGCAGGTCGCGGGCCTGGGCGTCCTTGCGGGCCGCGCGCATCTCGTGCTCGGCCAGAAGCTCGCGCCGCGCGTCGACGTGCGCCTGCGCCTGCCCCGCCCGCTCGAACACCCCGCGCAGCTGCGCCAGCGGGAGCGCCTGCCGTTCCGCCGCGTCGGCCTGGGCCCGGCTCTGGACCACCGCCCGCTCGCCCGCCAGCAGGCGCTCGCGCACCTGGACCACGACCTCGTTCTCGCCCGACGCCTCGCGCAGCGCCCGGCTCTCCTCCTGCGCCAGCTCCTCGACCTTGCGGCCGATCTCCGCGCGCAGCGCCCGGCCGCGGCGCTCGAGCGCCTCGAGCTTGCGCATGTGCGACGCCACCTCGCCCTCCAGCCGCGATGCCCGGTTGGCCAGCAGCCACGCCTCCTCGAGCGCGCGGTTGACCTCCTGCGGCGCGTCGCCGCTCGGGTAGGCGCGCGACACCATCCGGCCGAAGTGCGCCGCGCGGGTCGCCCACTCGGCGACGCCCGGCGAGGGCGCGGGCGGGGGCGGCGGGGGCGGGGCGGGCTGCGCGTCGCCGCCCTGCTGGGCCTCCCAGGGCGACGACGGGAGCGTGCGCTGCAGGGCCTTCAGGTCCTCCTGGAGGTGGTGGCAGTCCTTGTAGCGCCGGTCGGCGCTCTTCTGGAGCAGCTTGAGGATGATCTTCTCGGCGTCGGGGTGCAGGTCCGGGCGCAGCGTCTTCGGGTTCACCGGGTTTGCGCTGCGTTGCATCTCCAGGAGCGCGTCGCGGTCGTGCGAGCGGAAGGGCAGCTGCCCCGTCATCATCTCGAAGAGCAGCACACCGAGGGAGTACAGGTCGCTCTGCGCGGTGGCCTCCTCGCCCTTGGCCTGCTCGGGCGACATGTACTCGGGCGTGCCGAAGATGGCCCCCTTGGGCGCGAGCCGCGGGTCGCGCGCGAGGTGCGCCAGCCCGAAGTCGAGGATCTTCACGAAGTCCTTCCGACCCCCGCGGTTGGTGCACATGATGTTGTCGCTCTTGAGGTCGCGGTGCACGACGCCGAGGTCGTGGGCGCGGCCGAGCGCGGCGGACATCTGCTCCAGCACGTCGATGGCGCGCACCTGCGGAAACTGCCCCTTGGCGATCTCCGCCGAGAGAGGCGTGCCCACCAGGTACTCCATCACCAGGTAGAGCTCGCCCTCCTCGGTCTCGCCGATGTCGTGGATGTCGACGATGTGCGCGTGGTCGACCCGGTTGGCCGCGCGGGCCTCGCGAAGCATCCACGCCCGCAGGTGGGTCTCACCGCGCAGGTCGGGGCGGATGAGCTTGAGCGCCACCACCCGCTCGATGAGCACGTGCCGGGCGCGGTAGACGACGCCCATGCCGCCCTCGCCGATGCGTGCCTCCAGCCGGTATCGGCCCGCCACCACCCGGCCGAGATAGGTGTCACTGGACTGCTGCGCTGCGTTCGCCTTGCTCACTCTACTCACCTCGACTCACGACCCATCGGACTCTGCCGGGCGCCGAGGATATCACCGAGACCGCGCGCGGAAATCGCCAACGTTCGCCCGGTCGTCAACTCTCCCGGGTCCGCCGTCGGGTGAGGGCGATTCGAACGATCTCGGGCCTGGCGTCGAGGCGGACGGGCGGGCCCGTGGTGCCGATTCCGCGAGAGACATAGAGGGTCGCGCCCCGGTGGGTGTATCGACCGGCCACATACGGGAGGAGCGACCCGGCGACGCCGAGGGTGTTGATCTGACCCCCGTGGGTGTGACCCGAGAGCTGGAGCGCCACCCGGTGCTCCATGTCGTCGAAGAGCATCGGGTTGTGCGCGAGCAGCACCACGGGGTCGTCGGGGTCGCGCCCGCGCAGGGCCGCCGCGAGGTCGGGCCCGGCGCCGGTGCCGATGCGCGGGGCCATCACGTCGTCGACGCCCGCGAGGATGAGCCCGCGCCCGCGCGCCCCGTCGGGCCCGAGGGCGGTCGAGCCGTTGACGTGGGCGCGGATGCCGGCCGCGCGCAGCCCGCGCGTCACCAGCGCCGGGCCTGTGTAGTGGTCGTGGTTGCCCAGGATGGCGTGCACCCCGCCCCGGGCCTGGAGCCCCGCGAGCGCGCGCATCGCCTCGGGGATGTGCCGGGGGTTGTGGTCGAGGATGTCGCCGGTGATCACCACGAGGTCGCCGCGGAGTCGGGCGACCCGGTCGAGCACGGCGCCGATCTCCCGCGGGCCGGTGAACACCCCGAGGTGGAGGTCAGTGAGCTGGACGATGGTGAGCCCCTCGAGCTCGGGGGGCAGGGCGGGGATGGCCACCTCGATGGTGCGCACCTCGATGTCCGTGCGGCTCCAGAGACCGCCGCGCAGGAAGGCTGGGGCCCCCACCGCGAGCGCCGTCGCCGCGGTGCCCTGGGTGAGCAGCCGCCGGCGAGACTCCAGCGCCGGGGCCACCTCGAGGACCGGCACCCGGCGGGCGCGCGCGTACAGGTGGACGCCCGCCTCGATGAGGCGCCCGGCGAGCTCGGCCGCGACCACCACGAGCAGGCACGCGAAGAGGAGGAGCACCGCGACGCGCACCGTGCCGATGAGCCCGCGCAGGGCCCCGCCGCCGAAGGGCGCCCGGGTGCGGGCGTAGATCTCCAAGGCGAGCGCGAGGGCGACCACCGCCAGCGTCGCGCGGCGCAGCGCCCGGGCCCGGCGGGGCGCGTCGGCCCAGCGCGGACGGAGCGCGCGCACCGCCGTGGGGAAGGTGAGGGTGAGGGTGCCCGTGGTGATGAGGCTGATGACGATTCCAGAGGCCATGCGGGAGCCCCAACGTGGAGGCCGACGGGCGGGAACGCAAACCGCGAGTGAGCCCTTGGGGCGCCGGGGTTCTGGTACCCTCGCGGGCCTCGTGTCGCCCTCGCCCACGCCGTGGTCCCGCCTCGCCGCGCGCGCAGACGATCCGCGGGCGGCGGCGGCGGTGGCCGGGTGTTTCGTGGCGCTCGCGGCGTGGCAGGCGGGCTGCGCCCCGGTGTGGGACGGCGACATCTGGTGGATCCTCCGCGCCGGGGACGACCTGCTCCGCGAGGGCGCGGTGCCCCACGCCAACCGCTACTCCTTCACCCGCCCGGGGCACCCCTGGGTCATGCACGAGTGGCTCTTCGGCGCCGTCGCCGCGGCCCTCGTGCGAGCGCTCGGCGTCGCGGGCCTCGCGCTCGGCCGGGCCGTCGCGGTGTTCGTGCTGGTCGCCGCCCTCCTTCGTCGCACCGCCCGGGACGCCCGCCCCGGCGTCGCCGCGCTCACCCTCGCGCTCGCGTTCATCGCCTTCGGCGCCCGGTGGGAGTCGCCCCGCCCGGTGGGGATGCTCCTCGGCGCCGCGCTCGCGGCCCTCGCGCTCGCGTTCGACCCGGCGTTCTCCACCCGCCACGCGATCGCCTACGCGGCCCTCACCGTCGCCTGGACCAACCTCCACGGGAGCTATCCCCTCGCGCCGCTCTTCGCCGCCGCGGCACTCTTCGAGCCCGGCGGCGACCGCCGCGCGCGCCGCCTCGCGCTCGCCCTCGCGCTCGCGGCCACCTTCGTGAACCCCTACGGCGTCGCCCTCCACGACCTCGTGCGGCGCTACGTGCTCGGCGCGCCCGATGACAGCGTCGCCCTCGTCCACGACCGCATCCGGGAGTGGTGGCCCCTCTGGCGCTCGCCCCTCCTGGTCGTCTCGACCCCCTTCGAGCTCCTCGTCGGCGCCCCCCTCGCGGCGCTCACCGTTACCCTCCTACGTAATCCCCGGTGGCGTCCGCGCGGCGTCCTGCTGGGCGTGCTCCTCGCGATGGCGCTGCGGCACAACCGCCACCTCCAGCTCTTCGGGCTCTGCGCCCTCTCGCTGCTCGCGGCCCCCATGGAGGCGCATCTCGTCCGCCGGTCGGGCGTCGCCCGCGCCCCGCGCCCCACCCGATGGGCGCGCTGGCTGCTCGCGCTCTTCGCCGTCGTCGCGCTGGCCAGCTGGTCGTTCGCGCGCGCGCGGCGCTCGGCGGGGGACTGGGTCGACCCCACCTCCGACGACGAGGACGTGGCGGCGCTGCTCGCGGGCACCGCCCCGGGCGCGCGGATGTTCGTGACGCTCTTCTTCACCGGCTACGCGATCGAGCGGGCATACCCTCGGGTGCGGGTGTTCTTCGACACGCGCAACGACTGCTACCCCGCCGAGGTGCTCCGCGCGGGCTTCGACCTCGACGCGGGCCGGCTCGACCCGGCGGCGGCGGACGCCGCGCTGCGCCGCTGGGGCGTCACCCACGCGCTCATCGGGTGCGAGTCGCGGGCGACGCAGAGCTTCGCGCGCTGGCGGGTCGAGCGCCGCGCCGGGCGCTACTGCGTGATGGTTCCCTGAGGGCGCTCAGCCTGTGTTGCGCAGCCCCGCGGCGATGCCGTTGATGGTCAGGAGGATCGCGCGCACCAGGGCGGCGGGCACCGGCTCGCCGCGCGCCGTGAGGTCCCGCTTGCGCTTGCGCAGGTCGACCTGGAGGAAGCTCCGCGGGTCGACGTAGGGAAAGGCCCCGGAGCGGGTCGGCCAGGGAGCCGGGCTGCGCGGTCGAAGCCCGGGCGTACTCGCGCCGGCGGCGCACGCGGTGGTGCTGCTCGGCGAGGTTCACCAGTCGGATTGGAGGCAGCTTCCTCCGGCGACGACCCGAGCGCTACGCTCCCGCGGGGGCTGCGAGGCCCCGGGGGGCGCAACGTTGCCTTGACCCGTCGCGCGGGCCCCGCGTACGGTTGAAACTACCGCGAGAGTACGCGGAACAATGCCGAGGAATACGGGATGAAGCTCGCCGCCGCAGGCCTGTCCGACGTCGGACAGGCACGAGACCACAACGAGGACTCCTACGCGGTGGAGGAGCCGCTCGGCTTGTTCATCGTGGCGGACGGGATGGGCGGGCACCTCGCGGGCGAGGTCGCGAGCGCGATGGCCATCTCGACGGTCATCGAGCACCTACAGCAGAACGCCGGGGGCGACCGGGTGGCGGCCCTCGCCGAAGCGACGAAGCTGGCCAACACCCGGGTCATCGAGGAGGGCACCCGCAACCGCAAGCGCCGCGGAATGGGCAGCACCTTCGTGGCGATGATCCGCGACGGCGAGGCAGCGGGCATCGTGCACGTCGGCGACTCCCGCTGCTACCGCTACCGCCAAAGCGTGCTCGAGCGCCTCACGCGCGACCACTCGCTCATCGAGGAGTACGCGGGCGACGACCCCATCGCGCGCGCAGCGCTCGGCAACTACTCCAACATGATCACCCGGGCCATCGGCACGGGCGCCGAGGTCGAGCCCGAGGTGCGCCGCGAGAAGCTCCAGGTGGGCGACACCTACCTGCTGTGCTCCGACGGCCTCTGCGGGGTGGTGAAGGACTCCGACATCGCGCGCGTCATCGGCAAGGGCCCCGACCTCATCGCGCGCGCGAAGGAGCTCGTGCAAATCGCCAACGAGCACGGCGGCCCGGACAACATCTCGGTCGTGCTGGTCCGCGTCGATCCGTGAGCGGGTCCGATCCGGCCCCCTCCGCGGGCCCGCGGCAGTCACCCTCCGCCGCCCGCCTGGGCGCCGCGGTCGCGCTCTCCATCACCACCGCCTACGCGGTCGGCGTCGCTCTCTCGGCGCTGCCCCTCGACGCGTTCCACCTCTGGGACGCCCTCTCCCGCGGCTCCTTCCTCGCGCACCCCCCGCTGCGCTTCGTCGCGTCCTGCGCGCCGCCCTTCGCGCTCGCGCTTCTGCTCTCGATCCGGGTGCTGCGCGCCGCGCCCGCGGGTCCATCCCCCTTCGCGTCCCCGTGGCGCCGGCTGGCCGTTACGCTCGGGCCGCTGCTGCTCTCGCCCTTCGTCCTCGCGCAGGACGACGCCCTCCGGCGACCCGCGCTCCTGGCCCTCTGCTTCGGCGCCGCGGTCGCCGCCGCGGCCTGGCTGGCTCCGGCCCCCGCCCGGGACGATGCGCCGACGGGTCCCTGGGGGCGGGAGCATGCGCCAATCTTCGCGATCATCGCGGCGCACGCGGCTCTCTTCTCCGCCCTCGCCATCCTCCGCGACCGCGCGGTGTGGTCCGCCTCCGTCGACCTCGGGATCTTCAAGGAGGCGCTCTGGAACACCCTCCACGGGCGCGTGATGTTCTCGCCGACCGTGGGCTACAGCTTCCTCGGCGAGCACTTCTCCCCGGTGCTCTTCCTGCTCCTGCCCTTCTATGCGCTCTCGCCCACCAGCGAGTGCCTGTTGATCATCCAGACCGTCGCCGTGTCGGTCGCCGCGTGGCCGGTGTACCTCGTCGCGCGCGACCTCGGCCTCCGCCGCGCAACGGCCACCCTGCTCGCGGGCGCCATGCTCGCGAGCCCGCCGCTGCACACCGCCCTCCTCTACGACTTCCACATGGACCTCCTCGCGGCCCCCGCGCTCGCGTGGCTCGTCCTCGCGCTCTCGCGCCGCCGCTTCGGCCAGGCCTTCGTCGCCGTCGCCCTCCTCGTCAGCGTCAAGGAGGACATGTTCATCCCCGCGGTGGGCGCCCTCCTCGCGTGCGCCCTGCCGGGCACCGCGCGCGACCGGAAGTGGTCCGCGGCGCTCGGCGCCCTCGCCGTCGGGTGGTGCCTCCTCGCGATGGCCGTCCTGCTGAAGCGCTTCGGCCCGCCGCCCGGCGTGCCCGTCTACATGAGCGACGGGGCCGACCCGCAGGGGTACAAGTTCCTTCGTAACTTCAGGCACCTCGCGGGGCCGGGCGGGCCGCTCGGGCACCTCCTCGGGCAGCCCGTGCGCTACGTGCTCTGGGCCTTCTCCGACGCCCGCCTCACGACCTTCATCACCCTCCTCACGCCCGTGGGATTCGCCTCGCTGCTCGCCGGCTGGCGCATCACCCTCCTGATGCCCCTCGGCATCATCCTGCTCTCGGACAACCCCGAGATCGTCGCGCTCCGCTACCACTACAGCGCCATCCAGCACCCCGGGGTGTACCTCGCCGCCGCCTTCGGCCTCGCGGCCCTCGTCGCCCGCGCGCGCGACCCGCGCCGCACCGAAGGGGCCGCTGCCGCGTACGTCCTCGTCGCGTCGCTGATGCTGGTCGCCACGCACCCGTCGAGCATGGCCGCGCGCACCCACGCCACCGACACCCGCGCCGTCACGCCGCACACCCGCGCCGTCGACCGCATCGCCGCGCTCGTCCCCGCCGGGGCGCCGGTGAGCTCGTCCACCTGGATCGGCCCGCGCTTCTCCAACCGCCCCTGGGGCGCCCTGTTTCCCAACGGGCTCGAGCGCGCCGAGTGGGTGGTGGTCGACCTCCAGCGCCCGCCGTGGCCCGCGTCCGTCGAGCAGCGCGACCGCACGCTGCTGCACCTGATGCGCAGCGGCTTCGGCGCCGTCGCGGTGCGCGACGGGGTGGTCGCCCTGCAACGGGGGCGCTCGCAGCAGGGCAACCCCGAGGCGGTGCGACAGCTCTTCGTCCACCGCCGCTACGAGGTCGAGGGCACCGAGCAGACGGAGTTCACCAACTGCTCGGTGGCCGACGCGCGCGCGAGCGACGGGCGGGCGAGGGTGGTCTCGCCCGACGACCCGCGGCCGGCGGGGTGGATGGCCTTCGGGCCCTTCATCCACCTGCCCGCGGGGCGCTACCGGGTGACCTTCCGCCTGCGCGCGCGGCGGGCGGGCGCGGCGCGCGACGAGATCGGCCTGGTCGACGTCTTCCACCAGCCGGGCGTGACGCTCGCGCGGCGCGAGCTGGTGCCGTCGATGTTTCCGGCCGACGGGTGGCGCGACGTGACCCTGGACTTCGCCATCGAAGACCCGGGCGGTGCGGGCGGCCTGGAGTTCCGGGTGCGCACCGAGCGCAACTGGGAGCTCGGCGCGGACGTCATCTCTCTGAGCCCGACCGAGGACGAGGAGGGCGTCGTGCGCGACTTCATCCTCGGCGGCTGAGCACCCATCCTCCCGGCTACGTCCCCGACGACCAGGTCGCGTCGCAATACCCGAGATACTCCCCGCTGCCGTTCAAGAACTGGCTCTGGCCTTCCATGTGGAAGTACCAGCGGTTGCGGCTGGTCGAGAGGGACATCGAGCACATGTCCCCGAGGTCGAGGAAGGGGTCCGGGTGGTCGGGCCGTCGCGGTCGGACATGCAGCTCGTGGACGGGCCCAGGTCGGCGGAGGCGGTGCCGCTGTCGTCGGGGCCTGGGCCGACGTGGGCGGGCGGGCGGGCGCTGTCCTCCGGGGGCGTTCGCGCATCAGGCGTCGGGGCGTCGGCCGAAGCGTCGGAGTCGAAACCGAAATTCCCCCCACGGCTGGAGCGAGCGCGGGGTCATGGCGCGGGTCGATATCAACGCGGACGCGTCGGCACGCGGGTGGTAGCCCGATTCTCTGCTACCTGTTGACCAGGAGCAGGCGCCCGACGAGGGACCCTGAACCCCTCCCACCGTCACGGAGTCACGTCATGTCGTTCTCGCATCGCCTCGCCGTCGTCGCCCTCACCACCCTCCTCGCGGCGTGCCAGCGCGCGGCCGCGCATCGGCCGCCGTCGCCGGGGCCGAGCGCCGTGACCGCGCCGGTCGACGGTCGGGTGGAGGTCCGCGTCGACGATCAGGGGTATCACCCGGCGACCATCCGGTCGGCCGCGGGTCGCTCTCTCACGCTGGTCTTCCGCCGCGCCGACGCGCTCAACTGCGGGGAGAAGGTGAAGTTCCCGTCGATGGGCAACCTCGAGCGCGACCTGCCGGTGGGACAGGCCGTCGAGGTCGCGGTGATTGTGCCCGCCTCGGGGGAGCTCGCGTTCACCTGCGGCATGGGGATGTACCGCGGCAGCGTGATGGCGCAGTAAGGGGGGGGGGCCCCCGCGCGATCCGCTGCCCCGCGCGGTGGAGAGTTCGGCGCCATGACGAACCCGCTGCTCTGTGCGTGCGGCGGTGCGCTGCTCTCGAGCCGTCAGCTCGACGCCCTGCGCGCTCGACGACGAGACGCTCGAGTCGATGGGCGCGCGCCGCAAAGGGGTTGCCCGACTTCTTCAAGTGATCACGGCGCGACTGCACCGGCGGGGAGAAGGGCCCGCCGGGCTCGCGTCGCGATCCCGGGCTGACGAGGGAAGCGGGAGGAGAGGGAGGTCAGTCGACCGCGGGGGCGGCGGCGTCGCCTGAGGGCGCGGCCGGGTCGGGCGCGGCGGCGGGCGCTCCGCCGTCGGTGTCTTCGGCGGGCGTGCAGCGTCGGGTGAAGTCATCGAAGGACTCGTCTTCACCGGGCGTGTCGCAGTTGCCCGCCGCGGGGAGCGCGGGCTCGCCCGGCGCCGGGGCGGCTCCGCCCGGCGTGGCGGCGGTGGTCGCCGCGACCGGCGCGGCGGCGACGGTGGAGCGCGGGATGGTGAAGGTGGTGAGCGCGGGCACGTAGGTCACGATCATCAGCGCGCCGATGAAGAGCGCGATGAAGGGCAGGACCATCTTGTAGAGGTCGGGCACCGGGCGGTTGAAGCGGAAGCCCGCGATGAAGAGGTTGAGCCCCATCGGCGGCATCAGGTACCCGATCTCCAGGTTCATCAGGAAGACGATGCCCAGGTGGTACGGGTTGATGTTGAAGTGGAGCGCGATGCCCGCGATGAGCGGCACGACCACGACGATGGCCGAGAAGATGTCCATCAACATGCCGATCAACAGCAGGAAGAAGTTGAGCGCGATGAGGAAGGACAGCTTGGAGTCGATGAGCCCGCCGGCGCTCTGGTGGTTCTGCCCGAGGATGTCGACGGCCTCGCGGCAGGTGCCGATGGAGTCCGCGTGGGCGTGCATGTACGCCAGCGCGGGCGGCCCGCAGGTGAGCCACTCGAAGAGCCGGTCGGCGATCTGCGCCTGCACGAAGTAGCCGACCAGAACGGTCGCCGCGCAGAGCTTCACGAAGATGGCGCCCACGAGCACCATGGACTCCGGGATGATGCGGGGGAGGTCGTCCTTGATGGTGAGGTCGCGGTAGACGAAGACCTCCATCACGACGACGTAGAAGGCCGTGAAGGCCGCCGCCTGCGACGGGTTGAAGATGCCCTTCACGAGGCCGGTGAGCAGGAAGACCGGGAGGATGAGCTCCCACTTGGCCTCCCAGAGGGCGGCCTTGGCCTCGGACCAGTCGAAGCGCGAGCGCGGCACCTTCGCGATGACGCCGATGATCACGCAGTAGACGATCACGATGCCGATGGCGACGAGCCCCGGCACGAGGCCCACCACCAGGAACTTCTGCAGCTCCAGGCGCTCCTGGCCCGGCGCGGGCTCCTGGAGGCCGGCGACGATGCCGTACACGATGAGCGGGAGGCACGGCGGCACGGTGATGCCGAGCGCGCCGCCCGCGGTCACGAGCCCGAGGGAGAACTTCTCGGGGTACTTGTCGCGGAGCAGGGCGGGCACGAGCAGGCCGCCGACGGCGACGATGGTGATGCCCGACGCCCCCGAGAAGATGGTGAAGAAGGCCGAGGCGAAGACGCACACGACCGCGAGGCCGCCGGGCATCCAGCCGAGGAGGGCGCGGGAGACCCGCACGAGCCGCTGGGGCATGCGCGACTCGGACATGATGTAGCCCGCGAGGGTGAACAGCGGGATCGTCGCCAGCACGCTCATGCGGGCGAAGTGGTTGCCGAGGATGTCCTCGACGGAGTTGCCGAACGCGTTGGCGTGGCGGCTCACGTCGGGGTCCATCAGGAAGAACTTCACGAAGAGGAAGAGCCCCATGCCGCCGAGGAAGCTGAAGAGCGGCGCCCCGAGCAGGGCCATCACCGCGAAGAACGCGATGCCCGCCGTGAGGGGGATGGTCGCGATGTGCGGCACGAGCCCGTAGCGCATCACCGCGAGGATGGTGAGCACCAGCACCGCCGCGATGGCGAAGTGCTGCGGGCCACCCTGCACCGGCTCGTAGGGGTCGGCGTGCGGCGGGTCGTAGGAGCCCGTGTTGCGCTTGCGGTTGATGAGCGGGACCACCAGCGTGACGGCCGCGAGCAGGCACATCCCGAGCACGGGCTTGATGATGGTCGAGCCCGCGACGACGGCGATGACGCCGACCAGCGCCGCGAGGGCGATGCCGATCTCCGTGGCGTCCGCGCGGTCGACCGCGGGGGGCACCTTGGGCTCCTCGACGCTGGCGCCCTCGTGCGCGGCGGCGACCGGGTCGCCCATCGGGGTGGCAGGCTTCGGGACCTTGTAGTTGGCCAGGCCCGCGACGAACTCATGGAACCCGTGCAGCGCGAGGCGCAGGCCGATGAACAGGAAGCCCGCGGGGATGACGTACTGGTACTCGAAGGACTGGTCGATCGGGCTCGAGACGCCGTTGCGACGGTTCTCCGCGAGCGTGCGGATCACCTGGTGCGAGGCCTCCATGAGGCAGCCGTAGACGCCCTGGGCGAGCGCGAAGGCCACGAAGGCCCCCATCGTGGCCGACACGCCGACCACGAGGCGGCGGCCGCGGTCGGGCAGCAGCCGGGAGAGGGCGTCGATGGCCAGGTGCTTGCGCCCGCGGGTGGCGAAGCTCGCGCCGAGGAAGGCCGCCCAGATGGTGCCGTGCAGCAGCACGTCCGAGGCGATGGGGAGCACCGCGCGCATCAGCCACTCGGTGGCCGCGCCCAGCACGATGGCCGCCGGCGCGAACATCGCGATGGCCTGGTTGACGGCGGCGCGGCGCGGGAGGTCCCTCCCGAGCAGGCGCTTGACGAGCCCTTCCGCGGGCGCCGGCTCGGTGGGCGCGCCCGAGAGCTTGAGCCCCACGAGCAGCAGCCACAGCGCGGCGCAGAGACCGATGCGCGCCCCGAGGTGCCAGTTCTGGATCACCCGGAAGGCGGACTCGGAGACCGCAGCGAACAACATGAAGACGACGATGACGAGGCTGAGCGCGCTCTCCGCCAGCAACACGCCCCGATCGAGGCGGTCGAGAGGTCGGAGAAACGGCGCGGGCTTCGCGGTCGGTGCGGCACCTGCCATGGTCTGAGCTTTCTCCCTATAATGGCCCGGCCTGAACGCCGGACGGATGCGACTCTATGAGCAAACCTTCGGGCATCGCCAGCGCCGACGCGTCCCGGCCCCGCGATGGAGACCATCCCCCATCGCTTGCAAGCATTCCTATGGACGTATATAGAGATTGCCGGATGGAGCTTCAGGCCCCCAACGCCTCTGTGACGCATACCCGGTGGGAGCTTTACCGGCTCCTCTCCGAGCCGGTGCGGCTGCGGCTGCTGGCGCTGGCCTCGGTCGACGCGCTCGCGGTGGGCGAGCTCGCGGAGCTCCTCGGCGAGCTCCAGCCCAACGTGTCGCGGCACGTCGCGGCGCTCCGCCAGGCGGGCCTCGTGCGGGTGCGCCGGCACGGCACCTGGGCGCTGGTGCAGGTGGGCACCGAGGGCCCGGTCGACCCGGTGGTCGACGACGCGCTGCGCACCGGGCGCTCGCTCTGCGACCGAGACGGCAGCCTCGCGCGGGTGGCCGATGTGGTAGGCGCGCGCGAGCGCTCGACGCGGGAGTTCTTCGCGCGCTCGGCGAAGGGCGCCGTGGTGGTGGGGCCGCCGCCCGAGCTCGCGGCGTACCTGCTGGCGCTGGCGCCGCTCATCGAGCGGCGGGCGCTGGCGGTCGACGTGGGCACCGGCGACGGGCGGCTGCTGGAGATCCTGGCGCCGGTCTTCACGCGGGTGCTGGCCATCGACCGGGCGGGCGCGCAGCTGGCGATGTGCGCCGAGCGGGTGGCGCAGCGTGGCTTCGGCAACGTCGAGCTCGTCGAGGGGGAGCTCGACGGCGCGGAGGTGAAGCGCGCGCTGAAGCGCCTCGGGCACGCGGGCGCGGACGTGGTGTTCGCGTCGAGGGTGCTGCACCACGCGCCGCGGCCGGCGGACACGCTCCGTCGCATGGCGGCGCTGGCGCGGCCGGGCGGTGCGGTGATGGTGCTCGACTACGGCCCCCACGAGGACGAGGCGCTGCGGGCGCAGCAGGCCGACCTGTGGCTGGGCTTCGAGGCCGACGAGCTGCGGCGCTTCGCCCGCGAGGCGGCGCTGGAGCAGGCGACGGTGGTGGAGGTGCCGGCGGCGTGGCGGGGCAACGGGCCCGACCGGGCGGTGCCGTGGACGCTGCTGAGCGCGAGGGTGGCGGGGGACGATCGATCGACGAAGGGCGCCGCGAACGCGGCGAAGAAGGAGAAGAGACGATGAGCAACAACGAGAAGTCCGGCAAGTTCAAGGTCAAGGACATCACGATGGCGGAGCACGGCCGCAAGGCCATCCGCATGGCGGAGAAGGAGATGCCCGGGCTCATGGCCGTGCGGGCGGAGTTCGGCCCGTCGCAGGCCCTCAAGGGCGCGCGCATCGCGGGCTGCCTGCACATGACCATCGAGACCGCGGTGCTCATCGAGACGCTCACCGCGCTCGGCGCCGAGGTCACCTGGACCAGCTGCAACATCTTCTCGACCCAGGACGAGGCCGCCGCGGCCATCGCTGTCACCGGGGTGCCGGTGTTCGCGTGGAAGGGCGAGACCGAGGCCGAGTACGACTGGTGCCTCGAGCAGCAGATCTACGCCTTCGAGGGCGGCAAGGGGCCGAACATGATCCTGGACGACGGCGGTGACCTCACCGTGCTCATCCACAACAAGTACCACCAGCTCTTCGAGGGCCCGGACCCCATCCGCGGCATCACCGAGGAGACCACCACGGGCGTGCACCGGCTCTACGACATGTTCCGCAAGGGCACGCTCAAGGTGCCGGCGATCAACGTCAACGACTCGGTCACCAAGTCGAAGTTCGACAACCTCTACGGCTGCCGCGAGTCGCTCCTCGACGGCCTCAAGCGCTCCACCGACGTGATGGTGGCCGGCAAGGTCGCCGTGGTCTGCGGCTACGGCGACGTGGGCAAGGGCTCCGCGCAGTCGCTCCGCGGCATGGGCGCGCGGGTGATCATCACCGAGATCGACCCCATCTGCGCGCTGCAGGCCGCGATGGAGGGCTACGAGGTGCGCCGGCTGGAGAGCGTCGTCGAGACCGCGGACATCTTCATCACCGCCACCGGGTGCAGCGACGTCATCACGGGCGCGCACATGGTCCGGATGAAGGACAGCGCGATCCTCGCCAACATCGGGCACTTCGACTCGGAGATCCAGGTCAACTACCTGGAGAAGAACCCCGAGATCAAGAAGGACACCATCAAGCCGCAGCTCGACCAGTACATCTTCCCCAACGGCAAGCGCCTCACGGTGCTCGCCTCCGGGCGCCTGATGAACCTCGGCTGCGCCAAGGGCCACCCCTCCTTCGTGATGTCGACCTCGTTCACCAACCAGTGCCTCGCCCAGCTGGCCATCTGGAACGAGCCGCAGAACTACCCCCTCGGCGTGCACGTGCTCCCGAAGCACCTCGACGAGAAGGTCGCCTCGCTGCACCTCGCCAAGCTCGGCGTCGAGCTCACGACCCTCAGCGCGCCGCAGGCGGAGTACCTCGGCGTCCCGACGGCCGGGCCCTTCAAGCCCAACCACTACCGCTACTAAGGCCCCGCCGTCCCGGCGTCGCGAAGGTCGCTGGGCTCTTCCCTCCCTCCGCGGTCGTGCTTACCCACCGCGCGCTGTGAACGCGCCGGACGACGACGAGCACGACCTCCCCACACCCGATGACGACGACGCCCTCGTCGGCGAGGTGCTCGACGCAGACGACCTCCGCGGGGAGATCGTCCGGGCGCCGACGGCCGACGAGCGGGCCCTCGTGCCCGCGGTGCCGCGCGATGCCCTCGGTCGCTTCCTCGAGCAGATCCGTCGGTACCCGCTGCTGACCGAGGCGGACGAGCGGGCGCTCGGCCGGCGCGCCCGCGACGAGGGCGACGGCGACGCGATGCGCCGCCTCGTGGTGCACAACCTCCGCCTGGTGGTGCACATCGCCTTCGAGTTTCGTCGCCAGTGGACCAACGCGCTCGACCTCATCCAGGAGGGCTCCACCGGCCTCGTCGAGGCCTCGCGCCGGTGGGACCCCGACCAGGGCGCCCGCTTCGGCACCTACGCCGGCTACTGGATCCGGGCCTTCGTGCTGCGCTTCCTGCTCACCAACTTCCGCCTGGTGCACACCGGCAACACCCGCGCGGGGCGCAAGCTCTTCTTCCAGCTCGAACGCGAGCGACAGCGGCTCTTGACCGCGGGCATCGACCCGACCCCGCGGCAGCTGGCGGCCAACCTCGGGGTGGAGGAGTCCGACGTGCGCGAGGTGTCGGCGTCGCTGGCCGGGGCGGAGCATTCCCTCGACGCGCCGTCCCGGGAGGGGGGCCGCGCCGTCGAGCTGAGGTTCGAGGGCGCCGACCCGGAGCGCGCGGCGGCGGGCCACGAGGTGCTCGCGGCCCTGCGCGACGTGGCCGACGGCTTCGGCCGCGGGCTCACCGACCCGCGGGAGAAGGCGCTCTGGGCGGAGCACCTGCGCAGCGACGACCCGCGGCCGCTGTCGGAGATCGCGGCGCGCTTCGGGCTCACCAAGCAGCGCCTCGGGCAGCTCGCCAACGGGCTTCGGGCGCGCTTCCGGGCGCGGCTCGTCGAGCGCTTCGGCGATCAGGTGGAGGAGACGCTCGGGGTGGGCGACGAGGGCGGAGACGTGTAGAACGCGCGGACGGGAGCTTGCGACGGCGCTTTCGCTGCACGCACACTCAACGAGGCCAATGGCGTCAGGCGCCGACAACCAGGAGCCACCAGAGGGGGAAGCCTCGACGGGCGGGCGCGTCCTCGGGCGCTACGAGCTCCTGACGGAGATCGCCAGCGGCGGGATGGCGTCGGTGTTCCTCGGGCGGGCGAGGGGGGTCGCGGGCTTCGAGCGGGTGGTCGCCGTGAAGGTGTGCCACCCCCACCTGCGGGTCGACGAGGAGTTCGCGGAGATGTTCCTCGACGAGGCGCGGCTCGCGGCGAAGATCCACCACCCCAACGTGGTGAGCACCCTCGACGTCGGCGACGACGACGGGCGGCTCTACCTGGTGATGGAGTACATCGAGGGCGACCGGCTCTCCGGGCTCATCAAGGCCGCCGGAAAGAAGGGCCGGCGCATCCCGCCCGCCATCGCCGCGCGGATCTTCATCGACCTCCTCTCGGGCCTCCACGCCGCCCACGAGCTCGCCGACAACGACGGCAGCGAGCTCTCCGTCGTGCACCGCGACGTCTCCCCCCAGAACGTGCTCGTGGGCGTCGACGGCGTCGCGCGCATCACCGACTTCGGCATCGCCAAGACCGAGGCGAGGGTCACCGTCACCAGCCTGAAGCAGATCAAGGGCAAGCTGGCGTACATGGCGCCCGAGCAGCTGGACGGCGTCGAGGTCAACCGCCGCACCGACCTCTACGCCGCGGGCGTGGTGCTCTGGGAGACCCTCACCGGCAAGCGCCTCTTCCGCGGCGACACCGACGTCGAGACCGCGCAGCAGGTCATCAAGGGCGAGGTGCGGCGCCCGTCGGAGATCGTCCGCGACCTCGACCCGGCCTTCGACGCCGTCGTGATGAAAGCCATCGAGCGAGACCCTGCGCTGCGCTTCGCCACCGCCGCGGAGTTCGCCGAGGCTCTCGAAGAGCTGCCGGTCAAGCTGGCCAACGCCCGCGCGGTGAGCGCGATGGTGCAAGAGCTCCAGGGCGAGGCGCTCACCGCCCGGCGCGACCTGGTGCGGCGCATCGGCGAGGGTGAGGCCCTGGTGCTCGAGGAGCTCACCAGCCCGTCGGCCGTGCGCCTCGCTCGCACCGACCTGTCGCTCTCCCTGGCCTCGTCCCCTCCGCCGCCGCTACCGCCGCCCGTCGCAGCCCCGGTCGACGCCGAGCCCGAGCCGGACGCCCCGGCGCCCTCGTCTTCCCGTCGGCGGGTGCTCTTCGTGGCCATCCCCGTGCTGCTGCTTGTGCTGGTCGCCGCGGGCATGGCGCTCCGGCCATCGAGGCCCGCACAAACCGCGCGCCTCCGGCCCGCGCGCGCCGTGGCGCCACCTCCCGCCGCGCCTCCCGCCGCGCCTCCCGCCGCGCCTCCCGCCGTCGTTCCTGCGCCCGAGGCCCCGGTGGCCCCGCCGGTCGGGGCGCCTCCGGAGCCCGCGCCCGCCGCCGCAGCGGCCCCGCTGCCCGAGCCCGCGCCACCGCCCGCCGCGGTCACCCGCCGGGGAACCCGCCCGGCACCCCGCCCCGGCGGTCGTCCCGGGCCGCCCTCCGGCTCGGCCCCCGAGGGCTCTGCCACACCCCCGCAGCCCGCTGGCGAGTTCCGGCCCGGATCGATCTGACCCCATGCGCATCACCACCCTCGCACTCGCAGCCCTCGTCGGTGTCTGCGTCCCCGCCGCCGCCTCGGCGCAGGACAACACCGCCTTCGCCCAGCAGCGCTTCACGCGCGGCACCACCCTCTACGACGCGCGGGACTTCCCCCGCGCGCTGGAGGAATTCCGCGCGTCGATCGAGCTCTACGGGTCGCCCAACACCCGGCTGTACCTCGCCCGGTGCCTGCGCGAGCTGGGGCGCCTCGACGAGGCTTTACCCGAGTTCGAGCGCGCGGTGCGCGAGGCCAGCGATCGCGCCCACCTCGATCCGCGATACGCCCAGACCCGCGACGCCGCGCAGGCCGAGCTCGCCCAGGTCGAGCCGCGGGTGGGTCGGCTCACGCTCACCGTCCCCGACGTGCCCGAGGGGGCGACCATCCGGGTCAACCAGCGGGTCGTGCCCGTCGCGGCGCTGGGCATCGCGATGCCCGTGATGCCCGGGGCGGTGGCCATCCGCATCGAGGCGCCCGGCTTCGAGCCCGAGCAACGGCAGGCCGAGGTCACCGCGGGCCACGAGGCGACCGTGGGCGTAGCGCTGCGGCGACTGCCTCCGGTGGAGGCGCCCGCCGAGGCGTCGGTGCTCGTGCGCCCGGCCGTCGACACGCCGCGCGGTCGCGGCCCGGGGCGCTCGCTCGCCTGGATCGGCGTGGGCGTCGGCGTGGCCGGCCTCGCGGGCTTCGGAGCGTTCTACGCGCTCGCGAGCGGGCGCTACGACGACCTCGGCGCGCGCTGCGGCGCGGGCGGCTGCGGCACCGTCGCGCCCTCGGAGGTCGACGAGGGGCGCACCTTCCAGACGCTCACCAACATCTCCCTGGGCGTCGGCATCGCGGGCGCCGCGGCCGCCGTCACCCTCTTCGCCCTGGGGCGGCCCGCCGCCCCCCCGCCGGTCACCGTCTCCGTCGGCCCGCGCAGTCTCGGCGTGGGAGGAACCTTCTGATGAACCCCCGGACCTTTCACCGCGCCGTCGCCATCGCGTCGCTCCTCGCCACGGGCTGTAGCTGGGAGTGGGACCGCTTCGCCCCTGGCACCACCGTCGACGCGGGCACCGACCTCGGCACGACCGCGGACGGCCCCGGGATGGACTCCCCCGACGTCGTGGCGGCTTGCGCCGCCGACGATGAGTGCGCCCGCGCCTCGGCCGATCGCCCCGTATGCGACGCCGTCTCCGGTCGCTGTGTCGGGTGCAGCCCCGACCGCGACACCTGCGGCGCGGGACGGTTCTGCGCCGCGGCGACCCTCACGTGCGCGGCGGGGTGTGTGAGCGACCAGGCCTGCGCGACGAGCGCGGGCGACGGTGGCGCGGGCGACGGCGGCGTCGTCGCCGGGCGCTGCGACCCCAGCACCCACGCATGCGTGCAGTGCCTGAGCGACGAGCACTGCCCCATCGGCACCCGCTGCGCCGACCGGGCCTGCGTGCCGGGCTGCGACGCCGCCCGGGGCTGCCCCGAGGGGAGCGCCTGCTGCGCCGGCGGCTGCGTCGACACGGCGGCCGACCCCGCCCACTGCGGCGCCTGCGGGGCGGCCTGCGCCGTCCCTAACGGCGCGCCCGCGTGCGCGGCCGGCCGCTGCGGCGTCGCGCGCTGCAACGACGGCTTCGGCGACTGCGACGGCAACGCCACGTCCGGCTGCGAGACCAACACCCGCACCTCCGCGGCGCACTGCGGCGCCTGCGGGACGGCCTGCGCCGAGCGCCCCAACGCGACCGCCGCGTGCGCGGAGGGCGCCTGCGCGTACGCCTGCGCGATGGGCTTCGGCGACTGCGACGGCGACCCGGCCAACGGCTGCGAGGCCGACCTGTCACGCGCCCTGTCGGACTGCGGTCGCTGCGGCAACGCGTGCACCTTCACCGGCGGCGTGGGGGCCTGCGTCGGCGGGCTGTGCACCCGCACCGCCTGCGCCACCGGTCGCGGTGACTGCGACGGCAACACCGCCAACGGCTGCGAGATCGACCTGCAGGGCGACCCCGCCAACTGCCGGGCGTGCGGCGCGGCCTGCTCGTTCGCCCGCGCGACGTCGGTGTGCGTCTCGGGCGGCTGCGCCATCGGGCGCTGCGACGCCGGCTTCGACAACTGCGACCTCGCGTCGGGCAACGGCTGCGAGGCCGACATCACCACGTCGCTCGCCCACTGCGGCGCCTGCGGCCGGAGCTGCGCCTTCCCCCGCGCGGCGGCGACCTGCACCGCGGGCGTGTGCGCGCTCGGGGCCTGCAACGTCGGGGCGGGCAACTGCGACGGCTCGGTGATCAACGGCTGCGAGGTCGACCTGACCAGCGCCGTCGCGCACTGCGGGGGCTGCGGCGTCGCGTGCGCCGCGAGGGCCAACGCGGTCGCCACCTGTGCGGCGGGCGCGTGCGGGTTGACGTGCAACACCGGATTCGGCAACTGCGACGGCAACGCGAACAACGGCTGCGAGACCAGCACCCTCACGAGCGTGACGGCGTGCGGGGCCTGCGGCACGGTGTGCGCGGTGCCCAACGCGGTCGCGGCGTGCCGCGCGGGCGCCTGCGCGGTGGGGAGCTGCCTCGCGGGATTCGCCGACTGTGACGGCATCCCCGGCAACGGCTGCGAGGTCGACACCCGCACCAGCCTCACCCACTGCGGGGCGTGCAACCGTGGGTGCGCGCCGGCCAACGGGGTCGGGGCCTGCGGCGCGGGGGTGTGCTCGGTGATCTCGTGCAACCCCAACTTTGCCAACTGCGACGGGTCGTCCGCCAACGGGTGCGAGGTCGCGCCGGTCGCGAACAACCTCCACTGCGGCACCTGCGGAAACGCCTGCGTGGCAGGGCGCGCCTGCACGGCAGGGCGCTGCGCGCTGCCGGTGTTCAACGGGTACGACATCACGACGCCGCCCGGGAGCGTGACCTGGGTGGACGTGTGCGCGGCGCCCGGCGTGGTGCTGCTCCTCGGGGGCGAGGACGACGAGCTCGCGCGCGGGCCGCTGGAGTTCCCGGTGGAGTTCTGGGGGACAACGAACTTCACCTACTTCGTGAGCAGCAACGGGTGGGTGGGCTTCGGGGACTACTACGGCAACACGGGGGTGGTCCCCAACACGCCGCCGCTCGGCCACTTCGGGCCGCTGCCCTCCTCGGCCGCGCCCTTCCCCGCCGCGTACATCTTCGGCGTCGACCTGGTGCAGGGCCCGCGGGGGATCTGCGTCGCGACCATCGGCGCGGCCCCCAGCCGGCGCTTCGTCGTCGAGAGCACCGACGCGACGCTGTACCTCAGCACCCCGCCGGTGCCCGGGATGCCGCCCCCGCTGGGCCCGAGCGCGTTCTCGTACGAGCTCATCGCGTACGAGGGCAACGGCGTGCTCGACATGGTGTTCCACGCGCCCTTCACGGGGCCCGACGCGACGCTGATCAACTCGCCGGCCAACGTGACGGTCGGTCTGCAGGACTACCGCACCACGGTCCGCGCCGTGGCGTACACGGGCAACATCACCGGCAGCACGCGCATCCGCTTCACGCCGCGCTGATCGCGCGCTCGTCGGGTCGTACCGTCTACATCGTTGGCGTGGGAGGGAGGCAGGCGCCGCGCCGGGCGCCCGTCCGGGGGGTCGGCCGCGGCGCCCGGTGACCTGCGCGGTCCCGGGCGCCGTCGGGCGTCAGAGGTCGAGCGCGATCACGCCCGGGAAGGACGGGCCGCAGACGACGTTGCCGTCGGTGCGGCCGCGGACGCCGGTGCGGGTCGTGACGGTCACGCCGTCCCGAACGACGGTGAGAGTCCAGGTCGCGTTGGCCACTGCGGAGGTGAACGCCTCCGGGCAGACGTAGTAGCGGCCCGGGGTGAAGTTCGACGCCCAGAAGATGTTCTCCGGGCCCCGCAGGGACGTGTCGTCGCGGTCGAGCGAGCCGCCGCAGGCGGACAGCCGACCGTAGTAGATCTCCGTGCCGCACGGCGGCAGCACGTGGAGGTCCATGTCGCCGCTGACGTTCCACGTCAGGGTGAAGCGCAGCGACCCCTGGCCCACGCAGACGCCGCTCACGCAGGCCTGCGACGGGCCGCAAACCCGGCCGCATGCGCCGCACGAGGCGGCGTCGCTGGTGAGGTTGCGGCAGGTGCCCGAGCAATTGGAAAGCCCGGCCGGGCACACGCAGTTGCCCACGCCGTCGCACGATCCGCCCGTGGGCGACGAGCACGCGCCGGAGGTGCGGGGCACCGCCGAGCAGGTGGTCGTCGTCCCCGAGCAGACGACGGTGCCGCCCTGGGCGCAGCCGCCGGTGCCCGCGGAGGTGCAGCTCGCGCCGGTCGCGCGGCACGTCCCGCCGCAGTTGGTCTGCCCCGCCGGGCACGACCGCACGCAGGCGCCGGCGGAGCAGGCCACGCCGCCGCCGACCGGCGCGGTGCACACCACCCCGCAGCCGCCGCAGTTGCTGAGGTCGCTTGCGAGCGCGCGGCAGGTTCCGCCGCAGTTGGTCTGCCCCGCCGGGCAGGCGCACACGCCGCCCGCGCCGCAGGCGCCGCCCGCGGGCGAGGAGCACGCCCCGGAGGTGCGCGGCACCGCGGAGCAGGTGGTCGTCGTACCAGAGCAGATCACCGTGCCGCTCTGGGCGCAGCCGCCGGTGCCCGCGGAGGTGCAGCCCGCGCCGGTCGCCCGGCAGGTGCCGGCGCAGCTGGTCTGGCCCGCCGGGCACGCCTGCACGCAGGCGCTCCCCGTGCAGGTCGCGCTACCGCCCACGGGTGCGGCGCACACCACCCCGCAGCGGCCGCAGTTGCCGGTGTTGGAGCGCGTGTCGACCTCGCAGCCGTTGGCCGCGTTGCCGTCGCAGTTGGCGAAGCCCGCGTTGCACGCCCCGATGCCGCAGACGCCCGCCGAGCACACCGACGAGGCGTTGGCGCTGGAGCAGGCGTTGCCGCAGCGGCCGCAGTTGCCGGTGTTGGAGCGCGTGTCGACCTCGCAGCCGTTCGCGGCGTTGCCGTCGCAGTCCGCGAAGCCCGCGTTGCAGGTGAACCCGCACGCGCCCGCGGAGCAGAACAACGAGGCGTTCGCCCGCGCCGGGCAGACGCGACCGCAGCCGCCGCAGTTCTGGAGGTTGGTGTTGGTGTTCACCTCGCAGCCGTTGTTGATGGCGCCGTCGCAGTCCCCGGTGCCCGCCGCGCAGGCGCCGATGGCGCACACGCCCGCGACGCAGATGCGCGACCCCGCGGTCGGGGTCGGGCACACGTTGCCGCAGGTCGCGCAGTTGTTGACGTCGCTCTGCGTCACGATCTCGCAGCCGTCACCGTAGAAGTTGTTGCAGTTGGCGAAGCCGGTGGTGCACCGGTCGATCACGCACGCGCCCGCGCGGCACGCCGCGACGCCGTTGGCGACGAAGCACGCGCTGCCGCAGCGACCGCAGTTGTTGGTCGCGGTGCGCAGGTCGGTCTCGCAGCCGTTGGTCGGGTCGCCGTCGCAGTCGCCGAAGCCGTCGTTGCAGGTGCCGACGCCGCAGCGCCCGTCGCGGCACGCCGGGGTGGCGTTGGGCACCACGCAGGCGCGCCCGCAGCCGCCGCAGTTCGCGGCGCTGGTCTGCGTGTCGACCTCGCAGCCGTTGGCCGCGTTCATGTCGCAGTCGCTGCGCCCGGTGGCGCAGCCGCCGACCACGCAGGAGCCCGCCGTGCACGCCGCGGTGCCGCCCGCGACCGCGCACGCGTTGCCGCAGCGCCCGCAGTTGGCCGACGCGGTGCGCACGTCGGTCTCGCAGCCGTTGGCCGCGTCGCCGTCGCAGTCCGCGAAGCCCTCGTTGCACATCCCCACCCGGCACACGCCGTCGGCGCAGCCCGGGGTGCCGTTGGGGATCACGCACGGCCGACCGCACGCGCCGCAGTGGGTGTTGTCGGTGCGGGTGTCGACCTCGCAGCCGTTGGCCGCGTTGCCGTCGCAGTCCGCGAAGCCGTCCGCGCAGGCGACGCCGCAGCGGCCCATCGCGCAGGTCGCGGCGCCGTTGGCGGGCGCCGGGCACATCGTCCCGCAGGTGCCGCAGTGCATCGTGCTGGCGCGCACGTCGACCTCGCAGCCGTTGGCCGCATTGCCGTCGCAGTCGCCGAAGCCCTCATTGCACGCGGTGACGATGCACATGCCCATCGCGCAGGCGCCGGTGCCGCTCGCGGGCGAGCAGGCGTTCATGCACCGGCCGCAGTTCACGCGGTCGGCGCGGGTGTCCACCTCGCAGCCGTTGGCCGCGTCGCCGTCGCAGTCGGCGAAGCCCTCGAGGCAGGTGAACCCGCAGGTGCCCCCGGCGCACGTGGGCGCCGAGTTGGCCGGGGTCGGGCAGACGCGCCCGCAGCCGCCGCAGTTGGAGAGGTCGGTGAGCGTGTTGGTCTCGCAGCCGTTGCTCGCGGTGCTGTCGCAGTCGCGGAACGCGCCCGTGCACTCCCCGACCCGGCACATGCCCATCTCGCAGCGGGCCGCGCCGTTGGGTGTCGCGCACACGGTGCCGCAGGCGCCGCAGTTGGCGACGTTGCCCTGGGTGTCGACGCAGCCGCCGCCGCAGCAGGCCTGGCCCGCCCCGCAGCGGCTCGAGTCGGTGCAGCCCGTCACGCAGACGTTGCCCACGCAGCGCTGCCCGGTGGCGCACTGGTCGTCGCTCACGCAGTCGACGCAGGTGCGGGTCGTGGGGTTGCAGCGCCCGCCGGAGACCACGCCGCCGTCGTCGACCCCGCCGTCCGTCGCTCCGCGGCAGGCCTCGTCGTTACGGCAGCCGCGCACGCAGGTGTTCGACGTGGGGTTGCAGTACTCGCCCGCGGCGCAGGTGTCGTCCGCCGCGGTACAGCGCACGCAGCGACCGGAGACACGGTCGCAGACGTTCTGGCCGAACTCGTTGTCGACGCACTCCGCGTTGGTGACGCAGGTCGGCCGCACGTCCGCGCCCGCGTCGCCGCCGTCGGCGGGCAGCGCGCCGTCCACGACACCGTCGGGCGCCCCCGCGTCGGCGGCGTCGAGCGAGGCTTCCGGCGCGTCGAAGGCCCCGTCGGACGACACGGCCGCGGCGGTGTCGGCGCCTCCCGCGTCGTCGGGCCCGCCCACCACCGAGCTCCCGAGACCGCCACAGCCCACGAGCGCCGTGATCCATACGAGAACCAGCGGGCCGAATCTTCCTTGACCTTGCATCATGTTGTCCTCGTCGCGCTGGCGTTGGTAGCCGCGCGGTCGTCGGTGCGTGACTCCGGGAGCGCACGACTACGTTAGTGGAGTCGGGAAGCCCGAAGCAACGACGTGCTCGTGTGGTGCCGTGTAGGAGGCGGGCCAGCTCAGGCGCTCTTGGCGACCTTCGCGGGCGCGGCCTTCGGGGCGCGCCGGGCGGCCGGGCGGCGGGCCGCGTCGGCGGCGGGATCGATCGGGGAGGCCGAGCGGGTCTGGTTGCGCCCGTTGTGCTTGGCCGCGTAGAGGGCCTGGTCGGCGCGCTCGAACAGCACGCCCCGGGTGTCGCCGTCGCCGGGGAAGGCCGACACGCCCAGCGAGCAGGTCACCTTCACGGCCCCGTGCTCGCTGTGGAACACCTCCCGCTGCAGCTCCTCGCGGATGCGCTCGGCCAGGAGGAAGGTGCCGGCGGCGTCGGTCTGCTCGCACACCACGACGAACTCTTCGCCGCCGAAGCGGGCGATCACGTCGGTCTCGCGGCGGCAGCGGGTGAGCACGGCGCCGAGGCCCTTGATGACCACGTCCCCGAAGGCGTGCCCGTAGGTGTCGTTGACGGTCTTGAACTTGTCGATGTCGAGCACGATCAGCCCGAGCGTGCGCCCGAAGCGCGCGGCCGAGCGCAGGCGCTGCTCGAACTCGGTCTCGAGCGCGCGCTTGTTGAGGTGCCCGGTCATCGGGTCCGTGGTGGCCATCTCCTCGAGGCGCCGCACCGACGCGGCGTTGGCGAGCGTCACCGAGGCGTGCGAGGCCAGCACCCCGAGCAGCTGGCGGATCGCGTCGGGGAAGGCGTTCTTGCGCTGCGCGCAGAGGGTGAGCGTGCCGATGGACTTGTCGCGCGCGACCAGCGGGAGCACCAGCACCGAGGCCACGGACTTCAGCGCGAGCGCCTTGGTGAACACGAACTGGGTCTTCGGGTCGAGCTGCCCGCGGTACGGCAGCGCCACGCGCGCGCGCACCGCCGCCGACACGAGCCCGCCGTTGTCCGCGAACTCCGTCGCCGCGAGCCCCGCGGGCGCCTCGCCGGCGACGTGCCGCACCCGGTGCCGCTCGGCGTTGGGGTCGTAGGCCGTGAACACCAGCAGGTCGTGCGGGACGATCGCGCGCGCGGCGTTGGTGAGCGCCGCGAGGCACTGGTCTTCGGTGAGGGCCTCGCCGAGCGACCGCGACGCCTCGAAGAGCGCGGTCATGTCGTTCTTGATGCGCTCGAGGCGCGCGAAGACCCGCTCGTTGTTGATGAGCCGCCGCGCCTGGAGGGCCACGCTCTCCAGCGTCGCCTGCTCCTCCGGGGTGAAGGGCCGGTCGTCGTCGCGGTCGGCCGCGAGCACGCCGCGGACGGCGTCGTCGTCGATCACCGGCACGCCCGCGAAGCAGCGCACCCCCGACGGGGTGGGGTAGTACGGCAGGCCCGCGTAGTCGGGCCGCAGCGCTGCGAGCGCCACCGGCCGGCCGAGCTGCATCACGGCCCCGAGCGCGCCCGCCCCCGCGGGGATGAGCTCGGTCTGGATCGCGTCGTCCGTGGCGGCCTCGACGAGCCGGAGGTTCTGCGCCTTCGCGTCGACCCAGAGGAGGGCGCAGGTGCGGAGGTGCATCATGCGGCGGGTGAGGTTGAGCAGCCCCACCAGCGAGGCGTGGATCTCCTCGAGGCTGCCCCGGTTGCGCGCGTCGTCGGTCGAGCGCGGGCGCGCGCCGGGCTGCGACGCGGCGGCCCCGAGGCGCAGCGAGCGGGCCGAGTCGCGCTGCCGCTGGCGCTCGTCGTCGAGCATGCTGCGCGCGTGGGCGCGGACCCGGGCGACCTCCGCGCGGGTGAGCGTGAAGTGCAGCGCCGCGCTGGCGAGCACCACCGCGAGCCGCAGGGCGAGCGAGGGGCCGTCGAGGGTCGCGTGGCCGGCGCGGTGGAGCGCGAGCTCGAGCAGCACCGCCGCGAGGGCCACGACCCAGGCGCGGCGGGGGTGGCCCAGCGCGACGGCGGCCGCGAGCACCAGCAACGGGAGCGCGGAGAGCGGGCCCGCGAGGCCGCCGAGGGCGGCGGTGAGGGCGTAGCCGAGCGCGAGCAGCAGCGCGGCGGCGCCGAGGTCGAGCGGCGGGCTCTCGCCGTCCGCGGGGGCGCGCCGGGCGGGCGCGAGGCGGATGACGAGGCCCACGAGGCCGGCGCCGAGGATGACGCCGTCGATCACCGCGAAGACGGGAGGGCGCATCGCCCCGCCCGCGATGCGCGCGGCCACGGCGAGGGTGACCGCCGGGGCGACGATGACCCTCGCGACGCGTCGCATCGATCCGAACAGCACGACCATGTCCAAGCGGCGTCGTAGCCTCCCTGGGTCGGGCCGATAGCAGCCGCGGGCGCGCGACCGCAAGAAACCCGCAGGACCCCTGTCAGAGGGCGCGGCCGGCGCGGGAGGGGATCTCCACGACGATCTCGTCGCGGCGCACCCAGCCGAGCTCCTCGCGGACGGCGCGCTCCCTCGCGCGAGGGTCGCGCTGGAAGGCCTCGAGCTCGGAGCGCAGGCGGAGCAGGTCGCTCGCGAGCCGGTGGTTCTCCTCGAGCTGCGCCGCGAGCTGGGCGCGCAGCCGCCGGTGCCGCGGGAGGCCGTTGGCGCCGAAGATCATCGTCGGTACGCCGATCACGGTCACGATCAACAGCAGGAGCGGCAGCCCCAGGGTGAGGCGCGTGCGGAGGGCGTGCATCGATCTCCAAGGTAGGCGGCGCCGTCCGCGGAGAGGAACTTTCCGACGCTCAATCCGCGCTCGCGCTCAGTCGAGCGGGAGCACCGAGACCTCGGCGCCCTCGGCGATGCCCAGGAGGTCGAAGGCCGCGCGCGGGAGAAGCGCGGCGCCGTCGGCGTAGCGCACCGCGCACGTCGTGGCGCGGAAGAAGGGCGCCTCGCGGAGGTTGGTGGCGACGAGCGCCCGCTGCCCTTCGAAGGGCTCGACCGGGAGGGCCGGGCCTCGGGCGGTGCGGCGCAGGAGGAGGATCTCGTCGGTGGCCGCGCGGAAGTGGGGCCCGCCGTCGAAGGGGTCGATGCGGTTGCAGTACTGGAACCCGATGCGCCGCAGCATCTTCTCCACGCCACGGGTCTCGCGCCCGACCTTGCCGATGACCTCCTGCGCCTCGGTGGGGAGCAGCGAGACGTAGACGTCCCCGCTCGGGAAGAGCGACTTGATGAACTCCTTGTTGCACTTGGAGAGCCGGTCGGCCTCGGAGTAGCTCATGTCGGTGAACTTCCGGCCGAGGGCCTCCCAGAGGTGGCTGGTGCCGTCCGGGAGAAGCGGCGGCAGCAGCTCGGCGACCACCTCGTTGCGGAAGAGCCCGCGGTGCATCGCCATGAACAGGAAGCGCACGTACGAGATCATCATCCCGACGCGCTCGGGCACGAGGCGGAACTCCGGCAGCACGATGAGCCCGCCGATCTCCGTGGGGCCCTCGTAGGAGTGCCCGAGGCGCAGCACCGTGTGCACGAAGTGCCGGTCGAGGGTCTGGCTGTATTTCTCCTCCACGATGACGTCGAGGAAGATGTACGGCGCGTCGCGGCGCCCGAGCTGCGCGAGGATCTTGCTGGTGCCGATGATCCGGTGCGCCTCGAGGTCTTCGAGGACGAACACGTACTCGCGGCGCCGCGGGTCTTTGATGGCGCCGGAGAACGAGCGCAGCGACAGGTCGAGGATCTCCGCCACCGCGTCGGCGTCATGGGGGAGGTTGACCGTGTCGAGGTGCCGCGCCAGCACCATCATCTGCGGCGCGTCGTCCGGCGTCGCCCCTCGGATCACGTAGCGGTACATCCCTGCAACGCTCCTCTCAGAAGCCCCGCGCGCCGTCGACGAGGATCGTCACCGGCCCCTCGTTGACGCTCTCCACCATCATCTCCGCGCGGAACACCCCTGTCTCTACCACGACCCCGCGCGCTCGCATGAGCTCCGCCACCCGGCGGTACAGCGCCTCCGCCGCGACGGGCTCCATCGCCTTGTCGAAGGACGGCCGCCGCCCCTTCCGCACGTCGCCGTAGAGGGTGAACTGCGACACCAGCAGCACGGCGCCGCCCACCGTCGGCAGGTCGAGGCTCATCTTGCCCGCGGCGTCCTCGAAGACCCGAAGGCCCACGAGCTTCTCGGCGATGTACCCCGCGGCCGCCTCGTCGTCGCCCGCCCCGACGCCGAGGTAGACCAGCAGCCCGCGAGCGATCTCGCCCACCACCCGGCCGCCGACCCGCACGCGCGCCTCTGCCACGCGCTGCGCCACGGCCCTCATCGCCCGTGGCCGCCCTGCGCCATCGCCGGGAGCTTCGCGTCGGGCGGTCGCACGTAGCTCGGCTCCATCGATCCGTCGTCGAGGGTCGCCCGGCCCGCGAGCACCTCCAGGGCGACGGCCCGCCCGGTGGGCGCGCCGAGGGCGCGGGGCCGCACGACGAAGCGCTCGGGCCGCGCCGCGGTGAGCCGGGTGACCGCGCTGGCCGCGAGGTCGCCGTAGAGCACCACGGTGTGGTCACCCGCGGCGGCGAGGGCGCGCGCGCCGATCTCCTCCGGGGCGAGGTGCAGCAGCGGGAGCCAGTCGTCGTCGCCGAAGCCCTGCGCGAAGAGCTCGTCCCGGCGGCCGTCGATGCAAGCGAGCGCGCGCGACCCGGGCGCCACGACGCTCGCCCCGAGGGCCTGGAGCGAGCCGACACCCCAGAGCGGGAGCCCCGTCGCGAGCTCGAGCCCCCGGATGGTCGCGAAGCCCGCGCGGAGGCCCGTGAACGATCCGGGGCCGCGCCCGATGCCGAGGGCGTCGAGCGCGTCGAGGCTGAGGCCCGCGAGCGAGAGCGCCTGCTCGATGAGGCCGAGGAGGTGGGTGGTGTGCCCCGTGGGGAGCCGGCGGGTGACCTCCGCGAGCACGCAGCCGTCGTCGAGGACGGCGACGGAGGCGGTGGCGGTGCTGGTGTCGAGCGCGAGCAGTCGCATGGGCGGTGTCGCGGGAGCCTACCGCGCCCCGCGGCCTGGATCGCTCCACGAAATCACCCGCGGGTCGGCGGAGTGCGCGGCGGCGAAGCGTCGGAGCGAGGCGCGGCGGCGGCGCTGCGGGCCGTCGAGCCACGCGGCGTCGCGGAGGTCGAGCACGACGGTCGCGCCGCGGCGCAGGTCAGCGTCAAGGAGGGCGCCGGGGTCGGCGGGCCACGACCACCCGGGGCAGCGCGTGGTCCAGCGGGGTGGAGGCGCGGACCAGGCGGCGGGCCACCGCCGGGCGATGCGGGCCGTGAGGCGGACGGCGGCGCAGGGCTGGGCCGTCACGATGACCGCGTCGGGGGGCACCGCGCGGAGCTGCGCGGGCAGCGCGGCGACGAGCTCGCGCAGCGGGCGCTGCCGGGCGTCGAGCCACACGCCGGCGATGGGGAGCAGCGCCACGGAGGGCAGGACCCACGCGAGCTGCGCCCCGCGGCGGGGGAGGGCGCGGTCGAGCCACGCGGCGGCGGGGAGCGTGGTCGCGACCACGAACTCCGTGAGCAGGTATCGCGGCGAGAACGCGATGTCTTGATAGCGCGAGAGGGCGAGCAGCCCGAGGCTGGCGGGGACCACGAAGGGCCACCAGCGGTCGCGCGGGCGGGTCCACCAGGCGAGGGCGGCGGCGAGGGCGACGGGGGAGAGCGCGACGAGCCAGAGGGGGTAGCGGGCGGCCGCCTCGCCAACGGGGCGAAGCTCCCGCCGCTCGGCGGCCATGCCGCGCACCCAGCGGGCGATCGACGCGGGGTAGTCGGGGTTGCTCGCCCACGCGGCGAGCAGCAGCGCGCCCGCGGTGAGCGCGAAGCCGGCGCCCAGGAGGACCGCGTCGCGCCCGCGGCGCCGCGGCGTCACGCCGGCGGGCAGGAGGAGCGCGGTGAGGAGGTGAAGCGCGGCCTGCTCGCGGAGGCCGAAGGCGAGGCCCACGAGCGCGCCGACGAGCAGGGCGTTGACGGCGGGCGATGGGGCACCGCCGGCGCGCACCACCAGCGCGCCCAGCACCAGCGCCGTCGCCGGGCCATCGGTGAGCACGGCGTCGCGGGTGTGGGCGCCGGCGGGCGAGAGCGCGACGAGCAGGCCCGCGACGAGGGCGGCGCGACGGCCGAGGCCGACGCGGTCGGCGAGGGCGGCGGCGAGGGGCGCGGCGAGGGCGGCGAGGGCGAGCCAGCCGTGGCGAAGGACGGCCTCGAGGGACCAGGGCGACGCGCCGAGCGCCAGCGCGAAGCGCGTCGCGAGGTGCGACGCAAGGACGAAGAGCGGTCGGCCGAGGAGGAGGCCGCCGACGCGCCCCGTGAGGGCCTGCTCGACGTAACCGAGGCTGTCCCAATACAGCGGAGCGCGCGGGCCGATCGCGAGCGACGCGGCGACGGCGATGGACCAGAGCGCGGCGTGCCGTGCGTGCGCGGAGGTTGACGCGTCGTCGGCCGCGCTGGCACGATCAGGACGGTTCACCGGAAACGCGAGGCGGATGCGATGTTCAATGAGACCCTGCGGGAGATCGTCGAGGGGACGGAAGGCGGAGTCGCCGGGCTGCTCATGGGCTTCGACGGTATCCCCGTCGACAGCTGGACGCGAGAGGACAGCGAGCTCGACATCACCACCGTGGGCATGGAGCTCTCGATGGTCTTGAAGGACATCCAGCGGGCGGCGGAGCAGCTCGAGGCGGGCGGCGCCCGCGAGGTGGCGATCCAGGCGGAGAAGCTCACCACCCTGGTGCGCATGCTCAACGCCGACTACTTCGTGGCGCTCGCGCTCTCCCCGGAGGGCAACCTGGGCAAGGGGCGCTTCCTGCTCCGCATCGCCGCGCCGAAGTTCGTCGCCGCGCTGAGCTGAGGCCCCGAAGCCCCGTGGCTGCGCCCCGCTGGAGCGTGCTCGTGCTGCACGGTCCCAACCTCAACCTGCTCGGCGAACGTGAGCCCGCCATCTACGGCGACGCCACGCTCGCCGACGTCGACGCGGCCCTGGCGCGGGAGGGCGCCGCGCTCGGCGCCGCGGTGACCTGCTTCCAATCGAACCACGAGGGCGCGCTCATCGATCGGCTGCACGGCGCCCGCCGCGCCGTCGACGGCGTGGTGCTCAACGCCGGCGGGCTCACCCACACCAGCGTCGCCCTGCTCGACGCCCTCCGCGCGTGCGCGCTCCCGACCGTGGAGTGCCACCTGAGCCACCCCGCGGCGCGCGAGCCCTTCCGCCGGCGCTCGCGGGTCGCTCCGGCGTGCGTCGGCGCGGTCTCGGGCTTCGGCGCGATGAGCTACATCCTGGCCCTCCGCGGGCTGATCGCGCACCTCGATCAACGTCGCCCCGACCCAGAGACCTCCCCATGAACATCGACCTGCTCCAGTTGAAGCGCCTGATGCGCGCGATGCGACGCTACGACCTCGACGAGGTAGAGCTCCGCGAGGGCGACGCCTCCGTCGTGCTCCGGCGCTCGCCACGCGGCGGGGCCGCGGTCTCCGCCGTCGAGCCCGCCGCCGTCCGGCCGAGCCACTTCCCGATGGACACCGGCGCGCGCGCGGCGGCCTCCGGGGTGCCCGCGCCGGCCCCGGTCGACCCCGACCTGGTGACCGTGACGGCCCCGCTCATCGGGACCTTCTACCGGGCGGCGTCCCCGCAGTCGCGGCCCTTCGTCGAGGTCGGCAGCGTGGTCCAGACGGGCTCGGTGCTCTGCATCATCGAGGCGATGAAGCTGATGAACGAGATCGAGTGCGAGGCGGCCGGCACCGTCGTGGAGGTGCTCGTGGAGAACGGGCGCGCGGTGGAGTTCGGCGAGGCGCTCTTCCGCCTCCGGCCGTCGAGGTGACGTGTTCCGCAAGGTACTGATCGCGAACCGCGGCGAGATCGCCGTGCGGGTCATCCGGGCGTGCAAGGAGCTCGGCATGCGAACCGTCGCCGTGCACTCGCAGTGCGACGTCGACGCCCTCCACGTGCGCCTCGCGGATGAGGCCGTATGCATCGGCCCCAACTCCGCGAGCCGCTCGTACCTGCACATCCCCGCGCTGGTCGCGGCGGCGGAGATCACCGGCGCCGATGCCATCCACCCCGGCTACGGCTTCCTCTCGGAGAGCGCGGCCTTCGCGGAGGTGTGCCGCCGCTGCCAGATCACCTTCATCGGCCCCACCCCCGAGGCGATGCGCGCCTGGGGGGACAAGGTGTCCGCCCGCGCCCAGGCGAGGCGCTTCGGCATCCCGCTGCTCCCGGGCACCGACACCCTCGCGCACCTCTCCGACGCCCTCGGCGCCGCGCGGGAGCTGGGCTTCCCATTGATGCTCAAGGCCAGCGGCGGGGGCGGCGGGCGGGGGCTCAAGATCGTCCGCGACGAGGCCGCGCTCGTCCGCGCCTTCGACAGCGCGCGCGCCGAGGCGCAGGCGGGCTTCGGCAACCCCGAGCTCTTCCTCGAGCGCTTCATCGAGCGCCCGCGGCACATCGAGCTGCAGGTCATCGCCGACCACCACGGCCACGTGTCGTGCGTGGGCGAGCGGGAGTGCAGCATCCAGCGCCGGCACCAGAAGCTCCTGGAGGAGTCATCGCCGGGGCTGCTCTCGGGCGCGGCCCACGGGCGGCTCATCGAGGTGGCCGTGGAGGCCCTGCGCGAGACGGGCTACCGCTCGCTCGGCACGCTGGAGTTCATCGTCGACGAGCAGGGCGCTGCGTATTTCCTGGAGATGAACACCCGGGTGCAGGTCGAGCACCCGGTGACCGAGATGGTGACCGGGCTCGACCTCGTGGCCGAGCAGATCCTCGTGGCCGCGGGGGGAAGGCTTACCATTCCGGTAAAACCGATGGCGCCGCGGGGCCACGCCATCGAGTGCCGCGTCAACGCCGAAGACCCGGTGACCTTCGCCCCGTCGCCCGGGCGGATCACGGAGTACCACCCGCCCGGCGGCACGGGCGTCCGGGTCGACGGCGGGGTGTATGGGGGCTGCGTGGTGCCGCCGCACTACGACTCGCTGCTGGCGAAGGTGATCGTGCACGCCGCGACGCGCCCGCAGGCCATCGCGCGCATGCGCCGGGCGCTCGACGAGTTCATCGTCGAGGGGGTGCGCACCAACCTCCTGCTGCACCGCCGGATCATCGAGCACCCGGCCTTCGCGAGCGGCCCGATGAGCACGCGATTCCTGGAGGAGACGGTGCTCCGCGACCCGTCGCCGCGGGTGAATCTTGACGCTGCCGCCGCGCGGCCACTACGCTAGGCGAGGCGCATTGACCGCTCCTTCCTGCCGTCTCCGCCGAGGTTTGCAACCGCAGTGAGCATCGACCGCCAGAAGGTCATCGACGCGGCGCAGAAGTTCGCTGCCAAGAACCAGTTCGACAAGGCCGTCGCGGAGTACCAGCGCGTGCTCCGGGAGGACCCGTCGGACGTCCGCATCCTGCTGAAGGTCGGCGACCTCCAGGTGCGCATGAACGCCCGCGCTGCCGCCGTCGAGACCTACACCAAGGTCGCCCAGAGCTACGACCAGCAGGGCTTCTTCCTGAAGGGCGTCGCGGTCTACAAGCAGATCCTGCAGATCGACCCCGCGCGCATCGACCTCTACGCTCGGCTGAGCGAGCTCTACCTGAAGCTGGGCCTCACCTCCGACGCGCTGCAGAGCCTCGAGCTCCTGGCTCAGCGCCACGCCAAGGCCGGCGAAGACGGCGCGCTCGGCGACGTCTACCGCAAGATGTTGAGCGTCGACCCCGGCTCGGTGGGCACGCGCATCCGCCTCGCCGAGCTGCTCAGCCGGCTCGGGCGGGGCGACGACGCCGCGCGGGAGTTCGAAGCCGGCGCCGCCCTCCTGGAGAAGGCCGGGCGCCTCGATGAGTGGTCGAAGGTCGCCGAGAGGCTCTTCTTCCATCGCTCGGACGACGTGCCGCTGGCGCTGCGCCTCGCGGCCTACTACCTCGAGCGCGACGACGCCCGGCGGGCCCTGCCGAAGCTCCAGATCGCCTACAAGGCCAACGCGAAGGACGTCCAGACGCTCGAGCTCCTGGCGAGCGCCTTCCGGGGCCTCGGGCAGATCCAGAAGACGCTCTCCGTGCTGAAGGAGGTCGCGCGGCTGCACGGCGACGGCGGCCGCGCGCGGGATCGCAACGAGGTGTACCAGCGGGTGCTGGAGCTGGCCCCCACCGACCAGGAGGCCCGCGACGCGCTGCGGGTCGGCGGACGAGCGGCAGGCCGGCGCACGTCGTCGCCGCCGCCGCCGAAGAGGCACGACAGCGTGCCGCCTGCCGCGCCCCGCTCGCCGATGCCGCCCGAGGAGCCCGACGAGGTCGACGCCGAGCTGCTCGTGGTCGAAGAGGAAAACGCGACCTTCGACCTGCAGCCGACCGTGCCGCCCGCGCCCGAGTCGCTGCCCCCCGCGTCGGGGGTTCACCTCCCGCCGGACGCCAACGACGCCGCCCGCGCCCGCCCGCGCTTCCAGACGGCGCCGGCCAACAACGGCCCGCGGCCCTTCGCCGCCCCCGCCCCGCAGGGCCCGCCGGTGCCCGCCCCGATCGACCGCGGCCCCAGCGCCGAGGCGCTACGGCTGGTCAACGAGGCGGAGATCTTCCTCAAGTACGGCCTGCGCTCGAAGGTCTCCGATCACCTCACGCGCGCCTCGCGGCTCGACCCCGTCGCGGCCGACCTCCACCTGCGCATCCGCGACCTCTACACGACGATGAACGACCCCGCGGGGGTGCTGCAGGAGTCGCTCGTGCTCGCGGGCATCCTCCAGGAGGTCGACCCCGCGGGGGCGGTGGCCGCGGTGCGCCGCGCCCTGGAGATCGACCCGGGCAACGCCATCGCGCGGCAGCTGCTGACGGTGTTCGGCGGCGAGGAGCCCTCGTCGCCCGACATCGAGGAACAACCCGTCACCGCCCTGGTCGCCCCGCCCGAGACCGAGGTCTACGCGACCTCCGATCACTTCCGCGAGTACCTCCCCGACAACCTCGGCGGCTACGACGGCGCCGAGGCCCCGGTGGAGGAGGCCGCGGTCGAGCCCGACGAGCCCGACGAGCCCGCGCCGCCGCGCCGCGAGATCGAAGACGGCCTGGACGAGGCGGAGTTCTTCGTCACGCAAGGCCTCTACGACGACGCGCGTGACATCCTGCTGCAGCTCCTGGAGATCTATCCCAACCATCCCCTGGTGATCGATCGCTGGTCGGAGATCGAGCAGATCCTCCAGGCCCAGGACGAGTCGGGGCAGGAGGGCGAGGAGGCCATCCCCCTCGGCGACGACCTCGGAAGCGGCGCCGATCCTCTCTGGCACGACGTGATGCCCGGGGAGAGCCTGCCCGAGATGCACGCGGTCTTCGACGCCGCGGACGGGGCGGGGCCCTCGGCGCTCTCGCTCGAAGACTGCGACACCCACTACGACCTCGGCATCGCCTACAAGGAGATGGGGCTCCTCGATGACGCCATCGCGGAGTTTCGCGTCGCCACGGCCAGCCCGGCGCGGCGCTGCATCGGCGAGCTGATGCTGGGCATCTGTCACATCGAGAAGGGCGATCCCGCGACGGCGATCGAGCACTTCCGCGAGGGGCTCCAGGCGCCGCAGCGGACGGAGCACGAGGAGCTCGGCCTCTACTTCGAGATCGGCAACGCCTACGAGCTGCTCGGAGACATCGGCGAGGCGCTCTACTACCTCCAGAAGGTCGAGAAGCACGACCCGTCGTTTCGCAACGCGCGCGCCCGGGTGCAGTCGATCCAGCAGCACGGGGCGTCCGGCCCCCTGCGCGCCGGCGTCTCGATCGCGCCGGGCGCCGAGGAGGTCGATCAGGCCTTCGACGACCTCTTGAAGGACTGACGGCGCGGCGCGGCCTCGACCTGCGCCGGTGCCGTGCTCGGAGGAGGCGGCCACTGCCCGATGCCCGGCGCGGGAACGACGGGTGCGGCGGGCGGCGTTGGGGGCGTCGGCTTCACGACCGGGGCGGGGGCGGTCGAGAGCACCCGCGCGAGGTCTTCGAAGCCCCGCAATGCGCTGCGGAAGCGGGCCTCGCTGCCCTCACCGGCCCGGTCCGGGTGCAGCGCGATGAGCACCGCGCGCCGGGTGCGGGTGAGCACCTTCGCGCTGCACGGCCAGACCTTCACCCCGCCGCTCTCCAGGAAGAACTCCGCGTCGGGGGTGAGGCCCCTCGCGCTGAGCGCGACCGCCGGGGCGACCGGCGGAGACGTGGCGTCGTCGGGCAAGCCGCCGAAGGAGCTCGACGTCGACGTCGAGGTCGATGTCGCACGGGCCTTCGGGGAGGGACCGCGGGCCGCGCGCCCGGCCCCGGGCGGCGCGGCGGGAGCGGGGGTCTGGGCGCTGGCCGGGGCAGGCGCCGGGCCCTGGGCGGACGGGGCGCCCGGGGTCACGCGCGCGTAGCCCTTGGGCACCAGGACCTCGTCGCACAGCGCGGTCTCCCGGCACGCCGCCTCGACGGCGCGGAGCAGCGCGCGGGCGGTGTCGGCCTGGCGACCCAGCAGCACCCGGTCGAAGGCCAGCAGGTCGCTCGTGCGCAGGGCGCGCACCAGCGCGCGGAGGGAATACAGGTCGGTGTATGCCCGGCCGTCGACCCGGGGACCCTGGGCGAGGGCGGCGGCGACCGCGGATCGCAGGTCGATGGTCACGGTGGTCTCGACCGCGAGGCCGGTGGCGTCGAGGTAGCCCGACGAGCGCGCGAGGCCGCGGCGGGAGAGCCAGCGCATCGGCCCGAGCGCCGGATCGAGCGTGCGGGCGGCCGACTCCAGCGAGAGGCGCACCTCGCGGTCGAGCCGATCGCCGAGGCCGCCGCGGTGGGCGCGCGTGGCCTGCGCGAACGACAGCAGCGCGCCGAGGGCCGGCGTCGGGCGGACGGTGAAGCTGACCTTCCTGACCATTGGGACCGCGTGGCCTCTCAGGCGACCTTGGCCGGCGCCGGCAGGAGGTTGCCCGCGAAGACCCGATCGAGGTCGAGGCTCTCGATGCCGCGCTCCCAGTTGCGGGCGCGGGACTGGAGCCAGAGCGCGAGGGCCGCGAGGTTGGCCTCGCAGGACTTCTGGGTGCGCGAGGTCTTGTCGACGATGGCCCCGGAGGGCAGGCGCATGCGCAGGCGGGCCCAGTTGGCGGCGGTATCCCAGGTGACCTTCACGTCGCGCTCGGCGACGGCCAGGCGCGCGAGGCTGGAGCGGAACACCTCGATGCACTCCTCGACGCTGCGCTGGCCCTCGTAGTGGTTCACCCGCCAGGCGCCCTTCGCGGCGTCGGCGTCGTCGTTGGCCGCGAGCACGAGGCAGTCGGCGAAGGCCTCCTCGAAGGACTCGATTCCTCGCTCGAGGTTGCGCGCGCGGTCTTCGAGCCAGAGCGCGAGGCACGCGGAGTTGGCCGCCGGGGTGGGCTGCGTCGCGCAGGTGCGCTCGACGCGGCGACCGAGCACCATGAAGCGCAGGCTCACGCTGCCGGCGTCGAGCCCGGCGCCCTCGGTGAAGGTCACGTCTTCGAGGCCGAGGCGCTCTCGGAGGCGGGCGAGCTTGCCCTCGATGTCCTCGGCGGACATCTGGCCACGGTACTGACTGCGCGCGGTGTTTCGGTTCATGGTGCTTCTCCGGTGGGTCGACGCCCTCGCGACCCGACGGAGTCCTTCCTACCCGATCACTGAACCGATGACCAGTCCCCGGTGGAGGCCGCGGACATTGCCTGTCTAGAAGAACCCCCCCGGGCGGCGCGCGGGGATGCGCTGCGGGCCGCGGTTGACCGGCGCGGCGCGCGGGCGCGGGGCCCGGGGCGCGGCGGCGTCCTCGAAGCCCTGGGTGCTCACATAGACGTTGTCGGCGTCGGTCGTGTGCACGACGAGCTCGGGGTTGGCCGGGCGCAGGAGGGGCTGCTCGTGCGTGTCGATGCGCAGCCGCAAGGTGTCGCCGCCGCCGACGCGGAAGATCATGTGCGCGATGCCCTGGAGGTCGGTGCGGGTGATCTCGCGGTTGTCGTAGAGGATCGGAAGGTTGGGTCGGCCCGGGACGCGCACCACGACCGCCGCGATGCGCTGCGTGGGCGGGCACTGGGCGGTGGTCTCGATCCCCTGGCCGCGCTGCGCCTGATCGAGCTGGACGGTCGAGCGCAGCACCACCGCGACGGGCTGGGCGGGCGAGCGGAACCCCGCCGGGCAGCGCACGGTCACCTCCACCGAGGTGCCCTCGACGCCGACGGTCTCCATCCGGAATCGCCCCTCGCGGTCGGTGGCGCCGAGCTCGCGCCCGCCGATGACGATGGCGGCGCCGGGCAGCGGGCGTCTGTCGGTCATGACCCGGAGGGTGATGGGATAGAGCGGCGGCGGCGCGGTGTTGCCGCAGCCGAGGCCGAGGGCGACGAGGCTCAGCGCGAAGGGGGCGCGGGCGTGCCTGGCGTACATCCGGCGGCTCCTGGGGTGCAGGTTGGTTGGGCGGCGCGGGCGCGGAGCACCAGCGCAAAATGGCGGAAGAGCGGGGCCTCGGGGTGCTGCGCGGCGAGGCCCTCGTAGAGCGCGGCGGCCTCGGCGTAGCGGTGCGAGGCGACCATGTCGGCGGCGAGCTTGATCGGGTCTTGCAGGTTGGGCGCGGGAAAGCGCGGGCGCCCGTCGGGGGCGGCGGGGGCGACGATGGGCGCCGGGACGATCACGCCCAGGAGCTGGTTGGGCCCGATGGGGAGCGCCAGGAGGTTGTTGGTCGTCGGCGCCGGGGCCGCGGTGGTGCGCACGATCTGGCGCACGATGCGCTGGCCGCCCGGGGTGCCCGCAGGCTGCGGGGCGTTGTTGAAGGTCATGCCGAGGGCGGCGACGCCCAGGGTCAATGCGGCGAGGAGCCAGGTGCGCATCGGCACGCCGCCCGGCCCCGGGGTGCCGGCGTCCTTCGCGACCGGCGGCGGGGGCGGAAGCTCCATGGGACCGAAGGGGTCGTCGAAGGCCGCCGTTGCAGCCGCCGCGCCGCTGTTCATCAGCATCTGCGGCGGGGGCGCGGAGGTCGGCCCGGGGCCCACCAGCGGCCCGAAGGCCCCGGGGGCGAAGCCCGGCGCCATCGGGGGCGCCATCGTTTCCGGGCGGGGCGCCGATGGGAGGTTGACCGAAGGCTGGTGCACCATCGGCGCGGGCGTAGACATGCGCGCGGGCGACGTGCCCGCCAGCGGCGTGAGCTGGGGCGACGGGTTGTTGAGCAGGCCCGCGGCCTCCATCGCGGCGTACGGCGACGCGCGGATGACCGTCGCCTCGGAGCTGGCAGGCGGGAGGCCGAGGTCGGGCGTCATGCCCCGGGCGTGCGCCGGGGCGTGCGCCGGCGCGGAGGGCGAACGGCCGGGGAGCGAAGGGAGCTGCCCCGTGGCGCTCATGGGCGAGCGCTGCGGCGCGGGCGCAGGCGCGGGCGCAGGCGCGTGGGCTTGGGCCTGGTTCGACTGCAGCGCCGCCGCGAAGCCCTCGGCGGAGAACACCATGGTGCTCTCCTCCTCGTCGATGAACGCCGCGCCCTTGGGGTTGACGGGCCCGGTGGCGCTCTTCTCGTGCGCGTCGGGACCGGTGACCACCGCGCGGATGACTGCCTGGCCGAAGTACACCTCGGTGCCGTCGAAGACCTGCTGCCAGTCCTCCGCGCGGTCGACGCCGACGTACACGCCCGACAGGCTGCCGCCGTCGCGCACCCAGAGCACCTTGCCGTCCCAGTAGAGCTCGAGGTGCGAGGCCTCGACGCCGTGGCCTCGCACCTTCCAGTGCGCCGCCGCGCCCGACCCGAGGATCACCTGACGGGCAGCCATCGCGCTGGTGAACGTCGCCGTCGGGTTGGGGCTATCGCCCTGCGAGAGCGAGAGGGTGACGACGTTGCTGTTCGACGGGGCGGTCATCCGTGGTGGCCTCCGACCTGGCCGTAGTCGGGCTGCGCGTCGGGGCCCTGCTCGGCGCGCACGCGCGCGGCCTCGTAGACGGCCTCGGGGAACGCCATGCCGTAGGAGTGCACCATGTCGGTGCACAGCGGGAGCTCGCCGGTGGGCTCGAAGGTGCTGATGAGGTTGCCCTCCTCGTCGCGCCCGTGGAAGCGGCGCACGAAGAGGTCGACGATCTCGAAGCCCTTGTCGGCGTGGTAGCCGCGCACCTCGGAGACGTGCGTGACCTTGCGGCTGCCGTCCTGCAGGCGGGAGGTCTGCACCACGAGGTTGATGGCGCTCCCGAGCTGCACGCGCAGCGCGGACAGCGGGAGCTCGACGTCGCTCATCAGGGACATGGTCTCCAGTCGGGTGAGTGTGTCGTGCGGATAGGTCGCGTGCACGGTGGTGATGCACCCGCCGTGACCCGAGGTCATCGCCTGCACGAGGTCGAGCGCCTCGCCGCCGCGGATCTCGCCCACGACGATGCGGTCGGGCCGCATGCGCAGCGTGGCGCGGAAGAGGTCGCGGATGGTGACCTTCCCCTTGCCCTTGGCGTCGCCGGGGCGGGCCTCGAGCTGCACCACGTGCTGCCGCTGGAGCTGCACCTCGCGGCTGTCTTCGATGATCACGATGCGCTCGCCGTCGGGGATGAACGAGCTCAAGGCGTTGAGCATGGAGGTCTTGCCGGAGCCGGTGCCGCCGGCGACGACGATGTTCTGCTTCATCACCACGAGGCACTCGAGGAGCTGGGCGGCCTCGCTGGTGAGCGAACCGAAGTCCACGAGGCGCTGCACCGTGAGCGTCTCCTTGAAGAAGCGACGGATGGACACGTCGGGACCGTCGGGGGCGGCGGGGGGGACGACCGCCTCGATGCGCGACCCGTCGGGCAGGCGCGCCTCGAGGATGGGGTTGTCCTCGTTGATCATCTTGCCGACGTACTGCGCGATGTTTCTCAGCGCGGCGTTGAGCGCCTCATGGCTGGGAAACCGCGCGTCGGTCAGGGTGAGCTTGCCCGCCTTCTCGATGAAGATCTGGTTGGGCCCGTTGATCATGATCTCCGAGACCTTGGGGTCGTCCAGGAAGGGCCGCACCGGCGCCAGGAACGACAGGAGCGTCTCCTCGTACACCTCTTTCGGGATCATTGGTCACCTGCTGTAGGAGCCCCGCGCGGGCCTCGTCTGCGTGCGCGCCCGAGGGCTCGATCGCGAGGTAGCGCCGGTAGTGCGGATCGGCACCGACCGGGTCGTTGAAGTGTTCACGGAGCATCGACGCGAGGACGAAGTGCGCCTCGGCGTGGTCTTCCTTGGCGCGCAGCACCTCCTCGAGGTCGCGCCGCGCGGCGAGGCTGTCGTTGAGCCCCACCCGGATGGTCGCCACGAGGAAGCGCAGCCGCCACGCCTGCGGGTGCCGCTGGAGGTACGGCTCGGCGTACGACACCGCGGCCCGGAAGCGCGACGCGGCCACGCACACCTCCAGCAGCAGCGGGAGCACGCGCTCTTCGGCCATGCCGCGGGTGGTGCTCGACGCGAGGTACTGCTCGGCGCGCACGAGGTCGCCGCTGCGCGCGAGCGCGATGCCCTGGTCGAAGAGCTGCCGCCCCTGCACGTCGTTCATCGGGTCGTGGTCGGGGGGCGGCCGGAGCGAGTCGCGGGAGCCCGCGCAGCCCGTGAGGCAGAGGCTCAGCAGCAGCGCCGCAGGCCATCGCGTCGTTGGGAGGGGGCGACTCACAGCGGGGTTTATATACCCGCAGGCCGTGGGGCGTGTAGCGCGACGTGGCGTTCGTCGCCGCGCGGTCGCCGGCCGGAGGGGCGCGGCGCTAAGGTCGCGAGGTGACCACCCGATCGATCGCGCGCGACGCCCTCGGGCTCGGCCTCCGGATTCCGCACTACCCCTGGCTCTTCGAGCACTGGCCCGAGGTCGGGTACTTCGAGGTCATCAGCGAGAACTTCCTCGGCCCGGCGCTCCCGCCGCGTGCGCGCCTCGACGCGGTGGGAGCGCGCTACCCCGTCGTGCTGCACGGGGTGGGTCTCAACCTCCTCGGGCACGCCCCGCTCGACGAGGCCTACCTCGACGCGCTCTCTCGCCTCGCCGACCGCGTCGACGCGCCGTTCGTCACCGACCACCTCTGCTGGACCGGCGCGCACGGGGTCTCGCACCACGACCTCCTCCCGGCGCCCTACGTGCCCGAGCTCGTCGAGCTCGCCGCCGAGCGCGCCTACGCCGTGCAGCGCCGGCTCGGCCGCCCCTTCGGCATCGAGAACCTCTCGAGCTACGTGGAGTTCGGCCGCTCGACGATGACCGAGTGGGACTTCTACGCGTCGGTGGTTCGCGAGGCGGGCTGCTGGTTCATGCTCGACGTGAACAACATCTACGTCTCCAGCCAGAACCACGGCTTCGACCCCGGGGACTACCTCGACGCGGTGGACTTCTCCCGGGTGCTGCAGGTGCACATCGCGGGGCACACGCGCGAGCCCGACGGCACCCTCGTCGACACCCACGACCACCCCGTCCCGGCCGCCGTGTGGGCTCTCTACGCCCGGGCGTGGCGACGGGGAGGCCCCTTCCCGACGCTCCTCGAGTGGGACGACCGCATCCCGCCGATGCCCGAGGTGCTCGCCGAGCTCTCGAAGGCGCGCGAGGCGCGGGCGTGAGCGACCGCACGGCCCCCCGGTGGCTCGGCGAGCTCCAGGCTCACTTCGGCGCGGTGCTCCGCTCGCCCCTCGATCGCAGCACCGGCGCCCTGCGGGCGACGCCGTCCGAGTACGACCCCGACGCGCTCGGCGCGGTGCTCGACGGGCCGCGGGCGCGCGCCGCGGAGCGCCTCGCGGTCTACAACCGGCAGTACTGGTTCCGGCTGTTCGGCGTGCTCCAGACGGCGTTTCCGCTCACCGCGCGACTGCTGGGCCACTGGCGCTTCAACGACTACGCGGGGCGGTTCCTCCTCGCGCACCCGCCGCGCAGCTGGGACATCGACCATGCGCCCGAGGGCTTCGAGACCTTCCTCGCGGGAGCGCTCGGCGACGACGTCGCCCGCGACGCGCTGGTCGAAGCCGCGCGCATCGACGCCGCGTGGCGAGCGCTCTTCCGCGCACCTGCCACCCCGCCGTTTCAGCCGACCGCAGCGGATGCGGCGCGCCTGCTCGACGCCCGCCTCGTCCCGTCGCCGGCGTGCGCCTTCGTGCTCGAGCGCTGGCCCCTGCTCGAGCTCAAGAGCGCCCTCGCGAGCGCCCGCGGCGAGGCCCCCGTCCCGTTGCCCGCGCCCCTGCCGCAGGCACGCTGGTGGGCGCTCGTGCGCGAGACCGCGGGCATCCGGCACCTCCCGCTCGAAGCGCGCGAGGGCGAGCTGCTCGCGCTGCTCCGGCGACGCACCGTGCGCGACGCGCTCGCGGCCCTGGAGGGGTCCGTGCCGACGCCCGAGCGGGCGGCGCTACCGGGGCAGGCGCAGCGTTGGCTGGCGAAGAGTGTCGAGCGGGGATTCTGGACGGGGCTCGCGACGGAGCCGCCGTCAGACGAGGATCAGGGGAGCACGCAGGTGTAGCCGGTGCAGGTGTTGAGCCCCGCGCAGGTGTGCTCGGTGAGCACGTCGATGTCGGAGTCGTAGGAGATGCCCGCGCAGGAGTTGCGTCCGCCGCAGCTGGGGTGGATCTCGACGAAGCCGCCGAGCCCGTTGCACATGACGGTGAAGGCATCGAGGGGGTACTCGATGGCCGCGTCCCGGCGGGTGACCACCCGGTCGGCCTGGACGTCGCACTGGACGTCGCGGACGGTGACGCCGGCATCGAGGTGGACGTCCGGGGTCGCGCTCGCATCGACGGTCGAGGCGTCGAGCGCCCCGCCCGCGTCGAGGGGCGCGGTGACGTCGGTGGTCGCGGTGACATCGGTGGCCGCGGTGACATCGGTGGTCGCGGTGACATCGGTGGTCGCGGTGACATCGGTGGCCGTGGTGACGTCGGCCGGGGTGCTGCTATCTGCGGTCGGGCCAGCATCCTGGCGGGATCCGGCGTCGGCGCCGGTGTCGACCTGCACGCCGGTGTCGCTGCCGGTGCCCGCGTCGGCGGGGGCCTCCTCGGTGGGGGTGCACGAGGTCGCGAAGCAGAGCAGGCCGCTGATGGCGGCGGACAGGAGCGCGCTGCTGGCCGTAGGGGCGGTGGGACGGGCGGAGTCTTCGTAGTGGGTCATAGGGGATGTTCCGAGGACCGTATCCGAACGAGCGGGCCAAGGGTAGCCGCGGCGGTCGCGTCGCATGATCCAGCGGCTGCGATGGAGGGAAGGCCTCCACCGGGGGCGTTGCCTGCGCGAGAAGTACGCGCGCGACGTGATGCTCGGGAAGAACGTCGGAGCCCTGGTGGGCAACTTCTTCGCTGCGGCAGATCGCGGCGCTGACCCACGGCTACCCCGCCGAGGGCCCAGGTCCTCGCAGTGTCGTCGGACACCAGCGAGAGCATCAACGGGCGTCGCCCGTTTCAGATCGAATACGTGTTCCAGGTGAACGGGAAGCCGGTGGGCGGGTCGACCAGGGCCTGGGACATCGTCAACGCCCTGCGTCGACCTGGCGAGCCGCTCTGGGTGGTGTTCCTGCCCGGCGACCCATCGGCGAATTCCATCCGGCCACCCATCACCTGACGGGCGGGCGGCGGCTCAGAGATCGCGGGGGCAGACGCCGCGGGCGAGGATGCGGGCCCCGGCCGACGCGGCGAGGCAGGAGTTTGCGTAGGTGCGGCCGTCGCAGCCGCACACCGGCGAGTACACCTCGATGCACGCCGTGGGGCGCGTCGTGCAGGCGCCGATCGTGCCGCAGACGTCCCCGGCGCAGTACGCGTCCCCGGCGCAGTCGGAGTTGGAGCGGCACGAGTTCGCGGCGCAGGCTCCACGCGCGCTGGTCGGGCGGTCGGGGCGGCACGAGAGGTAGGTCTCGCCCGCGCAGGAGCAGAAGGTCTCCGGCCGGAAGCAGGCGATGGCCGCGGTGCAGAAGCCATCGCGCACGCACGCCTCGCCCTGAAACACGCACTCCTGTCCTGAGCCGCAGTCCCGTGTGGAGCTGCAGCGCTGCGTCACGCCGACGTCCGCTGCGCCCGCATCCGCTGCGCCCGCATCCACTGCGCCGCACTCCCCGCGCGAGGCCACGCGCACGCCCGCCGAGCCCGCCGCACAGGGGTTTCCGTAGGTTCGCCCGTCGCAGCCGCAGACGGGGTTGTATTCGAGGGTGCAGCCCTCGGGGCGCGCGGTGCACGTACCCGCGGTCCCGCACCCGGTGCCCGCGCAGTAGCGGGCGCCCGGGCAGTCGATGTTCGTGCGGCAGGCGCCGCTCCCCGCGTCGAGGGGCGTTCCGGCGTCGAGGGGCGGCGGCGGATCGTCGGGGCAGCGCTCGCCCGGCGGCAGGCATCGCTGGAGCGACTCGCAGCAGCGGGTGCCGACGACGCAGAGCGCTCGCGGACAGAAGGGGGTGCTCCCGGTGTCGACCGCGGGTCCGCCGGTGTCGAGCGCGGGACCGCTGGTGTCGAGCGGGGCAGTGATCGGGGCGTCGGTCGTGGCGCTGGAGTCCTCGCCCGCGTCGCGGCCGTCGGGGAGGGGGCCGAGGGGGGTCGCGCCACAGCCGAAGGCCAACGCGGCGAGGCTCGCGGCCAGTCCAAGGCGGGGTGCACGGGAGCGGTTCATGGTCCTCCGGAGACGCCTCTCGGCGGTGGTCGGGTTGAGCCCCTTCCACCGTCGGAGGCGATGGCCCCAGTGTGGCCCCGTCCCGGGGAGGGAGGCCAGAAACCTCCGCCGCGAAGCATGACCACCGCCCCTCGTCAGCGCTTGAGAAGGCGCTCGAAGGGGTTGTTCTTGAACTCCTGCTTTGGCGGGGGCGGGGTCTGCTGCGGCCGCCCGCCCTGACCCCCGCGAGGCGCCTGCGCTGCGCCCGTCGTGTTGCCCGCGGGCTTCTCCGCGATGGGGCCGGACTTCGCCGTGAGGGCAATGCGCTTGCGCACCAGATCGACCTCGATGACCCGCACCTTCAGCTTGTCGCCCGCCCGTACGACCTCCGCAGGGTCGCGCACGAAGCGGTCGGAGAGCTGCGAGACGTGCACGAGGCCATCCTGGTGCACGCCGATGTCGACGAAGGCGCCGAAGGCCGTGACGTTGGTGACGATGCCCTCGAGGGCCATGCCCGGCTTCAGGTCGTTGAGGGTGCGAACGTCGTCGCGGAACTTCGGCGCCTCGAAGTCCGCGCGCGGGTCGCGCCCGGGCTTCTGCAGCTCCTGGAGGATGTCGCGCAGGGTGAACTCGCCGAGGTCGCCGGAGACGTAGCGCTGCCACTGCACCTTCGCCGCGAGCGCCGCGTTGCCGACGAGCGTGCCGACGTCCGTGCCGAGGTCCTTCGCCATGCTCTCGACCACGCCGTAGCGCTCGGGGTGCACCGCGGACGCATCCAGGGCTGAGTCGCCGTCGCGCACCCGGAGGAAGCCCGCGCACTGCTCGAAGGTCTTGGGCCCGAGGCCCGTCACGCCGAGGAGGTCCTTCCGCGACCGGAAGGCCCCGGCGGTCTCGCGGTGCGACACGATGCGCCGCGCCAGGGTCGGGCCGATGCCCGCGACCCGCGAGAGCAGCGGCGCGCTGGCGGTGTTGAGCTCGACCCCGACGGAGTTCACGCAGCTCTCGACCACCTCGTCGAGCTTGCGCGCGAGCAGCGCCTGGAAGACGTCGTGCTGGTACTGCCCCACCCCGATGGACTTCGGGTCGACCTTCACCAGCTCGGCCAGCGGGTCTTGCAGCCTCCGCGCGATGGAGATGGCCCCGCGCACCGTCAGGTCGAGGTCGGGAAACTCCTCGCGCGCCACGTCCGAGGCCGAGTACACGCTCGCGCCCGACTCGCTCACCATCACCGTGAACACCCCCCCGGAGGCGCCCAGCACCTCGCGCACGAAGGCCTCGGTCTCGCGGCCGTGCGTGCCGTTGCCCACCGCCACCGCCGCGGGGCGGTGCTTCGCCACGAGGCCCTTCAGGGTCTCCGCGGCCCGCGCCACCGAGGCCTCGCCCTGCACCAGCATCAGCACGGTGTGGTCGAGCAGCCGGCCCGTCGCGTCGACCACCGCGACCTTGCATCCGGTGCGCTGCCCCGGGTCGATGCCGATGACCGTGCGCGCGCCGAAGGGCGGCGCGAGCAGGAGCGCCCGGAGGTTTTGCGCGAACACGTCGACGGCCCCGCGGTCGGCCCGGAGCTTGAGCTCGACGCGCACCTCGCTCTCGATCGACGGCGCCACCAGACGCTTCCACGCGTCGCTCACCGCGAGCTCGAGCTGCTCGCGCCACGGCGACGACGGGCGCCGGCCGGCGAGCACCCCGAGGTGGGCGATGCACCGCGCGGTGTCGACCTCCAGCTCCGAGCGCAGGACGTTCTCGGTCTCGCCCCGCCGCACCGCCAGGAAGCGGTGGGACGGCAGCGTGCGCACCGCCTCACGGAAGTCGTAGTAGGCCTCGAACTTCGTCGGCCCGTCGACCTCCGGCGCCTTGATCACCACCAGCGCCGCATCGGCGAGGTAGAGCTCCCGCGCCCAGCTGCGCACGGCGGGTGTCTCCGCCACCGACTCGGCGACGATGTCGCGCGCGCCCTGCAGGGCCTCCTTCACGGTGCTGACCCCTTTGTCGGCGTCGACGAAGCGCTCGGCCTCGGCGAGCGGGTCACCCTCGTCGGACTGCGCCGCGATGCGCTGGGCCAGCGGATCGAGCCCCTTCTCCCGGGCGATCATCGCGCGGGTGCGGCGCTTCGGCTTGAAGGGCAGGTAGAGGTCCTCGAGCTCGGCCTTCGTGCGGCACGCGTTGATGCGGTCGCGCAGCGCGTCGTCGAGCTTGCCCTGCTTCGCGATCTCCTCGAGCACCGCGGCGCGGCGCTCTTCGAGCTCCTTCAGGTAGGCGTGGCGCTCCTCGATGGTGCGGATCTGCACCTCGTCGAGACCGTTGGTCGCCTCCTTCCGGTAGCGGGCGATGAAGGGCACCGTCGCCCCGCCCACGAGCAGCTCGACCACCGCGTGCACGCCGCGCGCAGCGACCCCCAACTCCTCTGCGATGACCGTGACCGGATCGAGCGCCATCTCCACGAACCTCCTTTGAGCCCCCAACCATGGTAGGGATCGGGGGGCGGAACCTATGCGCCCGCTCGGGGAATCCGCAACGCCTTGCGTCGACGGCGGGGACGTTGGTTGTCCGGCGCCGCTCAGACGGAGGGCACGGGATCGCGCATCGCGAAGCCCTGCTCGACCTGACGCACGATCGTCGCGCCGAGGGTGCGGTCGCCCGCGGCCTCGAGGGTGGCGACGAGCTCGTCGGCCACGCTCTCGGACGTCCGCAGCGGCGCGGACCCCTCGATCGCCGCGGTGAACTCGGCGCGCAGCCCGCGTCGGAAGCGCGCGTCGCCGCCCGCGATGGCGAAGATCACCTGCGGGAGCCGCGCCCACGGCGCCTCCGCATCGGGCTCCGCGGCGGCGGCCGCGCGGTACGGCAGCGGGCCCTCCTGCGAGAAGACCCTGGCGTCCGGCGTGGCCATGGCCCCGAGCAGCACCGCCTCGACCGGGTCGGCGCTCGTCCCCGCGACCAGCGCGTCGGTGCGCCGTACCTCCACGCCCTCGGCCCACTCGTTGCGCGTGACGGCCTTGCCGTCGTGCGCCCACGACAGCGCGCTGGTGACGCGGAGCTGCACCCGGCGTCGACCCGCGAGCGCGAGCAGCGCTGCCATGAGCGCGACGTCGACCCGCGGCGGGCTGTTGGCGAGCCCGTACCTCGCCGGGATGGCGCGCCGCAGCACCCCGTAGTGCGCGAAGGCCTCGAGGCCCGTGAGGGCGTTGGCGGGCACGTCGAGCGGGGCGCGGATCGCCCGCCCGGCGCCGTTCGCGGCGAGCAGGCGGCCGAAGCGGGTGGTCGCGCTGGCGCTGCGGCCCTCGCTGGTCGGGTGGGTCCACGCGCGGACGAAGCGACCCGCGAAGCTGCTCCAGAGGAGCATCAGGCCGACCGGGAGCCCGACGCCGACCACGACGACCCCGAGCACCACCTGGAGGATCCGTTGGCCGAGGCCCGGGCCGATCCAGTCGTGGCAGAACGCATACGCGACCAGGAGGCACATGGCCCCGCCGAGGGCCGTGAAGAACCACTCCAGGAAGCCCACCAGGACGGAGCGCAGCGAGTGGGGGGTCACCCGCCACCGGGGCTCCGGAGCGTGGCAGCGCGGGCACCCCCCGCCGCCGGGGACATCCTCACCGCACTGTGGGCACAACCCGACCATCGCTCACCTCGTCGAAGGCGGGGAAGATGGACCGGTCAGAGCCCGATGACGAGGTGGGCCCCGAGGTCGAGGGTGACGGGCGTGCTCTCGGGCAGGACCCAGAGCGTGGGCGAGAGCAGGTCGAGGTTGAGCCGCACGCGCCGCGAGAGCGAGAAGCTCACCCCCGCGGTAAGGCGGAACACCGGGCCGTTGTTGGGCAGGTACCCGATCTCGGCGCGCAGCGGGATGAAGATCCGCCGGTCGGGGAGGAGGTCCACCGCGGTCTCGACGCCGCCGAGGATGAGCACGTTGGAGACGCGCTCCTCGCGGCCGCGGAGGTTGGTGTACGCGCCGGTGAGGGAGAACCCCAGGCGGTCGCTGGGGAAGTACGAGACCCGCGCGGCGACGAGGGCGTTGACGAAGCCGTCGCGCCCCGGGCCGAGCGCGGCGATGGCGCCCACGCTGAGCTCCCAGCGCTGCGGGTGCGCGCGGGGGCGACGACGTCGTCGGGGCGGGCGCGCGGCGGCCGGGTCGAACGCGCCGGGCGCGGCGCCCGCCGGGGGGGCGTCGGCGACCACCGGCGCCGCGACGCCCACGCGCGGCGGGACGAGCAGCGGGGGCAGGGCCTCGCGGATGGCCGCGCCCAACTGGAACTGCGTCGCCGTGACATCGCTGGTGCGCTCGTCGGGCTCCACCGCGACGCGCACCCGGATGTGCACCACGTACTGCCCCTGGGCCGCGCGGACCTCGGCGGTCACGGCGAGCGGCGCCTGGAGGGCGCGTTCGAGGGTGAAGATCCCGTCGGCGGGCACGGGGAAGGGCAGCGCGAGCCGGCGCGCGGCGTCGTAGAGCTCGCTCTGCGGGAGGACCTGGAAGCCCATCGCCGTGATGGCCTCGCGCAGGACGTTGGTGACGTACCGCCCCGCCGCTGCATCGACGCCGACGGGCGCCGCGTCGATGACGGCGGTGCGGGGGCCCGTCGCCGCGGGCGGCGGCGTCGGAGGGGGCGGGGTCGCCGGTGTGTCCGTCGTTGCACCCGGCGGCGGTGGCGGCATCGGGTCGGGCGTCGCAGGCGCGGTGGGCGCGGGGTCTCCGGTCACCTGTCCCCGCGGCTGTTGCGGCGCGGGCTGCGCGTGGACGCTCGCGGCGGGGAGGAGGGTGAGCAGACCGGTGAGGTAGATCGATCGGGCGCGGGCCATGTTGGTCGTGGAATCTATCGGAATACCCCTCCGGGCGCACCGGGCATCCCCCAACGGAGGCCGCGCGGTCGGTGCTACGGAGTTGCGACCGGGGCGAGGGCGGGGGACAACGCGGGAATGCGCTTTCGTGAGAAGGGTCCCTCGCTGGTGGGCGTGATCCACCTGGCTCCGCTCCCAGGGTCGCCCCGGTCTTCCCTCACGATGCGTTCGCTCCGGGCCCGCACGGCGGAGGACGCCCACGCCCTGGCCGCGGCCGGCTTCGACGCCGTGCTCATCGAGAACTTCGGCGACGCGCCCTTCTTCCGCGACGCGGTGCCGCCAGAGACCATCGCTGCGATGGCCGTGCTCGCCGAGGTCGCCCGCTCGGCGTCCGGCCTGCCCCTCGGGGTGAACGTCCTTCGCAACGACGGCGCCGCCGCGCTCGCGGTGGCCGTCGCCACCGACGCGCGCTTCATCCGCGTGAACATCCTCAGCGGCGCCCGGGTGGCCGACCAGGGCGTGATCCAGACCGACTCCGCCCGCCTGCTCCGGCTGCGCCGCCACCTCGATGCGACCACGGTCGCGATCGTGGCGGACGTCGGGGTGAAGCACTCCACCCCGCTCGGCGCGAGCGGCGACGAGGCCGTCGCCGACGAGGCCGTGGAGGTGGTCGAGCGGGCCCTCGCCGACGCCGTGGTGGTCACCGGCTCGCGCACCGGCGCCGAGGTCGATCCCGGGCTGCTGGCGCGGGTGCGCTCGGCCGTGCGCGGGCACCCGGTGTGGCTCGGCAGCGGGGTGCGCGCCGACACGGCCGCCCGCTGGGCCGACCTCGCGGACGGGGTCATCGTCGGCAGCGCCCTCCGCGAAGGCGGCCGTGCGGGCGGCCCCATCGACCCGCTGCTGGCCCAAGGGTTCGCGCGGGCCTGGCGCGCGGGGGGCGAGCGGTGAAGCTCCGTCGCAACGACCGCTACGAGCCCATCGGCACGGCCCACATCGGCACGCTGCTGGCCGAGGCGATCCGCGACCCGTCGCGGGTGCGCCAGGCGCTCGGGGTGTGGCCGGCCTGGGAGGAGGCCGTCGGGCCCGAGGTGGCCGCTGCGACGCAGCCCGTCTCGCTCCGCGCGGGGGTGCTCACGGTGTGGGTGCGCAACACGACATGGCTGCAGGAACTCCACGCGCAGCGCCAGCAGCTGCTCGCGCGGGTGCAGCGCGTGGTGGCCGGCGCGGAGGTCACCGAGCTGCGCTTCAAGCAGGGCCCCCGCGGGGGGATGCCCGAGAAGGTCGCGCCGAAGCGGGTGGTGGTCGTCCGACCCGCGCCGGTGCCGTACGAGCTCACGCAGTCCATCCGCGCGGTGCCGTCGCCCGCCCTCCGCGGCGTGCTCATCAAGGTCGCCTCGCGCTGGGCCGGGCTTCAGCGCCTGCGCGAGCGCTGACCCGCCGCTACACCGCCGCGAGGCAGGCCGCGATGCCGTCGCCGTCCCGCAGCACGCGCACCTCGCCGACGCCGTCGATGCGCCGGAGGTCGTCCGCCCCGCGCACGTCGGCGCCCGCGATGGCGTCGAGGCAGTGCCCCGGCAGCACCACCTGCGGGTCGATGCCTCGCGCCGTCGCGGTCTCCGCGCGCCACTTCTGGAGGGCTACCTCGCGGCGGCGCCGCAGCGCGCCGTCCATGCCCCCGCGCTCGGACTCGAAGTAGTGCCGCTCGTCGGGCGGGACGTCGCCGTCGGCCTCGCCGTCGCGCACCGCGGCCATCCACACCGCGAGGGAGTCGTCGTCGCGCAGGCCGCCCTGCACCATCGCCTTGAGGCGCTCGTTGGAGCGCGGCCGCCGGCGCGCCACGTCGACCAGCGCGGCGTTGCTCAGCACCCGGCCCGACGGGAGGTCGCGCAGCTCGGCGAGGGACTCCCGCGCCGCCGCGAGGCGCTTCAGGACCGCGCGCCCGACCGCGTCGAGCCCGTGCCGACCCTTCACCTTCGCGTAGGGGAGGCGCTCGTCGTCGGCGTCGCGCAGGGCGCGGCGCAGGGCGTAGCCGGTCTCCTCCTCGACCTCGCTGGTGATGAGGCGCGCCCGGGCGTCGGCGTCGAGCTCGCGGTGCAGGTCGTGGAGGTGCCGGACGTCGCCGGCGAGGTAGTCCTGGAGCGGCTCGTCGAGCGGCCGCTTCGCCCAATCGTACTGCTGGAACTTCTTGTCGAGCACGACCCCGAAGCGCTGCGACAGGAGGGTGGCGAGCCCGGTCTCCCGGAGCCCGAGGAAGCGCGCGTGCACGGAGGTGTCGACCACCCGGGCGAGGGCGATGCTCGCGCCGCGCAGGAGCCACGCGTCGAAGTAGAGGTCGTGGAGCACCTTCACGGGCCCACCCTCGCCGAGCACCTCGCCGAGGGCGTCGCGCAGCGGCAGGGCGAGCGCGTCGAAGATGAACACCTCGCCGTCGGGCAGCGCGCACTGCAGCACGCAGAGCCGACTCTTCCAGTGGTGCACGCCGTCGCTCTCGCAGTCGATGGCGATGGACCCGGCCGTGGCGAGGTCGCGCGCGGCCGCGCGAAGGTCGTCGGGGTGTTCGATGAGGTGGGTGGCAGACGTCACGCGGGGGGTGCCCGAGGCTCTACCGCAACGCCGCCGCGGGCACCACGTCCCGCACGAAGGTATCGAAGCGCAGCGTGAGGTGAACCGCGCGCCCCGCGCTGGCCCCGTCGAGGGTGACCGTCCCGGCGGCCCGGCCTCCGCGCTGGTGCGGCGCGTGGGTGAGGGTGACGCCCGCGCGGAGGGTGCCCTCGGCGGTGGAGAGCGACGACGAGGCGGACACGAGCCGGGCGTCGAGGGCGAGCGAGCTCCCCCGGTGGGACGGGACCACCACCCCGAGCAGCGGCTGGTCGAGCGTCATCGCACCCGCGGAGGGCCAGCCCAGGGCGGGGTCGACGATCCAGAGCGCGCCGCCCTCGTCCAGGAACACCCCGCGCCGCAGCCACGCGACCGGCTCCTCGACGCTGGCGTCCTCGACCGGGGTGACCCACGCGTTGCGGGCCGCCTCGGGGCTGCGGGCGGGGGCGCGCGGCAGCGCGGGGATGAGCGCCGCGAGGGCGTCCAGGTCGCGCCCGCAGGCCGGACGCAACAGCGGGTCGAGGGCGTCGCAGGGGCGGCGGTCGCGGGCCGCGAGGGCGAGGCAGCGGGCGCGCTCGGTGTACGCCGCCGCGCCGCAGAGAGAGGCGTCGCGGGCGGCGAGGGCGACGCACACCGGGTCGCGCCCCCGCAGGCCGGGCGCGGCGGGGCAGCCGTCGGGTCGTGCGGCCGCCACCGCGGCGCGAAACACGCAACGTTCGCGCAGGTCGGAGAGGCGCACGACGGCGCAGCGCCGAGGGTCGCGGGCGCGCACCGCGAGGTCGAGGCCGCAGGCGTCTTCGAGGAGGGCGTCGTCCTGCAGGGCGGCGAGCGCGCGGGCCAGCTCGGGGCCCAGGGCCGCGCGGTTGCGGCGCACGCAGCGCCCGATGGGGTCGTCGTCCGGGGCGGCGACGGCGGGGGACTCCCCGAGGCGGGACTCGGTTGGCGCGCCGGGGGAGGGGTCCATCGCGACGGGGCGCGCCGGGGGGCGGCGGGGGGCCGACGGGGGCGCGCGGTCGTCGCAGCCGGGGCCGGGGAGCACGAGGCCCAGGAGCACGAGGCCGAGCGTGGGCTTGAAGGACGGCAACGCGCGGGGGAGTGTACGCAAGGGCGCGGGCGTTTGCTTTGACCCTGTCGAAGCGCGGCGGGTACACTCCGCGCGAATGTCGTCAGAACCCCTCTCTTCCCGCTTCGGACGAAGCTTTCCCGCGGGGCAGGTGCTCTTCCGCGAGGGCGAGCCAGGGGTGGAGATGTTCGTGATCCAGACCGGCCGGGTGCGCATCTCGAAGGTCTTCCCGTCGGGCGAGCGCACGCTGGCGGTCATCGGCCCGGGGGAGTTCTTCGGCGAGATGGCGATCCTCAACGGCAAGCCGCGCACGGCCACCGCGACGTCGCTGGAGCCCCTCCACGCCCTGGTCATCGACGGGCGCACCTTCGAGGCGATGGTGCTCGGCAACGGGGAGATCGCGGTGCGCATGATCACCCGCCTCGCGCGCCGGCTGCACAGCGCCAACGCGTACATCGACATCCTCTCGCGGGCCGACCCCCGGGCGAGGGTCATCCTCGGGCTCGCGCGGGCGGGCGAGGAGTACGGCGAGCGCATGGGCGGCGGCGTGCGCCTGGCGATGTCGGCCGATGACCTCGCCTCGATGGTGGGCCTCGACCTGGAGACCGTTCAGGGGGTCATCGACCGGCTGGTGCGGGTGCGCCTCGTGCGCCCTGCGGAGGTCGACGGGTGGCTGCTGCCCGATCCGTCGCAGCTGCACGCGTTCGTCGACGCGCTCGAGCGTCCGGCAACCGAGGGGGCGTAGGCGATGGAGTTGAAGGTACTCGGCTGCCACGGCGGCGAGACCGCGCAGCACCGCACGACGAGCTTCCTCGTCGACGGCCGCCTCGCGCTCGACGCCGGCGCGACCACCGCGATGCTCACCCTCGAGGAGCAGATGGCCCTCGACGCGGTGGTGGTGTCCCACGCGCACCTCGACCATGTGCGCGACCTCGCGTCGCTCGCCGACAACCGCTGCCAGGGGGCCGAGCGCCCGCTGGTCATCGCAGGCACCGCGGCGACCATCCGCGCCTTGAAGGACCACTTCTTCAACAACGTGCTCTGGCCCGACTTCACCAACATCCCGCTGGTCGGCGGCGGCGGGTCGACGGTGGAGCTCAAGGTCCTCGAGCCCGAGGTGGCCCAGGAGGTCGCGGGCTATTCGCTCAAGGCGGTGCTGGTCTCGCACACCATCGAGAGCGCGGGCATCGTGGTGTCGCGCGACGGCGCCGCGCTCGCGTTCTCCGGCGACACGGGCCCGACCGATCGATTCTGGGAGGTACTCAAGGAGACGCCCGGGCTTCGGGCGGTGCTCCAGGAGGTGAGCTTCCCCAACGAGCTGGAGTGGCTCGCCAAGGTGTCGGGGCACCACACGCCGTCGACGCTGCAGCGGGAACTCTTGAAGTTCACGCGCAAGGACATCCCCTGGCTGATGTTCCACATCAAGCCGTCGTGTCAGGCCAAGGTCGAGCGGGAGCTCTCGAAGCTCCACGAAGATCGCCTCGAGCTCCTCTCGCTCGGCGATGAGTTCGTCCTGTGAGTGCGGTTGCGTCGCCGCGGGACCTTTCGGGATAACGTCCGGCCCATGGACCTGCTGAAGCTGCTCGCCTGGGTTGAGCCGACGATCGTCCCGGGGCACGTCGCGCCCCCGTACGACCCGGCCGAGGCGCGGGCCACGATGGCCGCCGCGGGGCGCAGCGCGGACGACCACGCGAGGTTCCTCCAGCGGTGGAACGGCTGCTATGCGTTGCAGGGAGCGCTGCACCTCCTGGGCGCCCGGAGCGACGTGCCCAACCAGTCCCTCGACGCGTGGAACCGCCCGGACGGCTGGCGTCAGTCCTTCGGCATGCCGCTCGACGGCGTGACCTTCTTCGCCGACTCAGGCCTCGGCGACCAGTACGGCTATCGGGACGGCAAGGTGCTCCGGCTCCGCGTCCTCGACGCACGGGTCGAGCGCATGGCGTCGAGCTTCGTCGAGTGGCTCGAGCTCATCTTCGTCGAGCCCGCGCGCTACCTCTCCATGGACACCTTTGAAGCCTGCGTCGCGCGCCTCGGCCCGCTGCCGCCGGGGGGGCACTTCGCGCCTCCCCCCACGCACGCGCCGGGTGACCCCGTCGTGGCCGGCGCCCTCCAGGTGATGCCCTGCCGGGACAACCTCGAACTCCGCGGCGCGGCGTCGATGGTGGTGCGCGGGTCGAGGGTTCCCTCGGGGCTGACGGCGCGCTAGGGATGCGCCGGTGACGAACTGGCGACGGCGAGATCGGGCGACGGTGGACGGCGCCGAGAAGCGCTCCGTGGCGCCCGGGGTGTTCCGCCGCTGCGAGGGCTGCGGCGTCACCCTGCTCGAAGACGTCCTCGCGGCGGCGTGGAGCGTCTGCCCCCAGTGCGGTCACCACCACCGGATGGCACCCCCGAGCTGGGTCTCGCTCCTCACCGACCCGGACAGCTTCTCCCCCATCGGCGACGCGCTGCGGTCGGGCGACCCCCTGGGATTCAGCGACGGCCAGACCTACCCCGACCGCGTCGCGCGATCGCAGCGCCAGTCGGGTGAGTCCGAAGCCGTGCTCGTCGGTGACGCCTCCCTCGACGGGGTCGACATCGCCCTCGGGGTCTTCGCCTTCGGCTTCATGGGCGGATCGATGGGCAGCGTGGTGGGCGAGCGCCTCACCCGCCTCTTCGAGCGCGGCGCGAGCGCGCGGCGGCCCGTGGTGGTGCTCAGCGCCTCCGGCGGCGCGCGCATGCAGGAGGGCATCCACTCGCTCATGCAGATGGCCAAGACCGTCGCCGCGCGCGGCCTGCTCGCCGACGCCGGGGTGCCCTTCGTCTCGGTCCTGCTGCACCCCACGACGGGCGGCGTGGCGGCGTCGTACGCCCTGCTCGGCGACGTCAACCTCGCCGAGCCCGGCGCCCTCATCGGCTTCGCCGGCCCCCGGGTCATCGAGCAGACCATCAAGCAGACGTTGCCGGAGGGATTCCAGCGGAGCGAGTTCTTGCTGGAGCACGGGATGATCGACGCGATCGTCCCGCGCGCCGAGCTGCGCGCCACGCTCCGGCGGGTCATCGGCCTGCTCGCGGGCTGAGGGGCTCCCGTGGTCGCCCTCGTCGAGCGCCTCGCGCCCCTCATCGCCCGCGGCGTCGTGCTCGACCTCGCGGCGATGCGCGCGGCGCTCGCGGCGCTCGGCGACCCGCAGGCCCGACTCCCCGTCGTCCACGTCGCGGGGACCAACGGCAAGGGCAGCGTCTCCGCCATGGTCGACGCGGTGCTTCGCGCGGCGGGCCAGCGGGTGGGGCGCTACACGTCGCCGCACCTGCACCGCTTCGTCGAGCGCATCGCCGTCGACGGCGAGCCCGTCGACGAGGCCCTCGCGCAGGCGCAGTGCGACCGCCTGCTCGCCCTCATGGCGGGCGGGGCGATCCCCACGCTGACCTTCTTCGAGGCCGCGACCGCGCTCGGGTGGATGTGCTTCGAGGCCGCCGGGGTCCATCGGGTGGTGCTGGAGGTCGGGCTCGGCGGCCGCCTCGACGCGACCGCGGTGTGCGCGCCGGAGGTGACGGTGATCACTGGCATCGCGCTCGACCACCAAGGGTACCTGGGCGACACGCTCGCCGCGATCGCGACCGAGAAGGCCGGGATCCTCAAGCCCGGGGTGCCCTGCGTGCTGGGGCCGCGGCTCGGCGCAGCCTCCGAGGCCCGCGCCGCCATCGAGGCCGTCGCCCGCCGCGTCGGGGCGCCGCTGATCGACGCGCCCCCGGCGCGGGTCGTGTCCGTCGACGGCGCGACCACCTCGCTCGAGGTCCGCTTCGCGGGGGAGCCCCTGCCCGTCGCGATCCACCTCGCGGGGGCCTACCAGGTCGAAAACGTCGCGACCGCCGCCGCGGTGCTGGACCGCCTGCGCTCGCTCGACCCCGGCATCGACGCCGCCGCGATGCGCGCCGGGCTCGCCGCGGCGCGCTGGCCGGGGCGGATGGAGCGCATCGGAGACGTGATCCTCGACGGCGGCCACAACCTCGACGGCGTGGCGGCGCTCTGCGCCTCGCCGGGGCTGCCCCCCATCGCCGCGGTGGTCTTCGGCGCCTCGTCCGACAAGCCCTGGGCGGCGATGCTCGGGCTGCTCGCCGGGGCCTTCCCCGGGGCGAGGCGATTCTACGCCGCGGCCCCTCTCCCCCGCGCGGTCGCGCCCGAGGCGATGCGGGCCGAGCGCGACGGCACGGCGTGCGCCTCGCCCGCGGAGGCCCTCGCGGCGGCGCGGGCGTCGGCGGGACCGCAGGGCGTGGTGCTCGCGTGCGGGAGCCTGTACCTCGTCGCCGCGGTGCGCGCGCGCTTACTCGGACTGGTAAACGACCCCCCAGTCGGGATGTGACCCCGGGGCCCGGGTTGACCGCCGCCAGAATCGGGGCCCTCATTCGTTCATGTCTGCAATCACGCGCGCCCTGGGGATGGTCGCTTGCGCCCTGCTGTTCGTGTGGTCGGGCTGTACCAGCGACAACGTGCCGGCCGGGCAGTGTCGCTACGACTCCGACTGCGACGACCCGCAGGTCTGCGTCGGAACGTACTGCCGCGCCCCCTGCGCGCAGGACCGCGACTGCCCCAACAACGGCGTCTGCGCCCGCGGCCTCGGCGGCGTTCGCATCTGCGCCGCGCGCGAGGCGCCGCGGCCGTGCCTGTACTCGAGCGACTGCCCGGCGACGACCTTCTGCACCCGCGACGGGGTGTGCCAGTCGCGCTGCCGCGGCGACTACGACTGCCAGGTGATCAACCCCTTCAACTCCTGCGTCGACGGGAGCTGTCAGCTCGTGTGCCCGACGGGCTTCGCGGACTGCGACGGCGACGTGCGCAACGGCTGTGAGGCCGACACCCGCACGTCCGCGCTCCACTGCGGGCGCTGCGCCAACGTCTGCGCCGGGCCCGGTGGGCCCCCGGGCACCTGCCGCGCGGGCGCCTGCGTCGAGGCGTGCCGCGCGGGCTTCGCGGACTGTGACGGCGCCGCGGCCAACGGGTGCGAGGCCGACCTCTCGCGCTCGGAGAGCTGCGGCTCGTGCGCGTCGCAGTGCTCCGGCGAGCGCGGCCTCTGCCTCGTGGCGGTCGACCCGGGCACCGGGTCGCGCAGCTACTCCTGCCAGGCCTCGTGCCCGGCGGGCACCACGACCTGCGGCTCGCGCTGCACGGACCTGCAGTCCGACCCGGCCAACTGCGGGCGCTGCGACGCCGCCTGCCCCGCGGGCGCCGGCGCGAGCGCGACCTGCGCCGCGGGCGTCTGCGGCGTGCGGTGCGCCGAGCCCGCCGCGCAGGGTGACTGCGACGGCATGGCCGCCAACGGCTGCGAGGTCGAGCTCCGCACCAGCCCCACGCACTGCGGTGCGTGCGGCAACGCCTGCCCGGCGCGCGCCCACGCGACCGCCGCCTGCGCCGACGGGGCCTGCCAGCTCGCCTGCGAGACGGGCTGGGGCAACTGCGACGGCGACGCCTCCAACGGCTGCGAGACCGACCTCGCGGTCACTGGCGCCCACTGCGGGATGTGCGGCAGCGCGTGCGCCCCGCGGCTCAACGGCTCGAGCGCGTGCGTCGCCGGCGCCTGCGTGGGCGCCTGCGCGCCGGGCTTCGGTGACTGCGACGCCGACGCGGCCAACGGCTGCGAAGTGACCACCACTGACGCCGTCGCCCACTGCGGCGGCTGCGGCATGGCCTGCGCGGCGCGGCCCAACACCGCCGCGACCTGCGCCCAGGGGGCGTGCCAGTACCGCTGCGCCGAGGGCTTCGCCGACTGCGACGGCGACGCGGCCAACGGCTGCGAGGCGGCGCTCGCCACCAGCGTCAGCCACTGCGGCGCCTGCGGCCGAGCCTGCAGCCGCACCAACGGCACGCCGACCTGCGCCGCGGGCGCCTGCGCCGTCGCGTGCACGGCGGGCTTCGGCAACTGCGACGGCGACGCGGCCAACGGCTGCGAGACCGACACCGCGAACAACACCCTCAACTGCGGCGCGTGCCGGACCGCGTGCAGCTTCCCCGGCGCGAGCGCGCGCTGCGACCGCGGCGCCTGCGTGCGCACCACCTGCGGCGCCGGCCTCGGCGACTGCGACGGCATGACCGCCAACGGCTGCGAGGCCACGCTCGCGAGCGACGCCGCCAACTGCGGCGCCTGCGGCAACCGGTGCGTGCTGGCCAACGCGACGGCGGTCTGCCGCGCGGGCGGGTGCGCGGTCGGGGCGTGCGCCGCGGGCTTCGCCGACTGCGACGGGGTCGCGGCCAACGGCTGCGAGGTGGCCCTCGGCACCGACCCCCTGCACTGCGGCGCGTGCCCCAACGCGTGCAACGCCACCAACGGCGCCGCGTCGTGCGTGGCCGGCGCCTGCCGCATCGCCTGCGCGGCGGGCTTTGGCAACTGCGACGGCAGCCTGGCCAACGGCTGCGAGGTCAACCTCAACGCCACCGTGGCGGCGTGCGGCGCCTGCGGCCGGGCCTGCGCGCTGCCCCGGGCGACCTCCGGCTGCGCCGGGGGGGCGTGCACCCTGGTGAGCTGCGACGCGGGCTTCGCCAACTGCGACGGAAACGTCGCCAACGGCTGCGAGACCGACCTCAACAACACCGTGGGGGCCTGCGGGGCCTGCGGCCGGGCGTGCGCGCTCGCCAACGCCACGCCCACCTGCCGCGCCGGGGCGTGCGCGGTCTCGGTGTGCAACGCGGGCTACGGCGACTGCGACGCCAACCCGGCCAACGGGTGCGAGACCAACCTCAACACCACGCCGGGCGCGTGCGGCGCGTGCGGCCGGGCGTGCAGCCTCGCCAACGCGACGGCGGCGTGCGCGGCGGGCGCCTGCACCGTGGCGAGCTGCGCGGCGAACTTCGGCAACTGCGACGGCAACGCGGCCAACGGGTGCGAGACCGACCTGCGCGGCTCCAACGCAAACTGCGGCCGCTGCGGGACGGTCTGCGGCGCGGGCGCCGTGTGCAGCGGCGGGGCGTGCGGGTCGATCTGCGGCGCTGGCACGACCTTCTGCGGCGGCCGCTGCGTCGACCTCGGCTCCGACATCGCCCACTGCGGGGCCTGCGGGATGGCGTGCCCGGCCCGGGCCAACGCCGCGACCACCTGCGCGGCGCGGGCGTGCGGCTTCGCGTGCAGCGCGGGCTTCGCGGACTGCGACGCCAACCCGGCCAACGGCTGCGAGACCAACCTCAACACCAGCACCACAAACTGCGGCCGCTGCGGCGGGGCCTGCGTCCTGCCCAACGCGACGCCCGCCTGCGCGACGGGCGTGTGCGCGGTCGCGGCCTGCACCGCGGGCTTCGGCAACTGCGACGGGGTCGCCGCCAACGGGTGCGAGGTCGACCTCACGGCCACCGTCACCCACTGCGGCGCGTGCGGAAACGCGTGCGCTGCCGCGAACGCCACCACCGCCTGCCGCTCGTCGGCGTGCGCCGTCGCGAGGTGCAACAACGGCTTCGGCGACTGCGACAACGTGTACGCCAACGGCTGCGAGTCCGCGCTCGCGACCGACAACGCCAACTGCGGCGCGTGCGGCACCCGCTGCGCGGCCGGCACCCAGTGCACGGCCTCGCGCTGCGTGCCGGTCAACGACACCTGCCAGACGGCGACGCCCATCGACCTCGCCCGGGGCTCGTCCATCGACCTGCCCTTCACGGTGGTCAACGCCGACCACACCACGGACATCACGACCAACTGCGTCGCGAGCACCGGGGCCGACGTGTACTTCTCCTTCACGCTCACGCAGACCGAGCTGGTCTACGCGGACACCTTCGGCACCGGCTTCGACACGGTGCTGTTCATCGCCCGCGACGGGCGGCCCCGCGGCGGCGCGTGCGACGCGTACATCCTCGGCGGCCGGCCCGGCGAGGTGTGGTGCAACGACGACGCGGTCAACACCGCCCGCGGCGACGTCTACACCCCGCGCTGCGCCACCGGCGGCTCGCAGTCCATGATCGTCGGGCGCTTCACCCCGGGGACGTACTTCCTCGGCGTGGCCGGCTACGCGTCCGCCGCGGGGGCGGGCACCGTGCACTTCCAGCACCTCCCGCTGACCGCCAACGGCGCGGTCGAGTACATTCCCGCGGTCGTCACCGCGGGCCCGTACTCCTTCGTGCGGCGCCCCTTCGTGGGCCCCGGCACGGTGAACACCACCTGCGGCGGCGGGGTCGGTCCGGAGGACACCTTCTGGTGGCGGAGCTGCCCGGAGGCCACGGCGACGACCCTCCGGGCGTCCACCTGCGGCACCGCGACGCCGACGGACACCGTGCTCGACGTGCGCCACGCGAGCGGCGCGGTCGGCGTCTGCAACGACGACTCGGCGGCCAGCTGCGCGAACAACACCGTGGCCTCGTACGTCACCCAGGCGCTCCCCGCGGGCGCCGGGCTGCACACCCTCACGATGGACACCTACCTCGACCCGGCTGCGGGCGCGCTCTACTACCTCTACATCAACCCCGTGATCATCGGGTCGCGCGAGCGCCGCGGGCCCTTCCTCGGATCGGTCTGCCTCGCCCGCGCGATGACCCCCGGCGCACGCTTCTAACGCCCGCGGGCGCGACACGGGCCTTGTCGTTGGACAGACCCGCGTGCCAGATTTCCCGCGGCGTCCCTTCCGATCACGACCGAGGTCACGACCCATGGCGATGGAAACGTTCACGAGCGCGCCGGCTTCGGCGGGAGATGAGGCCGGCGGCGCGGGGCAGGGCGAGGTCCCGGCGGACGTAGCGGCCATCCGCGAGGCGCGCGCCCGCTGGGAGGCCGGCACCCTCGCCAAGGTCGTCGCGAAGGCCCCGCTGCGGCAGCCGAGGTTCACCACGCTGTCCGACCTCGAGGTGCCCGACGTCGTGACGCCGGGCGACCTGCAGGTCGACTACCTGCGCGACCTCAACCTTCCCGGGGAGTTTCCGTACACCCGCGGCATCCAGCCGACGATGTACCGGGGGAGGCTCTGGACGATGCGGCAGTTCGCGGGCTTCGGCACCCCCGAGCAGACCAACGCGCGCTACCACTACCTGCTCGCCCAGGGGCAGGCGGGCCTCTCGGTGGCCTTCGATTTCCCCACGCTCATGGGCTACGACTCGGACTCGCCGCGCTCCCTCGGCGAGGTGGGAATGTGCGGCGTCGCGGTCGACACGCTGCGCGACATGGAGGTGCTCTTCGAGGGCATCCCCCTCGAGAAGATCACCACCTCGATGACCATTAACGGTCCCGCGATCGTGATGCTCTGCTTCTACGTGGCGCTCGCCGACAACCGGGGCATCCCCCGCTCGGCCCTCGGCGGAACCATCCAGAACGACTGCCTGAAGGAGTTCATCGCGCAGCACGCGTGGGTGGTAGGCCCGCGCCCCGCGATGCGCATGGTCACGGACACCATCGAGTTCGCCGCGAAGGAGCTCCCCCGCTGGCACCCGGTGTCCATCTCCGGCTACCACATCCGCGAGGCGGGCAGCACCGCGGCGCAGGAGCTCGCGTTCACCCTCGCCGACGGCATCGCGTACGTGCAGGCCGCCATCGAGCGCGGCCTCGACGTCGACAGCTTCGCGCCGCGGCTCTCGTTCTTCTTCGACGTCCACGTGGACTTCTTCGAGGAGATCGCGAAGTTCCGCGCCGCGCGGCGCATCTGGGCGCGGGTGATGCGCGACCGCTTCGGCGCGAAGAAGCCCGAGAGCCTGAAGCTTCGCACCCACGCGCAGACCGCCGGCGTCTCGCTCACCGCGCAGCAGCCCTACAACAACGTCGCGCGGGTGGCGCTGCAGGCGCTCGCGGCGGTGCTCGGCGGCACGCAGTCGCTGCACACCAACTCGCTCGACGAGACCTACGCCCTGCCCACCGAGGCGTCGGTGACCATCGCGCTGCGCACCCAGCAGATCGTCGCGCACGAGACCGGCGTGGCGAACACCATCGACCCCCTCGGCGGCAGCTACTTCGTCGAGTGGATGACGGACAAGATCGAGGCCGAGGCGCTCGACTACATCCGCCGCATCGACGACATGGGGGGGATGCTCAGCGCGGTCGAGAAGGGCTACCCCCAGCGCGAGATCGCGGGCGCGGCGTACCGCTTCCAGCGGCAGGTCGAGCGGCGCGAGAAGGTGATGGTCGGGGTCAACGACTTCGCCATGAAGGGCGAGTCGGCCCGCATCCCGACGCTGAAGGTCGACGAGGAGACCCAGAGGCTCCAGTGCGAGCGCCTCGCGGGGGTGAAGGCCGCGCGCGACCCGGCCCGGGTGGCGGCCGCCCTCGACGCCGTGCGGGCCGCGGCGCGGGGCAGCGTCAACCTGTGCCCGCCCATCATCGAGGCCGCCAAGGCGTACTGCTCCGAGCAGGAGGTGTGCGACGTGCTGCGCGAGGTCTTCGGCACCCACACCGACCCCGCGGAGTTCTAGGAGTGATCGTCTCGGACCGCGCCGCCGGTGAGCCCACCTCCCTGCGCGCGGTGCTCACCCTCGCCGACCGGCTGCTCGCCGCGATCGGCGCGGGGCACCGGCAGCGGTCGCCGGGCTTGCTGGTGCACGGCGCCGTGCATCACGACGCCGTGCGGGCGCGCCTTGCCGAGGGCCGCGAGCCCGAGGTGCGGGTGATCGACTTCGGGCTCTCCGCGGAGAAGGACTCCTCCGCGCTGGCCGCGCTCGTCGACGCCAACCCGTCGGAGTACGCCGCGCCCGAGCACGCCCGCGAGCCCGCGCTGCGCACCCCCGCGGCGGACGTCTTCGCCGCGGCGGTGCTCATCGTCCGGATGCTCGTCCCCGAGGCGCTGCTCGTCGGGCTCGCCGGGCTCGCCGGGGTCCTGGCCTTCATCCTCGGCGTGATGGCGTCGTCGCGTGAGCCCGCGGCCCCGGCGACCGTCGCCCCGACGGTGCGATGAGCGAGCTTCCGGAGGCCCTGGCCGAGCAGTCCAACCGCTGGGTGGGACGCCTTATCGCGTCGCGCTACCGCCTTCTGAAGGTGGTCGGCGTCGGCGGTCACGGGGCGGTGTACGAGGCCACGCACGAGCTCACCGGGCGGCGCTTCGCGGTGAAGCTCCTGCTGCGCGACGCGCGCGAGCTGCGCGGCCTCGCGGAGCGCCTCGTGCGTGAAGCGAAGGCGACGTCGCGGGTGACGCACCCCAACGTGGTGGAGATCATCGACGTCGGCGTCGACCCGGAGAGCGAGCGGCTGTACCTGATCGAGGAATTCCTCGAGGGGGACGACCTGCGCGCCCGGATGCGCGCGCGGCGTCGGATGAGCACCCAGGAGGTGCGGGCGGTGATCGGCCCGGTGCTCGACGGCCTCGGCGCGGCGCACGCGCAAGGAGTGGTGCACCGCGACCTGAAGCCCGGCAACGTGATGTTGGCCCGCGGCGCCAACGGGGCCGAGGTGCCCAAGCTCATCGATTTCGGCATCTCCAAGGTCGACCGGCGGGACGCCCGCGACGACGAGGGGGGCCCGCTCACCCGCGACGGGATGCTGCTCGGGACGCCCGACTACATGGCTCCGGAGCAGGCCCGCGGCGCGCAGTCCGTCGACGCGCGGGCCGACCTCTGGTCGATCGGGGTGCTGCTCTACGAGATGCTCGCCGGGGTGCGGCCCTTCCGGGGGGTGGGGCCTGCTGCGGTGATCGTGGCGGTCGCGATGGAGCAGCCGGCGCCGCTCGGGTCGCTCCGTCCCGACCTCCCCGCGGCGTGGCCCGAGCTGGTGCACCGCTGCCTCGCCAAGTCGCCTGCGGATCGCATCGCCAGCGCGAAGGCCCTGCGCGACGCCATCGACGCCGCCGGCGAGCAGGACCCGACGATCAGCCTCGACGACCTTCCCCCGCCAGCGCTCGAGGCCACCGACACGCTCGCCTCGGCGCCCGCGGGTCCCGTCGCGGTGCCGCTCGCGCCCGGCCTCGATGCGCTCTTCGGCGAGAACGGCGACGAGGTGTTCTCCGAGGCGCCGCCCCCGCCGACTCCGTCGCTCCCGGCTACGCTGCCGCCGCGGGCCGCGTCCTGGCGCTGGGTGGCCCTCGCGCTGGTGGCCTTCGCGGGCGTCGGGGTGGCCGCGTGGACGAGGCTCCGCCCGGCCCCGGCTGCTCAGCGCCCCGCGCCGCGGGGGGCGGTCCGGCCCGCGCCCGTCGACGCGGCGGTGATCGCGCCCGCGGCGCCTCCCGCCGAGGTGAGCGCGCGCATGCGCGGGCGCACCGGCCCGGACGGACCCGCCCTGCCGCTCCGGCTCTCCGCCACGACGCAGCGCGCGGTGATGGTGGGCTTCGCGCCGCGGGTGCGGGCGTGCCTCGGCCCGAGCTTCTTCGGCCAGGCACCGGTGACGCTCACGGCGCGCGGGGACGGCACCGTGCGCGCGGTGCGCGTCGGCGAGCCGGTGCGCCGCTCGGAGGCCGGGCGGTGCGTGGCGGAGGCGCTGCAGGGGGTGACGGTGCCGCGCTTCGCGGCGAGGGAGATGGAGATCGGCTGGGTGTACGTGTTCGCGGCTCAGTCGCAGTAGTCGGCGAGCGAGGCCATCTCGCCGAGGGCCTTGAGCCGGGCGAGGGAGAGGTCTTCGAGCTGGCGGATGCGCTCGCGGGTGAGGTTCATGATGGCGCCCACCTCCTCGAGGGTGATGCCGCCGCGGTCGGCGACGTCGAGCGCGCAGGTCTCGGGCAGCTCCCACACTTCCACGTCGGGGAAGTTGAGCTTGATGTTGCCGTTACGCTCGTTCACGTCGAGGTAGAGGTGGTGCTTGCAGCTGACGAAGGGGCACGGCCGCTCGGCGTGCGGGCCGTGCTGGCAGTCGGCGCGCGTCATCGGCCGCTCGTAGTCGACGTCGGGGTACATCTGCCGCATCCGCTCGAGCTCGCGCTTGGACTGCCGGCGCATGGACAGCGTGCGGGGGCGTGAGCGCGCGCGCGGCTTCCGTCCGCCACGCTCCACGCCGGGCACCAACGTCGTGACCTCCGTCGAGGAGACTTCCATCTCCTCCTCGGCGTCGAGGGTCACGGCGTTGCTGTTGACCTGGATCGGCATCGTCATGGTCGCGGTCCTCCCAAAGAGATCGGTGTGCCCGCACTCGTCCGTGCGGGCGGAGGACGGCCGTCGTGTGGAGGCTCCGCTTCCCGAGCGCGACGCCTCCACGGCGGACCGTCCCAACCCTGTGATTCTTTCAGTTCGAGACTGGAGCTCCAGTGTCAGGTGGGCTCCAGCGCGCGCTGAGGAATCCCTTCTCTACGACCCGCCCGAGGGGGTCAAAAATATAGTGACGAATCTCACCATGTGCCGCCCCCGGTGACCTCATCGCCGATCGCGCACATCGACCGCAGAGGCTCTGCAAGCGGGCGATCAGCGCGGTTGCGGACGCGGCGGATTGCGATGGATCACCGGCGGCGCGGGCGTCTCCTCCGACGGCGGCGGCGGAGGATTACCGCGCGGGATAATCGGCGGCGGCGGCGGATTACGCGGCGACATATTGACTGGCGGCGGCGGCGGCGGCGGCGGCGGCGGCGGCGGCGGCGGCGGGTTGCAGGTCGCCTCGACGAGGCTCCATCGGCGCGTGCTGGCGAGGCAGGTGTAGCGCTGCGTGAAGTAGTCGACGCACGGGCGGTAGTTGCACCGGAGGCCCGGGCGGGCGCACGCGCCGCCGCTGCGAGGCGGCGTCGCCGGGCAGCGGGAGGAGTTGGGCCGGAGCCCCTGCGCGTGGGCGTCGGCGCCCGCGAGGCACTCCGCCGCGAGCGTGGTGGTGAGGATGAACGCGGGGCGGAGCGGTCTTCGCTTCGTCATCGGGAGGCCTCCATTCCCCCCGGGACGCTGCCACGGCGACGGGCCCGCGGACTAGCGCCGCTGCATCAGCCCGGAGAGCACCGCCTCGCGGGTCACGCGGCCGCTGAACACGGCCTCGATGGTCGCGAAGATCGTCGCCTCCACCCGGTGCTCCTTCGCGAAGGCCACCACCCGCGGAACCAGCGTGGCCGCCTCCACGCGCAGCGTCGAGCGCGCCTGCGCCTCGGCCAGCGTGGCGCCTCCCGCGAGCGCGGCGCCGAGTTGGCACTCCGGCCGGTCGTCCTGGCTCATGGCGGCGAGCAGGTCGCCCACCCCCGCCACGCCGAAGAGGCTCTTCTCCTCGGCGCCCGCGGCCACCGCGATGCGCGCCGCCTCGTGCAGCCCGCGCGTGAGGAACCCCCCGAGCAGCGCCGGGGGCACGCCGATGGCGCGCGCGTAGCCCAGCGCGACGAAGAGCGCCCCGTTGAGCGCGCTCGACCACTCCAGGCCGACGAGATCGTGGCTCACCGAGACGCGCATGAGCGGCCCCTGCAGCGCGCCGCGCACGGCGTCGGTCACCTCGGGGTAGCGCGACGCCACCGCGAGCACCGAGGCCCTGCCCACGATCAGGTCGTCGGCCAGGGCGGGGCCGCCGAGCGCGCCGACGCGTCGGCAGGGCGTCTCCTCGCGCAGCACCTCGGAGATGGGCGTGAGCCCCTCGCCGGAGAGGCCGCGGATGCCGTGCACCAGGAAGTGCGCGCCGTCGACCACGTCGCCGAGCGAGCGCGCCACCTCGCGCACGACGTCCGATGGCACCGCCACCAGCAGCAGGCGCGCGTGGCGGGCGAGCGCCGCGAGGTCGGCGGTGACCGCGACCTGCGCCGGGAGCCTGTCGGGGCGCTCGGCCCGGCGTGAGTGCAGGAGGGTCGGGTGGCCGTTGCGCGCGACGGCGCAGGCCAGCGCGAGGCCCCAGGGCCCGCCGCCGAGGATGCCGACCGGGGTCGGGGGGTGGTCGTTCATCAGCCTCTCCGTCGGCCCGGGTGGAAGCCGAGGCCGGTCACCGCGAGGCGGTTCTGGTAGTAGAGGAGGAGGTTGGTGTCGCCGAGCACGAAGCCTCCCTGCGCGGGCCGCAGCACGGCGTGGGTGTGGTACCCGGACCAGGCGCGCGTGGCCGCTTCGAGCACCGCCGACGCCGGGGCGCCGCGGACGCCCGGGCCGAGCACCACCAGGCCGCGGTCTTCGAGCGCCCGTGCGCGGTCGATCAGGTCGGCCACGCGCCGCTCCATCTCGTCGCCCGGAACGAACACCTCGTCGCGGTGGCGCAGCAGCTTGAAGAGGTCCTCGCCCGGGAAGGCGTCGCGCAGCTTGCCGAAGGCCGCGCCGGCGACGAGGTGCGACGCGAGCAGCACGGTCTCCCTGGCGTACGACCGGCAGATGGCCTCGCCGAGCTCGCGCGTGTACTGGGCGTCGCGGGCCTCGTCGATGACGGGCTGTCCGTCGCGGGTGACGTAGGTCGCGGGGTCGACGGTGCGGCCGCGCAGGTCGACCGAGCGGCCGTCATCGAGCACGCGGTTGGTGAAGGGGTCCATCGGCTCGCCGAAGCGGATCACCACCGACCCGGTGGTCATCACCAGCTTGCGGACGAGGGTGACCACGCGCTCGACGCGGGTGCTCTCGTCGTCCTCGATGATGTAGCGGTTGCGCCCCACCTCCGCGAGGTAGTCCGCGATGAGCGTCGAGGCCTCGAGCGTGAGCATGTAGTTGATCGTCGCGGGCACGACGAACACCCGCTGCGGGTGCGCGCGCCGGAGCGAGTGCACGAAGGCCTCGACCCCGGTGCCGAGCAGCCCGAGCTTGAGCTTCTCCTCGACCATGCCCGAGCGCGATCGGGTGCCGCCCGGGAAGAAGAGCGAGTGGTACCCGCGCTCGATGAGCACGCTGGAGTAGGTCTTCAGCACCTCCTTGTAGAGGTCGTGCCGGATGCGCCGGTCGACGCGGTACGCGCCGAGGTTCTGCATGAAGTACGAGAGGAAGGGGTTGGTGAAGAGGTTCTTCCCGGCCCCGTAGGTCGCCGGGGGAAGGCCCTCGCGGTCGAGCGCGAAGCCGAAGACCACCGAGTCGAGGTTGGAGAGGTGCGTCGGGGCGAAGATCACCGTGCCGCGGCGGGAGAGCGCGCGGATGCGCTCGATGGGGCCCTGCGTGACGAGGTGCTCGCGCAGCTTGCCGCTCGCGCGGAGGCCCAGCGAGAGGTCCTTCGGGGAGAGCAGCAGCGAGAGCGCCGTGGGCAGCACCTTTGTCGAGAGGGCGTACACCCGCGGGTCGAAGTTGCCCGCGATGTCCTTCGCGTAGTGCCGCGCGACCTCCTCCACGCGCCGCCGCCGCTCGCTCTCGGAGATGCGCCCGATCGAGCGGGCGAGCTCGCGGAAGCGCTCGTACTCCGCGCGCTCCTTGCCGGGGCGCGCCTCGAGGCGGCGGATCTCGCACCACGCGGCGTCGTTGAGCAACAGCAGCGGGTCGCGCGCCGCCTGCGACACCCGCGCGACGACCTCCTCCACGATGAAGGACCGCTCGTCGTTGAAATGGAAGATCGGTGCGGCCTCCGCCATGGCGCACAGTACCGTACCGCCTCCGTCCGCGCGTCCACAAGGGCGACGCGCTCCCGCCGCGCAGCCCCCGGGGCCCCGCGAACCGTGAGATGGTGTCGCGGCGATGCGACGTCGGAGCGCCCGAGACCCGGACCCGGCCATCGGGTCGCCCGCGCTGCCCCTCGCGCTCGCGGTCGCCGTGCTCGCGGTGCTGGCCTTCAGCCGCTGGTGGGTCACGCGCCCGGCGCCCCCAGCGCGATCCACGCCCCTCGACGCAGGCAGCTACGTGACCGCCATCGCCCCCGCGCTCCGCCGCGCGGGCTGCGGCGCCCGTGCGTGCCACGGCGGGGCCGCGCCGATGCGCCTCGACCCGGCGCCATCCCACGCCGCGGCGATGCTCGCCGAGCTCGACGCGGTGCGCCCCTTCGCGGGCCGCGGCGACCCCGCGGAGAGCCCCCTGTGGCTGCGCGCCACCAGCCCGGCCCACGCGGGCGCAGGGGCCTTCGGACTCACCTCGTGCGAGGCCCGCGCGCTCGCCCGCTGGGTCGGCGGTGCCGCGGTGCGATCGTGCGCTGCGCCCTTGCCGCCGCCCCTCCGCTGACCCCCTAATCCCGCCAGTGGATGTCCGAACCAAGAACGACGGCCGCGAGGTCTCCGGGCGCTACGCGCTCCTGACGGTGCTCGCCCTGGTGCTGATGCTCGCGGCGGGGATCATTCTCCAGGCGGTCTTCGCCGACCGCACGGGCATCAGCCGCCGCGCGCCCACGGTGCGCTTCGGCGACGCGGGGGCCTCACCCGCCCGGTGAGTCGTAGTGCGCGAGGCTCTCGCGCAGGCGCCCGAGGGCCCGCGCGTGCAGCCGGCTCGCCCAGCCCTTGGTCATCCCGAGCTGGATACCCGCCTGCTCGATGGTGAGCCCCTCCAGGTAGACCTTCTCGACGAGGCCGCGCTCACGCTCGGGCATGCCGACCAGGGCTTCGCGGATCTCCCGCGCCGTGTCCTGCTCCATCGCCACGGCCTCGGGGGAGGGCACCTCCGGCGGGCGCAGCGCCTCGGCGGTCTCTTCCAGCAGAAGCGCGGTGGCGGTCTCTTCCAGCAACCCCGCGAGGGCGCGCGCGGCGTCGAGGGCGTCGACCGCGGAGGCCCCCTCGGCGGCGCGCTCTTCGAGCAGGTCGTCGACCGCGGCGCGGGCGCCCATCCGCGCGCGGTAGATGGGGTCGCGGCCGTGCTCCTTGCGCACCTGGTCGAAGATGGCGCCGCGGATGCGGTAGTACGCGAAGGTGTTGAACTGCACCCCGCGCGAGGCGTCGAAGCGGGTCGCGGCGTCGATGAGCCCGAGCTGACCGAAGCTCACGAGGTCGTCGACGGTGACGTGCCGGGGGACGTCCCGCACCATCGTCCGCGCCACGCGCCGCACGAGACCCTGGTGGGCGGTGATGAGCGCGTCGCGTTGCTGGCGGTCGAGGGGAATGGACATCGATCGACGGAGCGACAGGGTCGTCCGCGAGGCGTCGCGGCGTCAAGGGCGCTGGCGCACGCGCGCCCAGGTGGGGTACCTCCTCGGGCACGATGTCCCACCCCCCCGTCATCATTTCGGGCAGCTCGCACCCCACGCTGGCGGCGACCATCGCGAGCCACCTCGGCGTCGCCGTCGGCCGCGTGCGCTTCAACCGCTTCTCCAACGAGAACGTGAAGGTGTGCGTCGAGGAGAACGTCCGCGACCGGGACGTCTTCGTCGTCCAGACCTCGTGCCCGCCGGTCAACGAGTCCCTGATGGAGACCCTCATCCTCGTCGACGCGCTGCGCTCCGCGGGCGCCGGTCGGGTCACCGCCGTGCTGCCGTACTACCCCTACGTGCGCTCGGACAAGCAGGACGAGCCCGGGGTCTCGATCACCGCGCGCCTCGTCGCCGACCTGCTCGCCACCGCCGGGGCGCAGCGCCTCCTCGCGATGGACCTTCACTCGCCGCAAATCCACGGGTTCTTCCGCATCCCGGTGGACCACATCACGGCCATCTCGGTGCTGGGCGGCGCGCTCGTCGCGGACACCCCCGGCGAGCGCGTGGTGGTCGCCACCGACATCGGCGAGGCCAAGGACGCAGGGCGCTTCGCCCACGAGCTGGGCATCCCCCTCGCGGTGATCGACAAGCGCCGCGTCGGCGACGACGAGCACGCCATCCCGCAGACCATCGTCGGCGACGTGCGGGGCCGGCACGCCCTCATCGTCGACGATGAGATCGCCACCGGCGGCACCATCCTCGAGGCCGCCGAGCTGGTGATGCGCCTCGGCGCGGCCTCCGTCGAGGCCGCCGCGGTGCACGGCGTGCTGTCCGGCCGGGCCGTCGAGCGCATCCGCGCCTCGTCGCTGCGGCGCCTGGTGATCACCGACTCGATCCCGCTGCCCGAGGCCAAGCGCGACCCGCGCATCGCGGTGGTGAGCATCGCGGGCCTGCTCTCCGACGCCATCGGCCGCATCCACCGCGGCGACAGCGTGGCGCACCTGGCCTCGCGCCGCTGAGGTCCGGGCGCTAGAGGTAGCGCGGGCGTCGGGATGAGCGCAGCGCGAGGCCGTAGCCGTACTCGTTGACCTGCGTGGTGCCCACGCCGATGGACGTCCACGCGGGCGACGCGCTCGGGGTGGACCCGCCGCGGAAGAGGTACACCGCGCCGGGGCCGCCCTCGCGGCCCACGTTGGCGGGCGCGCGGGCCGCGCGGATGAGCACGTCGTCGAAGCCGTCGCCGTCGACGTCCCCGGCGCCCACGGCGCGGTCGCCCAGGAGGGTGACGTTGCCGCCCGAGGTCTCCGCGCTGCTGAAGGTCACCGCGGCGACCATCGCCGGCGAGGCGCCCCCGACGAACACGTACGCGCGCCCGGTGTTGGCGCCGTTGGCGGCGTTGGTGCTCGCGCCGACGACGAGGTCCGCATAGCCGTCGCCGTTCATGTCGCCGGCGCCGTCGAGCGAGCCGCCGAGCTTCTCACCGGCGGTGCCCACGAGCGCGCCCCGCACGTCCAGGAGGCGCCGGTTGAGCGCCCCGGAGGCCCCGGCGAAGACGATCACCTGGCCCCGTCCGCCGATGGAGGGCGCCCCCACCGCGAGGTCGCCGAAGCCGTCGCCGTTGAAGTCCCCGACGCCCGCGACCGCGGTGCCGAAGATGTCGTTCATCGCCGCGCCGACGAGGTTGGCGTCGACGACCGCGTTGGGCGTGGCGCCGCCGTAGAAGACCCGCACCTCGCCGGTGGTCGCGCCGACGGTCTGCGGCGCGCCGATGGCGATGTCGGCGAAGCCGTCGCCGTTGAGGTCGCCCGCGGCCGCCACGGCGGTGCCGAAGGCGTCCGAGGGCATCGCGAAGTTCAGCGTGAGGTCCGGCGTGCCGTCCGGCGTGGCGCCCCCGAAGTACAGCCACGCGCGGCCGGTGAGCCGGTCGAGGGCGGGGGCCGCGACCACCCAGTCGGCGAAGCCGTCGCCGTTGACGTCGCCGACGATGCCGAGCGTGCGCCCGAAGCCGCCGCCCACCTCCGGGGCGCTCAGCTGCACCGCGGGGCTCGTCCCCATGGACGCGCCGCCGAGGTAGAGCGCCGCGCGCCCGCTCTGGGTCACCTCGCCGGCGACGCCCGCGCGGAAGTACCCGGCCCCGACGAGGAGGTCGGCGAAGCCGTCGCCGTTGACGTCGCCGGAGTTCGACACGGCGGTGCCGAAGCGCTCGCCCTGGGCCGTCGCGGTGAGCGTGAGGCTCGGGGTCGCGGGGACGGTCGCCCCGCCGAGGTGCACGTAGACCTCGCCGGTCGGCGTGGACTCGCCGGAGTCGCGGCCCGGCGCGCCGATGACGACGTCCGAGCGGCCGTCGCCGTTGAGGTCGCGCGGCGCGCGCCCGAGGTGGATCGGCCAGGCCGCGGAGGTGGCCAGCGTGGCCGCGCCGCTCAGGCCGACGACGCGCCACCAGCGCAGGCCGCGGGGCAGGTCGGAGGCCGGGGTGAGCGAGGTGGTCGCGCTGGTGGCGCTCGACTCCACGGCGGCGAACCCGCGGGTCGTGGAGAACTCCACGCGATAGGACGCCGCCCCGGGGAGCTCGGTCCAGCGGAAGGCGGGGCGCAGCGAGCGGGCGTAGCTCCCGGACATCGGCGCGACGGGGCGGAAGGGGTCCGCGACGAGGGGGCCCGTGTCGCGCAGAACCCCGGTGTCCGCGCCGGGGGGCGCGTCGCCCGCGTGGACGTCGGGGGTGACCCCGGTGTCGACCGCCGCGGGGATGTCGATCGGGCTCGGCCCCGTGTCGCCGATGATGATCGGCACGTCCGTCGGGAGCGACATCGGGCGCGACTCCTTGCAGGCGGCGGCGAGGGCGACGAGGGCTACGGCGGCAGGGGGGAGCTTCATCGGGTTCACGATGTCCTTCGGGGCTGTGTTGACGGACTACGGGGTCGGGACCCAGCGGAACCGCGCGCCGGTCGCGACGGGGCAGGCCGCGGACGCGCTGCAGAGCACGGCGGCGTCTCGACCGTCGATGTTCTCCAGGCCCAGGGTGACGCTCCCAGCCGGCGTCCCGAGGGTCTGGTAGAGCATGTCGATGGTGTTGCTGGTCTCGCTCAGGATGACCTCGAACGTGAGGTTGCCGGCGCGCGCGGGGAAGTAGGCCGCGTCGTCCCACTCCACCACGAAGCGGCGGTCGGGCGCGGCGCCCAGCGTGGCGATGCAGACGCCCGACTCGCGGGTGATGAGGTCGAGCCAGTAGGGCGCGACCACGCCGTTGGGCAGGCTGACGCTGGGGAGCGCGCCGGCGGTGGCGGCGGAGCTGACGCCGTCGAAGTTGAGGAAGCCGTTGGAGGAGATGTTCACCGCGGAGACCGTCGCGCCCCAGTAGCGGAAGGGAAACGGCACCGCGTCCAGCGTCTGTGCGTCGTTGACGTTCTGCAGCGCGCGCCGCGCGCCGGGCACCGCGCACGCGTCGATGAAGGCCACGCCGGCAGGTACCTCCGTGCGTCGGTAGGTCGGCAGCGTACCCGCGGCCAGCGTGGCCACGCCGACGGTCACGGTCGCGGTGGCCGCGAAGGAGCGGGCCTCGCCGACGACGGCGTAGGTGCCGGCGGGCAGCGAAGGGTAGCGCTGCAGCCACTGCCCCCCGGCGGGGCTGGCGACGCAGGCCCCGGCGATGGACGCGCTGCTGCCGCAGGTGCGCTCCAGCGCGGCGAAGATCTGCGTGGAGGGCGCGGCGTCGACGGTCACCGTGACGTCGCGCGCGGTCGCGAGGGTGAAGGTGCCGACGAAGTCCGTCCAGGTCCCGGTGCTCAAGGTCGCCGAGCCGCAGGGCGTCCCATGGTCGGGGACGGTGTCGAAGGTGGCCACCGGCAGCACCTGCGGGGGGCCGTCGGGGCTCAGCGCCGCCGGGGTCGCGCAGAGGTCGCCGACCGCGCGCGCGCTGGGGCTGCTCGTCGCCACGAGCAGCCGCGCGTCGCCCGTAGGGCCGGTCGCGCCGGACTGTTCGCCGACGACGTAGTAGTCGCCCGCGGGGAGGGTGCGGTAGCGCCGCTCGGCCACGGAGGTCCCCGTGACGCAGCCGCCGAGCGCGTTCGCCGTCGCGCCGCATCCGTTGAAGAGCTGCATGCGGACGGCGGTCCCGCCGAGCATCGTGAGGGTGACGTCGCGGGTGGCCGCGAGGCGGAAGTGGAAGACCCAGTCGGTCCACGCGTCGGTGGGTCGCGTCGAGCCGCAGGAGGTGCCGACGTCGGAGGTGGTGTCGAAGCCCCCGAGCGCGATGATCCCCGGCGCGCCGTCGGGCACCACGTCGACGCCCGGACACGCGTCGCCCGCAAGGCGCACGCCCGGCGCGGTGGTGGTCACCGAGAGGGTGAGCGAGGGCGGCGGGGCGTTGCTCTCGAGGACGACGAAGTAGGTCCCCGGCCCGAGCCCGCGGTACCTGCGCACCGGGGGCGACCCGCTGAGGCAGGGGCCGATCAGCGCGGTCCGGGTCGCGCAGTCCGACTGAAGCTGCATCCGCATCGACGCCGTCCCGGAGCCCCCGACGGCGATGGTGACGTCGCGGGTCGTGGTCAGCGTGAAGCGCGCCACCATGTCGGTCCACCCGTCCACGGTGCCGTTGGAGCCGCAGCTCGTGCCGGTGTCGGGGAAGGCCTCGAAGCGGGGCGGGGAGAGCGAGAGCACCGGGCCGTCGGGGGTGACCTCGACCCCGGGGCAGACGTCCCCGGGCGTGCGGTTGGTCGGATCCGTGACCGTCGCCTGCACGGTGACGTCCCGCGCGGTGCCGCTGCGCACGACGACGAAGTACGACCCCGCGGCGAGCGGGCGCTGCACCATCCGGGTGGTGGTGATCGCGGTCGCGCACCGCACCTCGCTCGAGGCGAGGCCGCAGGGCGCGCGGAAGAGCGCGAGGGTCACCCGCTCGCTGGTCGGGCCGGTGATGGTGAGGGTGACGTTGCGCGCCGCGGGGAGCGTGAGGGGAAGCACCGCGTCTGCGGTCGGGGCGCCGGTGTCGCAGCTCAAGGAGTAGTCCGGGAGCAGGCCCGCGAAGGAGACCGTGCGGGCCTCGCCGTCGGCGAGGTCGAAGCGGGCTGTGGCGCCCGCCGCGGGGCAGAGGTCGGACTCGGGCGCCGTGCTCGGGCGGCCCACCGTGAGGCGCAGCCGGAAGATTCGCGGCGTGCTGGTCTGCACCGCGACGAAGTAGGTTCCGGCGGGGAGGGAGCGAACCTGCACCTGCGGCGCCGTGGCCGACACGCCCCGGGCGCAGCGCAGCTCGGCGTTCGTCGCGCAGGAGGACAGCAGCGCGATGGCGCCGACCGGCGTCGCGGTGTCGTCGTTGCTGATGGCGACGTCCTGGGCCGACCCGAGCGTGAAGCGGTAGAGCGCAACGGGTTGACCCGACCGGCCGCAGCCGAGGGAGAAGCCCGCCCCGAGACCCACCGTCGAGCCGGTGACGGAGTAGGTCGCCGCCGCGCCCACGCGAATCTCCTGCACGCGCTCGCAGGCGTCGTTGCTGGGCCGGCACACCGCGGTGTCGGCGAAGTCCACCAGGAGGTTGCAGTTGTTGTCCCTGCCGTCGTCGCAGGCCTCGGCGGCGCCCGGGTACACCCGCGGGTCGCTGTCGTTGCAGTCGGTGCCCGGGGTGCCCCGCGGGGTCGCGTCGCTGGTGCACGACGTCGCGATGTACCCGTCGCCGTCGAGGTCCCGCGGGGAGTGCACGCACCCCAGCCGCGTGTCGCACGAGTCGATGGTGCAGGTGTTGCGGTCGTCGCAGTCGATCTGGTCGTCGACGCGCACCGGCTGGCACCCGGTGCCCGCGAGGGCGCCCGGGGTCGTCGGGTCGCAGCGCTCGGTGCCGTTGCAGGCGTTGCCGTCGCCGCACACCGAGTCGTCGGGGACGCGGGCGCAAGCGCGGGTGCCCTCGTCGCAGCTCACCTCACGGGTGCAGGAGTAGCGATCGTCGCAGGGGCTCGTCCCCGCGGCGCAACGCCCCAGCACGCAGCGCTCCGCGCCGTTGCAGTAGCGCGAGTCGTCGCAGTCGAGGTCGAGCTCGCAGGCCGCCTCGCCGCGGGGCCCTCGGTCGGTCGCCGCGCCGCCGCGGTCGTCCGGCGCGGCGTCGAGGGCGCCGGCGTCTTCGGGCGGCGGGTCCGCCGCGGGCTCGGTGGTGCAGCCCAGCGCGAGGGCCAGTGTCAGGACGGATGCGAGTCGGAGGAGGGGCTTCATGGCGTGGGGGGTCTTCAGCCGGGCGGGCGCAGGCAGACGTTGGCGGCGCAACTCAGGCCCTCGCAGCAGTCGGAGCTCGCGCCGCAGCGCTCACCCTCCCGGCGGCACGCGGCCTCCGGCGGCGGCGGGTTGCACACCAGGTTGCCCATCGCGTCGGGCCCGCAGGTGCCCGCGCAGCACTCGCTCGACACCGTGCAGCTCATCCCGCGCGGCCGGCAAGGCTGCGGCGCCCAGAAGCCGCTGACGTTGTCGCTGCCGACGTCCTGGCCCGGGAGCCAGTAGGGGACGTTCGAGGGGTCGGCGCCCGGGGTCACGCTGGTGCGGATCGCGGTGACCCAGAGCTGGCGCCGCCCGGTGCCCCGGGTGCCCGCCTGGGCGTTGCCGTAGTCGCGGCGGGAGAAATACACGAGCCAGTAATGGCCGCCCTGGACGAAGGGCGAGAAGTTCGGGAAGTACGCGTCGTCCTCGCGCTCGTCGGCGGAGGCGTTGGTCAGGCGCGTGGGCGTGCCCCCGGCCGGGGCGACGAGGTAGAGCGCCGCGGGGAAGCGGGTGCGCGGGGCCGTGGCGGTGGCCCCGGCGCGGTCGCTCTCGCTGTAGGGCCCGTGCTGGAAGGCCAGCCAGCGGGAGTCCGGGGTCCAGGTGGGGTAGGCGAGCGCGCGGCCGGCCTCGCGCTGGGCCATGAGCGAGGCGCCCGTTACGCGCTGCGCGACCGCGCCGAAGCTGTCCGGCGCGGTGACCGGGATGGTCGACAGGTTGCTCGCCCCGAAGGCCGTGGGGCCCTCGCCGGTGGCCTCGGAGATGTACGCGATGGTGCTGCCGTCCGGCGACCACGCGGGCTGCACGCTGTTGCCCTGCGGCAGGGTGCCGGCCGCGGGGGGCACGGTGCGGCCGGTGGCGGGGTCGACCAGGAAGAGCCCGCCGAGGCGGTTGGCGATGAGCCGGGTGGAGTTGGCGCTGAACGACGCGTACACCCACGAGGGCGACGCGGCGGTGTCGGTGAGCGGGAAGCGCGTCGGCGCGGGGTTGGCGGTGAGGTCGCGACCCAGGTCGAACACCGTCGAGGGCCCCTGGCCCTCCCACATCTCCGCGGCCATCTGGAGGCCGTCGCGGGAGACGGTGTGGCAGGCCACGCAGCGGCTGCCGCCCGCGGGGCGAGCCGGGGGATTGGGGAGGAAGTCCTCGCGCACGGGCCCGCTGGGCTCCTCGCGGATGCGGAGGATCTTCCCCGCCTGGAGATCCCAGTAGTACACGGCGCCGGCGAGGGAGCCCTGCGCCACGCGCACGGTGCGCGCGGGGCCCTCGATCGCGGCGCCGGCGGTCGCGCGGTCGACGCGGAGCGTGATGGGCTCCTCGAGGTCGGACTCCACGAGCGCGCGCCAGCCCGCGGCGTTGACCAGCCAGTCGAAGCGGAAGCCCGCGCCGGTGTGGGTGACGTAGCCCGTGACCGCGACGTGGGGCTTGGTCAGCCGAACCCGGTAGACGTCCCCCGCGACGCCCTGCTCCCATTGCACGTCCGGGGGGGCGACGTTCTGTGGCACGAGCGCGTTGTCGAGGGGGTAGCGCACGACCACCTGGCGGGCCGCGTCGGGGGCGAGCGTGGCGAAGCGAGCCCGGTCGGCCGCCGTGGCGGGCGCGGCGTAGGACTCCTGCTCGAAGCGCACCGTGAGCGTGGTCGAGGCGCGCAGGGCGTCGCCGGTGGGGCGGGGCAGCTGGTATCGCACCTCGCTCACGTCGCCGACCTGGCCCGTGGCGGTAAATCTCCCGGTGTCCGGGTCGATCGACCCGGCGCGGGCGCGGGTGAGGCTCCAGACCCCGAGGGAGATGGGGCGCTGGGTGCCATCGGCGTATCGACCGAGCGCCATGAAGGGCTGCGTCGCGACCACGCCGCGCACGACGAGGGTGGGGTTCTCCGGCGCGATGCTGACCGAGAGCAGGCCCGTGAAGAGGTCGGTGGCGTCGATGGGGCGCACGTCGCCGCGGAGCGGGACGTCGAAGGGTACCGTCGCGTCGATCGGGTCGCAGTAGGCGAGGCGTCGATCGCAGTCCCGGGTCGACGGGCCGGCGTCACAGCCCGCCAGGCTGGAGAGCAGCGCGGTGACCATCACGGGACGGGCCGGAGCGGAGATGGGTCGGGGACGCATGGGCACCTGTGTGGTGCGTAGCACGATGACGCGCATTGCCAGAAGCGCTCCTGACATCGATCCATCCCCTCAGGCTCCGCCTTCGTGGGGGGTAAGGTAGGGGAGGGCGGTTGCCGCGGGGCGGGCCCAGCGCGTACCCTGAAGGGCATGGCCCGACCCTCTGCCCGACGTGCTGAGTCGCTGAATCCGATCACGTCTCGACGAGGCGTCGGAGCCGGGGGATTCACCCTCGTGGAGCTGATGATGGTCGTGGTGATCATCGGCATCCTGACGGCCATCGCGATGCCGCTGTACTCTCGCAGCAAGTACCGCTCGTTCGCGCTGGAGGGGTCGGAGGTGCTGGGGCGCATCACGGCGGCGCAGGAGGGCTACCGCGCGACGTTCAACATGTACGCCGACACGTCCAACGACCACGGGCTCTCGGGCTCGGCCAACGGCACCCTCGGGGCGCTCGGCAACAACTGGTGGCCCGCGCAGATGACCCGCGACGCGGACGGCCAGGTCGACTTCTACAACAACCTCCCGGCTTCGTGGAACCAGCTGGGCGTCCGGCCCCGCCAGCGGGTGAGGTACTCCTACCAGAGCATCGCGGGCCGCCCGGGCGTGGCCCCCGCCGTGGGCGGCGCGACGCCCGACCTCGGGTACTCCCTCCTGCCGACGGCCCAGCGCGGATCGTGGTTCTACGCCATCGCCACCGGCGACCTCGACCGGGACGGGACGTTCTCCCGCTTCGAGCTCTCCAGCCTCGCCCCGGGCATCAGGATCACCAACGAAGTCGAGTAGCGATTCGGCCTCGCGGGAGAGTGGTTCCATCCCGGCGGTGTTTCGATACACTGCCGCGCCATGCCGACGAAGACCCAGTTGATCATCGGGGCCGCCCCTGGTTGCGACCTGCTCGTGCAGGGCCCCGGCGTCGCGGCCCGCCACGCCCAACTACTCTGGCGCGACGGCCTCTGGCTGCAAGACCTCGCGCAGGGTCGCACCGAGGTCGATGGTCGGCAGCTCGCGCCCAACGAGTCGGTGCAGCTCGCGGGCTTCCACGCGCGGGTGATGGTCGGCGCGGCGAAGGTTGCGCTCGACTCGCCCGAGGTGTCGAAGCTCTTCCTCGACCGCTCGGCGCTGCCGCTCGAGCGGCCCGGCGTGCTCACCGTCGGTCGCGACCCGGGGCGCGCGCAGGTCGTCGTGTCGCACCCCACGGTGAGCGGCACCCACCTGCGCGTCGACGTCTCATCGCGCACGGTGACCGACCTGGGCAGCCGCAGCGGCACCTTCGACCGCAGCTCGCAGCGGCTCCCGCCCAACCAGCCCGTCCCCATCGACGTCGCGGGCGGCTACTCCCTCGGCGCCGTGTGGATCCCGAGCTCGGTGCTGATGGAGCTCGCGGGCGCGCCCGCGGGTCAGGCCATGGGCGGCGGTCCGGTGCCGCAGACCTCGCAGGGCGGCATGGGCGGTCCCAGCCCGATGCAGCCGATGTCGAGCGGGCCGATGTCCCAGGGACACAACCCGATGCACGCGCACCAGGGCGGATCGACGCCGACGCCCGCGCCGCAGCAGCCGCCGCCCGGCGCTCACAAGACCATGTTCGGGTCCTTCGACCTGAGCGGTGGGGGCAAGGCGCTGGCGATGATCGGGCGCCTGCCGAGCTGCGACATCGTGCTCCCGTACCCGCAGGTCTCCAGCCGTCACACGTCGGTGATGCGCGCGCCCGACGGCACGCTGGTCATCAGCGACCTCGGCAGCACCAACGGCACCTACGTCAACGGCCAGCGCCTGGTGCCCGGGCAGACCGTCGCGGTGCCCCCCAAGACCAAGATCTTCATCGGCCCGTACCCCGTGGTGGTCGACCTGCAGGGCAACGCCATCGCGGCGTACATCGAGCAGGAGACGCAGTTCGAGAGCGCCAACCTGGTCGAGATCGAGGCGCTCGACCTCTTCCTGAAGGTGCCCGACCGCGACAAGCCCGGCACCGACAAGATCCTCCTCAACAAGGTCACCTTCAAGGCGCTGCCGGGGGACCTCATCGCGCTGATGGGCCCGTCGGGCGCGGGCAAGACCACGCTCCTCACGGTGCTCAACGGCTACCTCCGGCCCACCTCCGGCGAGGTTCGGGTCAACGGCGAGAGCCTCTACGCCATCTACGACGCGCTCCGCGGGAGCATCGGGTATGTGCCCCAGGACGACCTGCTGCACCCCGAGCTCACGGTGAAGGAGGCCATCTCGTACAGCGCGAAGTTCCGCCTCCCGTCGGACTACTCCGACGAGGAGATCGAGCGGCGCGTCCAGCAGACGATGAAAGACCTCGGCCTGGATCACCTGGCCAACACCATCATCGGGTCGCCCATCAAGAAGGTGCTCTCCGGCGGCCAGCGCAAGCGCGTCAACATCGCGCTGGAGCTGGTGACCGACCCGGCGCTGATGTTCCTCGACGAGCCCACGTCGGGCCTCGCGGCCGACGACACCGTGGCGCTCATCGACCTGCTCTCCAACCTCGCCAAGCGCTACGGCAAGACGATCATCGTCACGATCCACCAGCCCGCGAAGGAGGAGTTCGAGAAGTTCAACCTCGCGTTCATCATGGGGTTCGGCGGCGAGCCCGTGTACTTCGGCCCGTCGGGCAAGGACTCCTATGAGTTCTTCGCGCGCTACCGGGGTCAGCCCATCGACAACCCCCGCGACATGTTCGACCAGCTCAAGAACCGCGAGGACGACGTCGTCAAGCGGGGGCAGTTCCCCAACAAGTCCGAGGCCCGGCTCGGCGCCGCCCGGGAGTGGCGCGCGGAGTTCTACCGCCCCGACAACACGGTCTTTCGCAACATGTACTCGGGCAAGCGAGAGCCCGGGAAGCCTGGCCAGTCGAGGCCGCCGACGCGCTCGGCGGTGCCGCTCATCCGGCAGTTCGCCCTGCTGCTCTCGCGCTACGCCAAGATCAAGTCCCGCGACGTCTCCGGGCTCATGATCATGCTGCTCCAGGCGCCCATCATCGGCGGCCTGCTGGCCGCGGTGTTCTTCGACTCCCCGAAGCTCCCCAACCTCTGGTGCCAGAACCAGGTGCTCGCGATGGAAGCCGCCATCGCGGCCAGCACCCAGCAGATGTGCACGCTCCCGCAGAGCCGCTTCCTCCCGGTCGACGACTTCAAGGGCGCGATCTTCTTCCTCACCGTCGGGGCGATCTGGTTCGGCGTCAGCAACGCCGCCCGCGAGGTGGTCTCGGAGATCGCCATCTACCGCCGCGAGCGGATGGTGAACCTCTCGATCTTCAACTACATGATGTCGAAGTTCGTGCTGCTCTCGCTGCTCTGCGTGCTGCAGTGCACGGTGCTGCTGACCATCGTGTATTTCTCGCTGAAGCTCGGCAACAACACGATGGACGCCTTCGCCCCGATGCTCGGGTCGATGATCCTCACGTCGATGACCGGGGTGGCGCTCGGGCTGGTGATCTCCACCGTGGTGAGCTCCTCCGAGGCGGCCATGGCGCTCACCCCCATCGCGCTCATCCCGCAGGTGGTGCTCGGCGGCCTCCTCGTGCCGATGACCAACAAGAGCTGGCTCACCGGCCTCATGGCGGCGATGCCGTCACGCTGGTCCTTCGAGGGCGTGATGTCCGCCGAGCGCGACACCCTCGAGGTGCCCTGGCGCATCCAGACCTGCGCGCCGCCGAACAGCACCGGCGTCAGCCTCCGCAACGGGGCCAACGTGTTCAACTGCGCCGTCGAGGAGATCGCCCGCACCGCCGAGCGATCTGGCGCCTGGGGTTTCTCCACCTGGGACCGCCCGGTGGTCCACAACGGCGTGCTCGCCGGGATGCTGCTGCTCTTCCTGGCCTTGATGGGCGTGATGCTCCGAAAGCGCGACTCGGTCTGAGCTGCGGGGCGCCCGCCGCCCTTCGGTCAATGCAGCGGCGGCAGCCCCGGGGTGGCGCCGCTGACCGCGCCGGTGAGCACCCGCCGGGGGAGGGTGCTCTGTAGGGTGAAGGGCACGTCGACGTTGAGGCGCTCGCCGCCGACCCGGGCGGTGCCGTCGAGTCGATAGGGGATGTTCTCATTGAACATCGACACGGCGATGATGCCTGGGAGGTCGCCCCAGGGCGCGTGGACGTCGATGTCCATCGGGACGTCGGTGTTGGTGGGCAGCCGCAGGGCGCTCGCGAGCTGGGTGACGCCGAGGTCGCGGCCGGCCAGCGTCAATCGCACGCTCACCCGCTGGACCGTGAGGTTGAAGGCATTGCCGTTACGAACCACGCAATGGACCCGAAGTCCGAGGCCCTGGGCGTTGGCGCCAGTGACGTCGGCCGAGCGGGGAGTGATGGTGGGTGGCTGCGGGCGCGCGCAGGCCGCCGCGAGGGCGGCGAGGGCGCCGAGCAGCATCGTTCGACGATCGGTGGTCATGGGTCGTGGCCTCCCGGGGGAGGCTACCAGACAACCGACGTCGACCGATGTTGATTGAACTAGAGAGGGGGGCCAGGCGCGCGGGGCGCCGGCCGGGGAATCAGTTGACCGCGTCCTTGAGGGCCTTGATCGGCCGGGCGCGCACGGTCTTCGAGGCGGGCTTGGCAGCGCGCTGCTCCTCGAGCTTGGTGAAGGGGTTCATAAACTTCCCCGCCGGACGGCCCGGCTTCTCCGCGACGACGAACTTCGCGAAGCCCGGGAGCACGAAAACCTTGCTCTTCTTGAGCTCCTTCTCGCCGACGCTCGTGAGCGCGTCGAGAACCGCCTTGACCTGGGCCTTGGAGACGCTGTCGCCAACCGCTTCCTGGAGCGCCTGCACCAGACCGGCCTTGGTCAACTTCTTCACTGCGGTCTTGCCGGCCTTCTTGGCCGGTGCCTTTGCCTTCGCCATCGCTCATCACCTCTGCTGTTTCGATCCCCCATCGGATCGAATGACAGGCCCGACGATACATCCTCCATCGCGCTTGGGTAGATACTGCACGCACGAACCTGCTCATTTTTAGGGCTGCCATTGAGCATATCCCTCCCCGCACAGACTCGTCGCCGGGCCTCCATCGGCCATCATCGCCGGGCCCACTCGAATGAAAAACGCTGGAATTGAAGTGATTTTCGCGCGGACCCCGGGGTCCACCGCCCGCCTCGATCGCGGCGCAGGAAGCCAATTGGCCGCGAGAGAGCTCTGAGCCCCGCCGCACCGACGCCGGGGGCTGAATTGCAGAGCTCTGCGCCCTCAGTCGCGCGTCTGGTGTGCGAAGGCGGCCGCGGCATCGCGCAGCGTCACGAACGAGTAGCCCGCGTCGCGCAGCACCTCGATGACGGCACGCAGCGCGGCGGCCTTGCGCGACACCGGGAGCCGCAGGTCGCCCTGGTGGGCGCCCAGGGTCCGGAGGCCGTCGGCGACGTCGAGCAGGTCGAGGCCGTGGAGCTCGAGGTTGACCAGCGGGCGGCCCACCATCTGCCTGGCGAGGAGGCGCGAGAGCGCGGGGCCGAGGAGCGACAGCGTGGTGCCGATGAAGGGGAGCCGGGCGCCGCGGGTCACCCCGATGGGCAGCTCGACGATCGACGCGCCGAGCGGGGCACGCCGCCAGTAGGGGCGTGACGGGAGGTACGGGTCGGCCGGCGCGAGCAGCACCGCGGGCGAGTCGACGATGGAGCGGCTGGCCCGGCCCCGCGCGGCGATGAGCCCGATCGCGCTCGTCTTCGCGCCGTAGTAGGCGGGGCAGGGGAACACCGAGCTGTCGTAGGCGAAGCCCTCCGCCGCGAGCACGTCGAAGAGCGCGTCGGTGATGGTGTACCCCGGCGCTCGGAAGCCCACCGGGCGCTGCCCGACGACGGACGCGAGCGCGTCGCTGGCGTCGCGCACCTCCGCGCGCATCGCGTCGGGTCCGAGGCGCGTGAGGTCGTAGCGATGATTCTGGCTGTGGTTGCCGAGCTCGTGGCCGGCGCGGGCGAGGCCCTGCACCGCGGCGCGGGCGATTCCGTCGCCGAGGTCGCGGCCGATGACGAAGAAGGTCGCGGGAATGCCTTCCGCGGAGAACAGCTCGCCGAGCCGGGGCACCGCGCGGGTGTACACCGCGTGCGCGCTGTCGTCGGCAGGCATCGGGAGCCCGTGGATTGCGTGGTAACAGGGGACCTCGTCGAGGTCGACGGAGACGGCGCAGAGCTTCATCGCGCGCACACTAGCAGCGTGCGCGGGGCTGGCGCTTCAGCTGAGACGGGCGTGCGCGTTGGCGCGGGCGGCGGGGACGTCCGGGAGGTCGTCCCAGGCGGGCTGGCGGCGGCCGTGGCGGTTGACGACGGCGGGGGGCCGGAGGTGCCCGAGGCCGTACACGATGCTGTTGATGGCCATCCAGCGGCCGCCGTGGAAGGCCGTCGCGAGGCGGGGGTTGCGCATCTCCGGGGGGTTGGCGTCGCGGTGGGCGCGGGCCGCCTCGAAGGCGTCGAGGAAGCGCTCGAGCATCTTGTGCGGCGCCGAGCGGTCGTGGGCGCGGGTGGCGGCGTTGGCCGCGAGCACCTGTCGACGGCGCGGGTTGCGCAGCAGCGACACCGCCGCGCGGGCGAAGCGCCAGTCGGCCATCTCCGCGTCGGGACCAGGCTCGACCAGCAGGCCCGTGAGGTCGTGCTCGACCTGCTGCGAGACGCCCATGCCATCGGCGAAGGCGACCACCGGCAGGCCCGACCAGAGGGCCTCGCTCACCACCTGACCGTAGGTCTCCGAGAGGGAGGTGTACGTAAACAGGTCGGCGTGGTGGTACCAGGTCGGCAGCGCCCCCAGCGGAAACTCCCCGGGGAAGTGGGTCTTCTCGCGCACGCCGAGGGCCTCGGCGGTGTGGCGGAAGAGGTCATGGTCGGGGCCGTCGCCGAGCAGGGTGAGCGTCGCGTCGGGGTTGGCCGGGGCGATGTACCGCGCGAAGATCTCCAGCAGCCGCTCGACGGCCTTCTCGCGCGTGTGCCGGCACACCACCAGCAACCGCGCGCCCTTGCGGAAGCCGCGAGGGAAGGGGTCGGGGCCGGGCGCCGTGTCGAAGATCTTCGGCTCGACGCAGCGGGGGATGACCTGGATGGGCGTCGTGACCCCGCGCTGCTCCCAGTAGTCCTTGAGGCCGTTGGAGAGCACCACGAGGCCGTCGCAGCCGTTGTAGGCGCTGGCCGAGGTGCTGTCCGCGAGCTTCAGGAAGGACTTCTGGAAGAGCCAGTGCGCTGCCTTGGAGTCATGCAGCGACTCGGGCATCACCACCGGGTAGACGCTCGGCAGGTGCACCGTGTTGACGGCCACCAGGGGGATGGCCCGGGTGGCGCGCAGCCAGAGGCCGAGCTCCATCAGCTCGGTGGCGGTCTGCCCCAGCACCACGTCGAAGTCCCAGTCGCGCTTCTCGCGGAGGATGCCTTCGAGGGGCAGCGGGATGTAGACGCCGGGGTGGTTGTGCAACGGCACGCTCGGCAGGCAGATGTGCCGCTCGGGGAGGTCTTCGGGCTTCGCGTCGGGGTCGCGCGGGCCGATGACGGTCACCTCGTGGCCGCGCGCGGTGAGCTCACGGTAGAGAAACTGCGTCGCGAACGTGGCCCCGTTGGCGTACGGCAGCCGCACGTAGTCACTCAGGATCGCGATGCGCTTCGGCCAGCAGCTGCCGGTAGAGCGCGGTCGTGGGCGGGAGTTGTTGGGCGCGTTCATGGGAGGTTGTCCTGACGAAGCAAGCCCCGAAGGCTCTGGTTGTCGCGGCCGCGGGTACCTAACACAGCTCTTCCGGGAGGGGACATTGCGTGGCCATCGCCGGGGTGGTCGTCGCTCCGCGGGTCACGCGCCGGGGAGTCCACCGTCCTGTGGGTCGGAGGAAACTCTGACCATTGCGGATCTCATGCACGAACCGTTCTCCCGCGAATCCCTTCGCACATGCGAGAGAACGCGCCCGGGTCGGGGCCCCGAAGCCCCACCAGGGTGGAAGCCCCGCTGGCCAGCGGGCGGCTACTCCATCAGCCACCGGACGACCCCACTGCAGGCGGTGCCCGTCAGCCGAGTGCTCGCTCGATCTGCGCCATGATCGCGCGGCCGTGGGCCTCACCCCCGAAGCCGTCGATGACGGCCTGGCGGGCGGCGGCGCCTTCGCGTTGCAGCCGCCCGGGCTCGCGGAGGTACGCCAGCATCGCGTGGGCGAAGGCCGCCGTGGAGGGGGACGGGGGGAGGAGGGTTCCGGTGGCGCCGTCGCGCACCATCTCGCCGACGCCGCCGACGTCGAAGGCCACCACCGGGCGCTCGTACGCCATGCCCTCGATGACCGTGCGGGGCAGCGGGTCGGGGTACTCCGACGGGAGCGCGACCACGTCGAAGTCTTCGAGCCAGGGGCGCACGTCCTCGGTGAAGCCCGGGAAGAGGAAGCGCCCCTCCAGGCCCAGCTCGGTGACGAGCGCCCGGCACTCCGCGAGGTGGTCGCCAGGCAGGTCGGCGGGCGTGTCGCCGAGGACCACGAAGTGCGGTCGGTGGCGCTCCTCCGGGGCGCAGCGGTCGATGAGCTCGCGCGCCGCGCGGATCATCTGGGGGTAGCCCTTGCGCGGCAGGATGCGCCCCATGCTGCCGTAGATGAACGCGTCCGCGGGGACGAGCGAGCCGCGCAGGGCGCCGGGCGTCGCGCCGCGGCGGTAGCGCTCGACGTCGACGGCGTTGTGCACCACCGCGACCTTGTCGGCGAGCCCGGGGAAGAGGGCCGCGGAGGCGTGGGAGACGCACACGACGCGCTTCACCTGCCTGCTGCGCGCGAGGGCGCGGTGCAGCGGGGCGCTGGCGGCGGGGATGGACGTGTAGCGCACGTGCCAGACGACGGGGGTGCCCGTGAGGTTGCCCACGACGCCGCCGACGAAGTCCGCGGTGGTGCCGTTGCAGTAGATCAGCTCGACCCCGCGCGCGCGCACGAGGCGGGGCAGGGTGACGGCGAGGCGGCCCATGCGGCCGACGTTGAGCGCGAGCCGAGGGAGGCGCACCACCGGCGGGGCGTCGAGGTCGGCGCGCTCGACCGGGCGGTCCCACGGCTGCCACGCGTTCTCGATGAGGTCGGGCTCGATGATGAGCTCGTCGACCACGCGGGCCTCGCGCAGCAGGCGGGCGATGGCGTCCTCCCGGGGCAGCAGCACCATGCGATGCACGAGCGCGGGGTCGAGGAAGCTCAGGATGGCGTGCAGGCTGCGGCCGGGGCCGCCGTTGCGCGCGGTGTCGTTGATGAAGAGGACGCGGCGGGGGGCGCTCACCGGGCGCGCTCCCGGCGGCGCTGCGCCAGCACCATCGCTGCGGGCAGCATGAACATCGCCGTCCCGATGCACGAGAGCTCGCCAGCGACGGCGAGGTAGCCGAAGGACTGGAGGGCCTGGTTGTCGGCCGCGAGCAGCGAGCCGTACCCAATGATGGTGGTGAGCGAGCAGAGGGTGACCGCGCCGCCGACCGAGCGCAGCCCCTCGCGCACGTCGCCGAGGTGCTCGACCCGGTCGTAGAGGTTCATCGCGTACTCGACGCCGATGCCGAAGGTGAGCGGCAGCGCGACGAAGTTGAGGAAGTTGAGCCGCACGCCGAGGTGCGCCGCGCCGCCGACGGTGAAGAGCACGCCCGTGAGCAGCGAGCCCAGCACCATGGCCGCGGGCCCGAGGCGCCGCGTGGCGAGCAGCGAGTGGAAGACCACCACCAGGAAGGCCGCGAAGGTGGCGCGCGGGCCGTCGGTGCTCATCGCGCGCACCATCTCCGCGAAGACCGTCGAGCGGCTGACCGTGGGCACCGTGCGCCCGTCGGCCAGGCGGACGTTCTGCGTGAGGTCGGCGACGATGATGAGCTTGCGCCCGTCGCTCGGGGTGAACCAGGGCTTGTAGTAGACGAACACCGGCGTGCCGAAGCGGCCGGACTTCTCGGTGAACTGCGCGCGCACCAGGGCCGGGAGCTCGTCGGGCTGCGGGGCGCGGAGGCCCTCCGGCGGCCGCCACTCCTGGGCGAGCGCGAGGTCGTCTCCGCGCAGGTCGGGGAGCGCGGCGTCGATGTCCGCGCGGATGGTCTGGAGGATCTCCAGCTTGCGGGCCATGGCGTCGGGCTGCCCGCCGAGGCGGTCCCACGCGGTCTCGATGTGGTCGATGTAGCGGCCGCCGGTGCGCTCCTGGTCGCGACGCAGGAGCGCGGAGGACAGCTCGAGCACGTCCTCGAAGCGGTCGGCCAGGAGGATGTCCGGCGAGCTGCTCCGGCCGATGAAGATGCGGTTGGCGCGGCGGCTCCAGGAGTCTGCGCCGGTGTGCCGCGAGCCGCGCGAGCCGAGGTTGGCGAAGTTGTACTCCCAGGGGTCACGGAGGTAGGCCGGCAGCGCGACCGCGGACCACACGCAGAGGGCGGCGCCCACCAGGAGGATCTGCTTCGGGTAGCGCGCGGTGATCGTCGCGATGGCGCCGGTGATGGGCGTGGGGTTAGGGCCCGACGAGGTGACCCGGGCGGCGCGAGCGGGGAAGAGCCGGGCGCGGAGCGCCTCGACGGCGGTCACCGTGGCGGGCACGACGATCATCGTGGCGCACCAGCAGAAGATCATCCCGACCCCGCCGATGAGGCCAAACTGTGAGAACCCGCGGAAGGACGTGAGCATCAGCGAGCCGTACGCGAAGGCGGCCGCGAGGGCGGCGAGCTGCGTGCCGCGGCGGCAGGTGACCGCGGCGTCGACGAGGGCGGCCTCGACGGAGTCGCCCAGCGCGCGGCGGTCGCGGTAGCGCGCGAGGTAGATGATCCCGTAGTTGATGCCGTTGCCCGCGATGATCGAGCCGAGGAAGGCCGTCGACGCGTTGAGGTAGCCGAAGGCGCAGAACGCGACGCTGAACGCGAGGCCGACGCCGGTGATCATCGCGAGGCCGATGTGCGCGAGGGACGAGAACGAGCGGAAGAAGAGAACGATGGCGCCCAGGATGAGCACCACCGCGAGGCCGGAGGTCTTGATGGCCTCCTCCTTGAGGGCGTCGCGCTCGGCGATGGCGTTGGGGATGTCGCCGCCGAGGCCCACCTTCGCCCCCGGGTGGAAGCGCTCGGGGTGCACGTCGCGGATGATCTGCGTGGCGCGGGCCATCAGCCGGTCGCCGGTGCGGTCGCCGGTGCCCGTGGCGGGCGAGCGCAGGACGATGGCGTAGAGGCTCCCCTCGGGGTTGCGGAAATACCCGGTAGGGTATTGATCGACCTCCCGGGTGCGCGTGCGGAGCTGCGCGCGGAAGCGGTGGAAGGGCCGCGCGGCGGCCGACACGTTGGCTGGCTCGGGCTCCGCCGCGGGGGCCGCGGAGGCGGTGGTGCTCGCCGCGGGGGGGGCTCGCCCGTGGTCGCTGCGAAGCTCGGCGCAGGTCTCGTCGTCGAGGTCGACGAAGCCGGGCTGGGCCCGGCGGCGCGCGCGCTGGAGCTCGCAGGAGATCTCCTCGAGGTCGCCGACGTCCGCGTAGAGCCAGCGGCGCTCCCAGAAGAAGCGTCGGATCTCCTCGGGGCCGTGCTCGACGGTGCGCACCAGCGTGGGCGGCAGCGCCCGGAGCTGCGCCTCGAGCGCGTCGACGAGGCGACGGTTGGCCTCGGGGTCGGGCGAGTCGACGACCACAAACATCGTTGCGCTGCCGCCGCCCATGCGCGCCATGGCCCGGCGCAGCAACCGCGCCCCGACGCTCTCCGAGGGCAGCAGTTCGATGAAGTCCTGGCGAAACTCCAGGCGCGACGCGGTCAGGGCGGAGAGCGCGAGCACGAGGAGCGTGCCGAGCAGCACCCGAAACGGCCGGCGGGCGCCGAGGCGGGCGAAGAAGACCAGCACGCGGTCAATGGCGGAGAGGGTCGCGGAGGGCGGGGCAAGCATCGGGGGGGGGTCACCGGTGCACGGGCTGTTCCCGGCGAAGCTGAAGGGAGTGGTGGCGGGGTTCAGGGCGTGCGGCGGAGCAGCCAGTCGTAATAGACCGTGGCGCCGGGGATCGTGGGGATGGGCAGCGTGAGCCGCGCCTGGTCGTCGACGACGAAGCCGTTGGCGTGGAAGCGCGCCGCGACCTGCTGGGGGGTGGTGACATGGTGGTCGTCGATGCCCTTGAACCCGATGGCCAGGAACGACACCTCCATCATCTTGTTGACCGCGGGCATCCCGAGCAGGAAGCGCCCGCCCGGGCGCAGCACCCGGCGCACCTCGGCCAGGGCCTTCTCGAAATCGTGCAGGTGCTCGAAGGTCGAGAACGACGCCACGAGGTCGAAGTGCGCGTCGGGGTAGGGGAGCTCGTACACCGAGCCCTGACGGAGCGCGGACTTGAGCGAGAGCGCGTCGAGGATGCTGGTCGCGAGCGTCGGGTCGGCGTCGAGGTCGATGCCGTGCACCTCGGCGGCGACGCCGTGGAGCGGCACCTGCACCGCGCCGGAGCCGTAGCCGATCTCCAGGGCGCGCTCGAAGCGCAGGTCGCGCAGCATGCGGAGGCCGAGGTTGATGCGCTCCCGGAAGAGCCACCCGGTGAGCGGGCGCCGGTAGTATCGGATCGGGTCCGTCGGGCCGTTGGAGGGGAAGCGCTTGACGAGGTCGAGGGTGATCTCAGCGGTCATGGCGGTGGGGCTCTTTGCTCTCCAGAAGGAAGTGGAAGGTCTCAGCCGGGGAGGCGCTCGACGACGATACGGGCGAAGAGGCCGGTCGCGGCGTCGCCCGGGTGGAGCGCGCGGTCGGCGGCCACGAGGGCGCGGGCGATGGGGCGCGGAATGTGGGTGTTGAGCCGCAGCCCGCCGGAGGCCAGGTAGAGCCACTTGTGGAAGGGCTCGCGCTTGACGACGCGCAGCGCGGGGAAGCTCCGGGCGAAGCGGGCGTCGGAGTCGCGGAATACGCTTGTAGGTAAGCGGGAGTTGGCGCCCTCGAGGCGGCCGACGCCGGCGATGTTCCAGTCGTCGGGGTCGAGCAGCGAGGGCTCATGGTGGAGGGCCCGGTAGAACCACTGGCCCAGCGGGGTGAACCACGGCTCGATGAGCACGATGCGCCCGCCGGGGCGCAGGACGGTCTGCGCGCCGCGAAGGAACCCTTCGCAGTCGGGCAGGTGGTGGAAGACGTTGAAGGCCGTGATGGCGTCGAGGGAGTCGGGGTCGAAGTGCTCGGTGATCCTGCACGCGTCGACCACGCGGTCGACCCGCGGCACGGGCACGCACTCGCTGGTGATGGTGTGCGGCGCGAACTCCCGGAAGAACCCGCCGCCGGAGCCGAGCTCGAGCACCCGCGGAAACTCCGCCGGGGGGATCTCCTCGAGGATGCGCGCGTACACGTCGCGGTAGATCTCGTGGAGCAGGGGGTTGGCCCGGATGCGCCCGGCGGCGTCTTCGATCTCGTGCTCTGCGTCAGCCATCGCTCTGCCGTCGCCCACTAGCACACCGCCGCGGCCGCCGCAGCAGCACCGGGCGCCATGGCTCAGGGGACGATGGGCGGAGCGTCGGGGGGAGGGCGCCCCGGGGAGGGCGCGTCGAAGGGCGCGAGGGTGCTGCCGATGAGGGCGCCGCTCGCGAAGTAGGTGCCGCGGTCGGAGGCCGGGAGGATGTCGTAGGTCGCGTCGTGGGCGTACGGAACGGTCTCGATGCGGACCACCAGCAGCCCGCCCAGCCGGTCGCCCGCGCGGACGTCGCGGAAGCATCGCCCCTCCGCGGTGGGGTGCCCCGCGCTGCCTTCCAGCACCGCCCCGCCCTCCAGCACGATCCGCTGCACCTGGTGTCCGATGGCCGGCGTGCGACGCACCATCAGCACCGGGACCGGCACGATGCGCCCGGCGCGCAGGCTGTACACGAGGTCGCCCGGGGCGAGGGCGTCGATGCGCCGATCGCCGGTCGGCGTCGCGATGGGCGTGTCGGGCGCCATGCAACGGCACTCGATGCTGCACACCCCGGCGTTGCAGCCGCAGCAGCCGCTGAGCGGGCCGCCGGGCAGGCGACACTCGTCGCTCCCGGGATATACGCAGAGCCCCTCTGGCCAGCCGATGCGCACGTCCGCTGCGGCGTCGAGGACGTCGGCCCGCGCGGCGTCTACGGGCGGATCGAGCGGCGATGCGCACGCCGGCAACAAGAGCATCACGCCGACGGTCAACCCGAGATGGCACTCCATGGTGTCTCCCTCCTTCACCCCGATCCCAGCCACGCTGACCTCCCTTCTTGGGGAAGAGGCCAGCGCGGCACTCTACGACCGCAAGGGCGCGTTGTCCGCTGGCAGTGCTGGCGGCTGCTCAGACGTCCAGCGCGAGGGCCACAAAAGTCCAAGAGCGAACGAGATCTGGCTGGACAGGAAATGTCACAATCTCAAGCGCCCTCGGCTCGCACGACCCCGGCGTAGGCGTGGGCCATCACGGTCTCCGCCGCGTCGAGGGCCCGCGCGTCGGTGGTCGCGGTGCGCAGCGCGACGATCTCCCCGCCGGGCAGCGGCGTCTGCCGCAGCACCCGGGCCGCCGCCCGCACGGCCTCGGGCGCGCCCTCGTCGGCGCCCAGGGCCGCGAGGTGGTCCATGTACGAGCGGCCGTAGGACTCGGGCGGCGCGTCGAGGGTCGCGAGCCACCCGTTGAGCGCCACGCCCGCCGCGCGCCGACACCCCGCGAGCCCTGCCCGCCCGTTGTGCGCGGCGTAGGCCCGCTTCGCCTGCTCGAGCTCGCCGAGCGAGGCGCGCAGCCACTCGCGCGGCGCGTGGCGGTAGAGCCAGTGCTCAGGATCCGGCGCGCGCATCGTCTCCGCCGACGATGGAGTCGAGCGCCGACGCGTGGGCCTCGCGGAGCTCGTCGAGGCCCCAGGTCGCGACGCCCTCCAGCGCCAGCGAGGCGCCTCCCACCCGGCCCAGCATGGCGGCCGGCACGCCCGCCTCGGCGACGCGCTGCATGAACAGCCCGAGCACGTACGGCGTCACCGACACCACCACCCGCGTCGGGTCTTCGCCGAAGAGCCCGCCCGGCGTCACGGCGTACTCCGCGGGCAGCGCCACGGTCGCGCCCGACTGCCCCAGGATGCACGCCTCCGCGAGCGCGACCAGCAGCCCGCCCTCCGCGCAGTCGTGCGCCGACGCCAGCAGTCCCTCGCGCGCCGCCCGCACCAGGAAGCCCTGGAGCGCAGCCTCTGCCGCGAGGTCGATGGAGGGCGGCCGGCCGCACACCCGGCCCGTGCGGCGGGTGAGCCACTCGCTGCCCCCGAGGCGGTCGTCGCCGCGGGGACCCAGCGCGAACACGTGGTCGCCCGCCGTGCGGAAGCCCGCGCCGACGATGTCGCTCACCTTCTCGAAGAGGCCCACCGCGCCGATGGTCGGCGTCGGCAGCACCGCGCGGGCCCCGCCCGCCTCGGTGGTCTCGTTGTAGAGGCTCACGTTGCCCGAGACGACCGGCACCCCGAGGGCCTTGCAGGCGTCGGCGATGCCGTCGATGGCGTCGCGAAACTGCGCCATGATCTCCGGGCGCTGGGGGTTGCCGAAGTTGAGGCAGTCGGTGAGGCCGATGGGCGCGGCGCCCACGCACGCGAGGTTGCGGCACGCCTCGGCGACGGCCATCGCGGCGCCGGTGCGCGGGTCGAGCTCGCAGAAGCGGCCGTTGCAGTCGCTCGCCATGGCCACGAGCTTCTCCCGCCGGCCGCGCTCGTCCTCGCAGAAGAGCCGAACCACCGCGGCGTCGCCCGCGCCGGGCTTCACCACCGTGCCGTCGCGCACGATGTGGTCGTACTGGCGGTAGATCCACGCGCGGCTGCCGACGTTGGGCGCGGAGAGCAGCTCCAGCAGGTCGGACCGCGGGTCGAAGGCGAGGCCCGTCGCGTCGACGCCGTAGCGGTCGGTGAGGCGCGGGTCGTCGACGCAGGGGCGCGTGTAGACGGGGGCCTCGTCGGTGAGAAGGGCCACCGGGAGGTCGACCGCGACCGGGGGGTCGTCGGGCCACGGGTCGCCCGAGAGCGGGTCGTAGCCGGGCGTGGCGCGCACCACGAAGCGCCCGGTGTCGGTGACTCGGCCCACCACCTGGGCGTCGAGGTCCCACTTCGCGCAGATGTCGAGCACCCGCTGCTCCTCGCCCGCGCGCGCCACCATGATCATCCGCTCCTGCGACTCGCTCAGCAGGATCTCGTAGGGCGTGAGGTGCTTCGCCCGCCGCGGCAGCCGGTCGAGCCAGAGCTCGACGCCGTTGCCCGCCCGCGAGGCCATCTCCACGGTGCTCGACGTGAGGCCCGCGGCGCCCATGTCCTGGATGCCCTCGAGCACGTCCGCCGCGAAGATCTCCAGGCAGCCTTCGAGCAGGAGCTTCTCCATGAAGGGGTCGCCGACCTGCACCGTCGGGCGCTCGGCCTCCTCGCCCTCCTCGAACTCCGCGCTGGCCATGGTGGCGCCGTGGATGCCGTCGCGGCCGGTGCGGGCGCCCACGTACAGGATCGGGTTGCCCACGCCCTTCGCCTGCCCCAGGAAGATCCGGTCGCTGCGGCAGAGGCCCAGCGCGAAGGCGTTGACCAGGATGTTGCCGTTGTAGGCCGCGTCGAACTGCACCTCGCCGCCCACCGTCGGGACGCCGAAGGCGTTGCCGTAGCCCGCGATGCCCGCCACCACGCCGCGCAGGAGGCCCGGCGTGCGGGGGTGGCCGGGCTCGCCGAAGCGCAGCGAGTCCATCACGGCGACCGGGCGCGCGCCCATGGTGAATACGTCACGGAGTATTCCGCCGACCCCCGTCCCGGCGCCCTGGTAGGGCTCGATGAACGACGGGTGATTGTGCGACTCCATCTTGAAGACCACCGCCCAGCCGTCGCCGATGTCGACCACGCCGGCGTTCTCGCCCGGCCCGTGGATGACCCGGGGCCCTTTGGTGGGCAGGCGCTTCAGGTGGACGCGCGAAGACTTGTACGAGCAGTGCTCGGACCACATCACCGACAGCACCCCGAGCTCGGGGAAGGTCGGCGTGCGCCCGATCGCCGCGAGGGCGAGGGCGTACTCCTCGTCGGTGAGCCCGTGCTCGCGGGCCAGTTCGGGGGTGACCGCGGGTTCGTGCGCTCTCATCGGTGTTCTCGGGTTGTTCAGCGCGCGAGGGCGGCGCGCACGGCGGAGTGGAAGAGCAGGCGGCCGTCGGTGCCGCCGAGCAGGGGTTCGGACATGCGCTCGGGGTGGGGCATCAGCCCGAGCACGTTGCGCCGCGGGCCGCCGTAGAGGCCCGCGATGTCGTGGAGCGACCCGTTGGGGTTGCCGGGCGCGCGCGGGTCAGGCGACGCCGCGGGCACGTAGCGGAAGGCCACGAGGGAGCGCGCCTCCAGGGAGTCGAGGGTGCCCTGGTCGGCCTGGTAGCGCCCCTCGGCGTGGGCGATGGGGAGGCGCAGCACGCGGCCGCGGAGGTCTTGCGTGAAGGGCCCGTCGGCGTCGACGCGCACGAGCACGTCGCGGCACTCGAAGCGCAGGTGCGCGTTGCGGGTGAGGGCCCCGGGAAGGAGCCCGGCCTCGGTGAGAATCTGGAAGCCGTTGCAGATGCCCAGGACGAGACCGCCGCGCTCGACGTGCCGGCGCACGTCGGCCATGACGGGGGCGAAGCGGGCGATGGCGCCGCAGCGGAGGTAGTCGCCGTAGGAGAAGCCGCCGGGGAGCACCACGAGGTCGGTGCCGGCCGGCAGCGACGGGGTCTTATGGAAGACGTACTCGGTCTGCACCCCCACCACGTCGCGCAAGGTGTGGAGCGCGTCGAAGTCAGCGTTCGACCCCGGAAACTGAATCACCACCGCGCGCATCAGACCGGCCTCGCCTCCTGCAACAGGGAACGCCCGGACCCTAGTGGCTCCCGCCGCCCGGGCGCAAGCGGTGAAGGTCCCGCGGCGACACCTCCCCGGGCGGACGGATGCGCGGGACAACGAACCCCGATCGCGCTACTCGAACCGCGCGCGCCGCCCGTCGGTCGGTGACGGTGCTGTGCCGCGCGAGCGAGGTCTCCCGATGCGGGTGCTCGACATCACGAGCGCGTTCTCCAACTCCTGCGGCGGCATCAAGCGGTACTACCGCGAGAAGGCGCGCGTCCTCCCCAGACTCGGGGTGGAGTGCCACTTCGCGGTGCCCGGCGAGGTGCGCTCCACCGAGGCCTTCGGTGACGGCACGATGCACCGCCTCCCGGGTCCGCCGATGCCGGGCAACGACGCGTACCGTCTCTTTGGGCTGCGCGCGGGCATCGGCGAGCTCATCCAGCGGCTCCAGCCCGACGTCATCGAGGTCGCCAGCCACTACGCCCTGCCCGGCATCGTGCTGCGGGCTGCGCGCTCGGCCGCGAATCCCCCGCGGGTGGTGGGCTTCTTCCACAGCCACCCCCGGCAGGTCGTCGAGAACGTGGTGCAGGCCCTGCCCGCGCCCGTCGGCGGCGATGCGCTCGCCGAGGGGGTGTGGGCCTTCTTCCGCCGGCAGCACAGCCGCTATGACGCCACGCTCGTCGCGTCCCCCACGCTGGCGCGCGAGCTGGTCGACCGGGGCTATCCCCGGGTGCGCGAGGTGGGCCTCGGGGTCGACGTGGAGGTCTTCACGCCCGACGCCGCCGGGGCCGCCCGCGGAGGGCCCCCCACCATCTGCTACTCCGGGCGCTTCACGGTCGACAAGGAGCTCCCGGTGCTGCTCGCGGCCTTCGACCGCGTCCACGCAGCCACCGGCGCGCGGCTGCTCTTCGTGGGCGACGGCCCGATGCGCGCGCAGCTCGAGGCGTTCGCGGGCAGCCGCGGGGCGGTCACCGTGCGCCCGTACCTCGACTCCCCGGCCGAGGTGGCGCGCGTGCTCGCCTCCAGCGACGTGGTCGTGGTCTCCAGCCGCGCGGAGACCTTCTCGCTCTCCACCGCGGAGGCCATCTCCTGCGGCACCCTCGTCGTCGGCACCGCCGGCGGCGCCGTGGCCGACCTCATCGAGTACACCGGCGCCGGGCGAACCTTCCGCGCCGGCGACTCCGCCTCCCTGGGCGGCGCCCTCATCGGGGCGCTCTCCACCGACGCCGCGGCCCGCCGCGCGCAGGGTGTCGCGGGCCGGGCCCGCCTCGTCGAGCGCTACACCTGGGCCGCCGTGATGCAGCGCCTCTACGACGTGTACCGCGACCCGGCGCTGGCGCCCCTCCGCTCGCGGCGCTGAGCCCGGTGGGGTCGCGGCGCGGCGCGATCTGCGCTATGGCCCGGGGCCTTCCACGATGGCCGAAGTGACGATCAGCGACCCCGCCCGCGACCGCCTGCTCCATGGTCCGCTCGCGCTCACGGTGCTGCGCTTCGGCGCCCCGCTCGCGGCGGCCATGGTCCTCCAGGTCGTCTTCAACCTCGTCGACCAGTACATCATCGCCCGGCTGCCGCCCGCGCTGTCCGACGCCTCGCTCGACGCGCTCGGCATCTGCGACATGGTCGCGGCCCTCGGGACCATCCTCTCCTATGGCGTGTCGTCGGCCACGGCGACCCTGGTCGCGCAGGCCCGCGGGCGCGGCGACCGGCGCGAGGTCGCGGAGATCGCCTGGGGCAGCGTCGGGCTGGTCACCCTGATGGGCCTCGCGTTCGGGGCGGTGGCCATCCTCGGGGCCGACGTGATCGTGCACCACCTCCTCGGCGCCAAGGGGCTCGTGCGCGAGCTCGCCGGGGCCTACCTCCGGGTCATCGTGGGCGGGATCGTCACGGTGTTCCTGATGTTCCAGGTGACGGCGGTGCAGCGCGCGATGGGGCAGTCGAAGCTCCCCCTGGCGGTCTTCGCGGCGGGCAACGTGCTCAACCTCTTCCTGGCCGTGCTGCTCGTCTACGGCGACGGCCCGGCCCCGACCCTCTTCGCCTGGGGCCCCCCCATCGCGCGCGCCTTCGGGCTGCCGCGCTGGGGCGTCGTCGGCGCCGCCTGGGCGACGGTCATCGCCCGCGCCGTCGTGATGGTCCCGCCGCTCTGGCTGCTGCACCGTACGCTCCGGGTCTCGGAGCTCGGCGCCCGGCTGCTGCCGTCCCGCCCGGTGATGCGGCGCATCGTGGCGCTCGCCTGGCCCACCAGCACGCAGTTCAGCGTGCGCATCGCCGCGGTGCTGCTGGTCATCGCGCTGGTGCACCACTTTTTTACCACCCCGGGTAACAGCGACGCCGGCACCGCCTACGCGCTCTGCCTCCGCATGGAGACCATGGCCCTCTTCGTCTCCATGGGCTGGGGCGGCGCCGCGCAGACCCTCGTCGGCACCAACATCGGCGCCGGGCTCTTCGACCGCGCCCGCCGCGCGGCCTGGATCACCGGGGCCTACAACGTCCTGACGATGCTCGGCCTCGCGGCCCTCTTCATCGGGCAGGGCGAGCGCTTCCTGCGCTTCTTCACCACGCAGGACGTCATCGTCCGGCGCGCCCAGGACTACCTCGCCGTGGTCGGCCCCTCCTACGCGGCCTTTGGCTTCGCGATCGTGCTGGGCAACGCCCTCGTCGGCGCCGGCTCCACCCGCCTCGCGCTGCGCATCGACCTCGTGCTGGTGCTCCTGGTGCAGTTTCCGCTGATGCTGGCGGTGACCGCCGCCCTCCGCCTGCCGCCGTCCGGGCTCTGGGCCGCGGTGGTCGCGGTCAACATCGTGAGCGCGGTGGTCTACACCCTGGTCGCCCGCAAGGAGTCCTCGTGGCACAGCTCCACCGCCTGATCGCCCTGGCCGCGCTGACCGCCGTCGGCCCCGGCTGCAAGTGGTGGCGTCGGCGGCACCCGGTCCCGCACCGGGCCGCCGTCCGCGACGTGGCGACGGTCTGCTACGACCAGCGCTTCGTCACCGGGCAGCGCATCGCGCAGCGCCTGACGGGCGACCACCCCGCGGTGGCGGGCTCCGTCGGCGCGCGGGTCTTCGCGTGGCGCACGGCCGGCGGCGTGGCCGCCTGGTGGGAGGGCATGAGCGCGCCGGTCCAGGTCGCCGAGGGGGCGGTCGCCGACGGCCCCACCGTGACGGTGCAGCGCTCCGTGGCCTACGTCGGGTGGAGCGACGCCCGCGGCGCGGCCCTGCGCACGCTGGCCCAGGACGCGTCGCTGGGCGCGCCGACGCGCTGGGAGGGGGCGAGCCACGGGGCGCTCGCGATCGCGGGCGACTATGCGCTGTGGGTCGCGCGCATCGAGGCCGGCGGCGCGCTCGCGGCGCGGGGGCTCACCGACGCGGCCCCGAGGGTCTTCGCCGACGGCGGGGCGGGGCCCGCGGTGGTCGCGGTGCCCGACGGCTTCATGGTGGCGTGGACGGCGCGCGAGGGTGACGGCGCGGTGCTGCGCGGCCGCGCGCTTGCGCTCGACGGCTCGCCGCGGGCAGCGGCCTTCGAGGTGCAACGGGCGCCCGGGGTGATGGGCGCGCCGAGCCTGGCGCGCGGGGGCGAGCGGCTGCTGTTCGCGTGGGGCGATCATCGCTCGGGCGACGCGGGGCTCCACGTGGCGACCACCGACCTGCGCGGCCGCGGGGTGGGGGCCATGCAGCGCCTGTCGATTCGCTTCACCGATGACTCGGTGGCCTCCGTGGCGGCGTCGGCGAGGGGCTTCGGCGTGGCGTGGTCCGAGCCGGTCTCGGGGGGCGCGCCGCGCTCGTACCTGGCCCGGGTCGACGCGCGCGGCCGGCGCATCGGGTCGGCGATGCGCGTGGCGGTGGAGGACGACTCGGGGATGCTCCATCCGTCGCTGCGGTGGGAGCGCGCGGGGTACGTGCTGGCCATGGCCCGCGCGGACGGGACGCTGGAGCTACGGCGAACGGGCCCGCTGGGCTGCGACGCGCCGCTGGAGTGAGCTGATGGCATCGAGGCGGGAAGACCGGGCGTGGCGGCTGATCGCGGTGTTGCAGAGCACGGCGGCGCTGAGCCCGGCGGTGGCGCTGAAGCTCTACGAGACCGCGGTGGCGCTGCACGTCGAGCGCCGGGAGTCGGAGCCGGTCGCGGGCGACGAGGGCGTCGGGACGGTGCGGGCGCTCGGGCGCGAGCTGCTGCTGGGCACCATCGCGGGCCCAGGGTTCGAGGCGCAGCTCGACACGCCGACGGGGCGCTGCGAGGTGAGCTACATCGTGACGAAGGAGGGCCTCGCGCACGCCGCCGAGGAGGTCGCCCGGCAGCGCGAAGAGGCCCAGCGCTGGAACTGACCCGCGGCCGCGGTTGACCGGCGCGCCAGGGCGATCTAATCGAAGCGGTCCGTAGACCTGCTGAGCTTCGAGGAGAGACGCCGTGGCCGGAGTGATCGAGATCAAGTCGGCGCGCGAGGTCGACGACCTGCGCGTGTCCTGTCAGATGGCCGCCGACACGCTGCTTCTCGTCGGCGAGATGCTCCGCCCCGGCATCACCACGGAGGACATCAACGCCTTCGTGCACGAAGACACGGTCCGCCGCGGCGCCGTCCCCTCGCCGCTGAACTACCACGGCTTCCCGAAGTCGGTCTGCACGAGCGTCAACGACATCGTGTGCCACGGCATCCCGACGTCCGCCCAGAAGCTGCGCCCGGGGGACATCATCAACGTGGACGTGACGACCCTCTACAAGGGCTACCACGGCGACACGTCGGCGACCTTCTACATCGGCGAGCCCTCGCCCGAGGCGCGGCTGGTCACGGAGGTCGCCCGGCAGAGCCTGGAGATCGGCATCGCGCAGGTGAGGGACGGCGGTCGCATCGGGGACATCGGCGCGGCCATCCAGGAGTACGTGGAGAAGCAGGGCTGCTCGGTGGTGCGCGACTTCGTCGGCCACGGGATCGGGAGGAAGTTCCACACCGAGCCGCAGGTGCCGCACTACAAGCCCGGGCGCGACGCGCCGAACCCGCGGATGCGCGCGGGCATGACCTTCACCATCGAGCCGATGGTCAACCTCGGCGGCTGGGAGGTCGACGTCGACCCCAAGGACAAGTGGACCGTGCGCACCAAGGACCGTCGGTTGAGCGCGCAGTTCGAGCACACCGTCGTGGTCACGCGCGCCGGCTGCGAGGTGCTCACCCGCCGCGGCCGCACGCTCGCCAACAGCGAGAACGTCGACCTCCTCCTCGCCAGCGGTTGAGCCGCGCACCGATGGACGACCGCCTCGCACGCTACGTCACCAACCTCGACCGCGAGGTCTTCGCGCTGCGCGACCTCCCGGAGGAGGTCATCGCGGTGCTCTTCGCCTACTACTCGCGCTCCCGCGACGACTTGCGCACCAACCTGCGCCGCCTCCTCGACGACCAGGAGCTCGACGTCGTCGGCGCGCCCTCGGCGCCGGGCCCGACCCTCGGCACCGCGCAGGAGAAGGCCCGCGCCTTCCACGAGAAGTGGGTCGTCGGGTACGGGCACTCGTCGGTCGCCGAGCACGCCGTGGTGCACCTCGCGGTCGAGCGCTGCTCCATCCTCGCGGCCAAGGCCCTGGAGGAGGCCCGGCTCGCCGCGTACACAGAGAAGTCCACGCGCTACGTGCGCTTCGACGGGGGCACCCTCGTCACCGACGTCGGCCTCCCGGTCCCGCACGCGGCGAACTACGAGCTCCACGCGCGGCGCCTGCTGACCGTGTACGCCCAGCTCGCCGACCGGGTCGAGCGGGCCCTCACGGCGCGCTACCCCGTGCCCGAGGGCGCCAACCCGAAGGCCCACGCCGCGACGCTCCGCGCCCACGGCTGCGACCTGCTCCGCGGCCTGCTGCCCGCCGGGGTGCCGACCAACGTCGGCGTCACCATCAACGCGCGGGTGCTCGAGCAGCACATCGGCAAGCTGCTCTCGTCGCCCCTCGCGGAGGTGCGCCGCATGGCGGGCTCGATGCGCGACGAGGCCTCGGTGATGGTGCCGACGCTGCTGAAGTACACGTCCCCCAGCGCCCACCGCGCGAGCGTGTACGAGCGCGTGATGCGCGCCCACGGCGCCCTGCACGCGCTCCCGGAGCCCCAGGAGGACGTGCTCGTCCGCCGCCTCGACCACAGCGCCGACCCCCTGCGCACGCTGGCGACGGCGGTGCAGTGCGAGCTCTTCGGCGCGTCCTGGCGCCAGGCGTGGCACGCGGCGCACGACCCCGACCACGCCCTCGCGCTCGTGCGCGCCTACCTCAGCGACCGCGGCCCCCACGACGGCCCGCTGCGGGCCCTCGAGCAGGTGCAGTTCCGCTTCGAGGTGTGCTGCGACTACGGGGCCTGGCGCGACCTCCAGCGGCACCGGCTGCTCTCCGCGACGACGCCCCGCCTCGGCACCCGCGAGGGCTACGTCGTCTCCGAGGAGCTCGACGCCATGGGCTTCGGCCCGGCGGTGCGCGACGCCCTCGACTCCGTCGCCGAGCCCCACCGCGCCATCGCCGCGGGGCACCCGTGGGAGGCGCAGTACCTCGTGCCGCTCGCATACCGGGTGAGGTATGTGCTCCAGGCCAACCTGCGGGAGCTCTTCCACCTCACCGAGCTGCGCTCGGCGCGCCAGGGCCACGAGGCCTACCGCAAGGTCGCGCAGGGCCTCGCGGCGAGCGTCACCGAGGTGTGCCCGTGGCTCGCCGAGCACCTGCGGGTGGACTACGCGGCGTATCCCTTCGCGCGCCACTGAGCTTCGCCCGCCGCCATGCGCCCGCGAGGTGAGCGGCCCACCATAGGCCCACCGCCCCGAGGCAGGCGCGCGCCAGGGTGAGGTAGCGCCTGGTGATCTTCAGCTCGTCCCAGTGGTGCTGGTCGCGCAGCTTCGTGAGGTCGCCGTCCTCGCCGAGGCCGCCGCCCCACGGGATGCGCGACCAGTCCTGCGCGCACTCGTGCCAGAACATCGCCGCGTCGACGAGCACGTAGGCCCCGAGGGCGAGCGCCGCCCAGCGGAAGAAATCCCACCGGGCGCGGGGCGGCAGCCGGTGGTGGAAGAGCAGCACCAGGGCCGCGCCGTACACCAGTTCCCCCGCGCCGCCGCCGAAGGTGACGCACATCTCCTGGGTGTCGAGGTCGAGCGCAAAGGTGCCGACGAAGAGCCCGACGGCGAAGAGCGCGGGGCCCACCACCAGGGCGGCCGAGCGACGCCACACTCCGATGGCGATGGAGGCCGCCACCGACGCCAGGAGGCCCGTGAACACCGCCCACGAGCGCCCGGCGAACACCAGCGTGAGCCCGATGGGCAGGGGCAGCGCCTTCCACGAGCAGGCCCACGCGACGGTGGCGTGCCCGAGCTCGTGCAGCGAGACCCGCACGCCCCAGAGCAGCAGCGAGGGGAGGGTGAAGCTGCGGAGCGCCAGCGCCGCGAGCAGCGCCGCGGGCACGGCGAGGGCGGCCTGCCGGAGGGACAGCGGGCGCCAGCCGGGGAGGTCGGGGTCGAGCGGCGGCTCCGGGGCGGGGCCCCGGGGCTTCGGCGCGGCGCGGCGGGCGAGGGCGGCGCGCATGAGGGGCAGGGCGCTCGCGGGCGAGAGGGTGCCCGCGCAGTAGGGGCAGCGCTCGATCCAGGGGCCGCGGGGGCGGGCGAAGGCGACGCGGTCGAGGCAGACCCCGGGGCAGCGGGGACAGGGGCGGGCGTCGAGGGCGACGTCCATCGAGGGCGGGCTCACCGGCGGCTCGTCGAGCAGGTCCTCCGAGTGGCCCACGAGGCGGCGGAGGCCGCCGGCCTCGCACCACACCAGCCCGCAGCGCTCGCAGTCGAGCGCGGCGGCGGCGAGGTCACCCGCGCGCAGAGTCAGCGGTTGACCGCACCCGGGGCACGCCAGCGCGGACCGTGCACCGCCCATCGCTCAGCTCACTCCGGCCCGTCGCCCGAACCCGGCGGACACCACACCTGACGCGCGGGGACCTGCACCAGCAGCCGCGCCCGCGCCGCGCGGTCGCGCGGGATCACCTCGCCCGCCGCGAGCACCAGCGCGGTGAGCTGCCGCCCGTAGCAGCAGCCCGTGTCGAGCCCGGTGGCGAAGTCCTCCAGCTGGAGGTTGCGGCGCGCATCGTGGCCGAACACGATCTGCTGCGGCCCCTTCCAGCGCCGCGCCCACGGGGTGCCGGTGAGCTTCCGGCTCGCGCGCCCGTGGTCGTCGATGGAGCGCACCGTGAGCAGCGTGTCCTCGTCGCAGGCCGCGGGCGCCTTCGAGGGGTCGACCCCCGCGTGCACGACCAGCATCTCGTGCTCGGGCAGCGCGATCATCAAGGGCAGCGCCGCGAGGAAGCCGAACTGCCGCTCGGTGAGCGCCTCGGCCACGCCCCGGTGCCGCTCGGAGAGCTTCACCCGCCGGTCGGCGCTGCGCCGCCCGTGCTCCTGGGCGTGGCGCCACCAGCTCAGCACCTTCTCGTCGTGGTTGCCGCGCACCGCCCACGCGCCGCACGAGCGCGCGAGCTCGACGACCCCGGCGGAGTCGGGGCCCCGCGCGACGAGGTCGCCCACCAGCACGAGCCGGTCGACGCCCGCGGCGTAGCCCACGGAGCGGAGCAGGTCATCGAACTCCAGCGCGCAGCCGTGGATGTCGCCCACGACGATGGTTCGGCCCATCGGTCGATCACTCTCCGTAGGGCGGGATCGTGATCGCCCGCCCGGTCCAGTCGTCCTTGACCCAGCGCCAGACCATCTGGCGGAAGTTGAGCTTCGCTCGCGCGCGGGAGAAGTACTCGTAGTACCCGAGCACCACCCGGGTCATGAAGATCATGTTGCGCTGCGACGGCGGCACGCGCCGCTGCTGCAGGAAGTAGGTCACCAGCTCCTTGGCGCCGCGCACGTAGCTGTACGTCGCGAAGTCGAAGGGCTCGTCCTTCTGGAGCCCAGCGGAGAAGTACTCCGCGATGCGTCCCATGTCGGCGAGCTCCTGCGCGTCGCCGCGGTCGGACACGAGCCCGAGGGCGAACATCGCGTCCTTGAGCCCCTCCTCGTCGCCGGTCATCCGGGCCTTCACCATCGCTGTGAAGCCCTGGATGAAGGCCTCGTCGAAGATCTTCACGCAGCCGAAATCGAGGATCCCGAGGCGCCCATCTGGGAGGATGCGGTAGTTGCCCGGGTGCGGGTCGGCGTGCAGCACGCCCCCCTTCAGCATCTGGAACCAGTACGCGTCGGAGAGCTTCTCCACCACGCGCTCGCGGTAGGCCTGGTCGGGGTGCTTGAGCGCCTCCCCGAGGTCGACGCCGTCGAGGTAGTCGTAGGTGATGGTGCGCAGCCCCGAGTAGCGGGGGTGCACCCGCGGGATGACCACCCAGTCCTGCCCCTCGAAGAGCTTGCCCAGCAGCTGCGCGTTGTAGGCCTCGCGGCAGTAGTCGGTCTCCTGCGCGAGGTGCTCCGCGATCTCCTCGGCCACCGGGGTGAAGTCGAGCCGCTCGTTGCCCACCACGTCGGCCAGCAGGCGCTTCACCATCGCGGCGCCGAACTTCATGTTCTTGAGGTCGCCCTCCACCGACGCGACGGCCCCGGGGTACTGCACCTTCACGGCGACGGCCGTGCCGTCCTTCAGGGTCGCGCGGTGCACCTGGCCCAGCGACGCGGCCGCGAGGGCGGTGCGCGAGAAGTCCTTGAACAGCTCCTCGGGCGTGGCCCCGAGGTCCATCTCGATGACGTCGCGGATGGTCTCGTAGGCCATCGGCGGGGCCGAGCTCTGGAGCGAGCGCAGCACCTCGCCGTACTCGCCCGGCAGCGCCTCGGCGTGCGTCGACAGCAGCTGCCCCACCTTCATCAGCGGGCCCCGGAGCTCTTTCATCGTCGACGCGATGCGCTTCGCGTTCTGGAGGTGCCGGCTGAGCTCGGCGTCCGCGCGCCCCTCGTCGCCGCGCAGCCGGTCGGTGAGCTTTCCGCCCAGGTAGCTCGACGCCACCGCGCTCCCCAGCCACCCCGTCTTCAGGGTCCGCATGAAACGCCCGGGGACCTTCTCGTCCGGAACCTTCGCCATCGCACTCCTCTCTACGGTGTCCCGTAGGGTTTCACGACCGTCCGCCCGCCGCACGCACGTTCGCCGCGACGGGATCGCCGACCAGCACCGTCACCCGTCCCGCCGCGACGGTCACCCGCCAGTGGCTGAGCCGCTGCGGCGCCGCGGGGCCGCTCGTGGCGAGGCCGTCGCCGTCGAAGTTCGAGCCGTGGCAGGCGCAGCACAGGGTCGGCGTGGTGGACGTGGCGCCGTCTTCCGGCGGGAGGCACACCGGGCCGGGCCGGGGGCTCACCACGCAGCCCTGGTGGGGGCAGGTCGCGGACATCGCGAAGAGCCCGCCGGCGTCGCGCGCCATGATCACCCGCGCGGGCTCGAACAGCCGCCAGCGCACCTCCTGCCACGCGTCGAGCGGGCCCACGTCGAGCGGCACCACGGCGACTGGATCGTCGGCGCAGCGCGCGAGCCCGGCGGCGAGGGAGGCCGCGCCCACCGAGGTGAGCCAGCGGCGCCGCGCGCGATCGATCACGGCGACCCGAGGAGCGCGTCGAGCTGCGCCCGGAGCGTGGCGACGGCGGCGGCGGTGCCCTGCGCCCGCCAGCGGATGCGGCCGTTCTCGTCCGTGAGCACCCACTGCGGGAGGGGAAAGCCGGTGGTGAAGTCGCGCAGGGCGGACCCGAGGTCGAGCGCCATCGGGTGCGAGATGCCACCCTGGAAGACCCACTGCTGGCAGAAGGTCGGCGTGGGCGGGTCGCCCGGCGAGGCACCGTCGACGAGCACGCCGACCACCCGCACGCCGCGCGGGCGGTACGGGATCACGATGTCGTTCTGCATGCGCCGCGCGAGGTCGACGCAGTCGGCGCAGTAGCCCGCGGTGAGCTCCAAGACCGTGGCGCGGGCGGGCACCCAGTCGGGCCCGTTGAAGCGGTACGTCGCGCCCGAGCAGTCGGCGAGCTCGAAGGGCTCTACCACCGCCCCCATCAGCGTTCCGTAGGGGCCCGGGGGGTACCGGCGCGCGGGGTCCGGGCCGTCGCCGGGGGCGGCCGGCCGATCGTTCGCGGCCTCCGGGGCGTCAAAGCCCGCGTCGAGCGCGACGGGGCGATCGACGGGAGGACGGTCGACCGGGGCGAGCTCCACCCGCACGACGTCGAAGCTGATGGGCGGCCCGGAGTCGAAGCGCGAGCCGGGGCGCGTGGGCTCTGGGAGGCAGCCGGCGAGGGACACGACCGACGCGGCGAACAGGAGGCGGAAGGGCACGGTGCTCGTGTGATACAACCCGTGGCGCCATGCATCCACTGGCAGAGCGGGTTCTTCGCGGCGAGGTGCGTGCCGCCGCGCGGCTGATGCGGGACATCGACGACCGCGCGGGCGACTGGCTCGGGGCGCTCGCGGACCTGCACCCACACACCGGGCGCGCCTGGATCATCGGGGTCACCGGCAACCCGGGCGCGGGCAAGAGCACCCTGACCGACCAGCTCATCGGGCACTATCGTAAGCAGGGGCTGCGCGTGGGCGTGGTGGCGGTCGACCCGTCGTCGCCCTTCACGGGCGGCGCGATCCTCGGCGATCGCATCCGGATGCAGCGGCACGCCCTCGACGCAGAGGTGTTCATCCGGTCGATGGCGACGCGGGGGCAGCTCGGCGGGCTCTCGCGCTCGACCGCCGACGTGGTGCGCGTGCTCGACGCCTGGGGCGCCGCGGTGGTCATCGTCGAGACCGTCGGGGTGGGGCAGGACGAGCTGGAGATCGCGCGGCTCGCGCACTCCACCCTGGTGGTGATGGCCCCGGGGATGGGCGACGAGGTGCAGGCCATCAAGGCCGGCATCCTGGAGATCGCCGACCTGTTCGTGGTCAACAAGGCCGACCGCGAGGGCGCCGACGCGACGGTGCGCGACCTCGAGATGATGGTCGGCATGAGCCATGAGCTGTTCCACGCCGGGTCGCACTCCTTCGGCCACCACGGCGCGCAGCTCGACCGCGAGGCCGAGCGCCGGGCGTCGGCCGACGAGTGGTTCATCCCGGTGGTGAAGACCGTGGCGTCGCGGGGGGAGGGGGTCGCGGCGCTGCTCGAGGCGATCGCGAAGCACCGCGCGTGGCTGGGCCAGACGCGGGCGGGCGAAGAGCGGCGCGCGTCGAGGGCGCGCGACGAGCTGCGCCTGGTGTTCCGCGACCTGCTGGTGGAAGACGCGATGGCGAAGGTGGGCGACGCGCTGGAGTCGGCGGCCGAGCGTGTGCTCGCGCGGGAGTTCGACCCCTACCGGGCCGCGCGCGAGCTGCTGGCGCGCTACCGCGGCGCCTAGGCGCCGCTCGCGCCGTGCGGGAAGGCGAGGACGTCGTCGATGGCGTCGCGGCCCGCCACGAGGGCGACGAGGCGGTCGAAGCCGAGGGCGTTGCCCGCGGCGGGCGGCATGCCCTCCTCGAGGGCGCGGAGGAAGTCCTCGTCGAGGGGGTACACGGGCAGGCCGAGCTCGGCCCGGCGCCGCTGGTCTTCGTGGAAGCGATCGCGCTGCTCGGCGGGGTCGGTGAGCTCGTCGAAGGCGTTGCAGAGCTCGACGCCGGCGATGTAGAGCTCCGCCCGCAGGCAGACGCTGGAGTCGTCGTCGCAGCGGCGAGCGAGCGAGGCGTGCACCGAGGGGAAGTGCGTGAGGAAGGTCGGCTGGTCGAAGCCGAGGGCCGGCTCGACGTCCTGCGAGAAGCGCCGGAAGTACTCGCCCTCGTCGTCGGCGGCGAGCGCGATGGGGTCGACGATGTCGGGGGCCCAGCGCGCGAAGGCCTCGCGCACCGTCACCTGGGCGAACTCCCCGCCGAGGGGAATCTCGCGGTCGCCGAGGCGGATGACGCCCGGCGTGGGCCCGGCGTCGGAGACCGCGCGCACGAGGTGCTCGGTGTCCGCGAGCACGTCGTCGAGGCCCGCCCACGCACGGTACCACTCGACCATGGTGAACTCCGGCTGGTGCTGTCGGCCGACCTCGCCCGCGCGGAAGCAGCGCGCGAGCTGGAAGCATCGGTTCACCCCGCCCACGAGCAGGCGCTTCATGTGGAACTCGGGTGACGTGATGAGGAAGCCGTAGGGCGTCGGGAGCCCCGACGCGGTGGCCTGCATGTGCCCCAGGACGCCGAAGGCCGAGAGGTGCACGTCGAGCCCGGGGCAGGTCACGATCGCGGGCGTCTCGACCTCCAGGAAGCGCTGCGCGCGGAAGTAGGCGCGCACCTGGTCGCTGGCGTGGTGCCGCAGCGCGAGCCGCGGTCGCACGCCGTCCTGGGCGAGCCGCCAGGTCTCGCTGCCGCGCGCGAAGGGCGAGCGGGTGGGGCGGTGCAGGCTCTGCGACTCGAACGCGAGGTACACCGGGAAGGCCCGGTCGGGCGGGAGGTAGAGGTCCTTCGGATCATGGTCGACGGAGGCCCGCAGGCGCACGAGGTCGCCGGGCTCGAGGTCCGTCGTGCACGCGCCGTTGACCTGGATGCGATGGGTCCCGTCGGCCAGGAGGATGGTCTCGGGGAAGGGGCGATCGAGGACGCGCCCGCAGAGGAGCCAGTGGCCCTCGGGGTGCGCGTCGATCCACTCGACAGGCATCAGCTCACCTGCTTCATACGGGGCGGTGGACTACGGCCCCCGAAGGGGCGCCGGGGAAGACGGGGGGATAAGGAGGCCGGGGGAGCCTCAGCGGGTCTTGGCGACGCGCTCGGCGTACTCGCCGGTGCGGGTGTCGATGCGGATCATGTCACCCTGGTTGATGAAGATCGGCACCTGCACGATGACCCCGGTCGTGCACTTGGCGGCCTTGAGCACGTTGTTGGCGGTGTCGCCCTTGAAGCCCGGCTCGGTCTCGATGACCTCCATCTCCACCCAGGTGGGCAGCGTCACGCCGATGGGGATGCCGTTGTGAAGCAGCACCTGGCAGATGGCGTTGTCGAGCAGGAGCAGCCGCTCCTCGAAGTGCTTCGCGTCGACGTGCGCCTGCTCGTAGGTGGCGTTGTCCATGAACACCAGCTGGTCGCCCTCGGCGTAGAGGTATTGCATCTCGCGCTCCTCGATGTCTGCACCCGCGAGCTTCTCGCCCGACTTGTAGGTGCGCTCGAGGACGTTGCCGCTGATCATCGACTTCATCTTCACCGAAGTGGAGGGCGTGCCCTTCCCCGGCTTGCGGAAGTCCACGCTGACGACCTGATAGGGCTCGCCCTCCATGTCGATCTTGTTGCCGCGGCGGAGCTCGTTGATGTCGATGACTTGTCCCATGGAACGCGTGATCCCTTCGGTCGCGGCGATTACCAGAGAGCGACGCGAGCCGCAAGCGCGGGGGCGCTTGCCAGCGCCGACGCCGCTGGACTAAGGCCTGTCGGGCCATGTCGAGCCGCGACGTCGAGGAGGAGTTCCGGGAGATCAAGCGCGAGATCATCGAGAGCCGCGGCCTGATCATTAAATCGAGCAACCTCACGAGCGCGCTCTCCGCCGACGTGAAGAGCATCGCCCGGCGGCAGGCCGGCTACGAGCGCCGCATCACGCTCAACAGCGCCACGGCCTACGTGCTCTTCGTGATGGTGATCTTCGGCGGCATCAAGCTCTGGCTCGACGCCTCGCTGCGCGAGCGCGACGCCGAGCTCCGCGGGCTGCGCCGCACCGAGGAGCAGAGCCGTCGGGAGCTCGGCGCGGCCACCCGCGAGAAGGAGGAGCGCGTCGCCCTCGACGCTCGCGCCCAGGCCTTCTACGACCTCGTGCGAGACGGCCGCCAGCAGGAGGTCGTCGAGGCCTGGGAGCAGCTCCGGCGCGAGCGCCTCACGGCGGTGGAGATCGCGATGTTCCAGGACGTCGTAGACCGCTTCCGCAGCAACCTGTCGGTCATCGCCTACCAGCGCGGACTCGAGCACGCCCGCATGGCCCGCTACGCCGAGGCCGGCGAGTCCTACGAGGAGGCCATCCGACTGAAGGACGACGCGGGGCACGTCGCCTTCGTGCGCATCGCCCAGGCCGACGCGCTCCGGCACCTCGGGCGCCAGCGCGAGGCGATCGTGATGCTCCAGGCGGTCGCCGACGGCAACGACCGCGAGGCCGCCGACGACGCGCTGCTCAAGATGGCCCAGTGCCAGGTCGACCTGCAGCTCTTCGGCGACGCGCGCACCACCCTGCGCACGCTCCTGCGGCGCTTCCCTTACGGCACCGTGGCCAACGAGGCGCGCAACTACCTGTTCCAGCTCTCCGCGCCTACGGTAGGCCAGCGGCGCTGACCCGCTGCGTCGGCCCCAGCGCGTTCGCCAGGTCGTCGTCGACGCCCACCACCCGGGCCTCGCCGTCGACCACCGCCACCCGCAGCGTCGATGGCAGCACCCGGTCCGAGGGCATCCCCGGCCGCGCGCGCCCGTCGCCCAGGTCGGGCCAGCGCACGAGCCACTCGCCCGGCGCCAGCAGCGAGCTCTCGCAGGCCGGGGCGCACTCGTGATGGGCCACCACGCGCGGCGGCGACTGCATCCATGGGCGGGCCCTCGCGGCGCTGGCGAAGATGGCCTCGGCGCGGGTGAGCCACGCCTCGCGGCTCAGCCCCGGCCCCGGCTGCTGCACCCGCCCCACGCTCGGCGCGACGAGCGCCCGCAGGGCCGTCACGTCGCGGCGATCGAGCGCCCCGCGCCACGCCTCGACGAAGCGCCGGACGGCGCGGCCGTGGTCGCCCGCCACCGCGACGGTCGCGCCCGCCACCGGGACCTCGGGGGGCGGCAGGTCGGCGCCCGCGCGCGGGGTCGTCGGCGGTCGCGGCGGGGCCGCGCAGGCGGCCAGCAGGACGATACATACGAGGTCGGGTAAAAGACCCCTCAGGGCAGGTCGAGCCATCGGGCCTCGCGCACCTCGAGGTTGCGGTCGACGACGATCACGCCGCCGCCCTCCTCCACGCCCCACGGGCGCCAGCCCGTCTCGCCGGAATCGCCGTCGGTGATGAGGACGTAGCGCAGGGTCTGGTGATCCACCGGCAGGTCGCGGCGGCTGCACACGGCGCAATGGGCGATGCCGTGGCGGCGCACCCAGCGCATGGGCATCCCCCGGGCGTACCCGACGGACCCTTGCCCGTCGCTGAGCAGCAGCGCGAGCGGCGCGGTCTCGCCAAGCGTGGCGTCGAGGGCGCGAAGGCTGGCGGTGACGGTGTCCCGGACGGCGGTGCGGTCGGGCGAAGGGTCGTCGAGCAGGGCCGCGCGGAAGAGGGCGCCCAGGATGTGATGGAAGAGCAGCTCGCTGTCGGTCTCGCCGCGCAGGCTATGGGAGAGGAAGCCCGGCATCTCGGCGCGCAGGCGCTCCTTCCCGTCGGCGTGCAGGGGGAGGGTGCCGAGCGCGGCGAAGAGCCACTGCCGCTGGCGGAAGGGCTGCGTGTTGTCGGGCGTGCGGCCGCCCACGCGGGCCCGGCGGACGTGAGCGAGAAACGACCCCGTGCGCAGGTCGCCCGCGACCGCGATGAGGTCGAGCGGCTGCGGCGTGCCGGTGGGCGAGCGTCGCAGCAGCACCTCGCTGCCCTGGTGGCTGCCGATGCCGAAGCCCTCGTGGGTGTCGGGCTCGAGCTGCGCGCCCTCCTCGGCGGTGAGAACGCAGCGCACGCGGTCGATCTGGCTCGCGAAGTATCCCAGCAGTCTCGGCATGACGTCATCCTCCGCGCCGGGGCCGCGCGGCGCCAGCGGACATTCCGCCTCCGGCCCCGCCCGACCTCGATCGCCCATCGAACTTACTCGCCCCGCGTCGCTTGACACAGTCGATGGTCATTCTCTAGGTTCGCGCGCCCTGACTCCCCCCCCCTTCCGGTGGGCCGAGACGGATCCACCCCCAATGGCACCCCCAGTCATCCTCTTCGACCGCATCCCCGACGACGGGCTCCAGCAGGAGGTCGTGCTCGACGAGGCGTGGCTCACCGAGGTGCTGACGGAGACCGGGTTGATGGCCATCCCCGGGGTCGCGGGCAACGCCTCGGTGCGCCTCGACAAGGACGGTCGCAACGTCTTCCTCAGCGGCCGATTCGAGGCGTCCGCGCAGGCAGACTGCGTCGCGTGCCTCGAGCGCGTGACGCTCTCCCTCGGCGCCGATCTGGTGCTCCACCTGGAGCCCGCCGCCGGGAAGCCCGCGAAGCCAACCCACGAGGAGGTCGAGCTCTCCCGCGATGAGCTCGACGTCGACGTGTACACCGACGACCGCATCGACCTGGCGCATTGGCTGCGCGAGGCGATCCTGTTGGAAGCGCCGCTCCACCCTCGGCACGAGGTGTGCCCGGTGAAGCTCGAGATGCCGATGGCCCCGCCGTCGGCGCGTGACGTAATCGATCCCAGGCTGGCGCCGCTCGCGCGCTTTATCAAGAAGGAGTAGTGAACCGTGGCAGTTCCGAAGAGGAGAACCTCGCGCACCGCGCGCAAGACGCGTCGGGCGAATCATGACAAGGTCGCGGCCCCCGCGCTGACCCGTTGCTCGAACTGCGGTGAGGTCCAGCGCCCCCACCGTGTGTGCCCCGCCTGCGGTTTCTACAACGGCCAGTCGGTCGTCGCGAAGCCCGCCCCGGCGCCGGCTTCCACCGAAGGCTGACAGACCCTCATCACCCCTCCCGACGATGGACGTCGCGCTCGCGTTCCCAAGACCCGGCGCGGATCCATCGCAGGGGAGCCTTCACCGAGAGCCCAACCCCGCGACCGCCGCGCGTCCCACGACGCTGCGGTATGTCCGTACGTTTCCATTCCGCCATGTCGGAGGCGCTACGAGTGTTTGATCTCTCGGGTCGGGTGGCGCTGGTCACGGGCGCGTCGCGGGGCATCGGTCGTGCGACGGCCGTGGCGCTCGCGTCGCGCGGCGCCTGGGTGGCGGTGAACTACGCCACCAACGCCGAGGCCGCGGGGGAGGCCCTCGCGGCGGTGCGCGCGGCGGGCGGTTACGGTGAGCTCCTGCCCTTCGACGTGAGCGACGCGGCGGCCGTCACCGCGGCGGTCGAGGGGCTGGTGCAGCGCAAGGGCCCGCTGTCGATCGCGGTGGCCAACGCCGGGGTCAACATCGACGGGCTGCTCCTCCGCGCGCAGGAGGAAGATTTCGATCGCATGCTCGCGACCAACGTGAAGGGCACGCTCTTCCTGGCCAAGGCGGCGGTGCGATCGATGATGAAGGCCCGGCACGGGCGCATCATCGCGGTGTCCTCGGTGGTCGGGGCGATGGGCAACGCGGGGCAGTCGATGTACGCTGCGAGCAAGTCGGCGCTCGTGGGCATGATGCGCTCGATCGCGCGGGAGTACGGCTCGCGCGGCGTCACCGCCAACGTGGTGTCGCCGGGCTTCGTGGAGACCGACATGACCGCCGGGATGAGCGACGACGCGCGGAAGAAGCTGGTCGAGATGACCCCCGCGGGTCGCATCGGTCGGCCCGACGACGTGGCGGCGGCGGTGGTGTACCTGGCCTCGAACGAGGCCGGGTGGGTGACCGGTCAGGTGTTGGGCGTCAACGGCGGGCTGCGGATGTGACCGCGCGCCACGGAATGAAAGAGGCGATGCAGATGACGGGAAGCGACGTTTCGGAGCGGGTTCGGGCGCTCATCGCGAACAACCTCGACGTGCCCCTGGAGCAGGTTCGCCCGGAGGCTTCGTTCACCAACGACCTCCAGGCCGACTCGCTCGCCATCGTCGAGCTCGTGCTCGCGCTGGAGGAGGAGTTCGGGGTCGAGATCCCCGACGAGGCGACGGACAAGATCCGCCTGGTCCAGGACGCGATCGACTACATCGTCTCGCGCGTACCCGCGAAGGGTTGAGCGGAGCCCTTCACCCCTCCCTGGGGCCCAGCCAACAAGATGCGCCGCGTCGCCATCACCGGAGTCGGCCTCGTCACCCCCCTCGGCGTGGGCGTCAAGGAGACGTGGGGCGCCCTCTGCGCGGGCCGCTCCGGGGTCGCGCGCATCACCACCTTCGACGCGTCGGCGTACCGCTGCCAGATCGCGGCCGAGGTCGTGGGCTTCGACGCCGACGCCCTGCTCACGAAGCGCAAGGCCCGGGAGATGGATCGCTTCGCCCACTTCGCCTGGGTGGCGGCCGGCGAGGCCTGGCGCGACGCGGGCATGCCTGAGCGACTGGAGGGCGAAGCCTCCGCGCGGGCGGGCGTCATCCTGGGGTCGGGCATGGGCGGTCTCGCGTCCATCGAGCGCACCCTCGAGACGCTGCGAACCCGCGGCCCGGGCAAGGTGACGCCGTACTTCGTGCCGCAGGTGGTGGCCAACATGGCGCCGGGCCAGCTCGCGATGCGCTTCGGTCTGCGTGGCGTGAACTTCTGCACCACCAGCGCCTGCGCGTCGGGCGCCCACGCGCTCGGCGAGGCGATGCGCCGCGTGCAGCGGGGCGAGGCCGACGTGATGTTGGCGGGCGGCGCCGAGGCGACGGTCACCCCGCTCGGTCTCGCGGGCTTCGACGCGATGATGGCGATGTCCACGCGCAACGACGACCCGACCCGCGCGGTGCGCCCCTGGGACGCCGCGCGCGACGGCTTCGTGATGGGCGAGGGGGCCGGGGTGCTGGTGCTGGAGGCGATGGACCTCGCGCTCGCCCGCGGCGCCCGGGTGTACGCCGAGCTCGCGGGCTACGGGGCGACCGACGACGCGCACCACCTCACGCACCCCGCGGAGGGCGGCGAGGGGGCGGCGCGCGCGATGCGCATGGCCCTCGAAGACGCGGGCGTCTCGCCCGACGCCGTCGACCACCTCAACGCGCACGCGACGGGCACCCCGCTGGGCGACCGCGCCGAGGCCGAGGCGGTGGCGGCGGTGTTCGGCGCGCACGCTGCGCGGGTGCTGGTGAGCGCGACCAAGAGCTCCACGGGCCACCTGCTGGGCGCCGCCGGGGGCATCGAGGCGGTGTTCACGGCGCTGGCCGTGGCCGAGCAGACCGCGCCGCCGACGCTCAACGTCGACGCGATCGATCCCGCGGTGACCTTCGACCTGGTGCGCGACACGCCGCGCGCCGCTCGCATCGACCTGGCCCTCTCCAACGCCTTCGGCTTCGGCGGAACCAACGCCGCGCTGCTCTTCCGCCGCGCGCGAGAGGAGCGACGACCATGACGCGCTGGGTGCTCGCGAGCGACCACGCAGGCTTCGAGCTGAAGGAGCACCTCGAGGCGTGGCTCATCGCGCGCGGAGAGACCGTGCGCGACCTCGGCCCCCACGACGCCAGCTCGACCGACTACCCCGACTGGGGCCACCTCCTGGCCGCTTCGATCGTCGCCGGCGAGGCCGAGCGCGGCGTGCTCGTGTGCGGATCAGGCATCGGCATCTCCATCGCCGCCAACCGCCATGCGGGCGTGCGGGCGGCGCTCTGCCACGACGAGTTCACCGCTCGGGCGTCGCGGCAGCACAACGACGCCAACGTGATCGCCTTCGGCGCGCGGGTCATCGGCCGGGGTGTGGCCGAGGCTGCGCTCGACGCCTTCGCGAAGACGGAGTTTGAGGGCGGCCGGCACGCCGGGCGCGTCGCCAAGATCGAGCCCTGACCACCGCGCGTCGCGTCAGACCGCGACCGGCGTCCCCGACCAGTCTCGCAATTCGCGCTTGAGCACCTTGCCCGTCGGGTTGCTCGGCAGCCCCGCGACGAAGGCCCACTCCCGCGGCACCTTCGCCCCCGAGGCCCGCTCCCGGCACCACTGCTTGAGCTCCTGCGCGAGGGCGCGAGGGTCGGCGACGTCTTCGCTCGAGCGCAGCACCACGAAGGCCCGGAGACGCTCGCCCCACTCGTCGTCCGGGAGGCCGATGACCGCGGACTGCGCCACCGCGGGGTGGGCATCGATGATCGCCTCGACCTCCGCGGGGTACACGTTGACGCCGCCCGTGATGACCATGTCGCGGCGGCGGCCGACGATCATGTAGCGCCCCGCGGTGTCGACCGTGGCGAGGTCGCCGACGCTGAAGTGCCCGTCGCGGATGGAAGAGCGCGTGGCCTCGTCGTCGGCGTGGTAGCCCTCGACCAGCATCGAGCTCCGGGCGTAGAGCTCCCCGACCTCGCCGGGCCCGACCGCGGCGCCAGCGTCGTCGAGCAGGCGGATCGACACGCCGTGCAGCGCGCGCCCGATGGTGCCCGGGAGGGCGCGCAGGTCGGCGGGGGTGGCGACGGTGACGAGCCCCGTCTCGGTGGCGCCGTAGAAGTTGTAGAGCACCTCGCCGAAGGCATCGAGGGTGCGGGCGGCGAGCGGCGCCGGGAGCTGCGCCCCGCCGCAGAGCATCACCCGCAGGGAACGCGTGGCGTGCCCGCGGATCACCGCCGGGTCGAGCGCCATCAGCCGGTGGAGCATCGTCGGGACGAGCGCGGTGGTGGTCACCCGCTCGCGCTCGATCGCGCGCAGGAAGCGCAGCGGCTCGAAGTCCGGCTCGAGCACCACCGCGCCGCCGACCATGAGGGACATCCCCGCGAAGCCGAGGCCCGTGGAGTGGTAGAGCGGACACACGCAGAGGTGCCGGTCGCTGCGGCGCAGGGGAACCCGCTCCATGAAGGCCGCGAAGCCGAGCACCTGCCCGAGGCCGAAGCGACGCACGGCCCCCTTCGGCCGCCCGGTGGTGCCGGAGGTGTAGATCACCACCGCACCGTCCTCCTCGTCGAGGTCACGGGTCTTGGCGGAGTCGAGCACGTCGTCGTAGCGGGTCATCCCCGGCGCGTCGCCGTCGACGGCGATGAGGCGGTCGCGGGTGATCGCCGGGAGGTCGCGCGCCGCCTCCTCGATCACCCCCGCGAGGTCGTGCTCGAAGAACACCGCCTTCGCGCCGGAGTGCCCCAGGAGGTACCTCAGCTCCGCGGCGGTGCTGCGCCAAGACACGCTCACCGCCGAGCCGCCCACCCGCGCCATCGCGCCCTCGACCTCGAAGAACTCCGGCCGGTTGCGCAGCACCAGCGCGACCGCGTCCCGGCGCTTGATCCCGCGCCGGCGCAGGCCTGCGGCGAGGCGGTCGACGCGGTCGTCCACCGTCGCGAAATCGATCGTACGCCCGCGCCACACGAAGGCCGGACGTCGCGCGTCGCCCACCGCGCGCACCCGGAAGATCGTCGAGATCCCCGCGCGCCCCGAGCCCAGCAGCCGCGCCGCGAGCAGCGAGGCCTCGGGGCTCGCGCCCTCCGCGAGCTCCGACCGGACGGCCACCCGCGCGAGCACCCGCGCCCAGCCCGTGACTTCCCGAACCGCATCCAGCACCATGCGTCGGAGTTGCCATGCACAAGGGTCCGGTCGTCAAGGCGCTCGCCGCGCTCCTGAGCCTTCACCTGGGGTGCGCGACGGCGCCCCGTGCGCGCGCCGCCAGCGCCCCCCGAGGGCCCACCGAGGGCCCCGCGGCCCCGGCGCCCCGCCCCGACGGCGCCCCGGTGCGGCTGCTCCAGGCCCCGACCGGTGCGGTGCTCGCTGCGCTCCGACCGCTGCTCTCGCGCGGCCCGGCGTTCATCGTGCGCGACGCTGACGCCGGCCCCGACGCGCGCATCACGCTCGTCACCCTGGCCAACGTGGCCGCCGGGCGCGTGCACCAGGTGATCACCACCCCGGCTGAGTACCCGACCTTCATGCCCATCCTGCGGAGCGTGGAGATCCTCTCGCAGCACGCGGCGCGCACGGCCTTCCGCTTCGAGGTGGCCGCGCCGCTCTTCAACGTGCACGCCCTCTGCGAGATGCGCGAGACCAGCGAGCGGCGCGTCGACGTGGTGGTCACCCAGTCCGAGACGGGCCCCGGCGGGTCGCGGTGGGACCTCTTCCCCGACGGCGACGTCCGCAGCGTGGTGGCCCTGACCACCTGGGGCGACCCCTCCGAGGGGCACTGGCTGCTGCGGCAGGTGGCGCGGCGCTCGCCCTCGGCCATCGCGGGGATGAACATCGCGACGGACACCGTGCTCGCCCTGGGCGCGGTGCGGCGCGCGGAGATCCTGGGGGGGCGCCAGGTGTCCATGCGGCCGGCGACCGGGAGCGTGGCCCCGGGGGAGCTCGCGCCGCCGCCGCCGGGCGACTGGGTCGGGCTCGCCCACGAGGGCACCGTGCTGTCGTTGCTGCTCACCGAAGAGGGGGCCGTGCGGCAGGTGACCGTCGCCGCGTGGACGCCCGCCGAGCCCGCCGCGGTCATGACCCGGCTGCGGGACGTGGCCTCGTACACCCGGGTGTGGGGCTCGATGCGCGAGGTCGAGGTGCTTCCTCGCGGCGCAGGCGACCCGGAGGGTTCGGTGCGCTTCCGGAGCGTGGTCGAGAACCCGCTTAGCCGCCTGGAGGGCGAGCAGCGCGCGCGCTTCGGGGACAACGTCGCCTGGCACGAGGGCCTCTCCGGCGACTACGTCGACGCGACGCACCGCTGGGACGTCGTGGCCGACCCGCGGGGCGGCAGCGTCGTGATGCTGACGGGCGGCTCGGACTACAACCGCGCGGGGTGGATCACCCGCCGGCTCATGGAGCGCGACCCTTGGCTGATGGCGGGCTTCGCGGGCTCATGGAAGATCGTCTGGCTTCGCAACCTCCTGCGCGGCATCTGATGGCGCGCCCCGCTGCGTCGGCACTGGTGGTCCTCGTGGCGCTCTCGATCGCTGGTCGCGCCGCCGTCGCGCAGACCGCGGCGCCGAGCGACCCGCCCGCCGGGTCGCGCGTCGACGAGGCGCAGCGGCACATCGCCGCGGGGCTGCAGCAGTTTCGGCAGCGGGACTACAGCGCGGCGATCCACGAGTTCGAGCTGGCCAACGCCGCGGTGCCGACGCCAGAGCTCTGGTTCAACATGGCCCGCGCGCGGGAGATGCTCCTCGACTACCGGGGCGCGGTCGACGACCTCCGGCGCTACCTCCGCGACAAGGTCGACCCGCCCGACCGCACGGAGGTCGAGCGGCACATCACGGAGCTCGAGCGCCTCGACGAGATCCGTCGCGCGGCCCTCGCGCGCCAGACCGTCGGCCAGACCATCCGCGTCGGGGTCGAGGGCGACGTCTCAGCCACCGCGGTGGTGCTCGACGGACGCTCCCAGCGCGCAGTCTCGCTGGCCATCCCGGTGTCCGTTGTGGAGGGCACGCACCGCGTGGAGGTGCTGCGCCCCGGCATGCAGCCGTGGGTGGCGCAGGTGAGAGTACGCGCCGGCGAGTCCGCGGCGGTGTTCGCCAACCCGGCGCGGTCGACCGCCTATCGTACCCGTCCGGCGCCGCACATCGCCAGCGCCGTGCTGGGCGGACTCGGCCTCGCGGCCCTGGGCGTGAGCGGTTACTTCGCCATCCGGGCGGCGGGCGAGGGCTGCAACGGATGCAGCGCGCAGTGGGACGCGGCCGACCGCTCGGACATCCTGCTCGGCACCGGCGCGCTCCTCGCGGTGGGCGCAGCGGTGGCGTTCTTCGTCGAGCGGGCGTCGAGCACGACCGTCACGCAGCGCTGACCGCGCGCCCCGCGGCGCCCTCGCGCAGGCACCGCCACCAGGGCGATGCGGCGCGCACCACCCCGTCGACGATGCGCGCCGCGGCCGGGGGAGGGGCGCCCTCGGTGGGCGTCGGGTGCGCCGAGGGGTCGAGCGCGCCGTGGAGGGTCGCGGCCACCCCGAGCTCGAGCGCGCCGAGGTCATAGCCGCCCTCCAGGCAGAAGCCGATGCGGCCGCGGCACCAGCGACGCGCGGCCTCCCGGAGGCGAGCGGCCATCCAGGCGTAGTCGCCGTCGCGCAGCAGCATGCTCGCGAGAGGATCGCGCGCGTGGCCGTCGTAGCCCGCGGAGACCAGAATGAGGTCGGGCTTCGCCTCGTCGAGCACCGGGAGCACGACCCGCTCGAACGCCGCGGCGTAGAGGGCGCCGTCGCCCGCCGCGGGGAAGGGGAGGTTGATGGTGGTGCCCGCGCCGGCGCCCTCGCCGGTCTCCCCGACCCAGCCGCTGTCGGGGTAGAGGGGCGCCTGGTGCAGGGAGATCAACAGCACGTCGGGATCGCGCCAGAAGATGTCCTGGGTGCCGTTGCCGTGGTGCACGTCCCAGTCGACGATAGCGACCCTGCGGGCGCCCAGGGAGCGGGCGTGCGCTGCGCCCACGGCGACGTTGTTGAACACGCAGAAGCCCATCGCCCGGTCGCGCATCGCGTGGTGGCCGGGCGGCCGGGCCAGAAGCATCCCGATGTCCGTCTCTCCCGAGAGGAGGGCCTCGACCATCGCGATCGCTCCGCCGGCCGCGAGCGCTGCCGCAGCGAGGCTTCCCGGGCCGAAGTAGGTGTCGGGGTCGAGCTGCACCCGCGTGCCCTTCGCGTCCGCGGCGTCGAGGCTGTCGAGGTAGGCCTCGCCGTGCACCCGGGAGAGGGCCTCGCGGCTGGCGGGCGCGCACACCGCGCGCTCCAAGCCGTGCGCTTCGGCGACGACCGCGCGCGCGCCGCGCAGCGCGGCGTCGAGGCGGGCCGGCCGCTCGGGGTGATATCCGCTCGATTGGTGCGACTGGAACCGCGGGTCCGACCAGATCGTCAGAGGGAACTTCAGTGCGGGGGCTTCGGACATCGCGGGTGTAGCTTCCTCCGACCATCTTGACCCGACTCTCGCCGGGGTGATACCTCGGATGAAGTATCGCCAACGAGCGTCGCGCGCGGAAGGGGTCGTCGCGGCTCCCCCCTGATTGAGCGAACTCGCCCGGCTGCAGTCTCTCCGATGGGTGGAGCGTACGATGCGATGGAAGATTCTCGCCGGTAACGTCGTCACGGTCGTCTTGATCAGCCTCATCGGGTGGTTCTTCGTGCGGGGCAGGGCCTCCGAGGCGCTGCTCCAGGACGTGTCGCCATCGGTGATGCGCTCCGTGGCCCTCCTCGAGGCCGTGCGCGCGCAGGATGGCGACCTGTTCGTTGAGGCGGTCGAGGCCGCCTCGAAGTCTGCCGAGGTCAGCGGTGTCTTTATGGGCGACAGCGAGAGCGCCCAGCGCGAGGCGGCCTTCGCGGTCTCCCAGCGCGTCTCGCGGCAGCTCGGCACGCTCCCGCGCCGCAACCGCCCCGCCGAGCTTGTGGTGCTGCTCAACGCCGAGGGCCGAGTGCTCGCGCGCAACGCCGAGCGCAACCTCGACGTCGGGCGCGACCTCCGCACGGAGTTCCCCGCGGTGCGGCAGGCCTTCGACGGCGCCACCGGCCACTCGGTGCGCGATTTCATCCGCTACGGCGACCAGGGGTGGATGGAGGTCGCGGTGGTGCCGGTCCTCGCCGACGGTCACATCCGCGGCGGCGTCCTGGCGGGCTTCGCGGTCGCTGACAGCGCGGCGCGCAACGACGGCGAGCGCATCAGCGTTGGCGTCGGGTACATCTTCCGCGAGGGCTCGCGCTACACCGTGCAGTCCTTGTCGGTGGGCTCGCAGCGCGAGAAGGAAGAGCTCGTCGCCTGGGCCAACTCCCCCGTGGCCGGCGGCGAGCAACTCATCCGCGGCCGCTCCGAGTCACGCATCTCCCTCGGCGGCCAGGACTACCTCGCCCGCATGATGCCGATGCCCGGCGCCTTCACTCAGCAGGCAGGAGCGATCGTGCTTCGCAGCCTCACCGCGGCTCAGGCGCCGGCCAACGACGTGGCCTTCCCGGTGCTAGCCACGATGCTCCTCGGGCTCGCCATGGCCATCGGGTACAACCTCTTCGTCGCGCAGTACTTCGAGAAGCCCATCGAGCAGATCGAGGAGGGGCTCCTTACGATCGTCAACGGCAACACGCAGCACCGCATCAACGTCGAGCACGCTGAGCTCGGTGGCATCGTGTACCGCATCAACCAGCTCGTGGCCTCGCTCACCGGCGAGGGCGACGAGGGCGACGAGGGCGGCGGCGACGGCTGAAGTCCGGCGGAAGACGTGCGCGGAGTGCGGTCCTGGAGTATAGGACCGCGCCGCCTATGGGACTCTTCGACTTTCTCCGGGGACGCAACGCCGGCGGGGCTGACCCGCTTCAGAAGCACGCCGAGCGCGTGCTCGATAAGCGGGCCATGAGCCCCGACCGCTTCGCTTCCATCGAGTACCTCTGCAACGTCGCGACGGATGAGGCGTGGCGCGCCCTCCTGCCGCGCTTCAACTTCAACGTCGACCCCTCCATCACCGACCGCGAGGAGAAGCAGTTCATTCTCGAACACATCTCCGAGTCGGAGACGGCCATCGAGCCGGCGAAGGAGTTCCTGCGCAAGGCCCAGGCGGTCAACTGGCCCATCAAGATCTTGCGTGCGCTGCTCACCCCTGAGCTCTTCGCCGCCGAGCTCATCGACGTGCTCTCGGGCGAGGAGACAGCCTACCAGAAGAACGCCGAGCGAAAGATCCAGGCGATCATCGCCCTCGAAGACTGCCCCGACCCCCGGGTCCCGGACGCGGTCGCGCCCTTCCTCGACGACGTGAGTGAAGACACCCGCTTCCATGCCGTCCGCACGCTCCTCGCGCAGGATGATTCGAAGAGCGCCGCGGGCATCTTCGCGCTCCTGGTGCGCGACGACTCGATGCGCATCCGCACCAACGTCGCCGAGGGCCTCGCCGAGAAGGGCTGGGCGTGCCCCGACGACCTCCGCGAGAAGGTCATCCCGGTTCTGCCCCGCATCCCGAGCGGGCCCTTCACGCTCGACCCCGCGGGTGTCCTGAAGGGCCCCGCACGCCGTTAGACCACGTGGTCTAGAGCGTGGCGGTGTCGTCCTTCGCGCCGCGCCGCTGGCGCATCCGCTCGATGGCGGCGCGCAGCGCCTTGAGGCCCTCCTCGTCGGCGTGGGTCTTCGCGAGCTGGCTGAGCGCCGCGTCGAGGCCCGCCAGATCACTCGCGTGCTGGGCCCGCAAGGAGGCCACCATGGAGGTGAAGGCCTCGAACAGGTCGACGAGCTCGTCCCCCCCGCGCAGCTTCTCGGTGATGGCGAGGTCCCCCTGGCTGACCTTCCAGAAGAGCTTCTTCAGGTGGTACGACGGGCCCACGATCCGGTGCGACAGCACGATGCCGACCGCGAAGAGCGACAGCGCGAGCGCCAGGCCGGTGGCGAGGACGATCCAGTTCACCCGCCGACGCACCCCATCGATCTCGACGCGCTTCTGGTGCGCCTGCTCCCGCTGCTGTTGCACCGCGCGGAGGAACGCTCGCCCCTGGGCATCCACGGCGTCGAGCTCGGACTCCATCGCGCGGGTCACCGCCGGGTCGCCGCCGCTGTCGGAGAGGCGCTGGAGGCGCAGCAGCCCGGCGCTCGCCTGGCTCTCCTGGAGCGCTCGCTCGGCCTGATCGGCGGCGACGCCTGCCAGGTCGACGGCGGCGTTGGACACCTCCGCGGCGACCCGCCCGCTCTGGACGATCACCACGCCGAGCACGGTGAACACCGCTAGCGCCACGCCCGCCAGGAGGCCTGCGTAGCGCACCTGGAACCGCGGCTCTAGAAGGAAATTCCGCATCCGGCGGCGAGGCTTTGCAGGGGGGTCGACGGCGACAACTGGCGCGCCGGGCGCCTTCTCGGGGGTGGGTTCCATAGGCGGGTTCTTGGGGGGATCCTACTCCTCCGAGGGCGGGCAATCGACGCGATGTGCGCCCTTGCCAGGGGCGTCGCGCCCGGTCCACCCTGCAACGCGGTGCGAGTGTTGTTGGCGCTCTGGCTGGGCGCGGTGATCATCGTCGTCGGTCCGGCGGTCGCGGCCTTCCCGATCCGGGTGAGCACGGCGACCGAGCTGTCGCTCAACCCGCGGGTGGTCGGAGACCGGCACTCGCTCTCGCTCACCGTCCTCCTCCGAGACGACCGCCGCGCGGCCGTCGAGGGTCGCGCGCTGACCGTATCGATCACCGGCCCAGGGGGCCTGTCGGTGCGCCGTGACGAGCGCACCGACGCGCAGGGTGAGTGCCACGTCGACACGCCGATCGGCCCGCAGGCAGACGTGCTGGTGGCCGACGCCCGCTTCGCCGGCGACGAGCGCTTCGCGGCGGCCACGGCCCACGCGGAGATCGACGTCGATGCGCCCTTCGTGACGGTGGAGCTCTCTCCGCCGACGACGCCGCTCTCGACCACCGCCGCGCCGCCGCCGTTCAACGTGAGGGTCAACACCGGCAACGCCGCGTGGCTCTCCCCGCGCGGCCTCTCGGTCGACCTCGTCTCGGTCGGTGCGATCCCCCTGCGCGAGCCGGTCGCCGGGGTGACCGACGACGGCGGCCAGGCGATGCTGGTCGTGCCCGTCGGGGTGTTTCCGCGGGCTGGGATCTACACCCTGCGCCCGCGCGTGGAGGTGCGCCCCGGTCACGCCGTGGAAGGCGCCGGACGCACGGTGCTGGTGCGCGCCGACACCACGCTCACGGCCGCGCTCATGTCCGATCGGGACGACCCCCGCGCGCGGCTCCGCGGTCGGCTGCGCACCGCCACGGACGAGCCCGTCGCCGGGGCCCCCATCCGGCTGATGCGCGGCGACGAGACCGTGGCTGCGGCGCGCACCGACCCGGCAGGGGAGTTCGTCTTCGAGATCGACCTCGAGCGCACCCAGCTCGCGGGCCACTTTGTCCGCGCTCGCTTCGAGCCTGCGGACCCCTGGTTCGTGCCAGCAGAGAGCTCGCCGCTGCGGGTGGGCGAGGCCCCGTCCCCGCCCATTCACTGGGGCTGGATGGCGGCGCCCTGGGCCCTGCTCGCGCTCGCGACGCTCGCCCTCGCGGCCCGTCGCGGCGTCCGGCCCCGGGCGCCCACGGCGCTCCCTGTCGAGGCGAAGCGGGACGCGGTGGTGCGCACCGGCGCCGCGCCCGGCGGGGTGGTCGAGGTGGTCATCGAGGCCTCCGACCGCTCGACCGGCGCCGCGCTCCCGGGCGCGCGATACGCCCCGGAGGGAGCGGACGAGCGACCGGCCGCGACGCCGACGAGCGTGGCGCGAGGTCGCTCGATGACGCTGGTGGTCTCCGCGGAAGGGTACGAGCCGCGACGGGTCGAGCTCGGGCGGCTCGGGGCGGGCCGCCACGCGGTGCGCGTGGGGATGCTCAGTTGGCGCGAGGCGCTCTTCGATCGAGCCCGGCCCGCCCTGACGGCGGCGGCGGACGGGGCCGTGATGCCGACGCCGCGCGAGGCCGTCGGCGCCACGCTCGTCGCTGGTCAGACGGCGCCCTGGGTCGCGCTCGTCGAGCACGGCGCGTACGGGCCCGAGGCCCCCAATGCGCAGTCCGTCCACGCGGTGGAGCGCGCCCTGGGTGGCGGCGAAGCCGCGGCGAATGATGGCTCCGACGCCGTTGACGTCGTGAATTGATGGGCTCTATGGTGCGGCTCCCCGAAAAGGGGCGCGTGCGTCGCAGCACGAGGAGGCGCGCTTCCGGATGGATCCCTGGCTGATCGTACTACTGCTGGTTGTCATCGTTGGCATCGCGGCTTTCCTGCTCACCCGCAAGGGGCCGCAGCTGCCCGAGGCCGACGAGGCGCCTGCGCCGCTCCCGCCGAAGCCCGAGGCGCCGGCCGCGAAGGCCGAGCCAGGTGCGAAGCCCGAGGTCGTGAAGGCGCCGGCTGCGGTCGTAGAGTTGGTGGCCGAGGCCGTGGCCACGGGCCCTGTTGGCGAGGCCACCCCGGCCACCCCGGCGACGGCTGCCGAGACGGCTCCAGCGCCCGAGGCCGCGCAGGTCGCCCCGCTGGCGGTGGTCGAGGCGCCCGTCGCAGCAGCGCCCGCCTTGGCGGCCCACCGGGCCGCGCCCGCTCCCCTCTCCGCGCCGCGTGACGTTGGGGCCATCAAGCGTGGCCTCGCGCAGACGCGCGGCGGCTTCATGCAGCGGCTGTTCGCGGTCTTCAGCGGCAGGAAGGAGATCGATCCCGCGCTGCTCGAGGAGATCGAGGAGACGCTGCTCACGGGGGATGTGGGCGTGGTCACGACGAGGCGCTTCGTCGACGGGCTGCGAGAGCGCCTTGGCCGCAACGAGCTCGCCGACGCCGACAAGGTGTGGGACGCGCTGCGCGATGACTCGCGCCGCATCCTCGCGGTGGACGCCCCGGCCTTCGGCGCGTCGGCGAAGCAGTCGCCGCTCGTGATCTTGATGGTCGGCGTCAACGGGGCTGGGAAGACCACGACGACGGCGAAGCTCGCGGGCCGCTACAAGGCCGCGGGGCAGAAGGTGCTGCTCGCGGCGGCCGACACCTTCCGCGCGGCGGCGGTGCAGCAACTCGAAATGTGGGGCACGCGCGTGGGCGTGACGGTGCACAAGGCGAAGGACGGCGCGAAGCCGAGCGCCGTGGTGTACGAGGCCGTCGCGCGGGGCGTCTCCGAGGGCTTCGACGTGGTCATCGCCGATACGGCGGGCCGCCTCCAGAACAAGGCGCCGTTGATGGAAGAGCTCCGGAAGACTCGCGACGCGGCCGGGAAGGCCTGTCCGGGCGCGCCCCACGAGGTGCTCCTGGTGCTCGACGCTGTCACGGGGCAGAACGCGCTGAGCCAGGCCAAGGAGTTCCGCGAGGCCCTGGAAGTGTCGGGCGTGGTGCTCACCAAGCTCGACGGAACGGCCAAGGGCGGGGTCATCCTCGCGGTAGCCGACGAGTTCAAGCTGCCCGTACGCTTCATCGGCGTCGGGGAGAAGGCCGACGACCTCCGCGACTTCGACGCGACGGAGTTCGTCGAGGCGCTGTTCTCGCGGGGCGAGGGCGCGGACGCCTGAGCGTCCGACGGCCCAGACAATGCTGTTGCGACGCGCGAAGAGCGCGTGATATAGTCGTTTCGAGGTTGGCGAAATTCCCTGCGATTTCCAGTAGTTAGAATCGCGGACAAGGGCACTGGCAGGCACCATGACAGGGGTGACGATGGGTCGAGGAAAGATCGTCCGAGCGCTGCTGACCGCAGCGCTCCTGGGCGCACCGTCGCAGCTGCTCGCGCAGCCTCGCAGCGCGCAACCGACTCCGCCCGCGGGGGGAGATGACAGCGGCTCGATGACGTTCGGGGCGGAGGAGGCCACGGCACAGCCGACGCCTGGGGCGGCCACGCCGAGCGGGTCGGGCGATTCACCGCTGCCATCGCTCACGGTCCCCGGGGGGGACGTCGCGGCGCAGCGGCATCGCCTCCAGGAGGAGATCTACGCGGTGCAGCAGATCTATGCGCTGCGCAATCACCGCTTCGAGATCAACCCCTCGGCGAACTTCTCGCTGAACGACCCGTTCGTGTCGCACACGGGCTTCGGTCTCTCGATGAACTACTGGATCTCGAACGTGCTCGCCGTCGGCGTGACGGGCGTGTTCTTCCAGGGGCTCAACGCGTCGTCGGACGTGAACTATTTCGTCGGCCGCTCGGCCGAACTCGTGGTGCCCATCAACGAGTACCAGCTCGCGGCCGCGGTGAACTTCTCCTACGTGCCCTTGTACGGGAAGTTCTCGATGTTCAACCGCTTCATCTTCCACTGGGACATGTACCTGACCGCCGGCGTCGGCATCATGCGTACGCGCCCCATCGCGGCGGTCGACCCGGAGGTTCGCTCCTTCGACTGGAACACCCGCATCCTGTTCGACGCGGGCCTCGGGTTCCGGGTGTTTGTGTCGCGCTCGGTGGCCATCACCGCCGAGCTGCGAAACTTCATCTACCCAGAGCTTCTCGAGAACACGAACACCAACCTGCCGGAGACGGGCCCCGGGGCGGGCGGTGCGATCTCGACGACCTGCACGACCTGTCGCCGCAACCCGGCCAACTGGACGAGCGAGAGCGCGCTCACGGACAACGTGATGCTCTCCGTGGGGCTCACGGTGTTCCTGCCGTTCAGCTTCTCGTACCACCTGCCCAAGTAAGCGTTGCGGAGCGAAGAAAGATGGCATCGATGAAGCGCCTGATTGGAACGCTGGTGCTCGCGGGAGCGAGCCTCGTCACGAGCTCCGCCGCCGCGCAGGACATCCAGATCCGCGGCCCGCTGGCCGGCGCCCGCTCCGTAGCGCGCCTGGTCCGCTACCGCGAAAACCGGCTGTCCCTCACCCCGACGGTGGGCATCACCCTCCAGGACGAGTTCTCGCGGGAGCTCTTCTTCGGCCTGCGCGCCAACTACCACTTCGCCGACTGGATCGGCGTGGGCCTCGGGTTTGCGGGCGCCGCGGGCCTCGACACCTCGCTCACCACCCAGATCGCGTCGCGCTCGCCCGGCAATACGGCGAACATCGCCCGCCGGGCGAACTTCCCCGACCAGATCGGTCGCCGTAACTACATGATCGACCTCTACGCGACCTTCATCCCGCTGCGGGGGAAGTTCGCGCTGTTTCAGAACCTCGTCGCCGACCTCGACCTGTACTTCGTCGCGGGCGTCGCGGTGGTCGGTGTCACCGAGCGGGCCGACACCCCCGCCGCGGGCCTCCAGTCGCAGACCGCCGGTCTCGACGCGGTCGCCGCGGCCAACGTGCGCGCGGCCTGGGCGCGCTCGCAGACCGAGCGTGCGAGTCGTCTGGCTGTCGCGCCGACCTTCGGCTTCGGCCTCAACTTCTTCATCAACCGCTTCGTGTCGGTCAACGTCGAGTACCGCGCCACGCCGTTCTCCTGGAACCGCTCGGGCACCGACGAGAACTCCACCGCCACGCGCTGCGGCCCGGCCGGCAACGCGTCCTGCGAGGGCTTCTCCGACCTGGTCTCAACCTACTTCGAGACCACCGCGGCGCGGCGGGTGTCCCGGATCACCTCCGACGACCGCTCGCTCAGCTTCAATCAGATGGTCTCGCTCGGGGTCAGCATCTTCCTGCCCACCTCGCCGCGCGTCGGCCCCTGAGCTCGCACCCTCTCCGCCCTCCCGCTGACTCCGCGGGAGGGTGAATCCCCCGAATCCGCGCTAATCCCCTCTCATCCCCGGCGTCACCACCACCCAGCGGGGCGGCTGACGGCGCGCTCTTTCTTCGGCCGCCCAGCGCGCCCGGGTCTTCGCCGACCGGCGCCAGCGTCGCAGCGCCGCGGCCCCCATCATCGCCAGGAACACCACCGTCACCACCCCCGAGCCCGCCCAGAGCGGCGCCAGCGCGAAGCGGCTTCGTACGTCTGCGCGCCACTCCTCCTCGAGGCCCGCGAGCGATGCGCCGAAGGCCGTCCGCATGGCCTCCGCGAAGGCGTCGCCGTCCCGCAGCCGCTCGGCGAGCACGGCGAAGCGTCCGGGCCCATCACGGCGTAGCAGCCACGCCACGATGTCGGCGCCCTGGGCGTACGCGACGTCCACCTGCTCGGCGCTCCCGGCGAAGCGGGTGTCGAGGTGCGCCCACGGCGCGAGCCCGCCCGAGAAGCTCGCCTGGGCCATCGACTGGAAGCGCTCGAAGGAGTGCTCGCCGGACTGCTCGACCGCGAGGCCCTCGGTGAACCACCGCGGCCCCGCCGCCTGCGCCGTCGCCACGCCCCAGGCGAGGTGCGAGAGCTCGTGGCGCAGCACCTGGGCCACGCGGGTGGCGTCGCCCGTGACCGGGGCCCGCGCCGAGACCAGCGTGAGCCCGATGGAGGGGTACGCCACGCCCGAGGCGTAGCGGGGCGGGGGCATCTCCGGCGGACTGAGCGCGCGCAGCGCCGCGTCGTCGGGGACGAGGCGCACCGACAGCCGCGGGAGCTCTGTCATGCCCATGGGCGCGCCCACCGCGCGGGCGTCGCGCTCGGCGCGCCCGAGGGCATCGGCGAAGACGGGCCGCATCGCGCGGGGGTAGCTCACGGCCAGCGGCCCGAGCTGCACCGTGGCGTAGTCGGCGGGCACCGCGGGGATGGAGAGCGCGACGTCCCGGGCCGCGAGGGCGTCGTCGTGCGCGTGCTGGGCGAGCGCGGGGAGGCCGGCCAGGCTGAGGGCGAGGGCGAAGAGCCAGGCGACGAGGCGGCTCACTCGACGCCCCGGTGGACGACCGAGATGGTCGTGCGCGGCGTCGGCTCACCCTGGAGGATGACCACGGCGCCGATGACGCCGAGCAGGACACCGCCGACCACCAGCCAGGGCCACACTCGCGAGATGGCGGGCGCGCTCCGGGCGGGCGCGGTGAGGCCGCGGGGGGAAGGCGCCGCGGGCGCGACCGCGGGTGCTCCGCCCGTGGAAGGCGGGGAGGCCGAGGCGGCGGCGGGGGGAGGGGAGGCGGCGGGGGGAGGGGAGGCGGCACGGTGGTTCACGGCGCCCTCCAGCAGAAGCACCACCGCGGGAGCGTCAAATGACCCAGCGGGTGGAGCGGCGACGAAGGCGTGGTGGCCGACGTCGTAGATGCGCGGCGCGACGCCGGCAGCGCGCGCGGTGAGCGTGACGAACCACGCGCAGCCCAGCGCGTCGCCGACGCTGTCGAGGGTGCTGGCGTCGGCGTCGGTGGCGCGCAGCGCGCGGCGGGCGACGGCGCGGTCGGCCTGGTCGGGGAGCGTCGGCGACTCGCCGCGCAGCGCGTCGCGGGTGCTCGCGTCGGCGACCACGCGCCAGCTCGACGAGCTCGCAAGCGTCACCTCGGCCTCGCGTGCGAGCGTGCGCACGGCCTCGTCGGGGTCGCCGGCCACGGCGATGCACACCTTCGGCGCCGGGGGGTCGGCCCGTGCGACCAGGGGCGCGGCGGCGAGGGCGAGGGCGAGGGCGACGCGACTCACGGCGTCACCGCGACGTCGGGCTGGAGGTACCTCCACGCGTAGGCGGGGCACGGGCGCAGCGGGTCGTCGTCGACGCGCCACTCGTCCTTGATGAACACCTCGTCGAGGTAGAGGCCCTGCGGGGGCGCGGTCATGCCCGAGAGGGTGCGGTCGTGGTCGGCGAGGCGCTTGCGGACGGTGCCGGGAGGCAGGCGCCCGCGGCCGACGTCCACGAGCGTTCCGACGATCACCCGCACCATGTTCTTGAGGAAGGCGGTGCCCTCGACCTCGACGGCGATGAGGTCGTCGCGGCCCTGGAAGCGGTCGATCACGTCGACGCGGAAGAGCGTGCGCACGGTGGTCTCGCGCTCGCAGTCGGCGGCGCGGAAGGCCGCGAAGTCGTGGCTCCCGACGAGCGCCTCGGCCTCGCGGCGCATCAGCGACACGTCGAGGTCGCCCCAGAGGTGCCACGCGCGGTCGCGCAGCAGTGGGTCGCGGTGCGGCGACGAGATGATGAGGTAGCGGTAGCGCTTGCCCGCGGAGGCGCGGCGCGGGTCGAAGTCGTCCTGCACCCGGCGCGCGTCGGTGATGCCGATGCTGCGGGGCAGGCGCCCGGTGAGCCCGAGGCGCCACCCGTGGTCGGGGATGTCGGCCTCGGTGCGGAAGGCCGCCAGCTGGCCGTGCGCGTGGACGCCCGCGTCGGTGCGACCGGCGCCCCGGACGGTGACACGCTCGCAGGCCATCACGCTGGCGGCGATCTCGATGGACTCCTGCACGGTCGGGACGCCCCGCTGGCGCTGCCAGCCGGAGAAGTCGGTACCGTCGTAGCGAACGATGAGGCGTACGGTGGGCATCGCGGGACCGAGGTGTGTACCACCGGGGCACGCCCGGCGCCCCGGCTTGACAACGCGACCCCCGACGGTGCCGAATCCGCGGCGGTTGGGACCGACGATCTGAAGGAGGCACCCGCGGCCGTGGATGAATCGCAATCGAAGGAAGAACTCGCGCACGCCACCGTCCTGATCGAGGACATCATCCGCCGCATGGGGCTCGACCCGGATACGGTGAGCATCGCCGTCCCGGAGCCCAGCCGGGCCTGGTCGCTGATGCGCGGAAGCGCGGCGGTGGCGGTGTTCCTTCGACCGGCCCGGGCGGGGGAGGACTCGGCCCAGCTGCGCATCGTGGCGCCCATCATCCGTATGGCCGCGGGCGACCCGCTGCCGCTGTTTCGCTCGCTCCTCGAGCTCAACGCCGGCGGCCTCGGCGCGGTGTCCTTCGGGGTGCAGGAAGACCGCGTGGTCGTCGTGGCCGAGCGCCGGACCCTCGACCTCGGGCGTGCTGAGGTGGAGTTCCTCATCCACCGGGTGGGCGCGGTCGGCGACCACTACGACGACGAACTCATCGCGCGCTTCGGTGGCAGTCGCATCACCGACCCCTCGTAGCCTCCGACCCATCGCGTCTGCGCTCGCTCTGGGCATCGTCGCCTGCCCCGCGCGCTCCCACGCGTTCGACGCCGAGGTGCGCGCCGAGTCCACCGCGTCGTCGTGGCAGGTGCGCGGCCCGGCCGGCGCCGCGGTGCTCTCCCTCCGCCGATTCACCCAGACCCTCTCCGTCGCCGGCACCTCGCGCTCCGACGACCCCCGCGCCCCGGTCGTCCGGCTCCGCGCGCGCCTGCGCATTGACAGCGATTTCGGCTCGGCCTGCGACCCCGGCACCGACCAGTGCCTCGACGAGCTCAACCGCTCGCGCGCCGCGGAGTTCGCGCCCCTCTTCGCCCGCCGCGCGGTCGACCTGCCCTTCGCCTTCCTGGAGGTCACCGGCCTCGCGCGAGGGCGCGTCGACCTCCGCGCGGGACGGCAGCTCGTCGTCGACCCGCTGGGCTTCTTCCTCTTCGACGGGGGCCTCGCGCGGCTCAACCTCGGCCCTGTCGCCTCCCTGGAGGCTTACGGGGGCTGGGAGACCCGCGCGGGATTTCCCCTCTCCAACGGTCGCTACGAGCGCGACGGGCTGCTCCGCGCCGACCGCGCCGGCTGGGACCGCTCCATCGCGACCGCCGTGCTCGACCGTGCCTCCGCGCGGGTGCTCGGCGCGGCGCTCGACCTTCGCGCCGGCGCCCGCCTGGACGCCCGCCTCACGTGGCGCCGCATCTGGACCGCCGAGGGCGTCGCCGAGGAGGCCGTCGCGGCCCGGACCGAGCTCCTGCTGGGCGCCTCGGTGCGTGCCTTCGCCGAGGCGGTGTACATGGTGCCGATGTCGACGGTGACCGCGACCGCGCTCGGCGTCGAGGCGCTGCCCGCGCGGGGCGGTCGCTGGTCCGTCGAGCTGCTCCGGGTGCGCCCCGTCTTCGACCTCACCTCCATCTGGGCGTCGTTCTGGATCGACCCCACCGACGAGGCCCGCGCCTCCGTCTCGCTCCCGCTGGCGCGCGCCGTCGACCTCTCGCTCGCCGCGTGGGCGCGCCGCTACGCCCTCGACACGGAGACGCCCGCCAACGCCGGCACCACCCTCGGCGCCCCGCTCAATGCAGGCGGGGCGGCCTCCGTGCGCGTCCGCCGGGCGCGCTGGGACGCCACGCTCCGGGCGTCGCTGGAAGGCGGCGGCCTCGGGGTGCGCGGCAACGCCGACCTCTCCATGCGGGGATGGCTTCTCCGCGGCGGGCTGCGGCTCGACGCGCTCGTCTCCCTGGCGCACGTACGCGACGCCCTGCGCGAAGATCGCAGCCTCGACGGCATCGGGCTCGTGCTCGGGGCCACGGTGCCCCTCGGCCGCGTGGCGCAGCTGAGCGTGAGCCTCGAGGACGACATCAACGGCGTGGTCGGCCATCGCGTGCGCGCGATCGGCGTCCTCGAGGTGAGGACCCTCCCGTGACGCTCTCTGCCCGCTGGATTCGCGCGCTCCTGGTGTCCGCCCTCACGCTCGCCGCCACCGCCGGCGCGCTCGTCGCGCAGCCCCGCCTGGCCGCACCCCCGCCGCTCGCGTCGGGTGAGGGGCCCTCGCACCTCATCTACCCCACGCAGCGCCTGCCCCTGCGCTTCCAGCACGCGCGCCACCTCGCGATGCCCGGCGTGACCTGCGCCAGCTGTCACCCCGCGGCCACCACCAGCGCCCGGGTCGAGGACAGCCTGCTGCCCACCGAGGCCTCCTGCGCGCCCTGCCACGCCATCGACCGCGCGCATCCGATGTCCGCATCCACGGCCACGAACCCCCTCGGCGGGTGCGACCTCTGCCACGAGGGCTGGCGCCCGGAGAGCCCGCTGCGGGTCGCGCGGGTGGTGATCCCCACGGCCAACCTCCGCTTCTCCCACGCGCGCCACGCCGCGCAGGGCGTCGCGTGCGAGCGCTGCCACGCCAACGTCCGCAGCGTCGGCCTCGGGACCCGCCTCGAGCTGCCCACCATGGCGAGCTGCGTGACCTGCCACCGCCCCGGCGGCGCGCCCGACCGCTGCGCGGTATGCCACCTCACCGAGCCCGACGGCCGGCTGCGCACCCGCTTCGGCGACGGCTGGATGAACCCGCCGCGCTGGATGAACGGCCTGCACCACGACGCCGACTTCTGGTTCACCCACCGGGCGAGCGCGGCGCAGGACGGGAGCCGCTGCGCCGTCTGCCACACCGAGGGCGAGTGCGCGGCCTGCCACGACGGCCGCGTGCGCGATCGCCGAACGCACCCCAACGACTACGTCACCATGCACGCCGTCGATGCCCGGATGAACAGCGACCGATGCGGCTCGTGTCACCGCGCGTCGAACTTCTGCGTCGCCTGTCACCAGCGCGCGGGCGTCGCGGCCTCCTCGTCGACGCTGTCCCGGGCGCTCGGTCGCTTCCACCCGCCGGCCGCCGTGTGGACCAACGCCCCGGTCACGCTGCGCCACCACGGCGCCGAGGCCCGGCGCGCGATGCGCACCTGCACCTCCTGCCACAGCGAGCAGGACTGCGTGACCTGCCACGCCACGCTCGGTCGCGGCGGCGGCGGGTTCTCGCCGCATCCGCCGTCGTTTCTCGCGCGCTGCGGGGCGTTGATGCGCGCCTCCGAGCGCCCCTGCGCCCTCTGCCACGACGACCTCGACGCGGTGCGCGCCCGCTGCCGCTGAGCGCCGCTCAGGCCTTGAGGAGCTGCAGGCGAATTCTGGCGTAGCGCGCGGAGAGCGCGTGGGGGGTGACGTCGTGCTCGAGCGCGAGGTGCTTCTGGGTGACCCGCTGCCCGAGGCGCCGCGCGGCGATGTAGTCGAGGGCCGCGACGGTGGGGCGATCGGCGGTCACGGTCCCGGCAGACGCGGCCACGTAGGACGTCCACGCCCGGAGGGCCTCGTCGACGTGCGCCGGGGGGCGACCGAGCTTCGACAGGCCTGCGCGGATGACCTTGCGCGACTCGTCGCTCGGCTCGGGGCGGCTGCGCGGGGACTGCGTCTGCGCCCGGGAGAGCACCGACGGGCCGCGGGCGTTGGCCGGGGCGCCGCGCTCGAGCCAGCCCTTGAGCGCGAGCAGCTCAGCATGCCGGGGGTGCCGCTGGAGCAGCGCGCCGACGATCTCGATGCCCTCGGCGCAGCGACCGAGGCGGCCGAGGCACTGCGCGAAGGAGGCGCCGACCTCCTCCTGTGAGGGCTGCGCCCGGAAGGCGCGCTGGAGGTGCGTGACGGCGTCCTGCGGGCGGGCGAGCGCGACGTCGAGGAGGTGGCCGAGGTTGTGGTGGTACCAGGGGTTGGCGGGCGAGATGGCGACGGCCCGCCGGAACGAGGCCACGGCCATGCGGTAGTTGGCCTGGAGCGCCTGCGAGAGCCCCATCAGCGCGTGACCCGCGTCGTCTTCGGGGCACGACCGGAGCAGCCGCCGGAGGTGCAGCGCGGCGCGCCAGGGGCTGTCTTCGAGGAGCATCTCCGCGAGGTGCCGGTTGGCGAAGCACGCCTCGGGGCTGCCCTCGACGGCGCGGACCGCGAGCGCCTCGAGGAGGCCGCGCACGTGGTCTTTGGGGAGGTCACGCTGCAGCGCCTGCTCGGCGCGGATGCGCAGCGTATCGAGCTCGTCGCCTGTACCCGCCGCGGTCATCGCTTCGTTGATAGCCCGCACATTGGGGGGGTGCAAGGCGCCGAGGCCCGTCGGATCACGGTTGCACCCGCAGGATGTACTGCCCTTCGCCGCCGTCTCGCGCGGCATCGACGATGATCCACGCCGCGCCGGAGTCGACGGTGACCCGCTGCGACCCGGCGAAGCACGCGACCTGGTCGGACTGGAAGCCCCCGCACTGGCGCTGGCGAACGTAGGCCACCTGGTTGCCCGTGACGAGCAGCAGGTTGACCGCCGTGCGCGCCGCCGCGTTGAAGACCAGCACGTCCTCGCCCAGGAACCCGCCGCCGCAGCTGCCCGAGTGAGACCCGAGGCCCGTCGTGGTGCGGCCGATGACCGTGCCCCCCACGGTGACGTCGAAGAGCGTGCGGTTGCCGCAGTTGCCGGGCGCGATGGCCGCGCGACGGGTCAGCCGCAGCGTGAAGGGCCCGCCCTGCGCCCCGGCGTCGTCGACCACCACGAACACCACCCGGGTCGCGCCGCCCGAGCGCCCACGCAGGAACACCCGCGCGTCGCGCGCCCGCTGCGTCGCGTCGCCGTTGCAGCCCAGCTCGGCCCCCGCGCAGGCGTCGCGCACCGAGACCACCGGGTCGCCGTTGCCGCCCATGGGCGCGGCCTCGGCCACGAGGTCGTCGCTGCCGGGGATCGTCACCGCGTAGACCAGGTCGGGCCCCGGGCCGGTGCACGAGCTCGTGAAATCGCTCGTGCGGCCCATCGTGCTGCCCGTGCGGGTGGCCGTCGTGGTGGACCCGGTGAGGTCGACGGCGATGGCGCGGGCGCAGTCCTCGCCCGGCGCGATGCACACCCCGCCCTCGTCGGTCATCCCGTCGCAGTCGTCGTCGACGCCGTTGCACACCTCCGTGGCGCGTCGGTTGACCGCGGGGTCGGCGTCGTTGCAGTCGTCGCCGCCCGCGCACATGGCGCCTCCGACGCGCGCGGCGGGCGCGCCGTCGCCGTCGGCGTCGATGGCGGTCGACCGGCACATCCTCGCGACCGGGTCGCAGAGGTCGGTGGTGCACGGGTTGGAGTCGCTGCAGTTGCGTGGCGTGCCGCCGCCGGCGCACTGCCCGTTGACGGCGTTGCAGGTCGCGCCGCTCGCGCAGAAGCTGTCGCAGTAGCCCGGGATGGGGACGTTGCGGCAGCCCATGGCCGGGTCGCAGGTCGACGTGACGCAGGGCCCCGGGGCCGCGCACGCCGACGGGTTGGGCGTCGACACGCAGCGGCGCATCGACTCGTCGCAGCGGTCGGTGGTGCACCCCACGCGGTCGTCACAGGTCGGCGCCGTCCCGGCGAGGCACCCGCGCGCCGCGTCGCAGGTCTCCGCCCCGTTGCAGAAGGCCCCGTCGTCACAGCGCGCCCCATCGGCGACGCTCGCGCACGTCCCCGAGGCGGGGTCGCAGCGGTCGATGGTGCACTCCACGCCGTCGTCGCAGCGCACCGCGGTGCCGGGCACGCACCGGTTGCCGTCGCAGCGCTCGAGCCCGTTGCAGCGCGTCTCGTCCTGGCAGTCGCGGTCGGCGGTGCAGTCGACGCGGGTGCAGCCCGTGGTGGCGTCGCAGACCTCGCGCGTCCCGCACACGGAGGTGTCTGGCCGGTGCACGCAGGCGCCCGCGGTCTCGTCGCAGGAGTCCGCGGTGCACTCCACCCCGTCGTCGCAGGAGCCCGGGCAGCGCGAGGAGACCCCGTCGCCCGGGGGCGCGTCCGGCGCGTCGGCCGCGATCACGACGTCGGCGGCGTCGTCGGCGGCGTCGTCGGCGTCATCCGCCGGGGCGTCGGGGGCGTCGAGGGTGGTGGCGTCGGGGGTCGCGGCGTCGGGGGTCGCGGCGTCGGGGGTCGCGGCGTCGTCGCCGGCGTCGATGGCTGCAGGGGCGTCGGTCACCGCGAGGTCGGCGCGGGTGCCGGTGTCGAGCACGGTGGCGAAGCGATCGAGGCGGGAGCCGTCGGGGTCGACCAGCACGGAGCACGAGGCGGCGAGCGCTCCGCAGGCGGCGAGCAGGGCGGCGCGCTTCATCAGAACCGACCGCCCAACGAGAGGGAGCCGCCGGCGGCGGTCGCCATGGCGCTGACGGTCACCCGCGGGCGGAAGTCGGTCTTCACGAAGAGCACCACCGACGCCACGGCGCCGGCCAGGGTGACGCCCATCGCAACGTCGGACCACGTGGCGAGCTGCGACGCGCGCGCGGCCTCGTCGCGGCCGCGGGCCTGGAGCGCGGCGAGGTCGCCGCCGCCTCCCTGGATCTCGTTGACGGTCGCGTCGAAGTCCGCGTCGGCGGAGAGGGCGAGGGCGCCCGCGGCGATCCACCCGATGGCCGCGGCGCCGGTGACGCCCGCGACCGCGTAGAAGACCGCCGGCGGCGGGCCGCGGCGCACGCTGTCGTGCTGGGGGTCCTGGTGGGGGTCGACGAGCGGCGGGGCGGCGACCGTCGGGGCAGCGACCGCTGGCGTGGGGGAGGGCTCGACGACGGGGACGGGCGTCGGCGCGGGGGCGTTGCGCTCCATCGAGAGGGTGAGCACCTGCGCCTGCCCGGCGGCGATATTGATCTCCCGGCGCACCGTCGTGTAGCCCTCACCGAGGGCCTCGATGACGTGGTGGCCGGGCACGACGTGGGCCGGGCGCGCGAGGGAGATCGCCTGGCCGTCGAGGGTGACCGCGAGGCCCAGGACGTCGGGGGGAGTGACCGTCAGCTGGATCTCCCCTATGCGCCCGCGAAGCTGGCCGATCTGGGTCTCGACCTGGGTGATCTGGGCCTCCGGGGCCGAGGGGGTCTCCGCGAGGAACTGCTCGAAGTGGAAGATCGCCTCGGTGGGGCGGTCGAGGTGCGCGTAGCAGTTGGCCATGTTGACCCGCACCGAGGGGTGCGGCGCGAGGCGGTACGCGCTCTGGAACTCCTCGAGCGCGGGCGCCCACTGGCCGCGGGTGTAGGCCGCGACGCCGAGCTGGAAGTGCCGTCGCGCCTCGGCCCGGTCGGCCACGGAGGGGCCCTCCGGCGGCGTCTGGGCACCTGCGACGTGAGCGACGGAAAGCGCGGCGAACAGCACCAGGGGACCGAAGGACCATCGTTGCACCACGCACCTCCTGAGGGGCTGCGCAGGTCGAAGGGTGGACGACTTCGGGCTCCGGAGACCGACGCGGCGACGGCGACAGTAACAGACCGTCGCGCCGCGTCGCAGCGGTCTCGTCGGCCTCAGATGATCTTGATCGTGCTGGGGTCGAAGGTCGCGGCCGCGGGCCTGGGGTCCATGTTCCGCAGGGTGTCGACGATGGTCCGCGCGACGACGAGGTTGCGGTACCACTTGCGGTCGGCCGGGACGATGTACCAGGGCGCCGCCCGCGTGGAGCACCGCGACAGGGCCAGCTCATACGCCGTCTGGTATTCGTCCCACTTCTCCCGCTCGCGCAGGTCGCCGAGGTCGAACTTCCAGATCTTCTCCTTGTCGGCGAGGCGCTCCTCCAGCCGCCGCTTCTGCTCCTCCTTCGAGATGTGCAGGAAGAACTTCAGCACCGTGGTGCCCGTGTCCGCGAGGTTCTCCTCGAAGCGGTTGATGACGTCGTACCGCCGCTCGATCTCCTTCGGCGGCGCGAGCGAGCGCACCCTCGCCACCAGCACGTCCTCGTAGTGCGAGCGGTTGAAGAACCCGATGTTCCCCCGGCGCGGCACCCGGCTGTGGATGCGCCAGAGGAAGTCGTGGTCGCGCTCCTCCTCGGAGGGCGCCTTGAAGCTCATGATCTCCACGCCCGTCGGGTTGACCCCCGACAGCACGCTCTTGACGGTGCCGTCCTTGCCGCCGGTGTCCATCGCCTGGAGGACCACCAGCAGCGCCCGGCGGTTCTCCGCGTAGAGCTTCTCCTGGAGGTCGCACATGTCCGCGCGGTCTTGCGCGAGCTGCTCCAGCGCGGTGACCTTGTCCTTCACCCCGGGCGTCGCCGCCGGGTCGTAGTCCTTCAGCCTCACCTTGCTGCCCGGCTTGATCAGGATCGCTTCCGCCATTCGCCGTCCCTCCGTTGCTCTCTCTCGCCGGACGCCGGTTGGGGCGCCCGACATTCCCTCGATGCTGTCCCCGATCGCCTCCCCGCGACAAGCGCTGTTGCCCCCGGGCGCGGCGTGGCTACAGTCGCGCCGAGCTCCACCGATGCCCAGCCCCCTCAGCCTCGACGACCTCCGCCGCCAGCGCCAGCAGCTCCTCACCCGCATCTCCTGGTGGGAAGACCATCGCCACTCCGCGCTCGTCCCCGTCGTGCTCGCCTGCTTCGGCGCGGGATACGGCCTCGGGTGGCTCGCGCACCTCCTGCTCGGGCTTCCCGCCGCGCTCGGCTACTTCGCCGCCATCGCGTGCGTCTTCGCGAGCGGCCGCTGGCTCGACCGCGCCTTCGCCCCGCAGCGCCTCGACGCCCTCGACGGGCAGATCGCCCGCCTCGAGCGCGCGCTCAGGGCCTCGCCGACCAGCGCAGCAGCGCGTCGTTGAAGGCATCCGGCCGCTCGAGGTTGGAGAGGTGCCCGGCGCCCTCGATGACCTCCACCCGCGAACCGGCGATGGCCGCCCCCATCGCGGCGTGCTCGGCCGGCGGCGTGATGGCGTCCCGCGCCCCGACCAGCAGCAGGGTCGGGCAACGGATGGCGCCCAGCGCGGCGGTCGCGTCGCCCCGGTCGCGCATCGCCAGGAGCGCGTCGGTGATCCCCTCGGGCGACTGCTCGGAGGCCCAGGCGCGCAGCGTCGCCCGCAGCGACTCCGGCGCCTCGGGCGCGAGGAGGTGCGGGAGCATCTTCTCGATGAGCGCGGCCGGCCCTCGCGAGCGCACGAGTCCCTGGTTGAGCACCCGCCCGGCGCGGGCCTCGGGGCTGTCGGCGGCGGCGCGGGTGTCGGCCAGCACCAGGGACCCGAGCCGCCCCGGCGCCCGGCCCGCGAGCCGGAGCGCGACGTAGCCGCCGAGGGAGAGACCGACGAGGGTCACCCGCTCGAAGGCGAGCGCGTCGAGGGACGACAGCACGGCGTCGACGTAGCCGTCGAGCGAGGGCGGCTCGCGGGTCATCCGCGGCGCGGCGCCGAAGCCGGGGAGGTCGAGGGCGACGGCGGTGTGGCCGCGCGCGGCGAGGGCCTCGCACTGCGCCGACCACATGCGTCGATCGACGGGAAAGGAGTGCAGCAGCACCCACGGGTCGCTCATGGGCGCGGAGGGTAGCGCCGCGCCCGCCGACTTGCGACGGCGGCCGATCTCCCGTAGGCGTCGCAGGCGTGAAGCGAGCGAGCCTCGGACTGCGGGTGCTGGGAGCGATCGCCGCGGTGGCCTGCGCGCCCTCGGCGGCGCTCGCCAACGGGCGCTTCCCCGCGGCGCAGCACGTGGTGCTCGGGCCCGGCTCGCGCTCCGACGTCATCGCGCTGCGCACCACCTTCGGGATGCTCGTCAGCCGCGACGGCGGCCGGTCGTTCGCGTGGTTCTGCGAAGACCTCCTGTTCTTCCCCTTCGTGCCGGGCCTGGCCTTCGACCCGCCGGTGGAGGTGAGCTCCCGCGGCGAGGTGGTGCTCGGCTTCGAGGACGGCGCCCACGCCCTCACCGACGGCTGCGCGGTCGCCAACCTCGACAGCGTGTCGCACCGGGAGATCACCGACCTCGCGGCCACCCCCGACGGCGCGACCCTCTACGCCTCGGAGAGCACCGTCGGCTCGCGCAGCTACCTCCTGCGCGCCGACCCCTCGCTGGTGTTCCGACGCATGGGCGATGGGGTCGATCGCCTGCGCTTCGTCACCGTCGAGGTCGCCGCGTCCCGCCCCGAGCGGGTGTACGCCTCGGGCTTCGACGACTCGCCCTCGCGCACCCCGCGCCTCGTGCGCAGCGACGACGGCGGCGCCACCCTCGTAGGCATCACCCCCACGGAGTCGCTCGGCGACCTGGCGTACATCTCCGGGGTCGATCCCACGGACCCGCAGGTGTTGTATGTGCGCGTCGTCGAGGGCCTCGGCTCCACCCTCCTGCGCAGCGCCGACGGCGGTGATCACCTCGCCGTGGTCGCCCGCACCGTCGACCCGATGCTCGCCTTCGCCCTCTCGGAGGACGGTGCGACGGTCTGGTACGGCAGCGCCGACGGGGGCCTCTACCGCTCCACCGACCGGGGGCTGCATTTCACCTCCATCGGGATGATCCCCGCGCTCGGACTGCGCTTCCACGGCGGCGCGCTCTGGCTGGTCACCGACTGGCTGCGGCAGCCTTGGGCCCTCGGTCGTTCGATGGACGGCGGCGAGCACTTCGACCCCGTGCTGCGCTTCGAAGACGTCCCCGGTCCCCCTGCGTGCGCGTCGCCCTCCGAGGCCACGTCCATCTGCATCGACCGCTGGCCGGCCTTTCGCTCGACCATCGAAGCCCCGGCGCGACCCGACGCCGGCGCCCCGCGCGACGCTCCCGCCATCCCCGACGCCGTCGCCTCGGGCGACGTCCCCGTCGCCAGCGATGTCGGGTCAATCGCCGACGCCCCGGGCGCCCGCGACGTCGGCGGCACTCTCGCCGACGCCACGGCGCCCGCCGACACCGGCACCGCGCAGATCTCCATCGGTCGCGACTGCGGCTGCCACGCAGGCACGGGTCCCACCTTGGGCGGCGGGTGGGCCGCGGCGCTGCTCGCGATCGTCGCCCGGCGACGAAGACGAGTTTCGATTGCGACGGGATTGCACTAGCATCACGGCCAGAGGTGAGCGCGATGACCGTCCGCGGGCGAAACAGCCTGACAGCAGAGGAGATCCGGGAGCGGGTGCGCGCCGCGGGGCTGCGGGTGACGGCCCCGCGGGTGGCGGTGATCCAGCAGCTCCAGGCGGCGATGGCGCCGATCACCCACGCCGAGCTGGCCACCTCGCTGGCCTCGCAGGGGTGGGACCGCGCGACGATCTACCGCAACCTCACCGACCTCACCGAGGCGAAGCTCCTGCAGCGCACCGACGTGGGCGACCACGTGTGGCGCTTCGAACTCTACCGTGAACAGGGCGGGGCCGACCACGCCGACGCGCGGCACCCCCACTTCGTGTGCGGCGACTGCGGCGAGGTGCAGTGCCTCCCGCTCGACACCGTGCGGGTGGTGGGCGGCCGCGGGCTCCCGAAGTCGCTCAAGGGCGACGCGGTGGAGATCCAGGTCAAGGGCCGCTGCGACCGCTGCGCGTGAACTGATCGGTGCTCCTTCCTGCGCTCGCGCTGTCGGTCCTCGGACTGCTCCTGGGGGCCGCGCTGGTCACCCTCGGGAGGCGGCAGGCCTTCGCGTCGGCCGCCCTCGACGGCTTCAGCCTGGGCTTCGTCCCCGCCGTGCTCGCGCTCCGGATGCTCCCGCACGCGATGGGCTCCCTCGGCGTCCGCGCGCTCGCCCTCGCCGCGCTCGCCTACGCCGCGCTCTGGTGGGTCGACCGCCGCGCGCACGCCCGCGACCACGCCGCGGCGCACCCCTTCCACCCCGCCGCGGGCGCGGGCGCCGGGCTCCTCGTGCCCATGCTCGCGTTGCACGGCATGAGCGACGGCGCCGCCCTCGCGGTCGCGCTCTCCTCCCGCGGCGTGGGCGCGAGCATGGCCGCCGCGCTCATCCTCCACCGTATGCCCGAGGGGCTCTTCATCGCGTCGTCGATGCTGCCCAGCGCGGGGCGCTCCAAGACCGCGGTCGCGCTGGTCGCGCTGGCGCTGTCCACGGTCGTCGGCGCGGCGCTCGGCCAGGCGCTCCTCGACGCCATCCCCGACGCCCTCTTCGACGGCGCGCTCGCGCTCGGCGTCGGGGCGATGCTCCGGCTCGCGATGCACTCCCACGCGCCCCGCCCCGCCACCGCGCGGGCGCGCTCGCTCGCCGGCCTGGCCTTCCTGGGCGGCGTCGCGCTGGTGCTCGCGCTGCCCGACCCGGCGGGCCTCTTTCGCCGCGCGCACCCGCAAGAGCTCTCGGTGCAGGCCGCGCTCATCCCCCTCTTCATCGAGACCGCGCCGTCGATGCTCCTCGGACTCCTCGGCGCTGGCCTCCTGCGCACCATGACCCGCGCCCGCCCGGAGGCCTGGCTGCGCGGCGGCGGCAGCCTCGCCCAGGCCCTCCGCGGAACGGTCTTCGGCGCCCCCCTCCAGGTGCGCTCCAGCGGCGTGCTCCCGGTCGCCCAGGGGATGCTCCGCGCCTCGCTCCCCGTGGCCGCCGTGACGGCCTTCATGGTGGCGACCCCGGAGCTCGACGTGGGCGGCTTCGTCCTCTCGGTGCGCCTCCTCGGGCTCCCGCTGGCCGTCGCGCGCTTCGTCGCGGGGGCCACCCTCGCGGTCGGCGTCGGGGTCGGGGTCGCCGCGGTGGCCCGGCGCGTCGCGCTGCGCGTGCCGGCGAAGCCCCAGCGTCGCCACGGGTTGCTCTCTGCGCCGAGGCCCCTCGCGAGCCTGCCGCCGCCGGCCGACCGCTCGCCCGCCGGGGTGCTCCGCGCGGGCCTCGACAGCTTCGACCAGATTGCGGCCTGGTATGTGTTCGGGCTGCTGCTCGCGGCGGGCTTCGAGGCGGCGGTGCCGCCGGGCGCCCTGGCCCGGGCGCTCGGGGCCTGGGATGTCCCGCTGACGGCCGCGCTCGCCGTCCCGGTGTACGTGTGCGCGCAGGGCGCGACGCCGCTGGCGGCGATGATGGTGCACAAGGGCTTCTCACCGGGCTCGGCGATGGCGCTGCTGCTCGTGGGCCCCGCCACCAACGTCGCCGCGTGGCGGATGCTGCGCCAGGCCCTGGGCGCGCGCGTCGCATGGAGCTTCGCCGCGGCCTCGCTCGCGGGCGCGATCGCGCTCGGGGCGCTGGTCAACCGGATCGTCCCGGCAGGCACGCTGCCTGAGATCCACGCCCTCGCGTCGCACGAGCACCCCCCGTGGGAGCTGGGCGCGGCCACCGTGCTCGCGCTGCTCCTGGCCGGCTCGGTGCTTCGGCTGGGCCCTCGCGGGTGGATCGCCACCATGAGCCCGTCGGGCGCACCCACCGCGCACGAGCACCACGAACACCGCCACTGACGCCTCTCCGTCGCTGCCACACCCCCCGAGGAAATCCCATGAAGTCCTGGCTCCCGGCTCTTGCATTGCTGTCCGTCGGTGCCTGTTCGGAGGCCCCGTCGGGCACGGTCGTCGACGCGGGCCTCGTCTCCGACGTGGCGGCGGTCGACGGCGGCGCCGCGGACGCGCCGGTCGCCGCAGACGTGCCCGTCGGCCCGGTCGACGTCGGCAGCGGCGCGGACGTCTCGCCGACGGTCGCGCGGCTCATCGCCGAGCGGCCCTATCGCCTCGCGGTGCCGGACGGGAACGTGCCCACCCGCGCGGCGCCGCTGCTCATCCTCCTGCACGGCTACGGCGCGTCGGGCTCGGTGCAGGAGCTTTACTTCCGCATGACCCGGGAAACCAACGCCCGGGGCATCCTTTACGCCATCCCCGACGGCACGCTCGACGTCGCGATGCGCCGCTTCTGGAACGCCACCGACGCCTGCTGCAACTTCGGCAGCTCCGCGGTGGACGACGTCGCCTACCTCGACGCCATCATCGACGACGTCTCCGCGCGCTACGCCGTCGATCCGCGACGCATCTTCCTCATCGGCCACTCCAACGGCGGGTTCATGGCGCACCGCATGGCCTGCGCCCGGTCTGCGCGCATCGCGGGCGTTGTGAGCCTCGCGGGCGCGACCTACGCCGACGCCGCGCGGTGCACGCCGTCCGAGCCGGTGGCCGTGCTCCAGGTGCACGGCACCAACGATGTGACCATCCAGTACACGGGGGGCACCAACGTCGGCGCGGCCTACCCCGGCGCCGCGACGAGCGTGTCGCGCTGGGCGACGAACAACCGCTGCGCGACCACGCCCACCGCGGGCGCGATGCTCGACCTGGAGAGCGCGCTGCCGGGCGCCGAGACCCGCGTCGAGCGCTACGAGGGCTGCGCGGGCGGCGCGGCCGAGCTCTGGACCATCCAGAACGGCGGGCACCTCCCGGCCCTCGCGGCGCAGTGGTCGACGCTCACCCTCGACTGGCTCATGGCGCACCCGAAGCCCGCCCGGTAAAAATGCATCTGTGATGTAATTAGTCGGCCGGTGTTGTTGTATCAGTGATGCGTTTGTGTGAGTGTGCGTGCGCTCGATAGGAGGAGCGACGCATGCGACCTGTTCCGGTGACGGTTCTGTCGGGGTTTCTGGGGGCGGGGAAGACCACGCTGCTCAATCACGTGCTGGCCAACCGGGCCGGGCGGCGGGTGGCGGTGATCGTCAACGACATGAGCGAGGTGAACATCGACGCGCAGCTGGTGCAGCGCGGCGGGGCCTCGCTCGACCGCACGGAGGAGCGGCTGGTGGAGATGTCCAACGGGTGCATCTGCTGCACGCTGCGCGAAGACCTGCTGGCGGAGTGCACCCGGCTGGCGCGCGAGGGGCGCTTCGACAGCGTGCTCATCGAGTCGACGGGCATCTCCGAGCCGATGCCGATCGCGGCGACGTTCTCGTTCCGCGACGAGGCGGGCTTCAGCCTGTCCGACGTGGCGCGCCTCGACACGATGATCACCGTCGTCGACGCGGCGAACTTCCTGCGCGAGTACGGGGCGGGCGACGACCTCCGGGCGCGGGGCATCGCGCTGAGCGACGCCGACGACCGCACGATCGTCGACCTGCTCACCGAGCAGGTGGAGTTCGCCAACGTGCTGGTGGTCTCGAAGGCCGACCTGGTGACCGCTTCGGAGCTCGAGCGGCTGACGGCGATCCTGCATCACCTCAACCCCGACGCGCGGGTGGTGCCTGCGTCGTTCGGTCGCTTGGGGCTCGAGCACGTGCTCGACACGGGGCTCTTCGACGACGCCGCGGCGGCGCAGTCCCCGGGGTGGGCGAAGGAGCTCGCGGGGCAGCACACGCCCGAGACCGAGGCCTACGGCATCGCGAGCTTCGTGTACCGGTCGCGGCGCCCGTTGCACCCGTCGCGCTTCCACGCGTTCATCAACGCGGAGTGGCCCGGGGTGCTGCGCTCGAAGGGCTTCTTCTGGCTGGCCACCCGGATGGCGGAGGCGGGCTCCTGGTCGCAGGCGGGCGCCGCGTGCCGCACGACGCGCGCGGGCTTCTGGTGGGCCGCCGCGCCGGAGGCGGCCTGGCCGACCGGGGAGCACCGCGCGGAGATACTCCGGGACTTCGCCGAGCCGTACGGCGACCGCAAGCAGGAGTTCGTGTTCATCGGGATGCAGATGGACGAGGCGGCGCTGCGGCGGGGGCTCGACGCGTGCCTGCTCTCCGACGACGAGATGGCCGGCGGGGCAGAGCGCTGGGCGCTCCTGGCCGACCCCTTCCCGAGCTGGCACGTCGCGCCCGCGTCGGCCGAAGAGGCCGCGTCGCAGGCGGAGGGAGCCTGAGCGATGGTGCCTGTCGATGACGCCGGGGCGGCGCGGCTCGAAGACGCGCCCACGCTCCCGCTCCCACTCGAGACGGGGCGACACGCCTTCGTCGACGACCTCGCGAGCCTGGACGCGATCGTCGGGCCTGCGCTGAACCTCTGCGTCTGGCGGCGCGAGCCCCACCCCGACTACGCGGCGTGGCTCGACGCCCTCTGCGCCTCGACGCACCTGGACCTCGAGCACCGCCTCGACGCCGCGCGGCCCGACGCCTCGGCGCTGACCCGCGACCTCCCCGCCGCCCGCTGGCGCGAGGTGCTCCAGCGCGACATCGAGGCCCTGGCGCTGGCGTTCTCGCAGTGGACCGGCGGGGGCGCCGCGCTCGTGCACCTGGGCACCGTGCACACGGACAAGTGCCGGAGGTACCACGCGGACTTCAACCGCCTGCGGTTGCTGTGCACCTACAGCGGCCTCGGCACGGAGTGGGTGATGGAGCACGGTATCGATCGCCAGGGCGCGGTCGCCGTGGTGCGGGATCCCGGGGCGGTTCGCGCCCTCCATCGCTTCGACGTGGGGGTGCTGAAGGGCAACGCGTGGCCCGGCGACGAGGGGCGCGGCTGCATCCACCGCAGCCCTCCCATCGAGGGCTCGCACGGGCGGCGCCTGCTGCTGAAGATCGACGTCGCTTGAGCCCCGGCGACCCCGCCGGGCCGGTGGCGCGATGACCGGGCTGTCCGTGCTGCTCCTCGGCGTCGGCCTCGGGCTCCGGCACGCCACCGACGCCGACCACGTCGTGGTCGTGACCGCGCTCGTGCAACGCGAGCCCGGCGCCTGGCGGGCCGCGCGCATCGCCGCGCTCTGGGGCCTCGGGCACTCCGCCGCGTTCCTGGGCCTGGGCCTGCTGATCGTGATGGCCGGGCTGCGCGTCCCGCCGGCCTTCGAGCGCCTCGCGGAGCTGCTGGTGGCGGCGATGCTGATTGGGTTCGGCGCGTGGCACCTCGCGCGGAGCCGGGCCGCCACCGCGCACGAGCCTGCGCCATCGACCGCGGGCGCCGCCGCGCGGCCGGTGATCATCGGGCTCGTGCACGGGCTCGCTGGCTCCGCGGGCATCGCGCTCCTGGCCACCGCGACCATCCCCTCGCGCGCCCTCGCGGTGGCCTACCTGGCGCTCTTCGGGCTCGGCACGGTGCTCGGCATGGTCGCCCTCACGGTGACCCTGTCGCGACCCATCGGGTGGGCGATGCAGCGCGACGATCGCTGGCGGCAGGGAGCCACCGCCGCCGCCGCCGCGCTCAGCGTCGCGCTCGGCGTGTCGGTGCTGGCCCGCGACCTCCTCGGCGCCGCGCCGTGACGCCCGCGCGCCGTCAGCCGGCGGCGCCCCCGTCGTCTCCGCTGCGCCGCACCTCGATCGTGAGGTGCGCGAGCGCGAAGGAAGCGAGCCGCTGGCGGTAGTCCCCCGCGGCGCGCGGCGCGGCGGACGTCACGGTCACCACGCAGCTGCGGGCGCCGCCGCCGAGCGACCACACGCGCAGGTCGCTCACCCGGACGTCGCCCGCGGACTCCAGCGCGCCGCGGATCTCTTCGTGCAACCTCGTCGACGGGTTGACGTCGAGGAGCTCGAAGGCCGCGCTCCGGCAGAGCCCGAACCCCCACCGTAGAATCACGAGCCCGCCCACCACGCCGGTGACCGCGTCGAGCCACGTCCACCCCAGGAAGCGGCCGGCGAGCAGGGCCCCGATGGCGAGGGCGCTGGTCAGCGTGTCGGCGACCACGTGCATGAACGCCGCCCGGTGGTTGTGGTCGTGGTGGTGGTCGTCGTGGTCGTGGTCGTGGTGGTGGTCGTGGTCGTCGTGGTCGTCGTGGTCGTCGTGGTCGTCGTGCAGGAGGAAGACGCTGGCGAGGTTGACGACCAGGCCCGCGATCGCGACCGGCAGCGAGCGCGCGAAGTCGATGGCGCCCGGGTGCAGGAGGCGCGTCGCGGACTCGACGATCATCACCACCGCGACGAGCCCCAGGCCGACGGCGCTCGTGTATCCCGCGAGCGCGGGCACCTTGCCCGTGCCGAAGGTGAACGCGCGGTGCGACGCGTAGCGCCGCGCGACGGCGTAGGCGACGCTGGCCAGGCCCAGCGCCCCGACGTGGGTCGCCATGTGCCAGCCGTCGGCGAGGAGGGCCATCGAGCGCGTGGCGTAGCCGACGACGATCTCGACGACCATCATCACGGCGGTGAGCGCAGTGACCGCGAGGACGCCTCGCTCACGGCGCGCGGAGGAGGGCGGGGCAGGGGCGTGCGTTGCCATGCGCCTCAGCCCAGGAACCGCCGGAGGATCTGCGCGAGCTCCGCCGCCGCGGCCGCGCGCTCGTCGGCCGGCACCCGGCGGGCGCCGAGGTGCTCCTCGATGTGCTCGCAGAGCACCTCCGCCGCGAGCGCGCTGATGGCCCCGCGGGCGGCGACGATGGTGCGCACCACCGCCTCGCAGCCCTCATCCTCCAGGAGCGCCCGCTCCACCGCCTCGACCTGCCCCCGAACCCGGCGCACCCGGGCGATGAGCTTCTTCTTGTTACGGACGACGTGCATGGGCGCGACGATACCCCGGGGGGTATCCGTCGTCGATTTGTGCATCCCTGTTGCAATTGGTTTGACGATGCGATTACTTCGCGGGAGAGGGCAACGCCATGAAGAAGATTCCCGTCACCGTGCTCACCGGCTTCCTGGGATCAGGGAAGACCACGCTCCTCAACCGCATCCTCACGGAGCAGCACGGCAAGCGCATCGCGGTCATCGAGAACGAGTTCGGCGAGATCGGCATCGACCACGCGCTGGTCATCAACGCCGACGAGGAGGTGTTCGAGATGAACAACGGGTGCATCTGCTGCACCGTCCGCGGCGACCTCATCCGCATCCTCGGCAACCTGATGAAGCGCCGGGACAAGTTCGACCACATCCTCGTGGAGACCACGGGCATGGCCGACCCCGGCCCGGTGGCGCAGACCTTCTTCGTCGACGACGAGCTGCGCGACCTCTTCGCCCTCGACGGCATCGTCACGCTGGTCGACGCCCGGCACGTGCACCTGCACCTCGACGACTCCAACGAGTGCAGGGAGCAGATCGCCTTCGCGGACGTGCTCGTGCTCAACAAGACCGACCTGGTGACCGCGGCCGAGCTCGACGCGCTCGAGCGCCGCGTGCGCGGCATGAACTCCATGGCCCGGGTGCTGCGCGCGAAGGACGCCGACGTGCCCATCGCGTCCGTGCTCGACGTGGGCGGCTTCGACCTCGACCGCGCCGTGGAGGCGAAGCCGACCTTCCTCACCCCGGAGTACCCCTTCGAGTGGGCGGGCACCTTCGAGCTCGCCGAGGGGGTGTACGAGCTGGCGCTGGACGACGGGCCCGACCCCGAGATGGGCCTCCTCGCTGCGCACCTCGCCGGGGACGAGCTGGCGTCGTCGCGAGCCTGCGCCGACCGCGCGATGCACGTGTGGTCGGAGGGCGCGACGAGCGTGGCCCCCTCCGCGACCGTCGACGTGGGCGCGGCGCAGCCCGCCTCGCTGGTGCTCGCGGGTGACGGTACGAAGCGCTTCTTCCTGCGCGTCCGCAGGGCGGGTCGCGTGGGCCTCTACACCGAGCACCTGCCGTCGGAGTTCCAGCTGCGGCTGCTGCGCGACGGGGTGCCGCTGCAGGCGGTCGCCGAAGAGGCCTTCGCCGCCGGTCACACCCACGACGAGCAGGTCACCTCCGTGGGCATCCACCGCGAGGGCACGATCGACGGCGACCGGCTCAACGCCTGGGTCTCGAAGCTGCTGCGCGAGAAGGGCGGGGACATCTTCCGCATGAAGGGCATCCTCAACATCGCGGGCATGGCCAACCGGTACGTGTTCCAGGGGGTGCACATGCTGTTCGACGGGCGCGAAGACCGGCCGTGGGGCGCGACCCCGCGCGCGAACGACCTCGTCTTCATCGGCCGCAAGCTCGATCGCGAAGCGCTGACCCGGGGGTTCGAGCAGTGCCTGTCGTGACCGCCCGCGGCGGCCCGGCGCCCCGTACGCAGCTCGCGCCGCGCTGGCAGCACAGCCTCGGGGACTACGTGGCCGCGGCGGAGATCACCCGGGACGGCCGGCTCTGCGTCTCCGCGTCGGGCGTCGGCACCGTCTGCGGGGTGGAGGTGGCGACCGGGCGCGAGCTCTTCCGCGTGCAGGCCCACGACGGGGCGGTGCTCGGACTGAGCGTGTCACCCGACGGCGCGCGCTTCGCGACCTGCGGCCGGGGCCCGGGCGCGAAGGTCTGGAGCGCGGCGGGTGAGCTGCTCCACGAGCTGCCCGGCGGGGCGTCGGGCTGGGTCGAGCACGTCGCGTGGGCGCCCGCCGGGGGGCGCGTCGCCGTGGCCGCGGGGCGCAGCGTGCGCGTGTGGAGCGCCGAGGGCTCGCTCGTGACCGAGGTCGCCCCGCTCGCGAGCACGGCGAGCGGCCTCGCGTGGAGCGCGGACGGCTCCGAGCTCGCCGCGGCCTGCTACGGCGGGGTGCACTTCTGGCCGATCGCCGCAGGCGCGGCGCCCCGGCACCTCCCCTGGAAGGGCTCGCTCATCTCCCTGGCGTGGAGCCCTGATGGGAAGGTCATCGCGTGCGGGAGCCAGGACAGCTCGGTCCACTTCTGGCGGCTGCCCGCCGGGCGGGACTCCGAGATGAGCGGCTACCCGATCAAGCCCCGGGCCCTCGCGTGGGACGCCGAGTCGAAGCTCCTCGCGACGACCGGCGGCGTCTCCGTGACCCTGTGGGACTTCCGCGGGAAGGGCCCGGAGGGCACCCGCCCCATCGAGCTCGAGGGCCACATGGGCGTGTGCACACGCCTCGCGTTCAGCCCCCGGAAGGGCGTGCTGGCGAGCGGCGGGCAGGACGCCGGGGTGCTGCTCTGGGAGCCGCGCCGAGGGACACGACCGACCGGCTTCGCCTTCCTCGAAGACGACGTCACCGCGCTCGTGTGGCACCCCGAGCACCGCGGCCTCCTGGGCGGCGACGCCGCCGGCAACCTCACCTTCTGGGAAGCGGGTTGACGCCGATGCTGCGACGGCGAGACGAGGCGTGGACCGCGGCGATCCGCGCCCTCCGGGCGACCGCGAGGGAGGTGTTCGCGGCGGGTGACGACGACGCCGTGCTCGTGAGCGAGCTGCGGTGCACCGAGCCCGGGTGCCCGCCGGTCGAGACCGTGATCGCCCTGCTGCGGGAGCGCCAGAAGCCCCGGCAGGTGAAGGTGCACAAGCGCGCGGCGGAGGTCACCGCGGACGATCTGCGCGCCGCCCTCCGCGGCGACCACGACCATGACCATGACCATGACCACGGGCAAGGCTGATCCGGCGACGGCGTCCGCCGCGCTGGAGGTGCGCGGACGTTCGAGTCCCACGAGAGAGGTTCGGGTGCAGGGATGACGATGGCGATGACGAACGACGGACGACTCCCGGTGACGGTTCTCTCGGGCTTCCTGGGGGCGGGCAAGACGACGCTGCTCAACCACGCGCTCAACAACCGCGAGGGGCGGCGCGTTGCGGTGATCGTCAACGACATGAGCGAGGTGAACATCGACGCCGCGCTCGTCGCGGCGGGCGGCGCTTCGCTGCGCCGGACCGAAGAGCGCCTGGTCGAGATGTCGAACGGGTGCATCTGCTGCACGCTGCGCGAAGACCTGCTCGTGGAGGTCGCGCGCCTCGCGCGCGAGGGGCGCTTCGACTACCTGCTGATCGAGAGCACGGGCATCTCCGAGCCCATGCCCGTCGCCGAGACGTTCACCTTCGCCGACGAGGAGGGCCGCTCGCTCTCCGAGGTCGCGCGCCTCGACACGATGGTCTCGGTGGTCGACGCGGGCTGCTTCCTCGCGGAGTGGCGCGCGGCCGACACGCTGGTCCAACGAGGGCTCGAGCTGTCGGCCGAAGACGACCGCACGGTGGTCGACCTGCTCGTCGAGCAGGTGGAGTTCGCCGACGTCATCGTGCTCAACAAGGCCGACCGGGCGAGCGCCGAAGACCTCGCGCTCACCGAGGGGCTGCTGCGCACGCTCAACCCGCGCGCCGAGCTCGTGCGGGCCGAGTTCGGCCGCGTGCCGTTGGAGAGCGTGTTTGACACCGGGCGATTCGACCTCGAGCGCGCGGCCAACGCGCCGGGCTGGCTCCAGACGCTGCGCGGCGAGAGCCGCTCGGAGGCGGCGGAGTACGGCATCGAGAGCTTCGTCTATCGTGCGCGGCGGCCGTTTCACCCCGAGCGCTTCTGGTCGCTCGCGGGCACCCTCTGGCCGGGGGTGCTCCGCTCAAAGGGCTTCTTCTGGCTCGCGTCGAGGATGGACACGATGGGTGTCTGGTCGCACGCGGGCGGGGCGTGCCGGGTCGAGTCCGGCGGGCCGTGGCTGGCGTGCCTCGAGGCGTCCGAGCTCGATGAAGACCTGCGGCGCGAGCGCGCCGAGGTTTCCATCGAGCCCTACGGCGACCGGAGGCAGGAGATCGTCTTGATCGGGGTGGGCATGGACCGCGCGGCGCTCACGCTCAGCCTCGATGGGTGCGTGCTCACTGACGACGAAATGTCGGGCGGCCCTGCGGTCTGGGCCGCGATGCATGACCCGATCGATCGGTGGGACGACGAGGCGGACGAGGCGGGAGTCGCCGCAGGGAGAAGGAGCGAAGCATGAGCGTGCAGATCGAGTGGGATGACCTGATTCGGGGGCGCGGGCCGGTGGCGGCACGGCACCGATTCGTCGACGATGGGGCGGCGCTGGCCGCGGTGCTCGACCCCGCAGTGAACCTGTGCGTGTGGAGACGGGCGATCGGCACCCGCCTCGCGCGCTGGATGGACGGCGTGCGAGACGGGTGCGACCTCTGCGCGCAGGCGGAGCTCACGGGCGTGGCGCCCGACGGGTCATCGCTGGTGGCGTCGCTGCCCGCGTGCGACGAGCGCGACGAGCTGCGGCGCGACCTCGAGGGCCTAGCGGCGCGATACGCGGCGCTGCTCGGCGCCCCGACGGTGCTCGGAACGCTGGCGGTCGTCTCGGACGACATGTGCCGGAAGTTTCACGTCGATCGGGTGGGAATCCGCGCCGTCTGCACCTACGCCGGCCCCGGGACGGAGTGGGTGCCCGAGCACGCCGTGCTGCGCGCGGGGCTCGACCCCGAGGCCGAGGTCCTGGCCTCGGGCAGCCGCGCGGTCGTGCCGAACGCGGCGGAGGTTCGCACGCTGGAGGTCGGGTGGGTCGGCCTCCTGAAGGGCTCCGAGTGGCCGGGCAACGCCTGGCACGGGGTGGTGCATCGCTCGCCTCCGATCGCCAGCGCCGGGCTCCGGCGCGTGCTCTTCAAGCTCGACCTCGACCCCGAGCGAAGGCTGCGCGGTCGGTGAGGTACGCGCCTCGCCTCAGGGCTGCGCCGTCCTCGACGACGCACGATGCGCGCATGGCCCGGCCGCAGGCGCAGCGCCGATCGGCGGCGCCGGGAGCTCGGCGCGGCGCCGCCGACGCGACGCGGCGATGGGCGATGGGCTTCAGCCTGGCCGCGGCGCTGGCCGGCCTCGGGGGCTGCGAGGGTGGCGACGATGTGCTCGGAGACGCCCAGGCGCCGCCGGGGGACGCCGACGAGCGGCCGACCGGATGCGGCGAGGTCCCGGCGGGCTTCGCGTGCGAGGGCGACACCCTGCGCCACTGCGAGGACGGCGCCCCCGCCGCCCTGCGCTGCGCGGCGTACACCTCCGACGCTGGCACCTGCGCCCTGGTGTCGCCCGCGCGCGGGCACTACTGCGTGTCCCCCGTGGGCGCGCCGTGCCGGATGGCGGTCCCCCACGGCACCCACGACCACATCTACTTCGCGTCGTGCCTGGGCGCGGGCTCGGGCTGCATCATCCGCGTCACGCAGGACCACGAGTACGAGAGCGCCTGTGCGCCCGACCTCGGCGCGTGCGACGCGCGCCTGGTGGGCCGCTGCCTCGGCGACCGCCTCGTCCTTCGATGCGAGCACGGCATGCCCGTCACCTACGACTGCGCCAGCTTCGGCGGACGCTGCGACGCATCGATCGGGGTGTGCGTGGGGGTCGTCGAGGGCCGCCGCTGCGGCGCGAGCTTCCTCTGCGCCGCGGGCCTGACGTGCGCGCCCGTCGCGGGGCGGCGCGGGGTGAGCGCCTGCGGGCGCTGACGCCGGTCACGGGTCGGTGACGTTGATCTCCAGCTCGTACCCGTTCTCCGCACCCTCGAAGCCGAGCACCACGAGCCGGTGCGCGCCGTTGCGGAGCGCGGTGAAGCTGAGGCGCTCGTTGTCGGTGCTGCCGTCGGCTCGCGCGACCGGGGCGCTGTGCCCGAAGTTGGTCGTGCCAGGGTTGAACAGGTACAGGTCGAGGTCGCCGTCCGCGTGGGAGAAGCGCGCGTCGACCTGCACGCGCTGCCCCGTGCGGAGGGTCACCGAGAACACGTCGAGGTCGGCCGGGCACACCCGGAGGTCGCGGCGGACGAAGCTGGAGCCCTCGACGGGGGTCGCCTGGGCGGCGGTGTCGTTCTCCTCCAGGTCATCATCGGGCTGCGAGCACGCAGGCGGGGGGACGCAGCAGCCGTCGCGCTCGATGAATCCCGGGTCGCAGTCGCAGTGGTCGCCGTGGGAGTGCCCGTGCGGGCCACAGTCGCCCGGCGCGCAGGTCACCGTCGGCACGTCGCGCGCGGCGGGGACGTCGACCGGGGCCGGCGCGTCGACCGGGGCCGGGGCCACGTCGAGGGGGGCCGCCGAGCCGGCGTCGACGACCGATGCGTCGGCGGCGACCGGAGCCGATCCGGAGGCGCCGCACGCCTGCAAGAGAGAGAGCGAACTGAGCATGATTAGGTCGCGACATCGGAACATCATGAAGCGACCATCATCGAATCTGGGATGTAATTGCAATTGAAATGCAACTACTACCGCTCCCGGTCGACGACGCGGAGCACGCGCCGGTCGCTGGCGCGTCGGCCGTCGGCGGAGATGGCCTCGACCGAGGCCGTGAGGTCGCGGCCGACGAGCGTGTTGCCGTCGCGGACATCGAGCACGGCCCGGTCGCCGACCCGCACGAGGTGATCGCCGCTGACAAGCACGCGGCGCGCGTTGAGCTCCACCCGCCCCGGGTACTGGATCGCGGCGCCCTGCTCGTCGAGCACGGCGTAGGTGAGCCCGAGGCCCTCGGGGTCGGCCCCGGCGAGGCGCACCGCGAGGTCGAAGTGCCAGCCGCCCTGCGGGCCCAGCACCAGCTCGATCTCTGCGCCCTCCCGGGGCAGCTCGCGAAAGGCCGTGCGGCCCTCACCCAGCTCGACACCGAGCGGGCCCGCGTCTCGGGGAACGGCGACCGTGCCGCCGTCGCGCGCCTCGTCGGCCGGAGCGCCGCCGCACGAAGCGAGCACCGGGACGAGAACCACTTGCCACCAGCGCATGCCGTCAGTCGTTATCGCATCATCACTGCTATTGCAATCGTGGTATGAGAATGGTCGATATGGACATGCGGGTTGGAGCGTTGGTGGGTCTGGCGTGGACGTTCTCGGGGTGCGGCGATGCGGGCGCGCCGGCTGACCTGCGCGTCCGGGTGGAGTACCCGGTCGCGTATGCGACGCGACCCGTCGTCGGGGCGTCGGTGACGATCGATCGCGGCGGCGTCGTCCGTGTCGCCGTGACGGACGCGAGCGGCGAGGCGCGCTTCGAGGGCGCGGCGTCTCCGGGGTGGCGGGTGCGCGCGGAGAGGGCCCTGGCTCCCACGGAGGCGGGCGTGCTGACGGGGCACGCGCGCGCCGTCGGGCTGGCGGGGGAGGGCGTGTCGTCGGACGCGGTCTCGCTCACGCTGACCCTGGCGGGCCCCGCGCTGGGAGGGCTCGTGATTCGCGAGCTGTACTACTCGGGCTCGCCCGGCGTCGGCGGCAACCACTACTTCAGCGACCAGTTCGTGGAGCTGTACAACAACTCCACGGAGACCCTCTACGCCGACGGGCTGTGCATCGCCGACGCGCATGGCGCGGCCGGAGAGATCAACCCCGGCACGAGGCCGACCCGCTTTGCGAGCGACGGCGATCACGTCTACGTCGAGAGCGTGTGGCAGGTGCCCGGCGGCGGGCAGGAGCACCCCATCCCGCCGGGCGGCAGCGTGGTGATCGCGCACGACGGGGCGCCGCACCAGCCCGACAGCCCGCTCGACCTCTCGGACGCGGACTGGGAGACCTACAACGAGCGGCCCGACGGGCGGGACGTCGACTCGCCGACGGTGGCCAACCTCCGGCGGGTGATCTTCAACGGCGGCTTCGACTGGCTGTTGCCGGTGTTCGGCGGGTCGGTGGTGGTGTTTCGCGTCGACGATCCCGACGCGCTCGAGCGGGTGTCGGTGCCGGGGCTCCCGGGCAGGCGGGCGAGGGTGCCCGCGGCGGCGGTCATCGACGCGGTGGACGCGTTGATGGACGGCGAGAGCGGCCGCTTCAAGCGCGTCCCTGCCTCGCTCGACCGGGGCTTCACCCACGTCTCGGGGACCTACTCCGGCGAGAGCGTGCGCCGGCGCACCGTGGCGATGGTGGCGGGCCGGGTCGTCGTGCAGGACACCGACGACAGCGGCGAGGACTTCGAGGTGGCCTCGCCGCCGTCTCCGGGGCGCGCGTCGCCCGCGGCAGGTCAGTAGCTGATCGCCGCCGTCGGCCGGAGGAAGCAGAGGCCGTCGGCGTTGAGGTGACCGCCCGCCCGCGCCGAGAAGGTCACGAAGTCCCTCAGGTCGCGGACGCTGGAGTTGCCGCCGAGTTCGAAGCTGAGCGCGCTCGCGTTGCGCGGGGTGTAGCCCATGGTCTGGCCTCCGCGGTCGGGCACCGGGCGCATCATCCGGTCGACGAGGTTGGTCGGGACGACCCCCACGAGGTCGTCGAGGGTGACCACGCTCGCGCCGCCCACGAGCTGGGCCCGGGACGCAAACTGGTCGAAGTGTGCGGGCGGGTCTTCCACCCCGAGGCCGCCCCAGAAGAGGTGGTCCATGTGGAAGGTGAGCTGCGCGCGCGCGGCCGTGGTGGCCGAGGGCTGCACCCCGGGCATGTCCTTGCTGCCGTTGTCGGGGTTGTTGCAGTTGAGGTACTGCGCGGGCGCGGCCCACCCGAGACGGAAGGTCACCGCGGAGGGATAGTCGGCGAAGGTCGGCGCGAGCCCGGTGGTGGTGCCGCGGTAGGTGGCCGTGCCTTCCACGTACTGGCTCCACCCGCGGCGGACCATCTGCTCGTAGAGGGCGACGCCGCCCGCGTCGAGGTTGACGTTGACGGCGCCCGGGGTGGCCGCGACGGCGTCGTAGCTGAACGCGTAGCGCACCGACGGGTCGAGCGCTCCGCCCGCGGCGGGGGCGCGGATCACCGCGAGGGGGATGGCTGTCTCGGGCGCGCCCCCCGCGCCGGTGAGGGGCCCTGGCTTCTGCACGTCGACGGCGAAGGCCCCGGGCACGCTCGCGACGGCGGCGCCGACCATGGACTGGTCCGACGGCGAGGTGCCGGGCTGGTTGAGGCGGACGTTGGCGACGGTGAGCAGGATGCGCGTGAAGCGCAGCTCCCAGCCGTCGACCAGCACGATCGCGCCCTCCTCGGGCATGGCGGTGTAGTCGGCGCCCTGCTGCCCGAGCTCCTCGCTGGAGATGCTCACCTGGATGGTGCGCGGGTCGCGGGTGGTCGCCGTGAAGGCCGCCGGGACGGGGGTTGCGAAGGACGGCGGGAGCACGGCGGCGTCGCCCGCGGGGATCACCACGTCGGTGCCCCCGCCGACGTCGGTGACACCGGCGTCGGAGGGCGTCGGGGCCGTGTCGCCGCAGCCCGAGAGCAGCGCAGCGAGGACCAGCGTGACAGAAGAAAGACGAGCGTGTGCGTAGACGGGTGCCTTCATGGAAGACCGTTCCTTTCGGGAGGCGTTAGGGGGTGTGGGATCGACGCGCTCAGCGCGTCGGGGAAAACGTGATGCCGTAAGCGGCGCGGGCGCGGGCGCGGTTGCTGAACGCCCTCCCGACATTGTCCTGTGACGTGAAGCGATAGCGGCCGTCGCGGGCCGTCCCCGTGGTGAGCTCGCGGAAGTCGGCGCCCTCGAACCAGCCGCGCGGGTCGACGCGCACCCGCAGCGCCCCGCCGTCGGCGGGCGTCACCGGCGCCGGGATGCCGCGCACCCTGCGGGCGGCGTCGAGCGATCCGCCGGTGGTCACGAGCGCCTGGTCGATGACCAGCGAGCCCTCGAAGGGCACCTCGACGCCGTCGCGCCGGGCGACGCCCGCCACCCGCACGGCGGCGCCGCCGAGCGCGCCGTCGCGGTTGAACATCCAGACCTCGCCGGTGAGCGCGGGCTCGCGGACGCCGTCGCCGCCGCCGGGCACCGCCACGAGCGCCGGGGCGAGCGCGTCGACCTCCACCTGCGTCGTGAGCTGCGCGACGATGCGGCCGCTCGAAAGGTGGCTCTCGCCGTGGGCGTAGGCGCTCGGCAGGAGCAGATCACCGAAGCGCTCGAGGGGGCCCCTGCGGTCGCTCTCCAGCGGCGCGATGGTGTTGAGATACAGCGGGCCGAGGGCGACCCGCGCCTCGCTCAGGGTGATCTCCCAGCCCTGGTCGCTGGTGAAGGTGAGCGCCTGCGCGGCGTCGCGCTCGATGCCACCCACCTCGACGGCGAAGCGGACGCGCTCCGAGCCGGTGGTGTCGCCGCAGCCGGCGACCCCGGCGAGGAGCAGGGCGAGGGCGAGGGCGCGACGCTTCATCGGGCTGGCTCCGTGGGGGCGCCGTGCCGCGCGGCGGCGGCGCCGAAGTGGAGGGTGAAGACCACGAACATCTGCCGCGGGGGCCCGGCGGTGAAGTGCCGCGCGGGCACCAGGGTGGGGTACTCGCGGCTGCGGAAGTCGCTCGTGAAGTTGTACTGGCCCCAGGCGTACTGCGCGTCGAGGACGTTCTGCGCGATGAAGCCAAGCTCGTAGTAGGCCCAGCGCGCGCCCACCTGGGCGTCGACGGTGAAGATGGCCTCGCCGCGCTCGGAGTACGGCAGCGGGCGCGGGGCGACCCAGGTGACGCCGACGCCCGCCGAGGCCGTGACCGCGCGGCCGCGGATGCGCCACGGGAGCGCGCGGTGCACCGCCCCGTCGAAGCGCGCCACCCAGCCGGGGACGTACGGCACGAGCTTGCCGTCGTCGTCGAAGGTGGCCCGCGCGTAGGTGACGTGGGCGGCGAGGTCGAGCCAGGGGTTGGTGGCCCGGGCGGCGAGCAGGGCGCCCTGCCGGGTGGTGCCCGAGGCGAGGGTGTTGCGCCCCTCGGTCTCGTTGAAGATGAGGTCCTGCCCGACGTGGGTGCGGTAGTAGAGCGCGCGGGCGTTGAGGGCGAGCGAGCCGAAGCGACGGTCGAAGACCACGCCGCCCTCCAGCGCCGTGATGGGGCTGAAGGGCAGCTGCTGGTCGTTGCCGAGGTACACCGGGTCGGCCGAGCGGGCGCCGAGGCCCGCGCTCAGCGCGACGGTGACGCCCTTCCAAGGGCCCAGGAAGAGGGCGCCCCGGGGCTGCCACGCCACGCCGCCAGAGGTGCGCCGCTGGGTGGGGCTGCGGTAGCCCGAGCGGTCGGCGGAGAGGCACTCCTGGTCGAGCGGGGCGCCGCGCACGGTGATGCCACGGACGGCGCAGCGGTCGAGGACGTCGTACTGGAAGAGGTCGGCCCGAAGGCCGCCGCGCAGCACCACCCAGCTCAGCGGGCGCAGCTCGGCGTCGAGGTAGAGCGCGAGGTTGGAGACGCTGTTGTCGAGGCTGTAATCGGTGAGGTAGGGGATGTCGGTGGTGGCGCGCAGCCGCTGCTGGGTGCTGTCGACGGCGTTGTGCCGGGCGTAGGCGCCGAACTCCACGGACTGGGTGCGCGCTTGCCAGGTGGTGCGAAGCCGGGCCGAGGCGCGCATGCCGACGTCGACGGTGGACGCGGCCTGGTCGATGAGGTCGCCGCGCTGGGCGTGCGGCGACTGGAAGGGCAGCTGCACGTCGAGGAGCGAGCCCGTGAAGTTCTCCCGCAGCCGGAAGCTACGCAGCGAGGCCCACGCCTGGGCGCGCAGCACCGACGAGGCGCGGGTGCTGTCGACCTCGGCGGAGACCAGGTGCCGCGAGACCTCGCTGCCCTGGGTGGGGTCGTAGGTGTCGTAGAAGCCGATGCGACCGGCCTGGAAGTCGTCCTCGCGGACGACCCCGGCGGAGCGGTATCGGATGCCGTAGGACATCGCGAGCACGCGCCAGGTGAGGGACCCGGAGCGGCCCTCGTACTGCGCGTTGGCGGTGGCGCGCTCGAAGCTGCGGTTCTGCCCGTAGCCGTCGGAGGTGGCGAGCTCGACGCCGCCGAAGGTGCCGGCGCTCTCGCCGTCGGGGCCCCAGAGGGCGAGCACGCGGTGGGTGTTGAACGACCCGACCCGGTACTGGATGTGCGCCCCGCGGGCCGGGAGCCGGAGGGTGTACTGCGCCGAGCCCGCGACGGCGAAGTCGCCCTGCCGCGGGTCGAAGGGGCCCTCCAGGACGTGCAGCGACTCGACCAGCTCGGGGATGAGGAAGTGCGTGTCGGCGTAGCCCTGGCCGTGCGGGTGCGCGGGCTCGTTGATGGGGACGCCGTTGACGGTGAACTCCAGGTCCTGCCCGCTGCGCGCGTCGAAGCCCCGGAGGAAGACCTGGTCGGCGTGGCCCTCGCCGAGGCCGTTGCTCAGGAACATCCCCGGCGCCAGGCGTAGGAGGTCGCCAGCGCTCGAGCGCGGCACCGCGGCGAGCTGACCCACGGTGATGTTCACGTCGCCCGCACCCCGGGGAGGGGCGCCGTGCCCGCGGATGACCGCCGACGCCTCGGGCTCTACGGGCTCGGCCGGGGGGGGCGGCGACTGCCCCGAAGCGCTCGCCGCGCGCAGCGCCACGCACGCGCCGACGCACGCGCAGAAGCGCGGTGCGACAGGGCGATTCAGTGTGCGGGGCGAGGCCTCCATCGAGGTGCCGTATACCGTTGATGCAACACCATTGCAATAGTCTGCGGCCTGCGATTGGCGCTACGGGCCATCGGGGATTCCCGAGGGCGGGAGGGTGAGGGTGGCGATGGTTCCGCCCGGGCCCGAGCGGTGGGTGAGGGCGCCGCCGTGGAGCGCCGCGGTGCCCTGGGCGAGGTACACCCCGAGGCCCATGCCCTGCCCCGGCTCGCGGGTGGAGAAGAAGGGCTCGCCGACGTGGGCGAGGTCGGCCGGCGCGATTCCTACGCCCGTGTCGGTCACCGCGAGCGTGACGGCGCCGGCGTCGTCGGTGCTGAGCGAGACGGCGATGGCGTCCGCGCGCCCGGCGGCGACCATGGCCTGCCGCGCGTTGTCGAGCAGGCTCACCACGGCCTGGCGCATGGCCTCCGCGTCGATGCTGCGGGTCGCCCCGCGGACGCCCAGGGCGAGCTCGACGGCGCACCCGCGGCCGTCGCTCGACCAGCGCCCGACGACCTCCTCGAGCCAGGCCGCGAGTTCGACGGTCTCGCGCTCGCTCTCGCCCGCCACGCTGGGCCTTCGCATGCGCCCGAGGATGGCCTTGCAGCGCCGCACCTCCTCGCGGATGCGGTCGGCCTGGGCCTGCGCCTCGGGGTGCCCGGCGAGCATCTCGGACAGCTCCGCGGCGAGGATGGCCACGGTGCCGATGGGGGTGTTGAGCTCGTGCGCGGCGCCCGCCGCGACGGTGCCGAGGGCGCTCTGCCGGATGGCCCGCTCGCGGTCGAGGCGCGCCGCGGCCAGCTCGGACTCGCGGCGCCGGAGCGAGCCCGACACCCGGTCGACGAAGTACCAGAGCGCGCCCGCGGTGAGCGCGAAGGCCAGCCACATCCCGCGCACGTGCAGCTGGAACATCCCCGCCGAGTGCCAGATGTGGATGGCCTCCGGGCGCGCGAGGAGCAACCCCCCGAACGCCGCCACGGCCCCGACGGTGACCGCGAGGCTCCAGCGCCGGGGCACCATGATGCCCGCGATGGCGACCTGCAGGAGGTAGAGCGTGGTGAAGGGGTTCATCGCGCCCCCCGTGAAGATGAGCAGCGAGGTGAGGCCCGCCACGTCGAGCAGGAGGTTGGCGGCGATGAGCCCGTCGGGCAGGGACTTCGCGCGCCGCAGCCGCAGCGCGAGCACCACGTTGACGACCACCAGCGCGCCGACGATGCCCACCAGCGGGCCCATCGGGAAGGGGGCGTGCAGGAGGTAGCGGGTGCCCGCGATGGATCCCACCTGCGCGGCGATGGCGGCCCACCGGAGGCGGACCAGCCAGCGCGCGTCGAGGGGTGCCGTGCCCGAGGTCATGGCGCGACGCTACCGCTTCGGGGGGAGCTTCTGGAGCTTCCGTTGCAGCGAGCGGCGGTGCATCCCCAGGCGGCGCGCCGCCTCGGAGATGTTGCCCTGGGTGTCGGCGAGCACGCGCTGCAGGTGCTCCCACTGCGCGCGGTCGAGCGACGGGACCGTGACGCCCGCGGGCCCGGGCTCCTCGTCGTCGGCGTGCTCGTCGAAGGCCGCGTCGATCTCCGCGGGCTCTGCGGGCTTGGTGAGGTAGTTGATCGCCCCGCGCTTCACCGCCTCGATGGCCGTGGGGATGGACCCGTAGCCGGTCAGCACCACCACGTGCATCCCGGGCTGCTGCCGGAGCAGCTCGCGCAGCAGGTCGAGGCCCGACATGGTCGGCATGCGCAGGTCGATCACCGCGCGCTCGAGGGCGACGTGCGCGGCGATGGCGAGCGCCTCCTCGCCGGAGCCCGCGAGGTGCACCGTCCAGCCGCGGCGGGTGAAGGCGGCGCCGAGCGCCGCGCGAAAGGGCAGGTCGTCGTCACACAGGAGCATCGTGCGGGCTTCGGTCGGCGGCGCCATCGCGGTGGGTGACGGCTACCACGCCCGGGCGCCTCGGGACGCGCCCGCGCATGCGACATCATGCCGCAGCGCGCGCAGTTGAAGCGCGGGGGCGACGGTCGCAAGGTCCGCCCCGACGATGATGCGCCTCACGACACGACTGGGTCTCACGCTGGCCGCGGCGCTCGCGGGCTGCGGCGACCCCCTGGAGATCACCGACGACGCGCTCCCGGCGCAGTCCGAGCGGGGGGCGTTCAGCCTCGACATCGCGCACGACGACGGCGCCTTCCGCCGCGGCGCCAACAGCTTTGAGGTGCGCGCGACCGACGCCGCCGGCCACGCGGCCTCGGTGGTGGGCGTGACGGCGCGGATGCCGGGCCACGCGCACGGGTTCACGCCGCCGCGCATCGATTGCGCCGACGGGGTGTGCCGCGTGAGCGACCTGGTGCTCACGATGCCCGGGCGCTGGGAGATCACCCTGCAGCTGGTGGTGCCCGGGACGCGGGACGAGGCGCTGCTGTCGCCGGTGCTGCGTTGAAGCGATGAGGGTCGCGCTCGCCATGGCGGTTGCGCTGGGCGCGGGCGCGGCGTCGGCGTGCCCCTGCGGAACAACCCTGGGCCCCGTCGCGCCGTGGACCCAGGCCGCCGATCGGGTGGCCTTCGCGTCGGCCCTGTCGTGGCAGACCGAGCCGGGCACGGTCGACGCGCGGGGGAGGGCGTGGTCGTCGCCGCCGGGGGTGTCGACGCACCGGGTGCTGCTCGACCTCGCGGCGGCGTGGCGGGTGGCGCCCGCGCTCGAGCTCGCGGCGCAGTGGAGCGCGGCGTACACGGCCATCGCGCTGCCCGGGGCGGCGAGCGCGGCGGCGAGCGCGGGCGATGTGAGCGTGCGCGCGCGGTGGGAGTCCGCCGTGCCGCTGCGGCGGGCGGCGCCGCAGGTGGCGGCGTGGGCCGCGCTGCGGGCGCCGACGGGGTCCGCGGGGGCGGGGGGGCTGGCGGCGGTGACCGGGCTCGGCCTCGGCGCGTGGGAGCCCGCGCTCGGCGCCGAGCTGCGCTGGAGCGTGTCGTCACCCGTGACGGTGATGGCGCTGACCGAGGTGGGCGTGCGGGTGGCGCCGGTCGGGTCGGTGCGGCCGGGCGTGCGCTGGGTGCTGGGCGGGGCCGTGGCCCACCAGGTGACGCCGCGCTGGGCGTGGACCGCGGCGCTGACGGAGGTCATCGAGGGGGCCGCGAGCGAGGACGGCCAGCGGGTCGCGGGCAGCGCGACGCGGCGCTCGCTCCTCGCGGTGGGCGCGAGCGCCCGGTGGGCGGACGGGCTGCGCACGATGCTTACGGTCAGCGGTGACCTGCCGCTGCCCGGGCTGGCGAGCAACATCACCATGCAGACCCGGGTCGGCGTGACGGTGATCTGGAGTCGGTAGATGTTTGTGAAAGGAGCAGCGATGACGACATCACGGGTGCGTGCGGTGGCGGCGTTCGGAGCGATGCTTGCGGCCCTCGGCGCCGAGGGTTGTAGCGACGGCGACGCGCTCGCGACCGACGCCGGTGCGTTCGCGGACCGCGGGACGCTCGTGGACAACGGTGCCGCGCCGGACAGCGGGGCCACGGCGAGCGACGTCACCATCCGCTTCGCGGCGAAGGTGGGCGACGCGCCCTTCCGCTGCGGCGCGACCTTCGAAGGGGTTGGCACCACCGGGGGGCAGTGGCGCCCGACGGACTTCCGCTTCTACGTGCACGACCTGCGGGTGGTGACCGCCGCGGGCGAGGCGCCGGTGACCCTGCGACAGGACGGGCGCTGGCAGCACGAGTCGGTGGCCCTCCTCGACTTCGAGGACCGCAGCGGGCAGTGCGCCAACGGCACCACGGACACCAACGCGCAGGTGGTCGGCACGCTCCCCGCGGGCACGACGGGACCCATCACGGCGCTGCGCTTCCGGCTCGGCGTGCCCTTCGCGCTCAACCACGCCAACTCGGCCACCGCACCGTCCCCGCTCAACCTCTCCACCCTCTGGTGGAACTGGCAGGGCGGGTACAAGTTCGCTCGCATCGACGGCCAGGTCGCCAACGCCATGAACCCCATGGCGACCGACTGGTACATCCATGTCGGCTCCACCGGCTGCGACGGCACCGCGATGGGCGGCGTCACCCGCTGCGCCGAGCCCAACCGCGTCGAGGTCGAGCTCGCGGGCTTCGACCCCGCGCGCAACACCGTCGTCGCCGACCTCGGCCGCCTCCTCTCGGGCAGCGACGTCCGCGTCAGCGCGGGCGCGCCCGGGTGCATGTCCGGTCTCGCGGACCCGGAGTGCCCGGCGGTGCTCCGGGGCTTCGGCATCACCGTCGCCGGCACGCCTGGCGCGCAGAACTTCTTCCGCGTTGAATAGCCAACCAACCCCATGAAATCGAGCCGCCTCCGACGCGCCCTGGTCACCGTCCTCCTGTCTGCGGCAGCGGGCTGCGGCGACGTCGACCCGGTCGTGGCGCCGGAGGCCGAGCCGCTGCTCACCATCGAGGCCCCGCCGGGCTTCCCCGCGCAGCGCCTCTCGCCCGACAACCCCTACTCCCTGGAGAAGGCCCGCCTCGGTCGGTACCTCTTCTACGACCGTCGCCTGTCGGGCAACGAGACCCAGTCGTGCGGGTCGTGCCACCAGCAGAGCCGGGCCTTCACCGACGGCCGCGCCACGGGCCTCGGGTCGACCCGCGAGGCGCACCCCCGCGGGGCGATGAGCCTCGCCAACGTGGGCTACTTCTCCGCGCTCACCTGGGCCAACCCGGTGCAGCGCGAGCTCGAGCGCCAGGCCCTGGTCCCCCTCTTCGGCGAAGGGCCGGTGGAGCTCGGCCTCGCCGGGCGCGAGTCCGAGGCGCTCGACCGGCTGCGCCGCGATCGCCGCTACCAGCAGATGTTTCCCCGGGCCTTCCCCGGCGACGCGGAGCCCTTCACGGTGGCCAACGTCGCCCGCGCCATCGCCATCTTCGAGCGCACCCTCGTCTCCGCCGACTCCCCCTTCGATCGCTTCGCCCGCGGCGACACCCGCGCCATGTCGGAGAGCGCCCGCCGCGGCAACGACCTCTTCTTCAGCGAGCGCCTCGAGTGCTTCCACTGCCATGGGGGCTACGCGTTCACCGACTCGGTCGTGAGCGCGAGCAGCGCCTTCGACGAGACCGCCTTCCACAACACCGGGCTCTACAACCTCGACGCGCAGGGGGCGTACCCCGCGCACAACACCGGCGTGCGCGAGATCACCGGGCGCCCCGAGGACATGGGCCGCTTCCGCGCGCCCACGCTGCGCAACATCGCCGTCACCGCGCCGTACATGCACGACGGCTCGATCGCCACGCTCGACGGCGTGCTCGACCACTACGCCGCGGGCGGGCGCACTATCGCCAGCGGGCCGCTCGCGGGCGTCGGACGCGACAACCCCCTGAAGAGCGGCTTCGTGTCGGGCTTCGCGCTCACCCCGCAGGAGCGCCGCGACGTCATCGCCTTCCTCGAGGCCCTCACCGACGACCGCTTCCTTCGCGACCCCCGCTTCGCCGACCCCTTCGGAAACGAGCCATGAAGATCCTCTCCCTCGCGCTGACGTCAATGCTCCTCGCGGCCTGCTCCAGCGAGCCGGTCGACAACACCGCGGCGCTCGCGGTGTGCGCGCGCCTCGCCGACCGCTGCCACCCCTACGAGGCCGTGTCCCTCACCGCGGCCGACTGCCACCGCTACGCCCACGCCAACAACACGGCGATGTGCGTCGCCCGCGAGCCGGAGTGCCTCGCCGCGTGCCCCACGCTGTCCGATGCGGGCGTCGGGGACGCGGGCAGCACCGATGGGGCCCTCCCGCCGTCGCAGTGCACGCAGCTGGGCTCGATCTGCCACGACTCCACCACCGCCCTCGGGATGGCGTGCCACGACCTCGGGCACGGCGGCACGCCGGCGACCTGCGCGGCCCGATACGCCGCGTGCGTCGCGGAGTGCTCGCCCCGGGACGCCGGGGCGGACTGAGCGCGACTCGACGGCGACCGCGCGGTCGGTGATAACCTGCCGGGCGTATGTCGCACGGAGCTGAGGCCAACCAGGATCGTTTCGGTCTGATCGGCACCGAGCTGGAGGGGAAGTTCCGCGTCGAGCGCTTCGTCGCGGAGGGCGGCTTCGCGGCGGTGTACCAGGCCGTGCACCTCACGCTCGAGCGCCCGGTCGCGGTGAAGGTGCTGAAGACGCCGCCGGAGTTCAACGAGGAGGCCCGGGAGGCCTTCATCGAGAAGTTCGCGTTCGAGGCGAAGACCATCGCCCGCATCAGCCACCCCAACATCGTGCAGGTGCTCGACTACGGCGCCTCGGAGATGCCCAACGGCGAGACGGCCCCGTGGATGGTGCTGGAGTGGCTCGCCGGCCAGACGCTCGACCAGGACCTCAAGCTGCGGCGGGAGAGCGGCGGGCGTACGCCCGAGGAGGCGCTCAACCTGCTCCGGCCCGTGTTCGAGGCGATGGCCTTCGCGCACGAGGAGGGCATCGCGCACCGGGACATCAAGCCCGCCAACATGATGCTCGCGCAGGCGCGCCGGGGCCCGCAGCTCCGCCTGCTGGACTTCGGCATCGCCAAGATTATGGGCGAGGACGAGAACGCCGGCAGCGGGATGACCAAGACCATGACCGCGATGCAGGCCTTCTCGCCCAAGTACGCAGCCCCCGAGCAGATCGGCGGCGCGCGCACCGGGCCGTGGACGGACGTGCACGCCATGGGGATCATCCTCACGGAGGTGATCACCGACCTCCCGCCGTACAACGGCAAGGACATGACCACGCGCTTCGCCGAGGCGCTGTCGCCGGCTCGCCCGACGCCCCTCAAGCGCAAGATCGACGTCGGCGCGTGGGAGCCCATCATCGCGAAGGCCACCGCGCTCCATCCCACGGACCGCTTCCCCGACTGCGGGGAGTTTCTCGCCGCGCTGGAGGCGGCGCTGCCCGGCGCGCGCAAGGTCCTGCTCGAAGACGCGCCGCTGGTCGTCGTCGAGCGCTCGTCCGTCGATCGCACCTCGCTGGCAGCCGCGCCCACGGCGCCGCTCGCGAGCCCGCCGCAGCAGGAGTCCACGACCCTCTCCGGGTCGGCCTTCGAGACGGAGCTGCGTCCGCCCCCGGAGGCCCCCGCGCGCCGTTACATGCCCGCGTTGATGGCCGGCGGTGGCCTGCTCATCGTGGTGGGCGCCCTCGCCATCGGCCGCTCGCTCGCGACGCCTCCGCCGGCGCCGCCGCCGGCCCTCGTCGCCCGGCCCCTGGAGCCCGCGCTGCGCCCCGAGCCCGCCGCCGCGCCCGCGGTCGTCGCCGCGCCCGTCGCGCCTCCGGTCGTCGCTGCGCCTGCGGTCGTCGCCGACGCGGGCGCGCCTGCCGCGGTGGCGCCCGCCGTCGCAGCCGAGGACCCACCGCGCCGTCGGCATCGCCACGGTCACGGCCACGGCGCGGCCCCCGCCGCGGCCACCCCTGCGGGGGCCGCGAACCCCCCGACCCGCCCCGGGACCGGTCACGCCGGATCCGGCGCATACGACGTCGAGTAATCGGATGTCCCTCGCACGCGCGGTCGGGGCCGCGCTGGTCCTGCTGCCGATGGGGGCGCTCGCGCAGCCCGCGCCGCGGGTCGCGGACTACACCCTCACGGCCACCCTCGACCCCGTCCGTCACACCGTGCGCGCCGACGGGACCATCCGCTGGACCAACCCCTCCACCGTCGCCGTCTCGGAGCTCTGGCTGCACCAGTACCTCAACGGCTTCGCCGGCCCGCGCACGCACTTCATGCGCACCCGCTCGGGCGACGCGTGGCCTGCGCACCCGCCGCACTGGGGCCGCCTCGCCGTCGAGAGCCTGCGCACCGCCGACGGCGTCGACCTGCTCGCGACCGCCGCCCACGACCCCGCGGTGCCCGACGACGCATCGCAGCTCCACGTCGCGCTGCCGCGGGCGGTGCCGCCCGGGGCATCGATCACCCTCGCCGTGCGCTTCACCGCGACGCTCCCGGAGGCGGTCGCGCGCACCGGGTACCACGGCACCTTCCACATGGTGGCGCAGTGGTTTCCGAAGGTCGCGGTGCTCGAGCGCGACGGCACCTGGAGCCACTTCCCCTTCCACGCCAACAGCGAGTTCTACGCAGACTTCGGCCAGTACGACGTCCGGATCCGGTATCCCCGCGGGTACGTCGTTGGCGCCACCGGGCCTCGCGTCGAGGGCCCCGCGCTCGTCGGCGGGCTCCTGGAGGAGCGCCACGTCATCGAAGGGGTCCACGACTTCGCCTTCGCCGCCTGGAACCGCTTCCGCCGCGCCGACCGGACCATCGGCCGCGTCAACGTGCACGTGCTCCACGCGCCCGGCGACGAGCGCTCCGCCGCGCGCTCGCTCGACGTGATGGCGGGCGCGCTCCCGGCCTTCGAGCGGCGCTTCGGCGAGTACCCCTACCGGGTGCTGACCATCGTGCTGCCGCCGCCCGGCGCCGAGGCCGCCGCGGGGATGGAGTACCCGACGCTGATCACCACCGGGGCGCAGTGGTGGCTGCCGCGGCGCGTGCGCGACGTGGAGTACGTCACGCTCCACGAGTTCGGCCACCAGTACTTCTACGGGATGGTGGCCTCCAACGAGCACCGGTACCCCTTCCTCGACGAGGGCTTCTGCGAGTACGCCACCGCCCGTGTCATGGAGGACCTCTTCGGCCCCGGCGGCCCGATCGTCGACCTCCCGATGGCGGGGCCGCGCTTCGACAGCTGGGCCTGGGAGGCGCTCGGCTCGGCGGGCATCGCGCACCCGCTGCCGCTCGACCTCGGGGCCGACGAGTACCCCTCCTGGGACCGCTACGGCGAGCACGTGTACTCCCGCACGGCCGTCGTCCTGCGCACCCTCGAGCGGCGCGTGGGCACCCGGGTGTTCGCCGCGACGCTGCGCGCCTACGTCGACCGCGCGCGCTACACGCACCCCACCCCGGAGGACTTCTACGCCGTCGTGCGGGAGCGCCTCGGCGCACCGTGGGAGGCCTTCGTCCGCACCGCCTTCGAGACCCCCTGGCGGTACAACCTCGCGGTCACGGAGGCCGCGAGCGCGCGCGACCCCGGCGGTCGCTGGCGGGGCCGCGCGGTCATCGACCGGGACGGGCCCTTCGCGCTCCCCGTGAACGTGGTCTTCACCGACGTGCGCGGGGGTCGCCGGGTGGTGCGCATCGCCAACGACCGCCCCGTGACCGTCGTGCCCTACGAGGGCGCCGCGGCGCTGCGCTCGGTCTCCGTCGACCCCGAGGACACGATCCCCCTGGAGCTTCGCCGGCTCGACAACGCGCGCATGGCCCAGGCGCTCACCGCTCCGGTGCTTCCCCTCATCGGCCGCGTGGCGTACTGGGTCGCGCTCGCCCTCGGGAGCGTCGGGCCGTGATCCGCCGCTGGCTCTCGACGGGCGGTCGCGCGGGCGTCGTGTGGGGCGTCGCCGCGATCGAGCTCGGGCTCGCGTGGCTGCTCGCGCTCGCCGCCACGGCCTCGCTGACCGGCACGCTCTCGCGCCACCCGCAAGGGTCCATCGCCCTCCACGCGCAGGGAGGGCGGCTGCTGGGCGAGCTCATCGCGCTGCACGCCCACGCGTGGGAGCCGACGGCGGGCCTCCTGGGCGTCGTCTTCCTCGTGCAGGCGGGCGCCTGGATGCTGCTGGGGGGGATGTTCCCGGTGCTGGGGGCGACCACCGGGGTGCGCTGGCACCGGGCGGCCGCGGAGTCGCTGCGCCGCGCCCCGACGCTGCTCGGCCTCGCGGCGATCGCGGGCCTCGGCTACGCGCTGGCGGGCTTCGCGGGCTACGCCGCCGCGGGCTGGGCGACGCGCGAGGCGGCGCACCGCCTGGATGTGCGCGCCATCACGGCGCTGGGCGGCACGGGGTGGCTGCTGGGCGGCGCGCTCGCGTGGGCCATCGGGCTCTGGCACGACGTGGCCCGCGCGCACGCCCTGGCGCGCGGTCGGACGGCGATGCAGGCGTCGGGTTCGGCGGCGTTGCAGATGGTGCGCGCGCCCGTAGCGACGGTGGCGGCGGGCGCGGGCTACGGGCTGGTGGCGTGGACGTACGTCGCGGCGGCGGCGGCGCTCGCGGGGCTGCTGGACGCGCGGGCGTCGCGGGCGGGCGTGGTCGCCGCGCTGCTCGGGGCGCAGCACCTCGTGGTGCTCGGGCGGGTGCACGCGCGGATGAAATGGTTCGTGTGGCTGGGCGGCCGGGTGACGGCGGCGAAGGCGCGGGCAGAGTAGGCCGCGGGGGGGGCACCGAGGGAGGCGTCCCGCCCCGGTCGCAGACGTGGAGAGGGTTGACCGCACCACCGCATTGCCCCCGAATCGGGGCCTCCCAACCCCCGTGTCACTCCCCGAAGGATCTCCATGAACCGCGCCCTGCTCCGATCGATCGTGCTCTTCACCGCGACGTCGGCGTGCCTCGAAGACACGGGCACCCGGCCCAACGTGTCCCAGGGCGACGCCGCCATCGTCTTCAACGACGTCGGAACGATCCCGCAGCCCGATGTGGGTTCGCTGCCGGACACGGGCGCCACGACCGACCGGGCTGCGACGACGGACACCGGAACACTGACGGACACGGGCGCACCGACGGACGCGGGTACACCGACGGATGTGGGCGCACCGACGGATGTGGGCGCACCGACGGACGCGGGCGCCCGGAAGGACACGGGTACACCGACGGATGTGGGCGCACCGACGGACGCGGGCGCCCGGACGGACACGGGCACGCTGACGGACACAGGGCTGTCGACCGACGCGGGCGCTTGCGCAGCTGGGCTCGCGCCGTGCCCCGGCCCGGGCGGCGCGCCGGTCTGTACGAGCCTCGTCGTGGACACCACGAACTGCGGCGCGTGCGGCATCCGGTGCTGCGGCGTCGCCGACCGGTGCGTCGCGGGCGTGTGCACCTCGCGCTGCCCCACGCTCATGGAGTCGTGCCCCGCGACCGCGACCGCGGACGCAGGGTGCATCGCGACCCGCTGCGTCGACGTCTCCGGCGATGACCTCAACTGCGGGGCGTGCGGGCGCGCGTGCGTCGACGGCAAGGGTTGTGTGAGCGGCCGATGCATCTGATCCCGCGGTACGTGAGGGCTTCTCGGGCGCCCACCGGCATGACGATCCTCGGAGCGCTCGTGTCCGCCGCGGCCCTCGCGGCTTGCGAGGGTACGGCTCCCGCGACGGCGGTCGACGCGGCGACCGACGCGCCGCGCGCGGACGCGGCGACCGCGGCTCCACCCGACGCCGGGCCCCCCGCGGAGGCCATCACCACCGCGCTCTTCGAGCGGACCCACCTCTACTTTGCCGGCGCGGACAACCGCCGCGTGGTCGACGCGACGGCGCGCTTCCCCGACGCCGTGGTCGGTCGCTACGCCCGCGCGACGCTCACGCTCACCCTCGCGTGCCCGTCCGGTCGATGCGACGCGTGGGACCGCGTGGCGGCGCTGTCGGTCCTCGAAGACGCCCCCGACGGCGGCGCCGCAAGGGAGCTGGAGTTCGCCCGCTTCGTCACGCCCTACGGCGTCGGCGGCACCTGGACCCTCGACCTGACCGACCTCCTCCCGCTCTTCCAGGGTGAGCGTCGGGTGAGGGCCTTCATCGACACCTGGGTCGGCCCGGGCAACGCCTCCGGAAACGGCTGGCTGGTCACGGCCTCCATCGCCTTCGAGCCTGGCGCGGCGGAGCACCCCACCCGGGCGGTCATCCCGCTGGGCTGGTCGCGCATGGTCTACGGAGACCCCGAGCGCCCCGCGGCGATGCAGCTCAGCCCCCGGCGGGTGCAGGTGCCCGCCGGCGTGCGCGGCGCGAAGGTGTGGACGGTCACCACGGGCCACGGGCAGGGCAACCGCGACAACTGCGCGGAGTTCTGCCCGCGCACCCACGCCGTGGTCTTCGACGGCGCTCGCTCCGAGCACCTGCTCTGGCGCGACGACTGCGACCAGAACCCCGTGAGCAACCAGCGCGGCAACTGGCGGCCCTCGCGCGCCGGGTGGTGCCCCGGCGACGTCGCGACTCCCTGGGTCGTCGAGCTCCCCGCGCCGGCCGCGGGCGAGCACACCGTCGCCTATGACGTCGAGGAGCAGGTGAACACCTGCCGCCCCGGCGCGACGCCCTGTACGGGCTGCGTCTTCCGGACGACCTGCGACTACAACGACTCGACGCACACGGAGCCCCACTACCGACTCGCGGCGTACCTCCTGCTCACCGATTGACGAGCGGGCGCGGAGGGCGCTTCAGGTGGCGGCGTGTACCACCAGCACCGGGCAGGTCACCGCGCGGATGATCGCCTGCGCGCTGCTGCCGAGGATGCGGGTGACCAGGCGCGGGAGGTTCGTGCCGACGACCACCATCTCCGCGCCGGTCTCCTTCGCGAGGTCGCCGACGATGTCCGCGAGGTCGCCGTCGAGGAGGCGCGTGGTGATCTTCGCGCCGCTCGCGCGGTGCAGCTCGGCGGCCTGTTCGAGCTGGCGGTGCAGCTCCTGGGCGTGCGCGGCGAGGCGCTCGGCCGGCTCGATGAGGGTTACGTCCATCACGGTGATCTGGGTCGGCTGCCAGGCGTGCACCAGCACCACTTCGGCGCCCAGGTCACGGGCCAGGTTGACCCCGTAGGAGACGGCGTTCTGGGAGGTCGGGCCGAGGTCGGTGGCGATGAGCAGGGTTCTCATGGCCGTTGGGGGTACCACGGATCACGCACGGGCTCCTCCCGTCGCGTCGCCCCTCACGCCCGCTGCGCCCGCTGGTCGCGGCGCGCGTCGTCGACCAGCAGCGCCCCCGACGTGAGCAGCAGCGCGATGCCCGCCAGCGCCACGCCCTCGGGTCGCCGGCCGAACACCACCGCGTCGATGCCGAGCGCGATCACCACCTGTGCCCACCCCGCGGCGCCCACCCGGGCGGCCTTGTCGAGCGCGTACGCCCGGGTGATGGCGAGCTGCCCCAGCGTCGCCGTCGCTCCCATCAGCAGCACCCGGACGACGTCGACGCCCGTGACCGTCGGCGGCGCCCCTTGCGTCGCGAACCACCCCGCCGACCCGACGGCCATCACCGTCGTCGCGACGGCGGAGAAGTGCACCACCACGGCCTCCGGGGTCTCCCCCGAGAGGCGCCGCAGGTTGATCATGGCGAGCGCGCCCGCGCAGCCCGCGCCGAGCGCCACCGCGCCCGCGAAGCCGCCGCCGTGGAGGCCCGGGCGCTCGACGAGCACGACGCCCGCGAAGGCCACCCCGAGCGCGGCGAGCACGCGCCCGGAGACCGGCTCGCGCAGGAAGAGCCACGCGAGCAGGGCGATCCAGAGGGGGGTGGTGTTGAGCAGCGCGGTCGCGTCGGCGAGCGGCATGTGGGTGAGCGCGTAGAAGGTGCAGAGCATCCCGGTGCTGCCCGCGAGGCTGCGCTGCCACATCCGGCGCCGGTCGACGATGGCGAGCGAGGCGCCGCGGGCGCGGGCGAAGGCGAGGGCGAGCCCGAGGCCCATGAAGGCCCGGGAGAAGCCCAGCATCGGCCACGGGAGGTGGCGCATGCTGCGCGCGAGGGCGTTCATCACCGCGAAGGAGACGGCGCCGGTCAGCATGAACGCGATCGCGCGGAGCGGCGCGTCGCGGCGGGCGGCGAGGGGCGGGTTCATCGGGCGCCCACCCCTTAGCTTCGTGTGCGCGTCGCTGTCCATCGGCGCCCCTGCGCGGCGGCGTACACTCCCGCGCCGCGCGGCTCATCGACGACCCGCTCGGGCTGCGCTTCGCCGGGCCGTGGCTCACCCCGCTCGCGCGGTCGCTGCTCTCGGCGCGCGGGCCGCTGCGACTCGCGGCGCAGGGCGCGCTGCTCCCGGTGCTGCCGTGGGTGGTCTACGTGCAGGTGCGCACCCGGGCCATCGACGAGGCCCTGCTGGCCTTCGTGGCGGAGGGCGGCGCGCAGGTGGTGATCCTCGGGGCGGGCTTCGACACCCGGGCCGTGCGCCTCGCCTCGCGCCTCCGCGGGGGGCGGGTCTTCGAGGTCGACCACCCCGCGACGCAGGCCCGCAAGTGCGCCGAGCCCGGCGCCGTCGCGCTCGAGCGGGCCGCGCTCACTCGTAGGGGCCGGTTTCGTCGCTCACGGCCAGAGCCTCCGGAGGAAGGCGCCCGCGGCGGCCATCCCCTGCGGGGTGATGGTGTGCCCGACGCCTGGCATCAGGAGCGACTCGGTGCGCACGTGGAGTCGGCCCAGGAGGCTGAGGGCGCGCTCGGTCTCGGCGACGGGAATGCGCCCGTCGGCGGTGCCGTGCACGAGGAGCGCGGGGGAGGGCGCCGGGGAGGGGGCGCCGTCGTCGACGAGGCGGCCGGAGAGGGAGACCACGCCGGCGGCGGGGGGGTCGAGGTGGAGGCCGAGGTCGAGGGCGAGCATGGCGCCCTGCGAGAAGCCGACGAGGGCGAGGCGGGCGCGGGCGAGGCCGCGGGCGTGGAGCTCGTGGTCGACCCACGGGGTGAGCTGCGCGACGGCGCGGCGGACCCCGGCGCGGCGCTGGACATCGTCGGAGACCGCGAGGGGAAACCACTGGAAGGCGCCCGGCGAGCCGGGCATCGGCTCGAGCGCGTCCGGGAGCAGGAAGACCGTGTCCGGGAGCTCCTGCGCGAGGGTCTGCGCGACGTCGCGGAGGTCGGCGCCGTTGGCCCCATAACCGTGGAGCATCACGACCACCGAGGTTGGCGGGCGCCCCGAGCGAGGCCCGAGCGAGGGCATCGCTGCGAAGGAGGACGCCGCGGCCACGGGCGCAGCGACGGGCGCAGCGACGGGCGGAGCAACGGGCGGAGGCGCGACGGGCGCAGGCGCAGGAGCGGGGGAGGGGGTGCAGCCGAGTGCGAGCGCGACGAGCAGCGAGGCGGACCCGCGGGCGATCACGGGAGGTGCGGCCCGCGCGAGAACTGGACGGTGTCGGTCGGCGCGACGCCCGCGCGCGGCGAGCGCAGCGTGACGACGAGGGCAGGGACGAGCACGCGGCTCACGGTGCCGTGGGTGGGCGAGCCCGGGGCGGGCGGCGGGACGAGGTCGGCGATGCGCGCGCCCGGCGGCGGGAAGTCGAAGGCAACCGACACGCTCCCGCGCTCGCGCTCGACGAGCGGCAGCAGCATGGCCTCCAGCTGCACCTGCCAGAGGACCAGGTTGGCGGCCTGCATCTCGGCGTGGCGGGATTTCGAGCGCTCCAGCTGCTCGCGAAAGTTCTCGATGCTGTCGCCCACGCGCCCGTCGAAGAGGTGCGACAGGCTCATGGGGAGCTTCTTCGCGCGGTGCACCAGGTCGATGAGCCCCTGGGGGATGGCGACCGCGGTCGGCGGCAGGCCCAGGCCGACGTACCAGCACATCAAGGGCACGAGCTGGTCGGCCAGCACCACGAACCACTCGGGCTCGATGTCGGCGTCGGAGGGGCGCTCGCGCGAGACGGCGAGCTCGATGGCCTCGGCCAGGGCGCGGTGCCCGTCCGCGAGGCGCTCGATGAGCTCCGCGGGCGTGGCGGGGGGCTCGACGCGCCCGTAGGAGGGCTGCGGGAAGGGCAGCTCGGCCTGGAGGTGCTTGAGCCAGCCGAAGAGCTTGAGGTCGCTCATGACGTCACCGATGGGGTCGAGGCCGACGAAGTCGAGGGTGCCGGGGAGAGCGGTCGGTGCCATGGGCGCGGGCTCGGGGAGGAGAGGGGGATTGGCGAACGGACGACGCAGCCACGCCCAGACCTGGCGCAGCGCGGAGAGGAGATCCATGGCGCGCGCTCACTCACGGTCGAGGTCCTCGGGGTCGATGGCGCCGTTGCGGCGGAAGTCGAACTCCAGCCGGCGCGTCTCGAAGTGCGCCGTGAGCCCGCCCGCGGTGATCGACACCGGGGCCCCGATGGGGTGGTCGGGGGAGAGCAGCGAGGTCTCGACGCCGCCCTCGCGCTCGACGCGCAGGCCCACCATCGCGACCTCGCTCGACGAGCGCTGCGCGAAGCCCACCTGCACGCGCTTGTTGCCCAGGCGCTCGCGCTCGGGGATGGACGCCGGGGTGAAGCGCACCTGCGCGAAGGGGATGGGCGGGTCGACGCTGCCCGCGGCGCCGGGGCGCGGCGGACCGCGGAAGTTCTGCCCGAGCACGGCGCGCATGGCGAAGGGCTGCTCGTCGATCCAGACGATCTCGTCGTGGGCCACGGGCTTGTTGTCGGCCCGCACCACGAGGCGGTCTTCGGGCATCACGAACTGCACCCCGCGGCCCTCCTGCCGGAGGATGCCGACGTAGCGGGTGCGCTTGTGCTCGTCCGCGGGCTGCACCACGAGGCGCCGGCCCTCGCCGGTCTTGGTGGTGAGCACGTAGCCGTGCGCGAGGCCGAGCGCGACGCCGAGCTTGGAGAGGTCCGCCCGGGCCTTGCCGCTGCGGGCGGCGTGGAGGTCGAGCACGCCGAAGCCGAGCTCGGTGGAGGCGAACTCCCGCGGCGAAAGGAAGTGCTGCGCCAGCACCGGCCGGGGCGCCCGCGCGCAGGCCACGCGGAGGCGCTCGCCCACGCCGGGGAGCTGGCTCGACCGGCCGCTCGCGAGCACCACCTGCACGGGCGCGTCCTCGCGGGAGAGCCAGCGCTCGGCGGTCTCGAGGGCGGGCGCGAGCACCGTGGCGGAGCACTCCTCGAGCCACGCGCGGTCGGGCAGCGCGTCGAGCACCCGGGTGACGTCGAGCTCCGGCAGGAACTGCTGCGCCCGCACGGCCATCGCCGCGCGCAGGGCCTTCGGGTCGGTGGGCACCGCGGAGGCGAGGGCCATCTTCAGCGCCTCGCCGAAGTAGAAGAAGCCGAGCGTGCGCTTGTGCCGCAGGCGGTCGGCCTCGGAGCGGGCGGTGCCGGGCGGGTCGTCGTCGCGCGCGAAGCGGGTGCGCAGCTTCTCCTGCTGGTCGGCGGGGAGCGTGGGCCGCAGCCGCCGCTTGAGCTCGCGGCACAGTCGCCGGGTGATCTCCACGCCCGCGAAGGGCAGGCCGTAGAAGTCCTCGATCTCCGACACGATGCGGTCGCCGTCCTCGCGCAGCCGGAGCAGCACGAGGTCGGTGGTGCCGCCGCCGCAGTCGAAGGTGAGGGCGCGCACCGCGCGGGGCGTCTTCGGCGACTCGGGGTCGACGGAGAAGGGCTGGAAGGCGTCGAGCAGGCGGTCGAGGGAGAGCGACCCGAAGCGGTGGTAGAGCGCGCCGAGCGACGCGGCGGTGGCCTCGTCGAGGAAGGTCAGCGGCTGGTCCGGGGGGTCGGCGCAGAGGCCGCGCAGGGCGCTCCCGGCGAGGGCGTCCCGGGCGGAGGCCTCGAGGCGGGCGCGGTCGTCCGCGAGGAAGGCCACCGGGTAGCTGAGGAGGATCGGGCCGACGGAGCCGAGGCCGCCGTCCGTGGGCTTGACGATCTCCCGGGCGGCGAGCTCGTCGAAGAGCCCGCGGAGGTACTCGTCGGTGAGGGCGCGGTTGCGGGCGATCTGGAGCTTCGGGGCGGGCTCGAGGGCGTCGACCTCGACGCGCACGTCCAGGGACTCCGGGGCGTCGCCGGTCGCGGGGTGGGCGTTGTCGGAGGTGGGGTCGGGCTCCGGGCCGCGCTCGATGGCCTTGCGCACGAGGCGCAGGGCGCGGTGCCCGAGGATGGGGTCGCGGCGGTCGTCGAAGGGGTGGCCGTCGATGCCGTCGGGCACGGCGCGGCGCGGGATGAGCACGCTGGGGACGCCGGTCTCCTCGCGGTGGCGGGAGGCGTCGCGGCGGGCCATGACGCTCCAGCGCTCGGCGAGCGGTCGCGGCATGATGGGGTTGCCGAGGGTGGTGCGCTCCTCGAAGGAGCGCGGCGGGGCGATGAGCTCGGCGTGCCAGGCCGCGCCCTGCAGCGACACCGACACGCAGTGGAACGACCACGGCGCCAGGCCGCCCTGCACCGTGATGTCGCGCTGCCCCTCGCGCTGGGTGACCACCGAGGTCTCGTGGGTGCCGAAGTCGATGGCGACGGTGGCGCCGGTCTCGCCGCCGTGGCGGTGCGGGCGCTCGGCGAGGATGACCAGCGGGGCGTCGGGGGAGGGGGTGATCGCGAGGCGCGCGGAGGCGGTGCCGAGGAGGTTGTCCCAGGGGGGCGTGGAGCGGTCGTAGCCGGCGGGCGCGAGCACGAAGCGGTGCGGGTCGAGGACGATGGCCTCCTCGACGGGCGAGCGCTGCGCGAGGCGGCGCATCGCGCGCTCGGCCGCGGACGCCGTGCCGACGATGAGCGCGGTGCGCTCGTGCACGGGGTTCCACGCGAGGGTGAGCGCCAGCTCGAAGTTGGAGGCGTTCTTGTAGATGCGCACCGCGAGGTGGAGGCGCCCGAGGGCCGGGCGGTCGTGGGCGGCGACGGTGGCGCTGCCCTTCGCGTCGGTGCGGCCGAGGGCGTGCGCGAGGGCGGTGCCGTCGATCCAGTGGAGCTCGTCGACCTCCACCCGCAGCCACTCGGCGGAGCTGTCCTCGGTGGGAAAGGTCTTGGCGTAGAGGGTGAACTTCGCCGCGTCGCCCTCGCGCGCAAACGCGCCGCGCCGCGAGGAGGCCCCGAGGGGGACGGTGATGAGCGCCGGGTCGAGGCCCGCGCGCAGCCGGAGTACGCCGTGGTCGATCAGCACTTCAGGTGGACTCCGGGGTCGAGAGTTCTTGCACGAGGGCGTCGAGCTGCTCGCGCGCGGTCGCGAGCAGGGGGTCGACCTCGTCGGGCACCAGGAGGTCGCCCACCACGCGCCGGAGCCTCCGGTAGACCTCCGTGCGCCGCGGGTCGACGCCCAGGGTCCGGGCCGCGTAGAGCCCGCGCTCGTCGGCGCTCGCGTGCAGCAGCCAGTCGACCGCCGCGGCGAGGCGCGCGAGGAGGAAGTGCGCGCAGTGCACCGCGTTGGCGGGCTCGTCGGAGAGGTAGCGCTCCTCGTCGGCGCGCAGCGAGCGGGCGGCGATGTCGGCGTCGAGCATGCGCTCGAGCGCGGGGCGCAGCTCGGCGGCGAGGTCGGGGGCGCGGCTGGCGGCCTGCACCGCGGCGCAGGCCGAGCGGATGCACTCGCCCACCAGGAGGTCCCAGGTGAGGGGCGGGGCGTCGTGGGGCTTGAGCGCCCGCTGGCGCAGCGCCGCGGGGAAGGGGATCGCCACGCCCTCGCGCGGCAGCAGCTCGCGCAGCCGCTTCACGAGGTTGTCCATCGCGTCGAGGGCCGACTGGTCGGCGCGGGGCTCGCGGGTGATGCGCTCGTGCAGGTCGATCATGCCGTCGCGGGCGCGCTCGGCCAGGGTGACCAGCTCTGCGCAGCGGGCGCGGCGCAGCTCGCCGCGGTGCCCGAGGTGCAGCATGAGCCGGGTGAGCAGCTCGTGGCCGCGGTCGTCGCGGTTGACCACCGCGAGGCCCACGTCGACCATCCACGCCAGGAAGCGCCTGCGGGCCTCGGGCTCGGCGGCGCGCACCCGGGCGACGTCGTCGATCCAGCTGCGGGCGAAGAGGTGGATCACCCGCCACGCGAAGGGCGCGCCCTCGGGCATGGCGTCGGCGTCGAGGTGGGCCACGACGGCGGCGCGGGCCTCGACGATCTGCGCGGGGTCGATCTCCAGGTCGGGGTCGACGCCGCGGTTTTCCAGCAGCACGAAGGGCGGCCAGGCGTTGATGTCGTTGGGGTCGAGCGCGTCGGCGAGCGCGCCGTCCAGGGCGCCCCGCAGCGGCTGGATCACCGAGCCGAACACCGACTGCGGCAGGCTCTGGAGGGTGTTGAGCTGGCGCTCGTGCTCCGGCCGGTCGAGCTCGCGCAGGCGCTCGGCGCACTGGCGCATCGCCTCGCCCGCATAGGTGAGGGCGAGCACCACGCGGCCGCGCATCTGCCCCTCGCAGCGCTCGACCCAGTGGCGCCAGGGGCCTCGCAGCAGCTGTGTGCCGGGGCGGATGGCGCTCGGCTGGGACGAGCAGACCAGGATGAGCAGGTCGAGGTCGTTGACCGCCTGGAGGAACACGAGATGGTTCTTGGCGGCTTTGAGGTGGCGCGCGGCGTCTGCCTCGATCTGGGGGTCGGCCCCGGGGCAGTCGACGAGGTCGAGCACCTCGAAGATGCGCGACGCGCGGGTGTCGGGCCGCGGGCGCACCCGCAGGGTCACCTCGCTGGCGCGGAGCTGGAGCGAGCGGAGGCGAAGCTCGCCGGTGCGCAGCCGGGTGACGTGGAAGTCTCCGCGGCGAACCTCCTCCAGCTCGTAGTTGGCGTCGTCGGCCGTCGGGAAGCGGCACACCCGCAGCGCGCGAGCGAACTCGTCGCGGTTGCCCGGCTCGAAGGTGACGTGCAGCGAGGACGGGAACTCGTCCAGCGCCGCGGCCTCCTCCGCTGCGCGGGGCTCGCGCTCGAAGCTCGCGTTGTCGAGGGTCTTCACCCGGATGGCGCTGTCGAGCCGGGCGCCGCCCTTGCGGGTGAGCCGGGTGAGGCAGCCGGTGGTGTCGGCGTCGCCCACGGGGAGCTCGCGCAGCTCCTCGAGGTCGCCGTACCAGCGCGAGAGCATCAGGGTCTTGCCGGCGTTGACCTTGCCCATGGTCGCCGCCGTGGGCTGGCGCTCGACGCTCTCGGTGAAGCGACGCAGGGCCTCCCGGGCGCGGCGCTCGTGCTCGTCCCACTCGCGGGCGATCACGGCCTGGTCCTCCGGGGCGCCGCCGCGCGCCTCGGCGATGCGCCCCGACGCATCCTGGAACCACGCCGACAGCGCCTTGGCCAGGGTCGACAGGGTCTGGTCGAAGGGGCGCTGCCCCTTGGCCGGGGCGGGGAGTTGTTCGCCGTAGCGCGCGAGCTCGAAGACGTCGATCATGTTCGCCGCGGATGGTGCACCGCGGCCCGCGCGCCGTCACGCTCCACGCGCAGGCGCGCGCCGCGTCACTCGGGGTAGGAGCCCACGAAGGTGCGGCCGGCGACGCCGGGGGCGGGGGTCGCGGTGCAGCCGCTGACCAGCGCGGGGGTGAAGGTCCCGGCGAGGGCGCAGGTGCCCGGGGCCGCGGAGATGCGGATGCGCCCGGGGCCGCCGTTACCACCCGGTGTATTCGAGTAGATGGTGGCGCCCGGGCCGCCGGTGCCGCCCGCCGCGCTCACCACCGCCGCCGCGGCCACGTCCACGTCCGGGCCGTAGAGGTAGATCACCCCGCCAGAACCGCCGCCGCCGCCGCCGCCCACGCAGGCCCCGCGCTGGGCCGCGCCCCCCGTGGCCAGCAGCCGACCGGTGGCCGTCACGGTGATCGACGCAGGGGTGGCGAGCCGCAGCGCGCCGCCCGCGCCGCCGCCGCCGGTGCCCTCGTCGCCGCCGCCGCCGCCGCCGCCCGATCCCGGCTGGAAGGTCGTCGCCACCGCGAGGTCGGCCGCCGCCACTGCGCCGATGGAGCCGCCGCCGCCGCCGCCGCCGCCGAAGGGGGAGTACCCGCCGCGCACCACCGCGTCGGTGCCGTTGGCGCCGTCGTAGGACACGTTGCCCGCCGCCCCGCCTCGCCCGCCCCGGTTGGGGCCGCCGCCGCCCGCTGCGCCCCCTGCGCCGCCCCCGACGCCCGCCCCGTTGCCGCCGGGGCCGAGGTTGCCGTACGCCGCGCCGCCGCCGCCGCCCGCCGGGCCGCCGCCGCCGCCGCCGCCGCCCGCGGCCGAGTAGCCGCCGCCGCCGCCGCCGCCCGATCCGCCGCCGCCGCTGCTGTTGCCGGTCGGGGTCGCGCCGACGAGGGCGATGTTGCCGCCCGCGCCACCGGGGCCCCCGCGGCCGTTGCCGACGTCGCCGCTCACGGGCACCGCCAGGGGGTTGCCCGTCGCGCCGCCGCCAGAGCCCTGCGCGTTGTCGAGGCAGTCGGTGTGCGCGCCACCCGGCGCCCCGGAGACGTCGATGGTGCCCGCGACGCGGATGGCGCCGGTGGCCCGGAGGTCCAGCACCCCGGTGCCCGTGGTGGTGACCCGCACCCCGGTCGGGATGGTGATGGTCGTGAAGTTGTGCACGCCGGGAGCGAGCACGGTGTTGACCGCGGGCGCGAACGCCCCTTCGGTGCCGTCCGAGGGGAAGGCGGCGCAGCGGCCACCCACGCAGGGCGCTCCGCCGACGCAGGCGTTGCCGCAGGTGCCGCAGTTCGTCGCGGACGTCTGCAGGTTGGCGCAGGCACTTCCGCAGACCGTCTCGCCCGACCCGCACAGCAGGAAGCATCGCCCCGCCACGCACACCTGGCTCGCCGGGCAGGCAGCCCCGCAGGCGCCGCAGTTCGCCGGATCATTCTGCGTCGAGACGCAGTCCCCGTTGCAGTCCGTGAGGCCTGCGCCGCAGGACGCCCGGCACGTTCCGCCGGAGCAGACCCGGCCCGCCGCGCAGGCCTGGTTGCAGCCGCCGCAGTTGGCGTTGTCGGTCTGCGTGTCGCGGCACACCCCGCTGCAGTTGGTCTGTCCCGTCGCGCAGGTCACCGCGCACGCCCCGGCGACGCACGCCTGGCCGCTCGCGCACGCCCGTCCGCAGACGCCGCAGTGGGCCCGGTCGGTCTGCAGGTCGCGGCACGACCCGCTGCAGTTGGTGAGGCCGCTCATGCAACTGAGTGCGCACACGCCGCCGCTGCAGGTCTCTCCCGCGGCGCAGGTGCGTCCGCAGGTTCCGCAGTTGGCGTTGTCGGTGAGGCGGTCACGGCACACGCCGGCGCAGTTCGAGAGGCCGAGGCCGCACGTCACGACGCACGCTCCGGCGGAGCACACCTGCCCCGCGAGGCACTCGCGCCCGCAGGCCCCGCAGTGGTTGTTGTCCGTCTGCTGATCACGGCAGGTGCCGCCGCAGTTGGCGAGCCCCGCGCCGCACGTCACGACGCACGCCCCGCGCGAGCACACCTGGCCCGCGGCGCAGGCGACCCCGCAGGTGCCGCAGTTGGCGTTGTCGGTCTGCAGGTCACGGCAGACGCCCGTGCAGTTGGTGTTTCCGCCGCCGCAGGACACCGTGCACGCACCCGCCGAGCACACCTGGCCCGCGGGGCAGGCGGTGCCGCACGTGCCGCAGTTGCGCAGGTCGGAGTCGAGGTCACGGCAGACGCCGCCGCACTCCGCGAGGCCCGCCCCGCAGGACACCACGCACGCCCCGCGCGAGCACACCTGGCCCCCTGGGCACGCGACGCCACAGGTGCCGCAGTTGGCAAGATCGGTCTGCGTGTCGCGGCAGACGCCGCTGCAGTTGGTGGTGCCTCCGCCGCAGGACACGGTGCAGGCGCCCGCGGAGCACACCTGGCCCGACGGGCACACGGTGCCGCAGGCGCCGCAGTTGCGGAGGTCGGCGGTGAGGTCGCGGCAGACGCCGCCGCACTCGGTGAGGCCGCCGCCGCAGGTGACGACGCACGCCCCACGGGAGCACACCTCACCGGCGGCGCAGGCCACGTCGCAGGCGCCGCAGTGAGCGAGGTCGGTCTGGTTGTCGCGGCAGGTACCGGCGCAGTTGGTGGTGCCGCTCCCGCAGGAGACCTGGCAGGCGCCCGTGGAGCACACCTGGCCGGCCGGGCACGCCGTGCCGCAGCCGCCGCAGTTGGCGCGGTCGGTCAGCGGGTCCACGCAGCGGTCGCCGCACGCGACGGAGGCCGCGGGACAGTCGATGGTGCAGCGCGAGTTGACGCAGTTGTTGCCCGGAGGACAGGCGGTTCCGCACGCGCCGCAGTGGTTGCGGTCGACGCGCAGGTCGGCGCAGAAGCTCGCGCCGCCGCCGTCCGCGACGCCGCCGTCGACGGGCGCCGAGCACGTCGCGAGGTCTGCGGCGCAGGTGGTCGCGCAGGCGCCGTCGCTGCACACCTGACCCGCGGCGCAGCGCCGCTCGCAGGCGCCGCAGTTCTGGAGGTCGGTGCGCAGGTTCGCGCAGGTGCCGCCGCAGGCGCTCTGCCCCATCGGACAGCTCAGCGCGCAGTTCCCCGCGACGCAGACCTGCGCCTGGCCGCACGCCGTACCGCAGGCCCCGCAGTGGGTTCGATCGGTGGCCGTGTCGATGCACACCCCGCCGCAGCGGGTCTGGCCTGCCGGGCAGGCGGGCGGGCCCAGGTCCGTCGCGACGTCCACGCCCGCGTCGACGGGACCGCCAACGACGGTGCTGCCCGTCGAGCAGCCGGCGACGGCGGCGACGGCGACGACGAGGGCGGGCAACCAGCGGGCGATCACATCCACGAAGCGCTTCTGGGGTCTCATGTGCACGGGACGGTAGACCGCGCAGGGTCCGCGTTGGAAGACCCCAACGCGCGATGGCGTTGCGATGGTGTCCCCGATCGCATCGTGACCCCGCGATGGGCCCTGGTGACCGCGCCGCGGTCCGGTTGTGCCGCGGGCGCCGGTCTCCGGGACGCTCGACGTCGCGTGCCGCGTCGCCCCCGACCGGGTTGGGGGGGGCCGCTGCGACGGCCGCACCCCGATTGCCCGGTGACCTTCGGATGGTACCGCCTCACCCCTCGGAGTCCGCCGACCGCCGGAGGACCGGACGGCCTTGCCGGTGTCGCCGGGTGCGGGTTATAGCGCCGCGCGGCAATTGATGGGTCCCTTGCGATGGTGTCTGGCGTGTCTCTTTGCGTGTGTGTGCACGCTCGTCTCGTTGCGCACCGAGGCGCAGCCCCAGACGCCCCGGCTCAGCCTCGACACCGAGAACCTTCGGCTCCCGCCGCCGCCGCCTGATCCCGCCGCGGCGGCCTCGCCCGCGGCCGACGACCCGCCGCCCGCCGCCGAGGCCGAGACCCCCGCAGCAGTGCCCGCGCGCCCTGGCCCGGACGACGCGTGCCAGCGCGTGGTGAACGTCCGCTTCGTGGGCCTGCGCCGGGTGAACGCCGAAGACCTCCAGGACGCCGTGCGCATCCGCACCGGGGAGTGCCTCGATCGGGCCCGCGCCGCGCGCGACGCCCGCACGCTGTGGGACCTCGGGTTCTTCCGCGACGTGCGCGTCGGCGTCGAGCGCGCCGAAGGGGGCGTGGAGGTCCGGTACCACGTGAGCGAGCGGCCCACCGTCCACGCGGTGCGCTTCGAGGGCTACGACGACGTCGACGAGGACAAGCTCCGCGAGACCATCGACATCCGCGACGGCTCGGTGCTCTCCGAGTCGGCCATCCGGCGCAACGTCCAGAAGCTGCTCGACCTGTACGAGGAGAAGGGCTTCTTCCTCGCGCGCGTCACGCACACCGTCGAGCCCCGCACCGGCGACCGCAACGAGGTGGACATCGTGTTCCACATCGTCGAGGGCACGCAGGTGCAGGTGCGCAGCGTGCAGTTCATCGGCAACCACAGCCTCACGGACACCGAGCTCCGCGGGGTGATGAGCACCAACACCAGCGGGTTCTTCTCGTTCATCACCTCCAGCGGCACCTACCGCGAGGAGGCGTTCCGCAACGACATGGACCTGCTGCAGGCGGCCTACTACGACCGCGGGCACCTCACGGTCGAGATCGCCACGCCGCGGGTCGCCCTCTCGCCCGACCGCCGCTTCATCGACATCGTGATCCCCATCCGCGAGGGGCCGCGCTACCGCATCGGCCGCCTCCGCGTGCAGGAGGTCGATGAGGACGGCAACGAGGTCGAGCCCCTCGGCGGCCGCCGACAGATGCGCGAGCGCGTGCACGCCGTGCCGGGCGAGTACTTCTCCCGCAGCATCATCGGCCGGGACATCGTGTCGGTGCAGACGCACTACCGCGACGCCGGGTACGCCAACGTCGAGGTCACCCCGGACATCCAGCCCGACACCGGCCGGCGCACCGTCGACCTCACCGTGCGCATCGTGCGCGGGCCCGTGGTGATGGTCCACCGCATCGAGGTGCGCGGCAACGCGAAGACCAGCGAGCGGGTCATCCGCCGGGAGATGGAGATCTTCGAGGGCGAGCGCTACAGCGAGTCGGCCTACCAGAACTCCCGCCGGCGCATCATGTCACTCGGGTACTTCGAGCGCGTCGACCTCTCCACGGAGCCGGTCGAGGGTCACCCGGACCAGCTGGTGGTCAACGTCGAGGTCGCCGAGCGCCCGACGGGCACCTTCCAGATCGGCGCGGGCTTCTCCTCGGTGGAGAACTTCATCGCGACGGCGCAGATCCAGCAGCTCAACCTCTTCGGCCGCGGCCAGTCGCTCACCCTCCAGGCGCAGCTCTCGGGCCTCCGGCAGATCTTCTCGGTGCGCTTCGTCGAGCCCTACTTCCTCGACTCCAACTGGACCTTCGCGGTCGACCTCTACAACACGGTCCGCGCGTTCACCGACTTCAGCCGCACCAGCACCGGCGGCACGCTCACCTTCGGCTACCCCATCCTCGGGCAGAACCTCCGGCTCTTCGCCAGCTACACCGGCGAGCAGGTCGGCGCGAACACCAGCACGTCCACGGGCCTCTTCGGCCAGACCACGCTGCCGTCGGCCTTCAGCAGCCTGCCCCTGGCGAACATCTTCCAGTCGGGCTTCACCAGCTCCGTCGGCCTCTCGATGGCCTACGACGACCGCGACAACCGGCTCACCCCGACGGACGGCGTCTTCGCCCGCATCGGCATCGACCACGCGGACAACTTCCTCGGCAGCCAGAACGTCTACTCCCGCATCTCGGGCTGGTTCCGCTTCTACCGCCCGCTCTTCGCGGGCGTGATCTTCAAGATGAACATCCAGGGCGGCGTGGTGTTCAGCCAGCGCGCGCAGGGGGTGCCCATCTTCGAGCGCTTCTTCCTCGGCGGCATCTTCGACGTGCGCGGCTACCGTCTGCGCACCATCGCCCCGCGCCTCCAGCTCCCCCGCTCGCAGGACCCCAACGCCGCCCTCGTCTCCAACGGCGCCGTCATCGGCGGCAACATCCAAGGGTACTACAACCTCGAGGTCGAGTTCCCGATCCTCACGGCGGTGGGCCTGCGCGGCGTGCTCTTCAGCGACGGCGGCAACGTGTTCAACACCGAGTCGCAGTACTGCGGCGCGGGCGGGACGGGCCTCGCGTCCGTGGTCGACCCCTGCACCCGCTTCCAGGACAACCCCCTCAACCTCCGCTTCTCCGCGGGCTTCGGCGTGCGCTGGCAGAGCCCCCTCGGGCTGCTGCGCTTCGAGTGGGGCTTCCCCCTCAACCGCCTCCCCTACGAAGAGTCGTCGGTGTTCGAGTTCACCATCGGCAACTTCTTCTGAGGCACGCGGTCCGAGCCCGACCTCTGCGAGGTCGCACCCCGAGGCTGGAGTTTCGCGGGTCGATCCTCTAGAGACCTCCGCGGGAGACCCGTCGCAGCACGGATGACACCTCCGACACCTTCGGGCTGGTGGACAAGACGCTCGCCGGGAAGTACCGCGTCGAGCCCGTCATCAAGCCGGCCAACCTCGCCGCCGCCCGCACGGGCCCTTGGACGGACGCGCACGCCACCGCCCTCTTTCTCGTCGAGATGCTCACCGAGCTCGAAGGCTCCCTCGTCGCCGCAGAGCTGGCCTGGCGCTCCGACCGCCCGAGCGGGTCGTTCGCCCAGGCGACGATGCCCGCGGCCGAGGTCGTCCGGGCGACATCGCCGGGGATGGTCAAGTCGGTGCCTGGCGTGACCCGGGTCGCCAGGCGCCCTGCGATGCCGGGCGCAAGCGGCGGGCGTCAGTGCAGCGCGGGGCGGTTGCGGCCGCGGGTGAGCGAGCGGCGCATGGAGTCGATGCAGCGGCGGTTGGCGTCGGGCGCGCCGACCGACACCCGCACCCAGCCGCGGCGCAGGTGGTGGCTCGCGAGCGCCCGGATGAACACCCCGTCGACGAGGAGGGACTGCACCAGGGCCTCGGCGCTCCAGCCCGTGTCGTGGATGTCGAGCAGGAGGAAGTTGCCGTCACCGTCGATGACCGACACGCCCGGCAGGCCGCCGAGCTCGCGGCGGAGCACGTCGCGCTCCTCGCGCAGCAGGGCGCGCTGGCGGTCGTACTCGGCCGCGTCGTCGAGGGCGGCGAGGGCGGCGGCGAGGGCGACCGTGGAGACGTTCCAGGGGAGCTTCACGCGGTTGAGCAAGCGGGCCACCGGGGGGCACGCGAGGGCATACCCGACGCGCAGGCCCGCGAGGCCGTAGGCCTTGGAGAAGGTGCGCGCCACGATGAGGTTCGGGTTGGCGGCGATCATCCCGGCGACCGAGTGGTTGTCCGCGCTGAACTCCACGTAGGCCTCGTCGACCACGACCGGAATGCCCGGCCGCAGCAGCCTGCGCAGGGTGGTCTCGTCGAGGCGCCGCCCCGTCGGGTTGTTGGGCGAGCACAGGAACAACAGCTTCGTGCGCTCGGTGACCGCGCGCATCACGGCGGAGGCGTCGAGCTCGAGGTCGTCACGCATCGGCACCAGCACCGGGACGCCGCCCGCGAGGCGGGTGCGGGCCTCGTACATGGAGAAGGTCGGCACCGCGACGACGACCTCCTCGCCGGGCGCCACGAAGGCGCGCACCAGCAGGTCGATGACCTCGCTCGACCCGGCGCCGAGCACGCAGCTCTCGGCGTCGAGGCCGACGGAGCCCGCGAGGCGGGCGCGGAGCTCCCGGGCCATCGAGGCGTCGGGGTAGCGGTGCCCGCGGGTGAGGGCCTTCACCACCGCCTCGACGACCCGGGCGGACGGGGGGAAGGGGCTCTCGTTCGACATCAGCCGGGAGAACTCGTCGTTGCCGTTGCGGGCCTCCTGGTCGGCGAGGGCGAAGTGGTCTTCGCGGTACGGCGAGGCGCCGCGCACCCACGAAGGCGCGAACTGCTCCATCGCCTCGGGCTCGATGGGGTGGCCGGGCACGTGGTCGCCGTCGGCGTCGTCGAGGCCGTCGCCGAACACCCGCAGCATGGCCTCGGCGCGGGCCTGGGCCTCGGGCGTGTCCACGTCGATCCACCGGGCGTCGCCCACGTCGACGGCGACGAAGCGCCCCGTCGCGGCGAGCGCGCGCACGCCCTCGGAGAGCGACGCGTCGCCGCGCCGGACGTACACCTCGTCGAGCGCGTCGGCGAGCGCGCCGTTGACCCGGAAGATGCCCGTGTCGATGGCGTTGAAGGCGTCGAGCTCCTTGCTGATGGCCCCGATGCGTCCGGCCTCGACGAGCACCTTCGTGGCGTCGTCGAGGTCGAAGCAGCGCTCGATGTCGAAGTCGACGCCCAGGGCGCAGGCCCCCGCGGGAATCTCCGCGCGCAGCAGGCGACGGAGCAGTGCCGGGGCCACGAGGTGGTCGGCCATGGTGAGCAGGCACTCGCGGTCGAGGTACTCCCGCGCCGCGAGGAGCGACAGGCCGTTGGCGCGCTCCCACTGGGTGTTCTCGACGAAGTGGACGGCGACGCCGGCGTGCAGCGCCTCGTCGGCGAGGGCAGCCTGGATGCGGTCGCCCTCGTACCCGACGACCACCACGGCCTCGCGGATGCCCTCCGACGCCAGCGTGCGCAGGATGCGGCCGATGAGCGGCACCCCAGCGATGGGCCGCAGGGGCTTCGGGAGCGCGTCACCACGGTCGAGCCGCGAGCCGCGCCCCGCTGCCAGGATGATCGCCCGCTCCACCCGACCCTTGGTCGCCCCACTCATGGAATCACACGCCTCACGAAGCCACCGGTCTTTCGCCGAACGTCAGCCGCGGGACGGCCTCCGCGGCCACTCCCATCTCAAGCGCGCGGCTCTAACACGGTCGGCCTCGGGGTCGCAATCAACCTGCGGCGCGCACGAGGGCCACCGCCCGCGCGAGGTCGGCCGGGTCGTCGACCTCCGTCCAGGGCAGGTCGCCCACCCCCACGCAGGCCATCCGGACGCCGCGCCCGATGACCTCGGCGTACACGTCCTCGTAGTAGAGCTGGGTGCGCCCCGCCCCGACGGCCGAGGCCACGGCGGCAGTGAGCTCGCCGCGCGCCGCGTCGCTGAACCACTCGATCCCGATGGACTCGCCCATCGCGTCGGCGGGCGCGATGCCCTTGCCGAAGTCCACCGCCGCTCCGCTGGCCGCGCGCACCTTCATGGCCTCGTCGCGCACCGGCTGCCGGTCGTCGACGGCCACCACCGCCCCATCGCTCCGCCGGAGCACCCGCGGCAAGAGAGCCTCGGTGAACACCACGTCGCCGTCGAGCTTCACCACGTCGCCCGCGTCGACGACCGCGAGGGCGCGGTGGAGCGAGACGATGTTCTGGGTGGTGGCGTAGTCGGGGTTGTGGACGAAGGTGACCGGCAGCGGCGCGTCGGCGAGCGCGGCGCGCACGGCCTCGGCTGCGAAGCCGGTGGAGAGCACGAGCCGGGTGACGCCCGCGGCGGCGAGCAGCCGCACCTGGCGGGCGAGGATGGTCTCGTCGCCGACGGGGACGAGGCACTTGGGGCAGCGATCGGTGAGCGGGCGCAGCCGGCTGCCGACGCCCGCCACCAGCAGGATGGCCGTGGTCATGACATCGCCTCGCGGGTGAAGAAGGCGCGGGAGGCGCGGCGCTGGGCGGGCACGAGCGCGAGCAGCCCGAGGTTGAACACCACCGCCCGGAAGAAGATGTACTCGCTCAGGTGGTCGGTGAGCATGGCGACGCCGAGGCCGAAGATGTGGGTGCCGACGCCGTAGAAGGTCCACGCGCGCATGACGCCCCGGTGGAGGATGCGAAAGCGGGCGGCGCGCTCGAGGGAGTACTCGGGCATGTCGCGGAAGCGCGCGGGGATGGACGGATCGACCCGCCCGAGCAGGGCGCGCTGCTGCGGGACGTAGCGGCGGTACAGGAAGAAGCGGACGGCGTCGAAGAGTCGGAGTCCCTGGGATTTCAGCCCGGCGTACTGGGCCTCGACGTCCTCGGGGTCGTCGTTGCCCTCGTGGCGGGTGGGCTGCGTCTGCACCAGGTAGACGTTCTTGAAGTGGTCGTAGAGGGTGGTGTGCATCGCGCCCGTCACGGCGCCGACGAGCCCGAGCGCCAGCCAGGGCAGCGGGCCGTGGGGATCGCCGCGGTGCTCCATCCAGAGGTGGGCGAGCACCGGCGGGATGACCGCAGCCTGCACGATGGCATCGACGAGCCCGTCGAGCATGCGGCCGAAGCGCGAGCTCGACTGGCGCATGCGGGCGAGCTGGCCATCCGAGCAGTCGACCACGGCCGAGGCGATGAGCAGCGCGCCGCCCGCCGCGAGGTAGCCCGCGCCCCGGGAGAGCGACGACCAGGTGCACCAGCCTGCCCAGATGCCGACGAACATCGACAGGATGGTCAGCTGATCGGGGGTGACCGCGGTGGGGTAGGCGGCGCGGGCGATGAGGTGGGCGAGGGGGCGGTGGACGAAGAGGTCGATGAGCTCTTCGACCTCTACGGGCTTGATCGTCGCGCGAAAGCTGAGGTCGGCCATCGGAGCGGGCGGAGGGGTAACACGGCGGGGCCGCCGCGGTCACGCCGCTTGCCGTCGCCCTTGCGCTCACCCACCCATCGGGTGCATCCGACCGGGCAGCACCCCTCTATGTCCTCCGCCCTGATCCCGATCTTCCTCGTCATCCTCGTCGACGTCCTCGGGCTCACGCTCATCCTTCCCCTCCTGCCCTTCTACGCCGAGCATTTCGGCGCCACCCCGATGGTCGTCGGCCTCCTCGGCGCCACCTTCGCGGCCTGCCAGCTCGTCTCCGGCCCGGTGCTCGGCCAGCTGTCCGACCGCTACGGTCGGCGCCCCCTCCTGCTCCTCTCCCAGGTCGGAACCTTCTTCGGCTTCCTCCTGCTCGCCCGCGCCGAGGTGCTCTGGGTCGTCTTCCTCGCGCGCGTCATCGACGGCGCCACCGCGGGCAATCTCACCATCGCCCAGGCCTACATCACCGACGTCACGCCCCCCGCCCACCGCGCGCGGGCCTTCGCCGTCATCGGTATCTCCTTCGGCCTCGGCTTCCTCCTGGGCCCCGCCATCTCCGGCTGGCTCGCCCAGCACGACCCGCGCTGGCCCGTCTACGCCGCCGCCGGGCTCTCCGCGACCAGCATCGCCGCCACCGCCCTGCTCCTCAAGGAGCCTACGCGCGCGCAGCTCGACGCCGCCAACGCCGCCCCGGAGGGCGAGGCCGCCGGGCCGCCGCCCCCCGCCGGCCGCCGGCTCAACGTGTTCTCCTGGTCGGGCTACGCCGTGTACTTCCGCCGCCCCATCCTCGGCACCCTGCTCGCCCTCTTCTTCTGCTTCGCCTTCTCGTTCTCCCTCTTCACCTCTGGCTTCGCCCTCTTCGCCGAGCGTCGGATGCACACCGCGCTCGGCGCCCCGTGGGGCGTGCGGGAGGTCGGTTACGTGTTCGCGTATTCGGGCTTCCTGGGCATCCTGCTCCAGGGCGGCCTCGTGGGGCGCCTCGTGCGCCGCTTCGGCGAGCGCCCGATGGTGGGCGTCGGCTTCGCCTGCGCCGGCGTCGCGTACCTCGTGCTCGGGCAGTCCTACGCGCTCCCGCTGCTGCTCGTGAGCGCCACCCTCTCGGCGGTCTCATCGAGCGTCCTGCGCGCGCCGCTCACCGCGATGATCACCCAGCAGTGTCACCGCGACGAGCAGGGCGTCGTGCTCGGGCTCACGCAGTCCATCACGTCCGTGGCGCAGATCATCGGCCCGCTGCTCGCCGGCGCCCTCATCAGCCACGGGTGGCTGCAGGGCTGGAGCCTCGCCGCCGCCCTCGCCGCCCTCGCGGCGCTCCCCCTCTGGGCCGCGGTGCCCGTGAGCGCCTCCGGGGGCGTCGAGGTGCGTTGATGGTTGCGGCGGGCCTCTGTTAGGGTCCCGGCCCTTCCATGAAGACACCGCCCGATCTCCGTCCCGTCTCCGGCCGCCTGGGCATCCTGCTCCCCGGCCTCGGCGCCGTCGCCACCACGTTCATCGCCGGCGTGGAGATGATCCGCCGCGGCCTCGCCGAGCCCGTCGGCTCGCTCACCCAGATGGGCACCATCCGCGTCGGCAAGCGCACCGACGCCACGTCGCCCCGCATCGGCGATTTCGTCCCGCTCGCCCCGCTCGCGAGCGTGGAGTTCGGCGCCTGGGACATCTTCCCCGACAGCGCGTACACGGCGGCGTCCAAGGCCGGCGTGCTCTCCAAGGAGCACCTCGCGCTCGTGAAGGACTTCCTCGAGGGCATCCACCCCATGAAGGCGGTCTTCGACCCCGGGTACGTGAAGCGCATCGACGGCGTCAACGTGAAGACCGGCACGTCCAAGATGCACCTCGCCGAGCAGCTCATGGAGGACATCGCCCGCTTCAAGGTCGAGCGAGGCGTCGACCGCTGCGTGGCCGTCTGGTGCGGCTCGACCGAGACCTGGCGCGCCCCCACCGCCGTGCACGAGACCCTCGAGGCCTTCGAGCAGGGCTTGCGCGACAGCTCGGACGACATCGCCCCGAGCGCCATCTACGCCTACGCCTGCCTGCGCGCGGGGGTGCCGTACGCCAACGGGGCGCCCAACCTCTCGGTGGACTTTCCCGCCCTGCACGAGCTCGCCCGCCGCGAGTCGGTGCCCATCGCGGGCAAGGATTTCAAGACCGGCCAGACGCTCATGAAGACGATCCTGGCGCCGGGCTTCAAGGCGCGGCTGCTGGGCCTCGACGGCTGGTACAGCACCAACATCCTGGGCAACCGCGACGGCGAGGTGCTCGACGACCCGGAGAGCTTCAAGTCCAAGGAGGTCTCCAAGCTCGGGGTGCTGGAGCACATCTTCCAGCCGCACCTCTACCCCAAGCTCTACGGCAACTACTCCCACGTCGTGCGCATCAACTACTACCCCCCGCGCGGCGACAACAAAGAGGGCTGGGACAACATCGACATCTTCGGGTGGCTCAACTACCCGATGCAGATCAAGATCGATTTCCTCTGCCGCGACTCCATCCTCGCGGCGCCCATCGTGCTCGACCTCGCGCTCTTCCTCGACCTCGCGCAGCGCGCGGGCATGTCGGGTGTGCAGGAGTGGCTGAGCTTCTACTTCAAGAGCCCGATGACCGCCCCCGAGCTCTACCCCGAGCACGACCTCTTCATCCAGCTGATGAAGCTCAAGAACACCCTGCGGTGGATGAGGGGCGTCGAGCTCATCACCCACCTTGGCCTCGAGTACTACGACTGACCCCATCCTCCCTCCAGCACGGGATCCGAGGGCGCTCCCCCGGGGACCGAGATCGAGCAACGCCGTGACGCGCGCCCGGACCCTCCTCCCCATCGTCTTCGCGGCCCTCGGTTGCAGCAACACCGCGGCCGTCGCCGTCGACGCCGGCGCACCCGACACGGGCCGCGCCGACGCGCCCCCGACGGACATCGTCGTCGCCTTCGATGCGGGCGCCGAGCCCGACGTCGAGGCGCCCGCTGACGTAGGGTCGTGCACCTACGACGCGGCCGTCGAGGACGTGCCCGTGCCGCCCATCCACACGCCGCGCTGGGCCTTCGAGCCGTGGATCTCCAAGGACATCTCCACCACCGCGGACACCTACGCCTTCGTCGACGGCTTCCGCGAGCGCGACATCCCCGTCGGCGCGGTGGTGCTCGATAGCCCGTGGGAGACCCACTACAACACCTTCCAGCCCTCGCCGACGCGCTACCCCGACTTCGACCGCCTCGTGACCGACCTGCACACCCGCGGCGTGCGCATCGTGCTCTGGATGACCCAGATGGTGAACCAGTCGGGCTACGACCTGGAGACCGGCGGGGACCTCTACATGGGCCCGGCGGCCAACTTCGCCGAGGGCCTGCGCTGCCAGTTCTACGTCAACGACGGGCAGCTCTACTCGTGGTGGAAGGGCCGCGGCGCGGGCGTCGATTTCTTCAGCCCGCGCGCCCGCGCGTGGTGGCACGAGCAGCAGAACCGGGTGCTCGACGCGGGCATCGACGGCTGGAAGCTCGACTTCGGCGAGAGCTACGTCACCGGCACCACCGTGCGCACCGCGGCCGGCGACCGGGCCCACCAGGAGTACAGCGAGGCGTACTACCGGGACTTCCTGGCCTACGGCGTCCAGCGGCGCGGCCGGGACTTCGTCACGATGGTGCGCCCCTGGGACGAGTCGTATCAGTTCCCGGGGCGCTTCTTCGCGCGGCGCGAGCACGCGCCCGTCGCGTGGGTGGGCGACAACCGCCGCGACTGGATCGGCCTGGAAGACGCGCTCGACCATATGTTCCGCTCGGCGGCGGCGGGCTACGTGATGATCGGCTCGGACGTGGGCGGCTACCTCGACCGCGACGACCGCAACCTCATGACCGAGGTGCCCTTCGACGCGGTGAACTTCGCTCGCTGGACGGCCGTCGGCGCGATGAGCCCCTTCATGCAGCTGCACGGCCGCGGCAACCTGACGCCGTGGACCGTGCCCGAGCGCACCGAGGAGATCACCAACATCTACCGGTACTACTCGAAGCTCCACCACGCGCTGGTGCCGTACCTCTACGCGCTGGCCGAGGAGGCCTACGCGGGCGGTCCCCCGATCGTGCGGCCCTTCGGCGACATGGTGAACTGGCCGCGCAACTACACGTACCGCCTGGGCCCGGCCTTCCTGGTGGCGCCCATCCTCGACGCCACGGGGCGGCGCAACATCTCCATCCCCAACGGCGCCTGGTACAGCTGGTGGAACCAGGACGCGCCCTCCTTCGCGGGCGGCCGCGTCATCGAGGACCAGGAGTACACGAACATCCAGCAGATCCCGATCTGGGTGCGCTCGGGCGCGATCATCCCGCTCAACCTGGAGGACGCCTCGCTGGGCTTCGGCAACACCTCGGGCCGCGGCGCGCTCACGATCCTGATCTACCCCGACACGACCATGACCACCTTCAACCTGCACGAGGGCGCGACCCCGTCGCGGGTCACGGCGCTGCGGGGCCTCGACTCGGCCACGCTCTCCATCGGCCCGGTCGCCACCCCGGTGCTCCTGCGGGTGCGCTTCGACCCGGGCGCGCGCGCGGTCAGCGTCGACAACGCGCGGGTGACCCGTCACGACACCCGCGAGGCCTTCGACGCCGCCGCCGAGGGCTTCTGGGTCGAACCCTCGATGCGCTGGGTGTGGGTCAAGATGGCGCCCTCCGCCGCCACGCGCCCGGTGCGCATCGGCCTCTAACCGCGACGCCTACGGCTCGTCGGCGGCGACGTGCGCGACGGTGGTCTCCACGAGGCGCAGGAAGGCCTTGATCGACTTGTCGAGGTGGGGGATCGGCGTGTCCTCGAGGCGCGTATGCGAGATGCCCGGCGACGACTGCGCGAAGACCATCACCGTGGGCATGATCCCGGCCATCTCCGCGGCGTCGTGGAGCGGCCCGGAGGGGAGCCTCGGCGCGTCGCCGGCGAACTCGCGCACGGCCTCCGCGCAGAGCTCGAGGAGCGCCGGGTCGAAGGGGCGCGGCTCGATCGAGAGCAGCGGGCTCCAGGTGACGGCGCAGCGGTTCTTCTTCGCGGCGGCGCGCGAGGCCTTCTCCGCGGCGACCTGCATCTTCGCGAGCACGGCGCCGTCGAGCGCGCGCAGGTCGAGGGAGATGTCCGTCGCCCCACAGACCGCGGTGACGAAGCCGGGCTCGACCTTTACGACGCCGCAGGTCGCCACCACCCGCGTCTTCGGGGTGCGCCCGGAGAACTTCAGCCCGATGTCCCGGCACGCGAGGGCGAACTCCGCCGCCGCGAGGAACGCGTCCTGGCGCAGCGGGATGGGCGTCGCGCCCGCGTGCACCGCCTGGCCCGTGAAGCGCACCATGTGGCGCTCGACGCCCATCGTGCCGAGCACCACCCCGACGGGCTTCTTCATCGCCTCGAGCACCGGGCCCTGCTCGATGTGGAGCTCGACGTAGGCCCTCGGGTCGCGCGCCTTCAGCCACGCGTGCGCCTCGCCCATGCGCTCGAGCTCGACGCCGTTCTCGCGGAGCGCGTCGGTCAGCCTGACCCCGTTGCGGTCGACGAGGTGCGCGAGCTCCTTCGCGGCGTCGAGGGTGCCCGCGGAGGCAGCGGAGCCCGTGAGGCTGCGGCCGTAGCGAGCGCCCTCCTCGTCGGCCCAGTCGACGAGGTGCAGGGTCACCGGCGGCGTGCCGGCGGCCGCGTGGCGACGCAGGGCCTCGATGCCCGCGACGACGCCCAGCACGCCATCGAGCCACCCGCCGCCGGGCACGGAGTCGAGGTGGCTCCCGAACACCACCCCTCGCGTCGAGGCGCCCGGGAGGGTGACCCACGCGTTGCCCGCGGGGTCGGTCTCGACGGGGAGCCCGAGCTCGGCCTTTACCTTCTCGGTGAACCACGCGCGCGCCTCGCGCCACACCGGGCCCCACGCGACACGCTGCGCGCCGCGCTCGGTGGAGGTGCGCGCGGCGAGCTCCCGGAGGTGGGCGATCACGCGCTTGGAGCTCGGTGCGGAGAGGCGCTTCGTGCGTGCGGGCGGCATCGGGGGGTCTCCTCGGCGGTAGGGTACGCTCCACGCTAACGCGAACGCCCGCACCCGGGGCGACGCCGGTGCATGAACGACGCAACGTGGACCGTCGTACAGCTCGACGGGGCAATGTGGGTCGTGGCCGCGGGGCTTCGCTCAGAGATGAGTGTGCCCGATGCGCATCGCGCCGACGGTGATGCGCACGCCGGCGATCGCGGACGCCTGCTCGGCCCCCGGCATTGGCGATGCGAAGGCCGCGCCCCGCGTCGCTTCGATGCCCAGGGCGAACAAGCGCGCGCCGGGTCCCGTTGCGGTCGGCGACGAAGCTGGAGAAGCCTCCGTTGCAGGTATACCCTGCGTGGCCTCGGACCCCTCTCATGGCCCACCAGACCACCATCACTCCACGGGTCGCGACCCTCACCATCAGCGACACCCGCACCGCGGCTGACGACCACGGCGGCGCCCTGCTGGGCGAGCGGCTGCGCGCCGCGGGCGCCGAGCTGGTCTCGCACTCCCGGGTCACCGACGATCCTGCGGCCATCCTCGCGGCGGTGAGCGCGCTGCTCGGCGATCCCGACATCGACGCCGTGGTCACCACCGGCGGCACCGGCATCGCCCCGCGCGACCAGGCCATCGAGGCCGTCACGCCGCTCCTGGAGAAGACCCTGGACGGCTTCGGCGAGGCCTTCCGTCGGCTGTCCTGGGAGCAGGTGGGGGCGCGCTCGATCCTGTCGCGCGCGGCGGCCGGGGTGGCGCGCGGCAAGGTCGTGGCGCTGCTCCCGGGGAGCCCGTCGGCGGTCGCGCTGGCGGTCGACGCGGTGCTCGGTCCGACGCTGGGGCACATGGTGGCGCTTCTGCGGGTCGCGCCGTGACCGCGACGATGCTGAGCTTCGACGACGCCCTCGGGCGCGTGCTCGCCGACGTGGCGCCCGCGGGGCTCGAGCGCGTCGACGCCGCGCTGGCCATCGGTCGCGTGCTCGCGGCGGACGTGCTCGCCCCGGCGGACGTGCCGGCCTTCGACCGCAGCACGATGGACGGCTACGCGGTGCGCAGCGCCGACCTCGCGGGCGGGCCGTGTCGACTGCCCGTGCTCGGCGAGTCCGCGGCGGGCGGCGCGTGGCCCGGGGCCCTCGCGCGAGGCGCCGTCACGCGCATCTTCACCGGCGCGCCGCTGCCTGAGGGCGCCGACGCCGTGGTGATGCAGGAGGACGTGACGCGTGACGGCGACCACGCGCACTTTGCCCGCGCGGTGAGCCCTGGCACGAGCGTGCACCGGGTCGGCAGCGACCTCCGGGCGGGCGCCGTGGTGCTCGCCGCCGGAACGCGCCTCACGCCCTTCCACGCCGCCGCGCTGGTGGGCGTCGAGGCGCTCCGGGTGTCCGTGGCGCGCCGCCCGGTCGTGTCCATCGTCCTCACCGGCGACGAGCTTCGCGACGCCGGAACCCCTGCCAGCGCGGGCCGCATCGTCGACGTCCTCGGCCCGTCGCTGGCCGCGCTGGTGTCCGCCTGCGGCGGCGTCGCGCGGGTGGAGGCCGCCGTGGGCGACGACCGCGACGCCGTGCGCGCGACGGTGCGCGCTGCGCTGCGTGGCGCGGACGTGGTGCTCACCGTCGGCGGGGTGAGCGTCGGCGACCGCGACGTGGTGCGCGACGCCCTGGAGGCCGAAGGGGTCGCGCTCGACTTCTGGCGGGTGGCCATCAAGCCAGGCAAGCCCCTGTGCCTCGGGCGCTCACGGGACGGCGTGCGGGTGCTCGGGCTGCCGGGCAACCCCTCGTCGGCGCTGCTCACCTTCGTGCTCTTCGGGGCGCCGCTGCTGCGCGCGCTGCAGGGCGACCGGCGGCCCACGGCCCCGCGCTTCGCCGCGACGCTGTCGAGCGCGATCACCCGCTCGCCGGGACGGAAGGAGTTCGTCCGCGTCGGCCTCGACTGGGGAGCCGGGCTGCTACCCCTCGCGACGCCGCTGGGCAACCAGCAGTCGGGCGCGTTCACGTCCTTCGCGTGGGCCGACGCGCTCGCGGAGGTCGACGCGGGGGTCGCCCACCTCGACGCGGGCGCGACCGTGCGCTGCTTCCGGCTCCAGGAGGTGTGAGCGATGACCGGCGCGATCAACCTCCGGGTGCTCTGTTTTGCGGCGGCTCGCGACATCGTGGGCGAGCCTGAGCTGGCCTGGGCCATCGCCCCGGGCGCGACCGTCGCGACGCTACGGGCGGCGCTGTTCGCGCGCTACCCCTCGCTCGCCGGGCACGAGGGCTCGCTGCGCTTCGCCGTCAACGGCGAGTACGCGAAGGACGATCGGTTGTTGGGGGAGGGGGACGAGGTGGCGGTGATTCCGCCGGTCGCCGGTGGGTGACGCTCAGCTCGCGACGGCGAAGATCGCCTCGATCTCCTTCTCGATCTGCGCCTCGGTGATGCGCCGGGCCATCGCGAGCTCCTTGAAGAGGAGGCCGCGCGCCTGGTCCATCAGCCGACGCTCACCATAGGAGAGGTCCTTTTCGCTGCGGAACTTGATGCGATAGAGGTCGCGCAACACCTTGGCGACCTCCTGCGGCGAGCCGCTCTTGATCATCTCGTTGTAGGCGCGCTGCCGACGGTTCCACGGCCCGGCGCCGACGGCCTTGTCGGCGGTCTTGAACACGTCCATCACAGCGTCGGCGTCGACCTCGGACATCACCCCGCGGAGCCCGACCGAGTCCGAGGTCTGCGTGGGCACCATCACCCGCATGCCCGTCTCGAGAATTTTCACGACGTAGAAGGCCTTCGTAGCGCCGGCGATCTCCCGTCGCTCGATGCCCGTCACCTCGCCGAGCCCGTGTGCCGGGTGAACCGCGTTGTCACCAACCTGGAAGCTCGATTGCATCCCGCTTGTACCTCCGCGCACCAAACATCGCTGCGATGCCCTGAAAACAGGGTACCGCTACCGGGTCACCACGGCCCATCCATTGTGTGGCGCGAGCACCGTCGCTGAACGAAGGTGTGGGTCGCCTCACCAACACCGCAGCCTTGATGAGCTACCACGCGATACGCGATGCGTCAAAATTCCCGGCGATTCGGGGCCTCCACGGCGCCGCGGGCGAGGCCGACCAGCGCTCGCAGACCGCGCCACGGGATCACGAACTCTCCGCGCCACTCGTCCCCCGCGTGGCCCCACGCGCCGTCGGTCGGGTGGAGCCAGTCGTCGGCCCCGACGGCGGCGCCGAGGGGGCTCGCGGCCATCGCGACCAGCAGCCGCGTCATACGGGCAGGTGTATTCGCCGGCAGGGGCCCCGCCAGCACCACCGTCACCCGCAGTCCGTCGGCGGCGGGGTCGGCGCGTAGTTCGGTCCATCGCAGGGTGGTGGTGAGCGCAGCGGCCTCCGGGCTCTCGACCTCCGCGGGCGCGCCCTCGACGTGCCAGCGCACCATCTCCGCAGGGTCGGGCTCGCCGCCGGCCGGTCGATCGACCAGCCGGTCGACCAGGCGCGGGTCGCGCTCGGCCCTCGCCAGCAGTCCGCACGCGGCGTCGGTGGAGAGCGCCACCGGCCGGCCGCCCAGCATCCCCTCGATGCGCTCCACCCCCGCGCCCGCGGCGCCGCGGCGCTGCGGCGGCAGCATGCGATCCCAGTGCAGGTCGATGACGCGCCGGGCGTCGAAGGACCCGGCCGCGAAGGACACCGACGCCTCGCCGCGGTCGACGAGCAGCGCCCGCTCGACGGTGCGCACCTCGACGCCTCCGCGCTCGGCCTCGGCCACCAGCGCGCGCTCGCCCGCGTCGCGGGTGAGCTGTGAGAGCAGGGGTCCGAGCTGGGGGTGATCGAAGAGCGCGCGCGGTCGCAGCCAGAGCCATCGCTGGGCGTGGCCCGGGGCCATCCCGCGGAGGTTGGTCGGACAGGCTGCGCGGGCGGCGCGCGCCGAGGGTGGGGTGGGAGGGTGCGCGGGGCGACGGGCGGCGCACCCGAGGGATGCGCCCAGCGAGGCCAGCAGGAGACCACGCTCCCACCGCTTCCCCACGCCTGGTCGCGCCCCTCCCATCGGGCGATCAGGCCTGCGCCTTGGGGCGCTCCTTCTTCGACGCCGCGCTCGCCGCGGCCTCGGTGGCGGCCTTGTCGGTGGCGGCCCCGTTGACGCCCGGCTTCTTCACGCCGTGCTTCACGAGCACCTCCTGCTCGATGCGCGCCATCATGTCGCCCTTCTCCTCGATGAAGGTCTTGGCGGCCTCGCGGCCCTGGCCGATGCGCTCGCCCTTGTACGAGTACCAGGCGCCCGCCTTCTCCACGATGCCCGCCTCGGCGGCCATGTCGAGGATGTCACCCGAGCGCGAGATGCCCTGGCCGTACAGGATGTCGAACTCCACCTCGCGGAAGGGAGCGGCCATCTTGTTCTTCACGACCTTCACCTTGGTGCGGTTGCCGACGACCTGCTCGCCGTTCTTCAGGGCGCCGATGCGCCGCACGTCGAGGCGCATGGACGCGTAGAACTTCAGCGCGTTGCCCCCGGTGGTGGTCTCCGGGTTGCCGAACATCACGCCGATCTTCATGCGGATCTGGTTGATGAACACCAGCAGCGTGTTGGAGCGGTGCACCGTCGCCGTGAGCTTGCGCAGCGCCTGCGACATGAGCCGCGCCTGCAGCCCGGGGAGCTGCTCGCCCATCTCGCCCTCGATCTCCGCCTTCGGCACCAGCGCCGCCACGGAGTCGACCACGATCATGTCGACCGCGCCGGAGCGCACCAGCATGTCGGCGATCTCCAGGGCCTGCTCGCCGTTGTCGGGCTGCGACACCAGCAGCTCGTCGACCTTCACCCCGAGGCGCTTGGCGTAGGTGACGTCGAGCGCGTGCTCGGCGTCGATGAACGCGCACACCCCGCCGGCCTTCTGCGCCTCCGCGATGCCGTGCAGCGTGAGGGTGGTCTTGCCCGAGCTCTCCGGCCCGTAGATCTCCACGATGCGCCCGCGGGGGTAGCCGCCGATGCCCACCGCGATGTCGAGGGACACCGAGCCCGTCGAGATGGTCGCGACCTCGGGGCGCTCGGTCTTCGAGTCGCCCTCGAGCTTCATGATGGCGCCCTTGCCGTACTGCTTCTCAATGCCGAGCAGCGCCAGTTCCAAAGCCTTCTTGCGGTTGTCGTCCATGGTCGTCTCTCCTGCAGGTGATTGCGTCGTCGTGTGGTGGTCGCCTCCACGGCGCCGCGTCACGCATCCGATGTATAGCCCTCACACTGAACAAACGACAAGGCCTCGTCGTCCGTGCGGTGACATATCCTGTCCGTCATCCGTCGGGGCCGAGCGGGGCGCGGGCGAGGGCGATGTACTCCGCGCCCTTGGAAAACAGGTCACTCCGGTAGAGCGTGACCGCCCCGATGGTGCCGACGCCGCAGTCGGTGTGGGCCGGTGTGATCGACGCGAGGCCGCCCCGGGAGGACTGAACACGTCCCAGCGTCATGTGCCCGACGAAGGGCCGGTCGGCCTTCGGGAAGCCGAGCGCGCCGAGGGCGTTTTCGAGCCGGGCGGCGAGGCCTGCGAGGCCCTCGTGGCCGCGCGTGACGTCGGCGTAGAGCACCTGCGGCGCGTCGCGGTCGGGGAAGGCTCCGAGGCCCCCGACGCCGACGAGGAGCGTCGGGGTGGCGCGGGCGGCGGCGCGCATCGCGTCGGCCACGGGCTCGATGAGCCCCTGGTCGAGGTCTCCCAGGAAGCGAAGGGTGAAGTGCAGGCTGGGCGGCGGAACCCAGCGCACCGCCCATCCCGCGGGGTCGGCGAGCGCGCGGGTCGCCCGGGAGAGCTCCTGCACCTTGCGGGTGGCCCCAAGGTCGAGCACGCAGCCGATGAACGCGCGGACGGTCTCCATGGCGGTGGCGGTGCCTGCTCCAGCTCTCTCAGCCGCACACGGACGAGAGGGCCGTCGGCACCGGGCCGGCGCACGCCTCGCGCACCATCGACAGCGCCATGTACGCCGCCTGTCGCTGCACCATCGCGCGGTCGCCCTCGAAGCGCGCGACGCGCTCGGTGAGCCCGCCGTGCCAGTCGAGGGAGAGGAACACCAGCCCGACGGGCTTCTCGGCGCTGCCCCCGGTGGGCCCCGCCACCCCGCTCACCGCGATGGCGAGGTCGGCGCCGCTCACCCGGCGGGCCCCCGCGGCCATGGCCCGCGCGCACTCCCGCGAGACCGCGCCGTGCCCCAGCAGGAGCTCGTTGGACACCTGGAGCACGCGCTCCTTCGAGGCGTTGGAGTAGGTCACGGCGTCGAGCAGGAGGTACTCGCTCGACCCCGGCACCGCCGTCAGCATCGAGCCGATGAGCCCGCCGGTGCAGCTCTCGGCTACCGCGAGCGTGAGGCCCCGCGAGCGCAGCGCGCGCCCCACGGAGGCCGCGTACGCCTCGTCGTCGTCTCCGAAGACCACCCCCCCGAGCCGGGCGCGCACCTCCTCGACGACCCGCGCGAGGCGCTCGCCCGCCGCGGCGCGGTCATCGCCCAGCACCCGGAGCGTGACCGTCACCTCCGGCGGCGTCGCGCGGAACCCGAACGACACGTGCGGCCCGGCGAGGTCGCGCAGCCGCGCGTCGAGCGCCGCCTCGGTGAGCCCGTAGGTGCGAAGCCGCGCGCGGGCGTCGAGGGGCTGCGCGAGCCCGATGATGTGCCGCAGCGCGGTCGACTCGAACACCCGCTCCATCACCGCAGGATCGCCCGGCAGGAAGATCGCGTGGGCGTCGCCGAGGCGGATGGCGAAGGCCCGCTCGTGCGCCAGGCGGCCGAGCCACACGGCGCCCTCCGGCAGCTCGAGCGTGCGCGGGTCGACCGGGTCGGTCGTGTGCCACCGGGAGGCGTCCGCGAGCGCGGGGTCGACCGTGCGGGGCACGCCGAGCGCGTCGGCCACCGCGTCGACGGTGACGTCATCACCCGTCGGGCCGAGGCCCCCGGTGGCGACGATCACCCGCGCGCTCTGCCCGAGGCGCGCGAGCGTCGCTGCGAGGCGTTCGCGGCTGGCGTCCACGCAGACGCGCTCGGCCACCGCAAAACCCAGGGAGGTCATCCGCGACGCGAGCCAGTCTGCGTTGCTGTCCGCGACCTCGCCGCGGGTGATCTCCGAACCGACCGAGACAATCGCCGCCACCACGTTGGGCTGGGACGTTACGGGGCCGCCGCGCACACGGTCAAGGCGCCGCCAGCGGGACACCGATTCGTTGTATCAACCCCGCCGGTCATTGCTCGTGCGCACCGCCGATCGCATTGGATACCTCCTGGGCGCCCTCGGCGCCGCGGCCGCCGCCGGGTTTCTGCGGTCGCTCGGCCCGGGCTTCGTGCTCGACGGCCCGTGGCTGCCGGGCCTGTGCCTCGCCCTCGGCGCCCTCTCCCTCGCGCTCGCGGTGCGCCCCGGGGACTGGGTCCGCGCGGAGACCGCGGGGCTGGCGCTGCGGGCGGGGGTGCGCCTCGCGATTCCGCTGGCCCTCACGCTCGGATGGGTGGCCGACGGGCGGGAGGTCTGGGTCGCGGTCGCGATGCTGGTGGCCCTGGAGGACGCCGACCGGGCGCCGCTCCGTCGGTGGCCGCTGGTGCCCGCGGCGATCGGTTCGGCGCTGGTGATCGGGTGGAGCGCGACGGAGCCGCGGGTGGCCCCGGCGAGGGCGGTGTTCGTCTCGCTGGTGTGCGCGGCCGCCGCGGCGTGGAGCGGGGGGCGGGCTCAGGGCGCCGCGCGCTGACCGGTGAGGTCGAGGCTGGTGAGGTCCTGCGTGACCTCGGCGCGGCCCTCGGCCTGCACCCGGACGACGACCCCGTCGGGGGCCACGAAGGCGCCTACCGGGCGCAGGGTCGTGAGCTCGCCGCGCATCGCAGAGCCGCCGCCGAGGGGGCGGGTGAGGGCGCGCTGGGCGTTGTCTCGCAGCCGCCGGATGCGGTCGCCCAGCGGGAACACCGCGCGGCGCGAGAGGCCCTCGCGGAGCGAAGCCCGGAGGAGCCACTCGCCCGCCTGGAGGAGGGTGTTGCGGGTGTCGAGGGTGTAGTCGAGGTCGCGCACCGTCATGGCCTCTCGCGCGGCGTCGTAGTCGGGCAGTCCGGCGAGGAAGAGGGTCGCGGGGGTTCCGTCGAAGGGGCCGTCCTGGAAGGTGACGTCGAGCTCGAAGAGCAGCGCCCCGCCGTTGCCGCGCACCCGCACCTCGCGCACCAGCGCGTGGTGGCCTTCGAGCTCCATCACCCGACCGCGAAACTCCTGGGCGACCAGCGCCGTGGTCTCCTCGAAGGACACCCGCGCGTCGAGGGTGAGCGCGAAGCGGTCTCCCCGGGCGTTCGTGGGGGCCGGGTCGAGGGCGGGCAGCGGGGCCGCGGCGGGCGAGGGGCGGCCGCCGGAAGTGACCGCGGGCTGCGCGAGGATGCCGACGCGGGTGCTCGCGGTCTCCGTGGTGAGCTCGAAGGGCGACGCGTAGACGCGCTGCGGGGAGAGGGTGAGCCAGAAGCCCTCGCCGAGGTCCATCGGGGTGTTGAGGTTGGTCCAGAGTTCTTCGGCGCGGGGGCGGAGGTCTCCGTGGGCGTGGACGGTGGCGTCCATGCGCTGCGTGGCCGCGGTGATCTGCTGGGCCACGAAGCCCGCGGCGAAGTCCGTCACGTCGACGTGGAACATCGTGAGCTCGCAGCGGTCACGAAACACCGGCGCCGCGGGCACGGTCTCCGAGACGATGCGCCATGACGGGTCGAGGCGGATGGTGGTGTCGGCGCTCACGACGACCTGCCGCGGGGCCTCGTTGATCCCGCACGAGGCGACCACCTGGCAGCTGGGGAGGAAGGGAATCGGGAGCCCGAGCGGCGCGCCGAGGCAGGCCTCGGCGGTGATGGCCAGGGTGGTCTCGACGCGCACCGCGGTCCCTCGCGGCTCGAAGCGGAAGGGCGCGCGCTGCACCCGGTAGCGAACGCCCACGGGGGTGGGGCCGATCATCTGGAAGCGGCCGCTGGTGTCGAAGACCTCGGGCACGAGCGACTCCAGCGAGCGCAGGGTGCCGCGGATGTCGGCGCGCAGCGGCAGCTCGATGGACGCCGCCGGCAACGGCGGAAGAGCAGCACCGGGTCCGGCGGACGGCGGCTGCGGTACGTGGAGCGTGTGGGCGCAGCCGATCAACAGAGGGAGCGCGACGAAAGCAGGGTGGATCCTCACGAGCGGAGTGTACGCGGACCCGGCGGCGGACATTCGACGGACCACACGGTCGTCGCCACGGGGCCGCTTCGGTTGTATTCCACAACCTCGCCCTCGGCATTTCACCGCAGGGCGTGGGAGGTCTGAATGTCTCCAACATTGAAGAGCTTGGAGCGCGCCCTGGGGCGCCTCGCGTCGGCGCTGGCCTGCGCCGCCGCCCTCGCGGCCTGTGACGGCACGGCCGTCGTCGGCGGCAACGGCAACGGCAGCGACGGCGGAATGGACGCCACCGCGGACATCCCCTGCAGCGCCGATCAGGTGCGCTGCGGCGGGCAGTGCGTGAACGTACGCCAGAGCGTGCTCCACTGTGGCGCCTGCGGCACCGCGTGTCCGGCGGGCAACGTGTGCGTCAACGGCGCATGCATGCAGAGCTGTCCCGGCACGCAGACGTTGTGCAGCGGCAACCTCTGCGTGAGCACCGGCACCGACCGCGCGAACTGCGGCGCCTGCGGCAACGCCTGCGCGGCCGGGCAGGTCTGCTCCAACGGCGCCTGCACCGTCGAGTGCGCCGCGAACCTCCAGACCTGCAGCGCCGGCAGCGACGCCGGGGCCGACGCGAGCGGACCGCGCTACTGCGCCGACCCGCAGACCGACCGGAACAACTGCGGCGGTTGCGGCAACGTGTGCCCCGGCGGCCGCATCTGCGAGCGCGGGATGTGCGTCGTGAGCTGCGGCGTCGGCCTCACGAACTGCGACGGCACCTGCCGCGACCTCCAGATGGACCGCGCCAACTGCGGCGGCTGCGGCACCGTGTGCGCGGCGGGCCAGGTCTGCTCCAGCGGAACCTGCCAGGTCTCGTGCGGCGGCGGCCTCACCGACTGCACCGGCGTCTGCCGCGACACGCAGAGCGACAACGCCCACTGCGGCGCCTGCGGCACCGCGTGCGCGGCCGGCCAGGTCTGCAGCCGCGGCGCCTGCGAGCTCACGTGCGCCGCCGGCCTGACGACCTGCGGCGGCAGCTGCCGTGACCTCACCACCGACAACAACCACTGCGGCGCCTGCGGCATGCTCTGCCCGGCGGGTCAGGTGTGCTCCGGCTCGATGTGCCGCACCACCTGCGCGATGGGCACCACCGACTGCTCGGGCGCCTGCCGCGACCTGCAGACCGACCGCGCGAACTGCGGGATGTGCGGCCAGGGCTGCATGCCGGGCCGGGTCTGCTCTGCGGGCACGTGCCAGGTCTCCTGCGGGGCCGGCACCACCGACTGCGGCGGCGTCTGCCGCGACGTGCAGACGGACAACGCCAACTGCGGCATGTGCGGCACCGCCTGCGCGAGCGGGCAGGTGTGCACCGGCGGTATGTGCGTCGTCTCCTGCGGCGCCGGGCTCACGAACTGCGCCGGCACCTGCCGCGACACGCAGACCGACACCGCCAACTGCGGCGCGTGCGGCACGGCCTGCGCGGCCGGGCAGGTCTGCGCCAACGGCGCCTGCGCCGCGAGCTGCCAGGCCGGTACGCAGAACTGCAGCGGCTCGTGCCGCAACACCCAGACGGACATCACCGCCTGCGGCGGCTGCGGCATCGCCTGCCCGACCCCGGCGAACGGCGCCGCGTTCTGCACCGCCGGTCGCTGCGGCATCACCTGCGGCACCGGCTTCGGCGACTGCGACGCCATGGCCGGCAACGGCTGCGAGACCACGCTGAGCTCGATCACCAACTGCAACGGCTGCAACGTGCGCTGCAACTTCGCCAACGCCGCGGCGGCCTGCCTCATCTCCGGCTGCACCATGGGCAGCTGCACGGCCGGCTTCGCCGACTGCAACAACAGCCCGATGGACGGCTGCGAGATCCGCACCGGCGCCGACAACAACAACTGCGGCGGCTGCGGCGTCCGCTGCGTCGCGGGTCAGACCTGCAGCAACGGCGCCTGCGCCGCGACCTGCGCGGCCGGCCAGAGCGAGTGCAGCGGCGTCTGCCGCAACCTCGACAACGACCCCAGCCACTGCACCGCGTGCGGCAACGTGTGCCCGCGCCCCGCCAACGCGACGCCCTTCTGCGCGAGCCGCTGCGCGTACCTCTGCACCGCCGGCTTCGGCGACTGCGACGGGCAGGACGGCAACGGCTGCGAGACCCGCCTCGACAGCGTCACCAACTGCGGCGCCTGCGGCTTCACCTGCCGCTTCCCCAACGGCGCCGCCGCGTGCACCGCCGGCCGCTGCGCCCTGACCACCTGCGCCACGGGCTTCTCGAACTGCGACGCCAACGCCGACAACGGCTGCGAGGTGAACACCCAGAGCGACCGCGCCAACTGCGGCGGCTGCGACATCGCCTGCGGCGCCGGGCAGGTGTGCTCCAGCGGCGTGTGCCGCGCGACCTGCGCGGCGGGCCTCACGGAGTGCAGCGGGAGCTGCACGAGCGTGCAGACCGATCCCAACAACTGCGGCGTGTGCGCCCGCGCGTGCACCGCGCCCGCGAACGCCTCGCCGGTGTGCCTGGCGGGTGTCTGCTCGTTCGTCTGCAACGCGGGCTTCCGCGACTGCGACAACAACCCCGCCAACGGCTGCGAGGTGAACACCAACACCAGCGTCGGTAACTGCGGCACCTGCGGCAACGCGTGCTCCTTCGCCAACGCCGCGGCGGTCTGCACCGCCGGCGCCTGCGGCCTCAGCGCCTGCAACGCGGGCTTCCGCGACTGCGACGGCGACGTGAACAACGGCTGCGAGATCAACACCACCACCAGCGCCACCAACTGCGGCGGCTGCGGGACCGTGTGCAGCCTCCCCAACGCGACGCCGGTCTGCACGGCGAGCGTGTGCCAGGTCGCGGCCTGCACCGGCGCCTTCCGGAACTGCGACAGCGACCCGGCGAACGGTTGCGAGGTCAACACCAGCAACAGCGCCAGCCACTGCGGCGCCTGCGGCGTCACCTGCCCGAGCGGCGTGTGCACCAACGGCGCCTGCGTGGTGATGAGCAATCGGTACCAGGAGAGCTTCGTCAACAACGTCACCCCGACGACGCAGTGCACGGCCTGGAACACCTGGCGCGCTGGCCTCGCCGGGGGGTACACCCGGGTGACCATCCGCGGGACCTTCGCCCCGGCCGGCCTGAGCTGCTCGAACCCCTCCATTGCCAACGCGCTCGCGGCGGCGATCCGCACCGGCGCGGACTTCGACATGGCCTGCGACGGTCACCGGTGGACGCTCTGCGGAAGCCGCTACAGCGGCGAGCTCTGGCTCGACCCGCCGAGCCTCTGCAGCGGCAGCAACTGCCCGTCCGGCTACCTGGTGCGGCCGTGCATCGGGAACCAGAACTGGGGCGGGGTGAACACCACGACCTGCACTGACAACCCGAACCAGGAAATGATCGTCGAGTTCCAGTAGAACCGGCGACGCCTCCGCGGCGGCCCGCGACTGCCCCATCGGGGTCGTGCGGGCCGCGGCGCCCTCCTCCCGTTTCCTCCCCGAAGAACCCCGATGTGCCCCGCGGTCGTCTCCGCCACCTGATGGTGGGGGAGGGCCGGTCAGGGTCGCTCAGCGCAGGTGCGCGACGACCGCGACGGCCGTGAGCGCGAGGCTCGCGACGGCGGCGGCCTCGAGCACGCGCAGCGAGCGCCCGAGCGCGCGCACGGCGGTCATCGCGTGGGTGACGTCGGCGCCCGCGGTGTCGACCACGGCGCGGAAGGAGCGCGCGGCCCGGTGGATCCAGCAGGCGAGCACGGCGAGCACCATCGCGAGCACGAGGCCCGCGAGGGCGAGGATGCCGAAGCGGGCCCCGGCCGGCCCGGCCCACCACAGGGAGTGGATGGCCTCCGCGGAGAGCGCGGCGACGAGCGCCGCGAGGGCGAGCAGGAGCCAGGTGGTCAGCCGGAGGCGCCGCGCCAACGCGGCGAAGCGGAGGTTTTCAGCGGCGCTGAACTCGTGCGACGACATGGCCTTAGGCGCCCCTCGGGAACATCACCGCCACCACCACGGCGAGGCCGACCGCGTCGATGGCAAGCATCGCGACCAGGGTCGTGAAGGCCCGCTGGAGCCCGTCGACGGCGGCCATGAGGTGCGCGACGTCGTCGCCCGCGGTGGTGGCGACCGCGCGCAGGCTGCGGGCCCCGGCGCGGAGCTGGTGCCCGGCGAACATCGGCGGCACGGCCCCGAGGAGGCAGAGCGTGGCGATGACCGGCGCGGCGTGGGGAGGGAGGTGGAAGGGCGGCTGGACGAGCCCGAGCAGGCCCGCCGCGGCGAGGACGAAGCCGAGGCCGTAGCCCGCGACCCCGACGCGCGCGGCCGAGCCCGCGAGCGCCAGGAAGGTGGCGTCGTCGGCGGCGTTGAACTCGTGCGAGGCGGCGTCAGCCATGGGCGGTGATCAGCTCCGGAGGGTCCACACGAAGAACAGGAAGGCGAGGCCGATGCCAAGCACCGCGAAGCCCAGGATGGGGCTCACGGAGAAGCACCAGATGACGATCTGGAGCAGGATCCAGATGCCGCCGCCGTCGCTGCTGCGGGACGAGCCCGAGTAGCCCCCGCCGGAGTACGAACCTCCGCTGGAGGACGATCCGCTGCGGGAGGACGATCCGCCGCCCGACGAGGGCGAGCCGCTGCCCCAACGCGATCCGCCGAAGCTGCCGCCGGTGTGCTGGGCGAGCGTGACCAGGGCCGTATCGGAGAGCGGCGTGGCCGTGGCCACGGGGGCGCCGAGGAAGAGCGCGAGGCATGCGAGCAGGAGTACGAGGCGGGCCGATCGGCGTGGTCGCACGGTGGGGCCAGGGATCATCGCGCGCATCGGCGACCGGTCGCAAGCGCGATGGGCGGGGCCGTCGTGGAGGGGCGCAGACGGTGCGTGCGGTCACGCAAGACACGCGCGCGGAGTCCGTAGAAACGCAGCGTCGCAGGTGATGCCGGCGGGCACGCAGGCTGCAGACGGGCGAGGCCATGTCCAAGGCAATCCCGACCATCCAGAAGTACATGACCACGGCGCCCCACTCGATCGGGGCCGACCAGACCCTCGCGCACGCCCACGCGGTGCTTCGCGAGTACAAGATCCGGCACCTCCCGGTGCTCGTCGGCGGCAAGCTCGTCGGCATGGTCACCGACCGCGACCTGCGCTTCGTCGAGACCCTGCGCGACGTCGACCCCACGAAGGTCACCGTCGAGGACGCCATGGTGACGGACGTCTACGCCGTGTCGCCGGAGGCCTCGCTCGACGAGGTGGTGGGCGAGATGGCCCAACACAAGTACGGTTCGGTCGTCGTGATGCAGAACCAGAAGGTCGTCGGCATCTTCACGACCGTCGACGTCTGCCGGGCGTTCGCCGAGCTGCTCCAGACCCGCCTCGCCCACTGAGTATTACGGGGCCCACCACGGTCGTCACGGCTGCCTCTGGCGCGTCGCGGCCCGCGTTGGCCGGGGTCACGGGGGCCTCGCGGCCGCCGCAATCGAGCAGTGCTGCGCCGAGCGCGCGCGCGACGAGAATGCGGGCGATGGGGAGGGCGGGCATCGGGGGGAGGGGGGGAGGTAGCGTCACGCAGCCCGCGATGGGGGATCTCACCGCGCGGGAGATGGTGGTAACGAGGGAGGGGTGAACGTCCTGCTGGTTGGTGGCGGTGGTCGCGAGCACGCCCTCGCGTGGGCGCTGGCGAGGTCGGGTCGGGTCGAAGCCCTCGCCGTCGCGCCGGGAAACCCGGGCATCGCGGAGATCGCCCGCTGCGTTGCGGTGGGCGTCGGCGACGTCGACGGACTCGTCGCGGCGGCGGTCGGGCTGCCGGCCGACCTGGTCGTGATCGGGCCCGAGGGCCCCCTGGTGGCAGGGCTCGCCGACCGCCTGCGGGCGCTCGGGATCGGGGTCTTTGGCCCCTCCGCGGCGGCTGCGCAGCTGGAGGGATCCAAGGGTTTCCTTAAAGACCTCTGCGCGCGCCACGGGATTCCTACGGCGGGGTATCGTCGCTTCACCGACGCCGACGAGGCGAGCGCCTACGTGAGCGCGCACGGGGTTCCCGTGGTGGTGAAGGTCGACGGGCTCGCCGCGGGCAAGGGGGTCGTGGTGGCGATGACCGAGGCGGAGGCGCTCGGGGCGGTCGACGACGCGCTGCGGGGCGGTCGCTTCGGCGAGGCGGGGCGGAGCCTGGTGATCGAGGACTTCCTCCGCGGCCCGGAGATGAGCTTCTTCGCCCTGAGCGACGGTGAGACGGCGCGGTTCTTCGCGACGGCGATGGACTACAAGCGCGTCGGCGACGGCGGCGTCGGGCCCAACACGGGGGGCATGGGCGCGATCACCCCGCACCCCCTGGAGACGCCCGCGCTGGTCGAGGAGATCATGGCGACGATCATCCGCCCGACGGTCGATGCGATGCGCGCCGAGGGGAAGCCCTTCCAGGGTGTTCTCTACGCGGGGGTGATGCTCACCTCGGCGGGGCCGATGCTGCTCGAGTACAACGTCCGCTTCGGCGACCCGGAGTGCCAGGCCCTGATGCTCTGCCTGGCCGACGACCTCGCCGACGTCATCACCGACGCGACCGGCGCGGGCTCGCGCGAGCGGCGACCGCCGGCGATGCGCGAGGGGAGCGTCGTCTGCGTGGTGTTGACCGCGCCGGGCTACCCCGACGCCCCGGAGACCGGCGACCTCATCGGCGGGCTCGACGAGGCCCGCGCCGAGGGCGTCGAGGTCTTTCACGCCGGCACGCGGCGCGACGAGTCCGGGAGCCTGCGGTCGGCGGGCGGTCGCGTGCTCAACGTGGTCGCGCGCGGCGCCACCCTCGAGGAGGCACGGCGTCGGGCGTACGCGGGCGTCGGGCGCATCGCCTGGGCCCGGGCGCAGTATCGCCGCGACGTCGGCGCGTGGGTGAGCCCGTGAGGGCGCGCTGGCCTTGGGCGCTGGCGCTGCTTGCGCTGCCCTCCACCGTCGCCGCGCAGCAGGCTGGGGTCGCGTGCGACACCTGCGAGTCGTGCACCGCCGCGCTCGCGGCGGACCACGCCTTCGCCGAGCTGCGGGGCGACGTCGACGGGTCGCGCGCGGGCACCTGCATCCGGGTCGTCGGCCGCGGGGCGACCCTCGACGGGCACGGCCACACGGTGCGCGGCGCCGCGGTGGGCGTCGAGGTGGCGGGCGAGGACATCGTCGTGCGCAACGTGCAGGCGCAGGAGGGCGGCGTCGGGTTCCGGGTGGCGGGCGCCGGGTCGGTGACGCTGCTCAACGCCGCGGTGACCGACGCCCGGGTGGGCGTTCGCATCGAGGGGTCGCGGCACGTCCGGGTGCTCCGCGCGACGCTGGCGCGAAACCGGGTGGGCGTCTCGATGGGAGCCGACGACGCCGGGCGCTGCGTCGGGCCTACGGCGCTGGCGAGCCCCGGGGTGGTGATCGCGCGCTCGCGGGTGGAGGGCGGGTCCGTGGGCGTCGCGGCGTGCGACGCGATGCCGGTGCTCATCGCCAACACGGTGGTGGGCAACGAGGTGGGGGTGCTGCTCGGCGAGGCGCGCGCGCAGGGGTCGGGCGATCGCGCCGGGGCGTGGGACGAGTGCTCCTGCGCGCCGGCGCCCGCGGGCACCCCCGCGGGGACCCTGCTGCTCTACTCGTCAGGCTGCGGAGGGTGCACCGTGCACGAGTCGTGGCTCCCGCAGGAGCGGGCGCGGGGCGCGGTCCTCCGGGCGCGGGCGGGCGGCGGCGACGGCGGCGCGGAGCAGGCGCGCTTCGACGGGCACATCCGGCACTGCGGCCCCGAGGTGGTCGACGCGCTGGGCATCCCCGGCTGCGTGCCCAACTACGCGTGCCCGGCGAGCGCAGAGGTCTGGAAGCGCCGGCAGGGCGCCCGGGAGCTCGTGACCGACCGCTCGGTGGCGACGCCCGACGAGGTCGTGGCCTTCTCCGAGGCGTGCCGGGCGGCGGCGCGGGAGGCCTACGGGCGCGGCGGGCGCTGCGTGACGGCGGCGCTCCGGTCGAATACCCTGTGCGGTAATCGCCGCACCGATCTCAGCGTGGCCGGGGCCTTCGCGCGGTGGGGCTCGACGGGCGATCGCTGCGGGGTCGTCGAGGGCGATGGTGCGCGGTGCGCGCAGGGCTGCGACGGCGTGGAGACGGCGCTGATGTCCTCGGCGGCCTCGATCCCCACGGCGGCCGCGGTGCCGGCCGCGGAGCCGCAGCCGGTGGTGGAGGCGGGAGATGCGGGCGCGGCGGTGCCGGCGCGGGTGGCGGCGCCTGCCGCGGAGCCGTGGACGCTACCGCGGGTGGCGTGGCCGGCCGCGGGGGCCGCCCTCTGGATGGCGCTGATGGCCTGGTATGTCTCGGCAGCGAGGCGACAGGGATGAGTCGGGCTTCGCCGGGGGGCCCGGGCGTTGTACAACCGGGCGCCGCGACGGACGGGTCGGGCAGGAGGAAGGGCGAGGCCATGGCGAAGGCGAAGACGACGGGCACGACTGGCGCGACGGCGGCTCCGGCAGCGGCGGCGGGGGCGGTCAACATCCCGGTCGACGACAACTGTCCGCTCAAGAGCACGGCGAAGGTCCACCAGGACTACGACTGCATGCTCAACCAGACCAACATCGGGGCGAACAACAACAAGTTCTATGTGATCCAGGTGCTGGAGTCGGGCGGGAAGTTCTACGCGTGGAACCGCTGGGGCCGCGTCGGCGAGACCGGGCAGACGGCGCTCAAGGGGCCGTACCCGAAGGTCGACAGCGCGATCGCGGACTACCAGTCGAAGTTCAAGGACAAGTCCGGCAACAGCTGGGAGAACCGAAAGAACTTCGTCGCGAAGGCGGGCAAGTACGCGCTCATCGAGATCGAGCGCTCGGCGGACACCTCGAAGGCCGCGGAGGTCGAGGAGAAGCTGAAGGCGATCGACAAGGCCGCCGCGGCGCTCCAGCCGAAGGTGATCAAGAAGGTGCTCCCGAGCGCCCTGCACCCGTCGGTGCAGAACTTCATGAAGCTCATCTTCGACCAGGACATGTTCAAGGGCGCGATGGCGTCCTTCGACATCGACGTGAAGAAGATGCCCCTCGGGCAGATCACCAAGTCGCAGGTGAAGAAGGGCTACGACGTCCTCGAGGAGCTCGAGCAGGCGATCAACACCGGCAACGCCAGCCAGATCAACACGGTCTCGTCGAAGTTCTACACGCTCATCCCGCACAGCTTCGGCCGGCGCGTGCCGCCGCCCATCAACACCCCCGAGCTGCTCCACAAGAAGGTGGACATGCTCAACGTGCTCAACGACATCGAGATCGCGCTCACGATGGAGAAGGGCGTCACGGCGGGCCCCGAGCCGGAGGCCGAGCCGCACCCCGCCGACGAGAACTACAAGAAGATCAAGGCCGACCTGGAGTTCATCGACCCGACCTCCGAGGAGTACGGGTGGATCCATAAGTACCTGCAGTCCACCGGGGCCAGCTATTACAACCTCAAGCTGGTCGACGTGTTCCGCCTCAACCGGCACGGCGAGGCCGATCGCTTCAAGGCCCACGACCCCATCGGCGAGCGCAAGCTCCTCTGGCACGGCACCAACGTCGCCGTCGTGGCGGCCATCCTGGGCTCGGGGCTGCGCATCATGCCGCACTCCGGCGGGCGCGTCGGCAAGGGCATCTACCTCGCCTCGGAGAACGGCAAGTCCGTCAACTATGTGGGCTGGGCGGGCACCACGGGCGTGATGTTCCTGGCGGAGGCGGCGCTCGGCAGGGAGCACTCCATCCTCAAGGATGACTCGTCGCTGAAGGAGGCCCCGAAGGGCTTCGACTCCATCGTCGCGCGCGGCCACACCGAGCCCGACCCGCAGCACGACATCACCATCACCATCGACGGCAAGAAGGTCATCGTGCCGCAGGGCAAGCCGATCAAGGTGCCCGCGCACGCCAAGAGCTCGTTCACCCAGTCGGAGTACCTGCTCTACAAGGAGAGCCAGGTGCGGCTGCGCTACGTGCTCCGCGTCCACCGCTGACGCGCTCGCCTCCCGCCCTGGGGAGGTCTAAGACCCTCCCATACCCCGCCATGCGCCTCGTCGATCGCTACTGGTTGATGCTCACCGCCCCCGTGGTGGTGTGCCTCGGCGTCTACGGCGTCCTCGGGGCGCGCTTCCACCGTGAGGAGATGCGCGCCGAGGCGGAGACCGAGGTCCACGAGGCTGCCACGCTGCTCGCCGAGGCGGTCACGGCGCTGCCGGTGGACGTCGGGGGCGCCGAGCTCCACGCGCTCGCCGAGCGGCTCACCCGCGACACCCGGGTGCTCGGCATCGGCATCTATGGCTCCGACGGTCAGTGGATCGGGGGCTCGCGGGTGGCGCTCTCGCACCGCGCCGACCTCGACCCCATCGTGCGGGAGGCGTTCCGGGAGCGGGGCGACCAGCGCGAGCTGCGCGCGCTCGGGCAGCACGAGGCGCTGGTGCGGGTCGAGATGGTGCGCCCGTCGCGGGCGACGCTCGTGGGCGCCGTGGTGGTCATCCGCGACCTCGCGTACCTGCGCGGCGCGCTGCGGGCGTGGGGCCTCCAGCTGGCGGCGGTGGCGGGGGTGCTCACCGCGGTGATGGCGCTGCTGGCGGCGCGGCTCGCGCGCGCGATGACCGAGCCCGTGGAGCAGCTCATCGACGGCGTGTCGCGGGTGGCGGCGGGCGACCTCGAGACGGTGGTGTCGACCGGCAGCGACGAGCTGCGGCGGCTGGGCGACACCTTCAACGCGCTCACCCGCTCGCTGAAGAGCGCGCGCGAGCGGCTCTCCGACGAGGAGACCGCGCGGGCGGCGCTGGAGGTCGAGATGCACCGGGCGCAGATGCTCGCGGTCGCCGGGCAGGTGGCGGCGACGCTGGGCCACGAGATCGGCTCGCCGCTCAACGTCATCCTCGGGCGGGCGCGGGTGGCCGCCGAGCGCGAGGACGTGCCCGACGACCTGCGGGCGAGCCTCCAGAGCATCGCCACGCAGTGCGAGCGCATCACGAAGGTGATGTCGCAGTTCCTTTCGCTGGCGAGGCCGTCGCCGACGGGGGTGGCCGACCGGAGCGACCTCGGGGCGGTGGCCCGGGAGGTCGTCGGGTTCATCGGGCACGAGTGCCGTCGGGCGAAGGTGCGAGCGACGGTGGACGTCCCCGCGGGCGAGCGCCTGGTGGTCGAGGCCCCGCACGACCGGATGTTCCAGGTGCTGTTCAACCTGTGCCTCAACGGGGTGCAGGCGCAGCCGGGAGGCGGGCGGCTGGAGGTCTCCGTCGCGCGGGTCGCCGACGGCGCCCGGGCGATGGTGCGAGCGACCGTGCGCGACGGAGGGCCCGGCGTGGCCGAGGCGATACGCGGCAAGGTCTTCGATCCCTTCTTCTCGACGCGCCTCGGGAGCGGCGGCACGGGCCTCGGTCTCGCCGTCGTGGCGGGCCTCGTGAAGGAGCTCGGCGGGCGCGTGGTCGTCGACCAGGGCGCCGCCGGGAGCGACCTGCCCGGCGCCGTCTTCACGGTATGGTTGCCCGCGGCCGAGGCGTGAGGGAGACGGAGGATCAGATGTCGACGGCGATGATGAAGCCTGGGCGGGGGAGACTCTTCGTGGTCGACGACGACGACGACCTGGCGGCCTTCCTCCACGAGCTGCTCGGGGCGGCGGGGCACCAGGTGACGACCTTCCCCGACGCGGCGTCGGCGATGGCGGCCGTCGAGGAGCGCGCCCCCGACCTGGTGATCACGGACATGAACATGGCCGGGATGGACGGCTTCGAGCTCATCGCGCGCGTGCGCGCCTTCGACCCGCGGGTGTCGGTCATCGCGATCACGGCCTTCGGGAGCATCGAGACCGCGGTGCGGGCGCTCAGGCTGGGCGCGTACGACTTCGTGACCAAGCCCTTCGAGCCGCAGACGCTGCGGGTGGCGGTCGATCGGGCGCTGGAGGCGACGGCGCTGCGCTCGGAGGTGAAGCGCCTGCGCGGTGAGCTCGGCGGGCCCTTCCACGTGGGCGGCCTGCTGGGCCGGAGCACCGCCCTGGGGGAGATCTCCGACCTGGTGAAGCGCGTGGCCGACAGCGGCGCCACGGTGCTGGTGACCGGGCCGAGCGGCAGCGGCAAGGAGCTCGTCGCGCGGGCCCTGCACGCGGAGAGCAAGCGGGCCGCGGGGCCCTTCGTGCCCATCAACTGCGCGGCGATCCCCGACACGTTGCTGGAGAGCGAGCTCTTCGGCGTGCGCAAGGGCGCGTTCACCGACGCGCGGGTCGACCGGCCGGGGCTCTTCCGCGAAGCCCAGGGTGGGACCATCTTCCTCGACGAGATCGGCGACCTGCCGCTGGCGCTGCAGGCCAAGCTCCTGCGGGTGATCCAGGAGCGCGAGGTGCGGCCGCTGGGGTCGACCAAGGCGGAGCCCATCGACGCCCGGGTGGTGGCCGCCACGCACCGCGACCTGCGGGTCGCCGTGCGCGAGGGCCGCTTCCGGGAAGACCTCTTCTACCGCCTGGCGGTGATCGAGGTGGGGGTGCCCGCGCTGCGCGACCGACCGGAAGACGTGGTGCCGCTGGCCGAGCACTTCCTGAAGCGGACGGTGGCGCGCTCGGGCAGCGCTGTGAAGGGCTTCTCGGGCGCGGCGCTGCGGAAGATGGAGGCGTACCACTGGCCGGGCAACGTGCGCGAGCTGGAGAACGCCGTCGAGCGCGCGGTGGCCATGGCCCGCGAGGAGTGGATCTCCCCGGAGGACCTCCCAGCGTCGCTCCAGCACCCCGCGCCGGTGGACATCCTCGCCGCGGCGGCGGAGCGCGAGATGACCCTCGACGAGCTGACGATGGCCTACGTGCACCGGGTGCTGGAGCGCACGGGCAACAACAAGAAGCGCACCGCGCGGCTGCTGGGCGTCGACCGGCGCACCATCCAGCGCTGGCTGGGCGAGGCGCAGACCGCGGACGACGACGACGACCGCAAGGTCACCTGAGCGGAGGAGACGGAAGAGCGATGAGCGAACGCACGGACGAGAGGCGCTGGGCCGCGGTGGAAGAGGCGATCGAGCTGCTGCACGAGGACGACGTCGACGGCGCCGTCGAGGCGCTGCGGGCGGTGCTGCTGGCCGACGCGGACAACGTGCACGCCCACTATTACCTGGGCCTGGCGTTCATGCGGCGCGACAAGGCCGGCGCGGCGCTGGCGGCCTTCGGGGAGGCGGCGCACCGCGACCCGGAGCACCTCGGCGCGCAGGTGTACCGGGGCTGGTGCCTGTACGAATTGGGGCGCTTCGAGGAGGCCATCGACGCGGGCGAGCGGGCGCTGGCGATCAGCGCCGACGACGATGACGCGCTGCACCTGCTGGGCATCGCCAACGCCGAGACGGGTCGCAAGGCGGCGGCGATGGAGTACCTGGAGAGGTTCCTGAAGGGGAGGCCATCGGCGGAGAACCGGGTCGATGCCGAGGCGCTGCTCATCACCTTGCGCGGCGGCGCGACGGTGATGCCGCAGGCGTGACACCGAAGCTGGACCCTCTTTCCCTGATCGTCGTACCCTCATTGCTGTCATGGGTGCCCAGAGGGAAGAGAAGGGCGGCGAGTCGATGACCACGATGGCGCAGTCGCCGCGGTCCGGCGAGCGCGAGGACGCGAGCCAGCTCTCCCCGGGTCTCTGCGACCCGTACACCGACATCGGCCTCGTCGCCCGCGGCGGCATGGGCGCGGTGCGCCGCGCGCTCGACCGGAAGCTCGGGCGGCACGTCGCGGTGAAGCGCCTGCACGACGCCATCAGCGACCGGCCCGACCTCGTGCGGCGCTTCGTGTTGGAGGCGCAGATCACCGGCGCGCTCGAGCACCCCAACATCGTCCCGGTGCACCTCCTCGGGGAGGGTGCCGACGGGCTGCCGTGCTTCTCGATGAAGCTGGTGGAGGGGCGCACGCTGCGGGCGGAGATCCTCGACGAGGCCGGGCTGCCGTGGCCGTCGGGGCGCCTCGACGACCTGGTGCAGGTGCTGCTCAAGGTGTGCGACGCGGTGGCCTTCGCGCACTCGCGCGGCGTGGTGCACTGCGACATCAAGCCCGAGAACATCATGGTGGGCGAGTTCGGGCAGGTCTACCTGATGGACTGGGGGGTCGCGCGGGTGATCAACCCCCTGGCCTTCGGGCACGACGACGTGCAGCCGCCCGAGCTCCTCGCCGACCGGGGCGAGGCCTCCGCCCGCGCTCACATCTACGGCACCCCGACGTACATGGCCCCGGAGCAGGCGATGGGCCTGCACGACGCGATCGACGAGCGCACGGACGTGTACCTGCTGGGCGCCGTGCTCTACGAGATGCTCACGGGGAAGGCGCCGCACCCCGGGGACAGCTTGATGGCGGTGGTGTGGGAGGCGGCGAGCGGGAAGGTCGTGGCGCCGGGCGAACGGGTGCCCCACCTCGAACTCCCGGAGGGCCTCTGCCGCACGGCGATGAAGGCCCTCTCCCGGCTCCAGGACGACCGGTACCAGCGAGTGGTGGACTTCCGCACCGAGCTCGAGCGCCACCTGCGCGGCATCGACCGATTCCCCCGCGAGCGCTTCGCGGCGGGCGCGCGGGTGCTGACCGAGGGCGAGACCGGCGAGGCCGCGTACATCATCGTCGCGGGGCGCTGCGAGGTCTTCAAGGAGGTCGACGGGCGCCGGGTCACGCTGCGCGAGATGGGGCCCGGCGAGGTGTTCGGCGAGACCGCGGTGTTCACCGACAAGCCGCGCACGGCGAGCGTCGACGCCCTCGACGAGCTCACCGTGATGCGCGTGACCCGCGAGCTCCTCATGGAGCAGATCGGCCTGTACTCCTACGCGGGCGACTTCGTTCGCACGCTGGCCGAGCGTTTCCGTCAGGTCGACGCCCGGCTCGGCAAGTACGAGCGCGACTCGATGCCCCCGTCGATGCCGCCGCCCATGATGCCAGGGCGCAAGCTCTGAGAGGCGCTCAGGATCCGCCGGGCTGACATCGGTAGCCCACGGAGAGGTCTTTGGGGCGGAGGAGGTACGCGCACTCGGTCTCTGCGCGCGAGCGTCTCGCCGGGGAGCTTCTGGCCCTTCGCGGGGAGCGCCTCCGCGACGCCCATACGGTGCATGGATTTCCAGCGTGAGGCCGGTCGGGTCGGCGCCCACCACCAGAACGTCGATCGGAGTGTCCATCCTCGGGGTGGCGGAAGGGAACCCCGGAGGCGATCGCGGCCGATCGCCTCAGCGCACGCAGGTCCCCGCGCGGCAGGTGAAGGTCATGCCGGGCGGGGCCATCGGACACTCCAGGGTGGTGGTGCAGGTCGGCACGCAGCGCATCCCCATCGGGGTCGTCGCGCAGGTGCAGCCGCGCGATCCCGCGGGGCACTGCCCCGTGCACCCGGCGGTGGAGGTGCACGCCACCGGGCCTGGCATCGTCCCGGCGTCGGCCACGGGCATCACGCCCGCGTCGCCCGGCGGCATCATCATCATGCCCGCGCTGAACGACGGGTCGGGCGTGGCGTGGAAGCACCGCGGAATATACGGCCAGGTATTCGTGAGCACGTAGTGGTACGAGCTGACGGTGCGGCCGTCGAAGGTCACCACCCCCGTGCGGCCGTTGCACTCGTCGAGGTCGCCGAAGCCCGCGGCGTACTCCCAGTCCTGCGAGAAGGTGCCGTCGTAGGTGCCGCCCGGTCCCGCGGTGCCCGACGGGCGGGTGCCGGTGCGCAGCCGGTAGCTGGCGCGCATCTCCACGAGCGGGCTCGTGGCGTCGTTGGCCGCCGCGCGTCCCCAGCGAGCGAAGATCGGGTAGCCGTCGCCGGCCCAGCCGATGAAGGTGAGCGCGGGCGACGCGGGCATCAGCCCGGTCGGGATGCCGTGGTAGTGGTACGCGCCGTTGGGCTGCACGTGGGCGAAGTTGCAGTCGACGCCCAACGTCGTCGGGTGGCGCGTGTTGTCCGTGGCGGTCGAGCCGCTGAAGTACGCTGGCGCCGTGCCATAGCGGAGGGCCTCGTAGTTCCACGCGCGGTTGTCGTTCCAGTTCTCGGCGGTGCCAGGGTCGAGGACAGCGCCGCTCAAGGTGACGCCGAAGACCCGCGATACGGCGCCCGGGCCGGACGGTGTGACGGGCACCGCGTACGCGTACACCTGCGCGGAGATGGCGTTCGGGTTGCCCGGCCCGGGGAACGGGCCCACGTCGTGGTTCGGGATGCCGTTGGCCCGGATGCGTCGCACGGCGCCCTCGACCACCGCCTCGTACTGGTGCCGGACGCCGAGCTCACACTGAAGCGCCAGCGCCGTGCGGTTGCACCCGTTGGTCGTCACGTTGAAGTTGCTCGTCGCGCTTTGCACCGTCGGCGGCGCCACCAGCGTCGCGACCCCGACGTCCCCGCACGCCAGCGGGGCATCGGTTGCCGCGGGGCGATCCACCGGCGGAGCGGGCACATCCGCCGCGACGGGCACATCCGCCGCGATCGGGGTGTCGGTTGCGGTAGGGGTGTCGGCTGCGGTGGGGCTGTCGGTCGGCGCGTCCTGCAGGGCGGCGTCGATCACGAGGGGCGCGGAGGAGTCGCAGGCGGCGAGCGCAATGGCGACCAGGGAGAGGCTTGCGGCCCGGGACAGTGCAGCGGGGTTCATGTCGGGTCTCCGATCAAGGCGTTGGGTCCAATGGGTCACGGCGGGTTGCCGGGCGGCGGAGGCGGGTCGCGGCGAGGGCGGCGAGGGCAAGCACGACGGCAGCGGTGGTCGTCGCCCGGGCGGCCGGAGCGTGGCGCTCGGGGGAGGGCGTCGCGGCGGTGCGGGGCGTGGTCCGGGCTGGTGCGGGCACACCCGTCCGGCGCAGCAGCGTCGCCTCGGCGTCGGGGGTTGCGAGGGTGGCGTACTCGCCGTCGCCGACGAGGGTGAGCACGCCCGGCTGGGAGCGAGACTCGGCGTGCGTGGCGTAGACCAGCACGGGGTGCTCCATCACGAAGCCGCAGCGCAGGCGCACGGCACCCGGGGCCGTCGGCCAGCGGATCACCACCGTCAGGCGGAGGAAGTCGCTCCCGCGCGCGCCCTCGTCGTCGCCGCGGGGGACCGAGACGTCGGCACGGTCGAGCACGCCCGCGCGACCTTCGCCATCCGTAAGCACGAGCGCGGTGACGAGGGCGTGGATGATCTCCTCGCGGCGCGCCCGCACCTCGGCGACGTCGAGCCGTCCGTCGTGGTTGGCATCGGCGTCGGCGACGAAGGCGCTCGGCGGCGTCGCGACCACCTCGGTGGTGAGCTCATGCACGACCACCTGGAGGTGATTGGCCTCCAGCCCGTGCGCCGCCGCCGCGCCGCTCCACCCCACCAACGCCAGCCCGAGCGCACCCCACGCGAGCCAGGCTCGGCGCTGCGATGGAAGGTGCGGCCGATGGTTCATGGGGTCAGGTCACCTGGTCGGGAGGGGGCGCGTGGAGTGAGTGCCCGGGACGCGCTCGAACTGTGACGAAATCGACCGCGACCTCCGCGGCCACGGACTACCGTGCGGTCGCGGTCCATGAAGTGTCCCGTTGGGAGCGTACTCGCGGCAGTCCTCTTCGTCGGGAACGCTGCGGGCGCACAGCCACTGCCGACCGGCCTCGCGCTTCGCTGGGACGCGCCGGTCTCGTGCCCCTCGGCGGCCGACGTCGAGGCGGCGGTCGCGCGCCTCCTCGGGCGCCCGCTCGCCGCGGGGCCGAGGCCCTGCGTGGCCAGCGCGCGTGTACGGCCCACCCGTCGCGGCGCGTGGCGCCTGCGCCTGTCGATCGCCACGAGCGGGCGCCCGCGCCACCGAACGCTCGAGGGCGCCGCCTGTGCTTCCGTCGCCGACGCCGCCGCGCTGCTGCTCGCGCTCAGCATCGACCCTGACGGGGCCGCCGTTCGTCCCGCGGTCGAGTCGCCCACGCCCACGCCCGCGGTCCAGCCCGTGCCCGCGGCCTCGCCGCCGTCCGCTCCCCCATCGGCCGTCGCGCCCGCAGCCGCTGCGGCGCCCCCGCCCGCGGCGCCGCGCGCCGGTCCCCGCCTCCGCTGGCTCGTGCGCGCCTCGCTCCTCGGAGACATCGGCTCGTTGCCCGCGGCGACCTTCGGACCGTCCCTCGCCCTGGGCGTCGAGGCGGGGGCGTGGCGGGTCGAGGCTCGCTTCGGCTTCGGGGTCCCGCAGCGCACGGAGCTCGATGCCCGGGGCGGAGAGTTCGCGCTGTTCACCGCTGGGGTGACGGCGTGCGGCCTCGTCCCCAACGCGCCGATCGTCGTGGGGGGATGCGGCGGGGTCGAGCTGGGCAGCCTCAGGGGTGTGGCCTACGGGGTCACCCAGCCGTCGAGCGGCGCCGCGCCGTGGATCGCGGCGACCTTCGGCGCGATGGCGCGGCTCTCCCTGAGCCCTCGCGTGGGCCTCGTGGCCGAGCTCGGTGGCGCGGTCCCGCTCGTCCGTCGGCGCTATGTCATCGACGGGCTCGGGGCGGTGTTCGTCGCGGAGCCGGCCGTTGCGCGAGGCGCCCTCGGGGTGGAGGTGTCGTTTTGATCAGAGACCGGGCCCCAGCCGGGCACCTACCCCTGATGGACTCGGCCTCCGCGGACGACCCTGCGCTCATGCACTTCGGCCCCCGGGCCGCGGCACCCGCGATGGAGCCCGTCGACTTCAGCGCGCTCTACCACGCCCACTTTGCCTTTGTCTGGCGCAGCCTTCGCCGGCTCGGGGTGCCCGGCCCCTCGCTCGACGACGCCGCCCAGGAGGTCTTCATCACCGCGCACAGACGACTGGACCGCTTCGAGGGCCGCTCGACGCTCAAGACGTGGCTCTTCGGCATCCTGCTCAATACGGCCCGTCATCACCGCCGGACGTTGGCGCGGCGGCGCGAGGGGGAGGGGCTCCCCGAGATCGTCGCCGACACCGACTGGTCCGGCCCGCTCGAGTCCATCGCGAGGGCGCAGGCCCTCGAAGCGTTGCACCGCTTCCTGGAGGGCCTCGACGATGGGGTGCGGGAGTGCTTCGTCCTGTCGGAGCTGGAGCAGCTGACCGCGCCCGAGGTCGCCGCCGCGACTGGCGCCAACCTCCACACCGTGCACTCGCGCATCCGCTCCGGGCGCCAGCAATTCGAGCAGATGGTGGCGCGCCGCCGCGCCCGTGAAGCCTGGAGGCGACCGTGAGCGACCTGAGCCCCGAGGCCCGCGCCCTGCTCGATGCGGCCTGCTCCGGCGACGATCCGAGCGCCGCCGACCGCGAGCGCGTGGCCCGCTCGCTAGCCGCCTCGCTCGGGGTGGCCGCGCTCGCGCCGTCGACGGCGCAGGCGGCCACGGCCGCCGGCGGGGTGTCCGCCGCGGTGACGACGCTCAAGGCCGCCGCGGTCGTGCTCGCCCTCGCCGCCTTCGCGGCCGGGGCACTGTCGCCCCGCCGCGCCCCGCGGACCGCGGCGCCTGCCTCCGCCCCGGTGGGGGTGCGTCCGTCGTCATCGTCGCCCCAGGTCGCGGTGTCAGCCCCCGCGCTGCCGCGCCCTGCGCCCGTGGGCGTGGCCGCGCCCGTGGTCGTGGTTGCGCCCCTTCGCCCCGCGCGCCCGACGCCGGCGCCGGTCGACTCGCTGGAGGCGGAGCTCGGGATGCTCGGCGAGGCGCACCGCGCGACCCTCGGCGGCGACCCGGCGCGCGCCCTCACGCTGCTGGCGGCGCACGGCGAGCGATACCCCCGCGGCGCACTGCGGCAGGAGCGATCGGTCGAGCGGGTCCTCGCGCTGTGCAGCCTGGGGCGGCGGGACGAGGCCCGCGCCGTGGCCGACGCCTTCCTTCGGGCGCACCCGAGCTCGCCGCTGGCGCCTCGCGTCGAGGCGTCCTGCGGTCGGTCGCCGGGCCCGGTGGAGCGTTGAGCGGGTCGCCGAGAATGCTCGGAGGGCTGATGTTCGCGATGCTGGGATGCGAGGGCCTCGGGGACGTGTCGATCGGCGCCGACCGGCGCGACGCGGCGCCCGAGAGCGGGATGGCACCGGTCGACGGCGGGGCGCGCCCCCCGGCGCTCGACGGCGGGACGGTGCTCCCGCGGTCGTGCGGCGCGACGACGGACTGCGTGGGCGCGTGCCCGTCGACGTCGCTGGGCTGCGTCTGCGGGCTGACGCCGATGGGGGCGCGCTGCGTCCCGAGCTGCCGCGGCAACCCCGACTGTCCGCCGGGGCCGATGGGGGTGATGCACTTCTGCCGGATGGGCGCCTGCCTTCCGTAGGCGGGAGCTGGAGCAGCGGCGGGGAGCAACGCCGTTGACCCGGTGCGGGCGGGGAGGTAATCCGTGCGCCGCCATGATCAGCGACACCCGAAACCAGTTAGAGGATCTCGCCCGGCGGGCGGAGAACCTCGGGAGGCATCTTTGACCTCCCGAGGCTGAAGAAGCGCGTGGAGGAGATCGACGCCGAGAGCGGCGACCCGGAGTTCTGGAACCGCCCGACCAGCCAGAAGCTGCTGAAAGAGCGGGCCGACAAGGAGGCGATGGTCGTGTCGGTGGAGGGGCTGCAGCGCGAGGTGGCCGACGCGGCCGAGCTGCTGGCGATGGCCGCGGAGGAGAACGACGACGCGGTCGGGGCCGAGGTCGCGATCGCGGCCGAGAGGCTGGAGACGCGCACCCGCAAGATGGAGCTCGACCAGATGCTCTCGGAGCCCGAGGACAAGGTCGATGCCATCGTCGAGATCAACGCCGGCGCCGGCGGGGTCGACGCCATGGACTGGACCCAGATGCTCCTGCGGATGTACGGGCGTTGGGCGGAGAAGCGTGGGTTCACGGTGAAGCTCCTCGACGAGACCGAAGGCGAAGAGGCCGGGCTCAAGAGCGTGTCGATCCAGGTGAGCGGTATCAACGCCTTCGGGTACCTGAAGAACGAAAACGGGGTGCATCGCCTCGTGCGCATCAGCCCCTTCGACGGCAACGCGCGGCGGCAGACGGCCTTCGCCGCGGTGGCGGTGACCCCCGACCTCGACGACGAGTTCGAGATCGAGCTCAAGGACGGTGACTACGACACCGACACCTTCCGCTCGGGCGGCAAAGGCGGGCAGAACGTCAACAAGGTCGAGACCGCGGTGCGCCTCACGCACAAGGCCACGGGCATCGTCGTGAAGTGCCAGAGCGAGCGCTCGCAGCACGAGAACCGTCGCATCGCGCTCAAGACCCTGAAGGGCAAGCTGTACGCGCGGGAGAAGCAGATCCGCGAAGACGCCTTCAAGGGGAAGTTCGAGTCCAACAAGTCGGACATCGCCTTCGGGCACCAGGTGCGCAACTACGTCATGGCGCCCTACCAGCTGGTGAAGGACCTCCGCACCGAGCACGAGACCGGCAACATCTCCGCGGTGCTCGACGGCGACCTCGACCCGTTCATCGAGTCGTCGCTGCTCGGCGCGATGAAGAAGAAGACCGCGAGCGCGTGACCCCCCGGCGGACGCGCGGGCTCGGGCTCACGGCGGGTCTCGTCGCGCTCGGGGGCGTCGGCCTCGCCGACGGGCTGCTCGCCTGGTCGCGGGCCCCGCGGGGCTCCCTGCCGCCCTCGCTCGGGCTGCTCGTGGTGGCCCAGTGCGCCGCGACGCTGCTCAGCCTCGGCATCGTCCTCGGCCTCCTCGAGGAGCTCATTCTCTACTCCGCCCGCACCGTCCCGTGGCTCTGCCGCGCCGCCGCGTGGGCCCTCGGCGGGCCTCGCCGCTGGTTCGCCCGCGACCCCGACGCCGCCGCGGGCGTGGCCGCCCTGGCGCTGGGCGTCGGCATGGTCGCCGGGCCGCTCTACCCCCTCTCGTACACCGTCCACCGCACCTTCCACTCGCAGTCCCTCGCGTCGCTCGCGATCTTCCTCGCGCCCTTCGCATTTGCCGCCGCCGCCGCGCTGCTCCTGTTGCTGGCCTCCGGCCCGCTGCGCTGGTTCTTCCACCGCCTCGGCCGCTTCGGGTCGCCGGGGGTGGTGCTCACGGTCACCGCCGTCGTCGTGGCCGGGCAGACGGTGCGCTTCTTCGCCCTCAACTGGGCCGCGTTTCGCAACCTGGAGTTCGGCGCCGTCGGGCTCCTCGGCGCGCTCGTCCTCGCCAACGGGCTCGCGCTGCTGCTGCTCGGGCGACGCACCGTCCGCCGCGACGCCCCGCTGGCCCGCCGCGTCCCGCTGGCGCTCTCGCTGGTGGCCGTCGCGGCGATGGTGGCCTCGGCCTTCACCCTGGGCGCCCGGCAGACCGTCGCGGCGACGCTCTTCAACCGCAGCCTGCTGGCGCAGCGGGTCGCGCGCACGCTGCAGCTCAGTCTGGACTTCGACGGCGACGGCTACTCTGCCGTCTTCAACGGCGGTGACTGCAACGACCGCGACGCGCGCATCTCGCCGCGCGCCCACGACGTGCCGGGCAACGGCCGCGACGAGAACTGCTCCGGACGGGACGCCCGGCTCGAGGCGGAGGAGAGCACCGGCCACCTGGTGCCGCTGCCGCCTGAGGTGGCCGAGCGCCCGCCGAGCTTCGTCCTGCTCTCCATCGACGCGATGCGGCCCGACCACATGGGCTGCTACGGCTACCGCCGACCGACGACGCCCAACATTGACCGCTTCGCCCTCAGCGCAGCGCGCTTCACCAACGCCTACTGCGCCTCGCCGCGCTCGCTGCGCTCCTTCGGGAGCATCTGGGCGGGCCGCTACGCCTCGCTCGTCGCGTGGGGCAACGACGTGCAGTTTCCGCCGCTCGCGCTCTCCAACCTCACGCTCGCCGAGCAGCTCGAGACCGCGGGGTACGCCACCGCGGCCTTCCCCGCGACGGCGTACTTCTCCCATACCGCGGGCTTCTTCCAGGGCTTCCAGCAGGTCGTGGAGGAGCCCGGGTTCAAGCCCGACCCGGCCCCGAGCATCGCGCGCATCCAGGCCTTCCTCCGCGAGCACGAGGCCGACCCGCGGCCCTTCTTCCTCTGGTCGCACATCATGGAGACCCACGACCCGTACCGCGACCGCACCGCGCCGCGGGACTTCGGGCACCGCCAGGTCGACCAGTACGACGAGGAACTCGCCGGCGCCGACGAGGCCATCGGGCCGGTGCTCACGCAGCTGGAGGCCCTGGCCACGCGGCGCCCGCTGGTGGTGGTGATCTTCGGCGACCACGGCGAGGCCTTCGGCGAGCACGGGGTCTATCACCACTCCTTCGACCTCCACGACGAGGCGCTGCGGGTGCCCATCATCGTGCGGGCGCCTGGCGTCGCGCCGGGCCCCCGCCACGCGCTCACCAACCTCTTCGACCTCAACCCCACGCTGCTCAACTTCGCCAACCGGCAGGTCGTCGAGCCGGTGTCCGGTCGCTCGCTCCTCCCGGTGCTCTACGACCCGACGCCGGGCACCCTCATGCCGTCGGGATGGCGCCGCTCGCTCTTCGCGGAGGTCACTCCGGACGGGCTCTTCCCCTCCGAGCAGAAGTCCATCTACGCGCCGCCCTTCAAGCTCATCCACGACCTGCGGAGCGGCACCTGGGAGCTCTTCGACATCGGCCGTGACCGCGGCGAGATCCGAAACCTCTACGACGACCGCCCGGACGTCGCCGCCGACCTGCGCGAGCGGCTCGTCACCTGGACCGACCACGCCGCCCTCGCGGCCAACCGCTCCAACGAGCAGATCACCGCCGCGCGGCTGCCCGCCGAGCCGCCGATGCAGCACCCGCTGCACATCCGCTTCGGCGACATCGCCGAGCTCCTCGGCTACGACCTCCCCGCCGAGCAGGTGCCCATCGATGGCACCTACCGCGCGGTGCTCTACTGGCGCGTGCTGCGGCGCACGCGGGTGCCCGTGTACATCGTGGTGTCCTTCGACCCGGTGGACGGGCAGCCCATCTGGCCGCTGTTCGTCGCGCGCCACGCGCCCATCTACGGGCGCTACCCGACCACCGAGTGGCGCGCCGGGGAGATCCTCCGCGACGAGGTCTCGCTGCGGGTCGACCCCGAGATGCGACCCGTCCGGCTGCGAAGCTACGTGTCGCTGGAGGTCGAGGGCGAGGGTCGGCGCATCGCGCCGGTCGGGGTGAACTCCGCCGACGCACGCCTGGAGATCGCTCCGGTGGAGATCACTCCGCCGGCGACCCCGTAGTCCGCTCGGCGGACCACAGCTCCAGCAGCGGCGACCCGTCGGGCTGCACGAACACCCGCTCGCGCCGCAGCGCGCGGAAGCGCTCCGAGCGCATCAGGGCCCGCATGCCGCGGTGCAGGGCGAGCTCCTCCGGCGGGCCGAAGCCCGGACCGAGGAGCCCGTCGCTCCAGGTCACGAAGAAGTGCTGATGGCGGGGGAGGTCGGGCAGGGGGAATCGTCCGTCGTGGCTCCACGGCCCGCCCCGGCGGCTGGCGAAGTGCAACGGGTGCAGGGCGTAGTCGGTGAACACCACCAGCGCGGGGCGCCCGGCGCGCGCGCGGTCGACCTCGCGGCGCAGCAGGTCGGCGACGGCGACGCGCTCGCGGGCGCCCTTCCAGCCGCGGTATCCGCCGCCGCCGGCGAGCGTGTAGAAGCCCGCGTCGGGTGAACCGCCGGTGACGAAGAAGCGCGCCGCGCGCCCGGTGGGCACGGCGAGGAGGTAGATCGCCACCGCGGCGGGGACGAGGCGGGCGCGGAGGGCGCGGTCCTCGGCGAGCGCGCCGAGGGCGAGGATGGCGGGGGCGAGCGTCGCGAAGAGGTAGCGCTCGGCGTCGATGGCGGGGAGGTTCCACGGGCGCGCGGAGGCCAGGAGGAGGGGCAGCCCGAGGAGCGCGAGGACCAGGTGTGCCCGCGCGAGGCGGGCGAGCGCGTCGGCGGCGGGGCTCCGCTCCGTGGGGCGCAGCGCGAAGGCGAGGATCCCGACGGCCAGCGCGCCGAGGGCCCACTCCCGCGGGCGCGCGACGGCCCCGCCGGTGAAGTGCCGCAGGGTGGACTCGCCGGTCCATCCCCCGACGACGGTGAGGGCGAAGACGTGGACCCGCGCGCCCAGGTGGATGATCCATCGCGCCGGCGAGACGTGCTGCTGTCGCGCGACGGCCGCGGCGCCGAGGAGCACCGGCGCGAGGTGCAGCGAGGCGAGCGCCAGCGAGGCCCAGAGCGCGGGTCGACGGAGCAGCGCCCGGTGCGCGGTGAGCACCCACCACGCGGACGCGGCGACGGGGAGCAGCGCGAGCGGCGTGAAGTGGACGCCGAGGGCGAGGCACTGCCCAGCGAGCACGAGGGCGAGCGCCGTGGGGGCGCGGGTCGCGTGGAGCACCAGCAGCGGCCCGAGCACCGAGAGGCCCAGCGCGAGGGCGTAGGGGACCGTGACGGTGCGGCTCCAGAGCACCGACCAGGGGTGCACCGCGAGCAGCGCGGCGACCGCGAGGCCCGCGCGAGGGAGGCCGAGGCGGCGGAGGGTGAGGGCGGCGGCGACGAGGCAGAGCGTGAGCCCCGCGACCAGGACCGCGCGCGCGCTGGCGAAGGAGACGCCCAGGAGGCGAAATGAGAGGGCGATGAGGCGCGCGAAGAGGGTGCTGACGAAGCGCGCGTCGGGCGGCAGGTGGGGGGCGCGGCCGTCGAGCACGTCGAGGCCGAAGAGGGTCCAGTTGCCCTCGTCGCCGGCGGGGTTGGGTAGCGCGCCGAGCCACGGCAGGCGCAGCGTCAGGGCCACGACGACGATGGCCGCGAGCGCGGCGAGCCAGGGCCAGGCCGGCGATCGGGCGCGCTGGGTGTCAGGGGGGGAGAGGTGGGGCATCGGAGAGCCGGGGCGGGCAACGGTGCCGCCGCCTGGAGTCCGGCCGCGGGCCGCCGGACCTCCGAGGGCGACGATACCGCGAGCGCCCTCGATCGACGGCCCGAAGCGCGGCGGAGGTGCTCCCCCTCCGGGCACGGTAGCCCCGTGGGGCGCTTGTGGTCGTCCTGCGCTTCGGGCACCGTTCCTCGATGAGATTCCGCGTCTGCCTCGTCGTCGCCCTCGCGGGCCTCACGTCACCCCTGCTCGCCGTCGCGCAGAACAACCCCACCGAGGTCGTGGGTGCCGCGCAAAACGCGCTCGGCGGCATGCTCGGCAACGCCCCCGCGTCGCAAGGAAGCAGCCGCGGCCGCAGCCGCCGACGCAGCGCGACCCCGTCGGCCGCGCGACCCCTCGCGGCCAACGCGCCGCGCACGATCGTCCTCGCCGTCGCCGACGGCTACATGCAGCTCCCGCTGCAGGCCTTCCAGAACCTCCGCGGCGTGCGACCCCCGCCCTTCAACTGGGAGAGCCGCGGCTGCTCCTTCGGCGAGATCTCCGGGCCCTTCCGCGACAGCTTCGATCGGGCCTGCGCGCGCCACGAGTTCGGCTATCGCAACTATGGCGCCGGCGGCCTCGCGCTCGACACCACCGAGGGTCGCCGCACCCGCATCGACGACCGCCTCCGCGACGACCTCAACGGCCTCTGCCGGGGCGAGCACCGCGGGCTCCCGGAGACCCCGTGTCTCCTCGCCGCGCAGACCGTCTACGCCGGTGCCCGGGCCGCGGGGCGCAACTGGTTCTTCTCGGGCCCCGGGTCGCGGCCGCCCTCGCTCCCGACCCCGTCGGTGCCCGGCTTCAACAACGGCGCCAACGCGGGCCCCATCCCGGGAGTGCCCATCCCCGGCATTCCCGCGCAGCCCACCGGCAACACCATCCCCCTGCCGCTTCCGCACATGCCCCAGGGCGGCGGCAACGGACTCCCGCTGCCCATCCCCGGCGGCTCGTAGTCTCCGCCCGTCTTCCCCCGTCCTCCTCGCTACGGTCCATCGTCCGCTCCCCACGGTGCACTCCCTACGCGCGGCGCACGGCCTGCGCGCACGATCGCGCATCCCCGCGCCGCGGCCGGTGGCAGCGCGTGACCGCGGGGGCGCGGGTCGGTATAACGCGCGCCCAACCGATGACCGACACCAACAGCACCCTCGAATCGGTGCGCCGCGCCAAGGCCGAGGCCTGGCGGGCGCGCGGCCACCTCCCCTTCGGCAACGACCCGGGGCCCTTGAATACCCTCGCGAGTATTCGCGCGGCGCACGATCACCAGGCCGAGGCCTTCAACGCCGACCCGGCGGGGGTGAGCTACCGCGTCGCGGGCCGCGTCGTGGCGCTGCGCGACACGGGCAAGCTGGTCTTCGTGAAGCTGCGCGACGGCAGCGGGGAGATCCAGCTCTTCTGCTCGGCGCGCGACCTCGGCGACGACTTCTCCCTCCTCAAGGAGATCGACCTCGGAGACATCATCCTGGTCGAGGGCCCGCCGATGCGCACCCGGCTGCTCGAGCTCTCGGTGCTGGCGAAGACCCTGCGCCCGCTCTCCAAGAGCTTCACGCCCATCCCGAGCGAGTGGTTCGGCATCAGCGAGGTCGAGACGCGCTACCGCCAGCGCTACACCGACCTCATCGCCAACTACCCCGAGGTCAACGAGGTGTTCCGCGCTCGCTCGATCATCGTGCGGGCGCTGCGCGAGTGGCTCGACGACCGCGACTTCATGGAGGTCGAGACCCCGACGCTCAACGCCGTGCGCGGCGGCGCCACGGCCAAGCCCTTCACCACGCACCACAACGCGCTCGACCTCGACCTCTACCTCCGCGTCGCCCCCGAGCTCTACCTGAAGCGGCTCATCGTGGGCGGCCTCGACCGGGTCTACGAGATCGGCCGCGTGTGGCGCAACGAGGGCCTCTCCACGCGGCACAACCCCGAGTTCACGATCCTGGAGTTCTACCAGGCCTACGCGACCTACCGGGAGCTCATGGACGAGACCGAGGAGCTCGTCGCCCACGTCGACGAGCGCCTCACCGGCAAGCACCCTCGCTTCGGCAGCGGCCGCAGCTTCTCGCTCGCCCGTCCGTGGCGGCGCGTGCGCATGCTCGACGCCGTCACCACCGCGCTGGCGAAGCGCCACCGCGACCTCGAAGAGGCGTGGGCCGGGGGCGTCGGGCTCGGGAGCTGGGGGAGGGTGCGGGCCGCGGTGCTCGCCACGCCGTCGCTCCAACGCGAGCACCGGGAGTACCTCCACAAGTGCACCACCGCGGGCGAGCTGCTCTTCGCGCTCTTCGAGCTCTTCGCCGAAGGGTCGCTGGTGGACGACTACCGCACGGCCGACGACGGGCAGAGCGTGCCGGTGTTCATCGTCGACTACCCCTTCGACGTGTCGCCCCTGGCGCGCAAGAAGGACGTCGACAAGCAGGCCGCGCAGTACGGCGAGGCCTTTCCGGTGACCTTCACCGACCGCTTCGAGCTCTTCGTCGAGGGCCGCGAGCTCGCCAACGCCTTCAGCGAGCTCAACGACCCCGACGACCAGGCTGAGCGTTTCCGCGCGCAGCTCGGCAACCGCGAGCGGGGCGACGAGGAGGCGATGGACTACGACGCCGACTACATCCGCGCGCTCTCCTACGGCATGCCGCCGACGGCGGGCTTCGGCCTCGGGGTCGACCGCCTGGTGATGCTGCTCACCGGGCAGAAGAGCATCCGCGACGTGGTGCTCTTCCCCCTGCTGCGCCCCGAGTCGGATGGCCGTTGACCTGATCTTCCTCTGGATCGTGTCGCGCGCGGTGGCCTCGCAGGCCCGCCGCCGGTGGCTCTACGCCGCGTGGATGGTCGGCGCCGTCGCGCTGTCCTTCGTGTTCCTGAAGCTGGCGGCGCGAATGGAGCCGCGGGGCTTCGACCCGACGCCCTCGCTCGCCCTCGTGGCGCTGCGCGTGGGCGTGCAGGTCTCCGCGCTGGAGGCGTACTTCCTCTCGACGCTGCTCTGGATGCCGAAGCTCTTCGACCGGCTGGAGACCGTCGCCGCCGAGCTCCTCGTCGCCGTGCGGCAGCTCCGCGCGCGCAAGAGCGGCTTCCTCACGGTGATCTCCTTCCTCGCCTTCCTGGGCGTGGGCCTCGGGTCCTTCGCCCTCTGCATGACCATCTCGATCATGGGCGGCTTTGGCAACGACCTGAAGCACAAGATCCTCGGCAACAACCCCCACGTGGTGATCAACCGCGAGCGCGGCGGGTTCACCGACTGGCAGCCGCTGCTGCGCTCCGTCCGGGCGCTGCCCGAGGTGAGCACCGCGACGCCGCTGGTGCAGGGCGAGGTGATGATCACGTCGCAGACCAACCTGTCCGGGGTGATCCTCCGGGGCATCGACCCGGCGCAGGGCGGCTCGGCCATCGGGCTGCGGCGCGAGCTCATCCGCGGCAGCATCGAGTACCTGGAAGACCCCGCGCGGCTCAACCATCTCAGTCCGAGCGACCGCCGCCCGGTGGTGGGGCGCGGCCAGCTCGAGCTCCCGACGACCCGTCTCGACGGGCTCACGGGCTTCAGCGACCCGGGCAGCCTGCGGCCGCCGCCGGGCGCCCCCGCCGACCCGCTGCCGGGCATCGTGGTGGGGCGCGAGCTCGCGACCAACCTTCACCTCGCGGTGGGCGACGAGGTGCGGGTGGTGTCCCCCTTCGGCTCCATCGGGCCGCTCGGGCCGATGCCCAAGACCAAGCTCTTCCGCGTGGCGGGGATCTTCTATTCAGGGATGTACGAATACGACACCAAGTATGCGTACGTGCTCATCCCGGTGGCGCAGCGCTTCTTCAACTACCGCGACGGTGCCATCACGGCCATCGAGGTGCGCCTCCGCGACGTCGACCTCAGCGACACGGTGGTGGCCGCGGTCACCGGCCCCGCGAGGGCCCTCGGGCTCCAGGTGAAGGACTGGAAGCAGCTCAACCAGAACCTCTTCCGCGCGCTCAAGCTGGAGAAGCTCCTGATCTGGCTGCTGCTCACGGTGGCGATCATCGTGGCGAGCTTCAGCATCGTGGCGACGCTGCTGCTGCTGGTGACCGAGAAGGGCCGGGAGATCGCGGTGCTGAAGGCGATGGGGGCGACGGACGGGTTCATCACCCGGGTGTTCCTGTCCGTGGGCGGGCTCATCGGGGTGGTGGGCGCCCTGCTCGGCACGAGCGCCGCGGTGCTCTCGGCCATGGTGATGAAGCACGTGGGCATTCCCCTCGACCCCGAGGTCTATTACATCGACCGCCTGCCGGTGCTCATCGCCCCGGCGGACTACAGCCTGGTGTTCGTGACCTCGGTGGGAATCTGCCTGTTGGCGGCGACCTTCCCGGCGGTGCTCGCGGGTCGGCTCCGACCCGTGGAGGGGCTTCGGTTCTCGTGACGACAGAGATGCCAGACACGGCAGACGGGGCCGCGGTGGGCGCAGGGCGATCGGTGATCGTCTCGCTCAAGAACGTGCGCAAGCAGTACGAGCACGAGGGCAAGACCCTGGAGGTGCTGCGCGGCATCGACCTTCGCATCCACACGGGCGAGATGGTCTGCCTGTGGGGGCCGTCGGGCGCGGGCAAGAGCACCCTGCTGCACCTCATCGGCACGCTCGACCTGCCCTCGTCGGGCACCGTGGAGCTCGACGGAAACCTGGTGACGAAGCTCAGCGCGTCGAGGGTGGCCGCGCTGCGCAACCGGGCGATCGGCTTCGTGTTCCAGTTCCATCACCTCCTGCCGGAGTTCACGGCGCTGGAGAACGTGATGATGCCCGGGATGATCCACGGGGGGATGGCGAAGGCAGAGCTCCGCGACCGGGCCGAGGAGCTGCTGAAGGAGGTGAAGCTCTCGCACCGGGCGTCGCACCGCCCGAGCGAGCTGTCGGGCGGCGAGCAGCAGCGGGTGGCCCTCGCGCGGGCCCTCACGCTGCGGCCCAAGCTGCTCCTGGCCGACGAGCCCACGGGCAACCTCGACACGGACAACAGCGCGCAGATCCACGAGCTCTTCCACGACCTCAACCTGCGCCACGGCACCACCATGGTGCTGGTGACCCACAACCCCGAGCTGTCGCGCAGCCTGCCGCGGGTGATCAAGATGCGCGACGGCCACATCGAGTCCGACGAGACGCAGGTGATCGTCCGCTGAGGCCCGCATCGACGGGCGCGGGTGGGTGTTACCCTCCGCGGCCGTAATGCGAATGGTCTTCACCGACCGCAACGTGCGGCGGATCTTCGTCCTGGCGCTCTTCCTGGGCCTGCTGTTCATGTTCCGCCACCTGGCGGTGCTGCTGGTCTTCTTCGTGCTGTTCGAGCGGGCGCTCGGCGTGGGGGCGAAGTGGCTCAACGCGCGCTTCCAGGTGCCCATCGCGGCGGCGGTCATCGGGCAGATCGTGCTGGCGCTCGCCGTCGTCGCGCTGCTGGGCTTCCTCGGGTACACGCGCGTGGTGCCCGCGGTGCCGCAGCTCCGGGGAGAGCTGGAGGGGCAGTTCCATCACCTCCGCGGGTGGCTTCAGGCGCGCGGCTGGGAGCACACCGTCAGCGAGCACGCCACGCAGGGCCTCGAGCGCGCGCAGCACTACGCGGGCAACGTGGTGGGCTTCCTCGGCTCGGTGGGCAAGAGCGCCGTGTACGTGGTCATCGGGCTCATCCTGTCGGTGGTGTTCCTCATCGAAAACGAGGAGCTCGAGCGCTGGCGCGCGTCCCTCGGGGAGGACTCCCCGGCGCGCATCCTGATGCGGTATTTCAGCTACCTCTGCGACGCCATCGCCATCACGGCGAAGCTCCAGGTCATCGTCGCGCTGGTCAACACGCTGCTCACGCTTCCGGTGCTGGTGCTCATGCGCTTCCCGAGCATCCCGGCGCTGATGGTCTTCCTCTTCGTGATGGGGCTCATCCCCGTGGTGGGCGGCGTCGTGTCCGGCGTCGTGATGGCCATCCTCGCGTACACCCACAAGGGCATGGTGGGCGTCGGGGTCTTCTTCGCGAGCACCTTCGTGCTGCACAAGATCGAGAGCTACTACCTCTCGCCGCGGCTGACGGCGCAGCACGTGAAGCTGCCGGGCTTCGTGATCATCACGTCGCTCATCCTCTTCGAGCACCTCTTCGGGCTGGTGGGCTTGTTCCTCTCCTTCCCGAGCCTCTACGTGGCGGCCAAGATCCGCGAGAGCTGGCGGGACGCCGAGCGCGAGCGCGAGGACGAGACGCGCCTCACCGGGATGATGCGGCTGTCGAGGGAGCCACCCCCGCCGAGGAAGGCCTGACGCTGCAGCGACGGAGCGACGGAGCGGCGGTCGCCGCGGGCGGTGGGTGAGCCGGTCGTCGGGCGGGGCGGCGAGCGGTGTCAACCGTCAGTCCCCGAAGAGGCTCCCCTGCCGCGTGGGGCGGCGGAAGGTCCCCGCGGCGCCGTCCTCGTCCGCGCCCACCCCCGCAGCGAGCGACCAAGGCGTAGCCTTGCTACGCTGCGGGAGTCGAGCGAGGAGGTAAGCCGCGGGGGCTCTTGCCCCAAAACTCATGCGCCAGGTCATGGCCGCCTCGACCGGCAGGAGTAGTTGTCGCGGACCGGCAGGAGTAGTTGTCGCAACTCAGTGACCTTCGAGAGGTCTGCGTGACGTCCCCGCGGGGGGTGCGTCGCCCCGCGCTGCGACACCCGTGAAACACCGATGAAACGTGTTGCAACACCCTCCGGGGGGGGTTAGGGCGCCGCGGAGCGCTACGAGCTCGGGTCGTAGGCGCAGCGCACGCCGAGGTCGTAGTCGTGGAAGTTCGGGTGCTGGCCCTCGCGGAAGGTCGCGCGGTGGCGCTCGCGCTGGTCGTTGTTGAAGCCGCCGCCGCGGGTGACGCGCGCCGATCCCTCCAGCGGGCCCGTCGGGTTCTCCTGCGTGGCGGCGTCGTACTGGCGGGCGTACCAGTCGGAGGTCCACTCCCAGACGTTGCCCGCGAGGTCGAGCACGCCGAAGGGCGAGGCGCCCGTCGGGTGGGCGCCCACCGCGCTCGGGCCGACCCCCCCGCAGCTCTCGCTGCCATAGACCCAGTCGAGGCGCTCGCACCCGGCCGGGTCTTCGTCGCCCCACGGATAGCGTCGGCCGTCGGTGCCGCGCGCGGCGAACTCCCACTCGGCCTCCGTCGGGAGCCGACCGCCCACGTACCGGCAGAAGGCGTCGGACTGGCCCCAGTCGATGCCCGACACGGGCTGCGCGCCCTCCTGCAGCGTCGCCACGGGGCGGGTGCAGGCCCCCGCGCGCACGCAGCGGGTGTACGCGTCGACGGTCGCCTCGCTGCGGTCGAGGCAGTACCCGCGCAGCAGCACGGTGTGCTGCGGATGCTCGTCGGGCGCGCCCTGACCCTCGGCGCTGCCCATCGCGAAGCGCCCGCCGGGGATGTACACGGCGCCGCCCGGGCAGCGCGGGAGCGTCGCGCGGTCGACCGCCGCGGGACCGATGGTCGGAGCCGCCGGCGCGCCGCCGTCGCCCGCGGCCCGGGCGCGCACGGCGATCCAGCGGGGTGGCGCCCCGGAGGCGTCGCTGGTGGCGGCGCGGCTCGCGCTGAAGATGCAGCCGAGGCCGAGGGCGGTGGTGGCGAGGAGGACGAGGGCGGGGCGGCGGCGTGCGCCAGGAGGGGTCATCGCCGCGGCAGTCTATCGCGGCGATGCGTCGGTGGCAGCAGCGGTCAGCGCAGGGTGCCGTGCCCGAGCAGGCGCGAGGCGTAGCGCGTGGCGTCGATGAGACCGACGTAGTTGCGGAAGCGCGTCACGGCGATGGTCTGGCGCTGGTCGTCCGTGCTGGCCGGCACGAGCTGCCCGCGCAGGAGCACCGCGTCGACCGAGCCGTCGGGGTTGTAGACGGGCTGGTCGCGGTCGTCGACGCGCACCTGGTAGGTGTCCACCAGGAGCTCGTTGGCGTGGGCGATCATGCGGGACGCGATGCCGCTGTCGATGGCCTCGCCGTCGACCGAGTCGGGGCCGTAGCGCCGCGCGATGTACGTGATGCCCGTCTCGGGGTTGCGGAAGCGGGTGCGCTCGCTCTCGGCGATGTCCACCGCCTCGGGGCCGCCGTCGGTCCAGATGCGGGTGCGGTGGATGGTGTCGAGGTTGCTGTTGAGCGACGAGAACAGCATCGACCAGACGACCATCGGGAGCTGCTGCCGGTACCCGATGTTGGGGAAGAGCAGCCGCGACCCGTCCGGGCGCCGGGGCTCCGCGGGGGCGGTGCGCGTCCCCACGGTCCAGAGGGGGAGCACGGCGGGCTCGAGCGCCGGGAGCCCCGCGGTGCCGCCGGTGGGCACGGTGGGGACATGCATGGCGACGGTGTCCCAGTCCTCCGCGAGCACGCCGCCGAGGAGGCGGTCGAAGGCCTGCGGCATGTCGGTGCGGAAGTTCACCTGGAACTCGCGGCCGTCGAGGTACAGGCCGCGCGAGATCGACGAGAAGGTCGGCCGCGTGTCGGTCAGCATGATCGCCGCGATGGGCTTCTCCGGGTACGAGCCCGCGTGGATCAGGTACGAGTGGTAGTCCCACGACCCGCCCACCCGGTTGTCGTACTCCTCGCCGATGAAGCGTCCGTCGACGAGGCCGACCTCGAAGTCGGGCGTGAGATCGCTGCCGTCCTCGGCCGCGTCGAAGAGCGGGCGTCGGCCGCGGAGCGCCTCGGACGTCGGCATCTGCTCGAAGTTGCCCGCCTCGGGCCGCAGGATGACCTTCGCGAAGAAGTCGAAGATGTCCGTGCCCGCCACGAGAAGCGGGCGCAACCAGTTGTCGTCGCGCGCGACCTGCTGGTAGGTCGCCGGGCTGAACGCCGCGCTGTAGTAGGCCGAGTCGCGCGCAACGCTCCAATGGTAGCCGCGCAGGCGGCGGAAGATGTTGCGCGAGAGGTACGCGGGGATGCCCCACTGCGAGAACTCGCGGTTGTTACGGCGGAAGTAGAGCGTGGGGTAGGTCAGCTCGTACTTGCGGATGCTCGACTGGGTGACCTCGTAGACGTCCGCGCCCTGGTCGAAGTAGTTGATGTGGGGGTAGCCCGTGCCGATGTCCCAGGCGACGCGGTAGCCCCAGCGCAGGTGGTTGCCGCCGGTGTTGGCGTTCGCCCGGGTGCGCCACGAGGGCGCGTCGCGGGTCGAGCCCGCGGACACGGGGCCGGTCTCGAAGTCCACCATCGCGGCGTGGTCGCGCGGGTGGAGGCGGCAGATCTTGCCGTCGACGAGGCGCCAGGCGTAGCGGGCGCGCTCCTCGGCGGTGGCGTCGCGGCACTGCGCCGGGTCGAAGATCGCCATCTGGCGGGCGAGCTCGGTGTAGTGGATCGGTAGCACCTGCGCGCCGCCGTCGAGCACCGGGTCGTCCCAGCGGATCTGGTCGAGGTCCGAGAGCTGCGAGACGAGCCGCTGGCTGTAGTCGTTCTGCCGCTCCGGGGTCATGCCGCCGCGGGCGGGATCAGACTCCATGGTCTCCAGCACGCGGCCGTACAGAATGCCCATGGCGTAGTGGTCATACGACCCGATGCCGACGGTCTCGTCGAAGCGCTCCCACTGGTACTCCATGACGGAGGTGTTGCCGAAGTAGTCGATGCCCGCGTGCGGCTCGGAGCCCTCCGCGAGGCCGAGCTCCTCGTCCGACGCCGGGTCGAGGTACCGGGGACCCATGCAGTTGTCCTGGTTCTGGTCGGCGTTGCGGGTGTTGGAGCAGTTGTTCACCGTGCACACCGGCGTGCAGGTCTGCGTGGCCGCGCCGTTGCGCGTGCGCAGCTGCCAGTACTGCGGGTTGTAGTTCATCGAGTCGTAGCTCGACACGGGCACGTGGTAGAGCCCGAGGGAGTGGCCGATCTCGTGCAGCGCGATGCCCTTGTAGGCCTCGATGCGCAGGTCGTTGTAGATGCGCCGCGAGCGCTCGGCGGGCGTGGACGAGGCGTACTTGCGCGCGAAGTAGCGGGCGACCCCCTGGAGGTCGACGCTGCCGATCATCGGCGGAGCGCCCATGTCCTGGAAGCAGAACCCGCGGCGCTCGAGGCGCTGTAGCAGGGACTGCCACGTGGTCTCGGCGACCTCCGGGTCCATGCGGCGGAGCGGCGAGGCCTGGTCGAGGAGCGACTGGGTGCGCTGCGAGCGCGGGTCGAAGCCGAGGTTGGCGAGCCAGCTCTCGTCGACCATCTCGGCCTCGAGGGAGGTGTTGCGCAGGGCGGCCTGGTTGGCCTCGACGCGCGCCGCGGTGCGGGTGACCGGGCCCGAGACGGGCGACGTGTCCTGGAAGGTGCGGTCGTGCTGCGCGAGCGCGGCGGCCGCGGAGGACTGCGCCTGGGCGCGGAGCCCGAGGTCGCGGGCGGCGTTGGGGCCGTTGACCGCGAGCACGCGCTGGGAGATGTCCTGGTCGCTGAAGCGTCGGCGCGGCTGGCTCGCGGGGTTGCGCACGACGTTGGCGAAGCGCGTCGAGGCCGCGCCGTTGACGTAGTCCGTGACGTCGAGCTCGCCGAGGGCGAGGAGGATGAAGTCGCGCTGCTGCGCCGCGGCGTACTCCGCCGAGCGGCCGATGTTCGTGCCGCCGTTGGACACGACCTCGCCGGTGAGCGGGTCGTAGCCCCAGTGGGCGATGCCGCCGAAGGGCGCGCGGGTGCGGCCCGGGATGTACGTGATGTGGTTGAAGCGCACGTCGCCGAGGCGCGCGGCGTAGCCGGGCTCGCGGCACGCGGTCGAGTCGTCGGCGCGCACCGGGTTGTGGCAGATGACCACCGCGGGACCGTTGGCGGCCTTCGGGCGCTCGGCGAGCCAGGCGCCGTCGCCCTGGGGCTCGGTCCCGTTGTCGAAGTACTGCGCGTGGCAGGCGGCGCGGTCGCCGCCGGTGCGGCGGCACTCGACCTCGCGGGCATTGGCGATCGCGGACATGACCGCGCGGTTCCACGAGTCGATGATGTCCTCCGAGGCGCCGCGGACGTAGCGGCTCGCGGTCACCTCGGCGGGGGTCGGGAAGCGGTACGTGTCGTTGCCCTCGGCGCCCGGTACCACCACGTGGTCCTGCATCTCCGCGGGCATCTCGAGGTTGGTGTAGTAGGCGATCGGGCGCACCTCGCGGCGGCGGTACGGCACCGTGCAGCGGTGCATGATCACGTCGCACTGCGAGCCCGCGCGCTCGGCGGCGGAGGAGGTGCCGCACGCGTCGGCGGTGCCGTCGTTGTTGGCGTCGGTGTTGGCGGTGCACTCGACCGCGGGCGAGAGGTGCGAGCGCTGCCACAGGTTGTGGATCATCGCGAAGCGGTGGAAATTCTGGTCCACGAGGCCGTAGCCCGGGTCGTAGCCGTTGCGCTCAGCGCGGGGCCCGCCGACGAGGTCGTAGGGCTGGCGGGTGAGCTCCAGTGGCTCGAAGTCCCGGTCCTCGACGCGACGGAAGGAGGTGCGGATGACGGTCTCCTGCTGCGCGCAGGAGTACACCGGCCCGCTGGCGAAGAAGTTCGCGATGAGGCAGGTGGGGATGGGCACGTCGAAGAGGCTTGAGTTCTCCGGGTTGACCAGCCACTTGGAGGTCACGTCGAGGTAGCCGCCGGGGTGGTTGCGCGGGTTGGTCGCGGCCACGCACTCGCCGGTGGCGGCGTTGCGCACCATCCCCGGGGTCATCTCACAGAAGTTGTTGGCGTCGGGCGAGGCGGGGTTGGTCTCGTTCCACGCGACCGGCGAGAAGGACATCTCGCCGAAGACCGACCCGTACCAGACCCACGCCCAGTCGGGGTTGTTGACCAGGTTGCGCGACCAGTCGACACGGATGAAATCCCGCTGGTGCCAACGGCGGTCGACGGTGTTCTCCTCGACGACGTTGATCTCCTCGCCGGTGCTCGGGTTGTACGCGCGGCGCTGGTCGAAGTGGCTCTCGATGCGGTACGCCGCGACGATGACCCCGTGCGGCGTGCGCTGGGCGCTCGCGGCCCGGCCCTCGCTCCCCTCGATGTACTCGTACGACTTGCGCGCGAGGAGGAAGTCCTCCTGGATCTCCCAGCGCACGCGGTCGACGTCGTCGTAGGTGCCGACCGGCATCATCGAGTTGTCGGCGGTGCCGTCGACGACGAAGTTGTTCGCGTAGAACTCCGGGTCGTCGGCCTGGTCGGTGTAGTTGGCGCCGACGAAGAAGTTCTTCGGCAGCGCGTTCTCCCGCACGCGGTTGATGGGGTCGCGCTCCTGCGCGCAGTCCAGCCCTCCGGCCGAGAGGGCCGTGAGGCAGAGGACGGCGAACGAGCGCCAGGGAGTGCGAAGTACCGGAGTACGGGCCATGGGGAGGGATCGCTCCTTCAATGGGGACGTTTGTTGGGGAGAACGGGTGCCTGGGCGCCGCGGGGTGTCGCTCGCGGCCGGGGCGACGGTACGCAGACGATACTACGGGTGCTGCGGCGGGAGAACCTCCTCCCCCCTCCCGGCGCCCCGTCAGCGCGGGCCGATCGGGACGTCGGCGCCGAGCCGGCGGCCGTTGGCGTCGAGGCGGGCGAAGCGGAGGGTGATCCCGTCGGTGTCCAGCTGGGTCCAGGCGGCGGCGTAGGTGCGGCCGTTCCAGGCGAGCGCGCCGAGGGCGGCGAGGGAGGTGCGCCCGTTGAGCTGGGTGGGCGCCCCCACCGTCGCCCCGTCGGCGCCCAGCCGGGCGAACTGCACCGTGGGAGCGTCGTCGTCGAGGCGGGTGTAGACGAGGCCGTGCTGCGCGCCCGCGGCGACGAGGTTGGGCTCGAGGTTCACCGCGCGGCGATCGGTGACGGCCTTGCGGGGCAGCGCGCGACCCGCCGCGGTCACGCCGCTGAACGCGAGCGCGTTGCGAAGCGCGTCGTCGCTCTCCTCGAACTGGTCTTCCCAGACGGCGCCCAGCGCGCCGTCGGCGGCGCCGTCGAGGGAGACGCCGCCGTTGCGGCCGGCGTGGGCGTCGAGGCGAATCGGCGCCGCGGGGGTGCCGTCCGCGCCCACGCGGGCGACGAAGGTCTCCGCGCGCTCGTCGCGGGGAATGAAGTGGTTCCAGCCGACGGCGAAGGACTCGCCCGCGGCGGCGAGGCCGAGGTGCCCGAGCACGAGCTGGTTGCCGGCGACGGTGACGGACGCGCCCACCGCCCCGTCCTGGCCGAAGCGCACGAGGTGCACGCTGATCTGCCGCGCGGCGGTGGCGGAGAAATATCCCGCTGCGTATTGGGCGCCCCGGGCGACGACGTCCGAGAGCACCGCGATGTCGCCGCCGCCCACGCGCACCGGCGCGCCCTGGGGGCGCCCGTCGGGGGAGAGTCGCAGGACGTGGCTCGCGACGCCGTCCTCGCTCACGTCGAGCCAGCCTACGGCCCAGCCCGCCGCGCCGCGCGCGAGGCGCGGACGCAGCCGGAGCGATCCACCTCGGGTGAGCTGCACCGCGGCGCCGCGGCGCTTGCCCTCGCCGTCGAGGCGCGCGAACCAGATGTCCGAGGCCTCTTCTCCGACCGCGGCCCACACGACGCCGTACCCGTCGCCGTCGACCGCGAGGTGGGGATACACGGTGACGGCGTCTTCCCGGGGCGCCACGGAACGTAGGCGCGCGCCGAGGCGGAGCGGGTCGATGCAGCGATCGCCCGCGCCGCACATCGCGTCGGAGAGGCACGCGACGCGGCCCGAGGCGCACTGGCCGAGCGACCAGGCGTGGGCGCGGGGATGGACGCGCACGCCCGCGGGAGCGGCGGGGGGCGCGCCGTGGGGGAGGGCTGTCATGGCGACGGCGCCGAGACCGAGGCCGCCAGCGAGGAGGGCCGCGCGGCGCAGCGCCGGGGCGCCGAAGCGCTGGCGCGCGAGGTGGAGGGTGAGGCCAACGATGGAATCGGGTCGACGCATCGGGTTCGCTCCTGGTGGGCGGTGGTTCGCGAGCGCGCAGGCTAGCACCCGATCGGGCGGGTCGCGGCGGGCGTCGACCGCGCCGCGCGGGGGTCTGTGGCGAGGCCCTCCGCTGCCGCGGAGGCGCCGGCGGCGGCGCGTTCATGGGCCTGCGTGCCTACGGCGGCGGGGCGGCGGGCGGGGGGGCGGGCGAGCTGCCCGCGATCCCTGCGCCCGCGGTGATGAGAGGATGTGCCCCACGGATCGACCGGCGTCCGCCGGGGCGGGGACCGCAACGCGCGCCGCGGGTGACGACCACCTCCCCGGCGATGCTATGAAGCGCCGCCTATGGAGAACGAGCGACAGGACTCGGTGGTGCGCGCGATCACGGACGACGGATCGTTTCGCGTGGTGGCCCTGCGGACGACGGACACCGTGCGGTCCATCGTCGCGGCGCAACGGGTGAAGGGCGACGAGGCGCGCTGGCTGGGCGAGCTGGTGACCGGAACGATCCTGGTGCGCGAGACGATGGCGCCCGACCTGCGCGTGCAGGGCGTGCTGCAGTCGGCCATCGGGCGCGACTCGCTCATCGCGGACTCGCACCCCGATGGAGGCGCGCGTGCCCTGGTGCAGCGCACCCGAGGCGGCTCGCTGGTGCTGGGCGACGGCGCGGTGCTCCAGGTGACGCGCACCCTCCCGCGGGGCAGCGCGCACAAGGGCGTGGTGCGGGTGACCAGCGGCGGGGTCTCGGCCTCGCTGATGGCCTACCTCCAGGAGTCCGAGCAGGTCGCGTCGGCGATCGCCGTGTGCACCGTGATGGACGGCGACGCGGTGGTGGCCGCCGGCGGCTACCTGGTGCAGCTGCTGCCGGAGCTGGGGGAGGGGCAGCTCGCCGTGATGACCGCCCGACTGGAGGACTTTCCTCCGATGGAGACCCTGCTCCGCGACGACGCGACCACGCCCGCGACGCTGCTGGCCGAGCTGCTCTACCTGATGCCGTACGCGGTGGTGGGCACCGGCGCGGTGCGGTACCAGTGCCGGTGCGACTCGCAGCGGCTCCGGGCGACGCTCGGAACGCTGCCGCCGCAGGAGCTCGAGTCCCTCATCGCCGAGGGCAAGGACCTCGAGATCGAGTGCGACTACTGCCACGTCGAGTACCGGTTCCCGGTGGCGGAGCTGAAGTCCCTGCTGGCCGTCGACTGATCGTCGCGGTCGCCCTTTTGGCAGAGGGGCGCGCGGGTGTATCGTTCTCGCAATCATCGCGGCGCGGTGGCCCCGGATGTGTCGGGGCCCCCGGGCGCTGTGAGCGGGTGAGCGACAGACCCCGGAACGGAGTTCGAGCATGAGCGAAGCGCCGCGCGCTGAGGTGGAGCTTGTTTTCGAGGGACCCGGCGGCGGCTGGCGGCCCGTGCATGTCTTCATCGACGAGGGCGTGTCGCGGCTCTACGAGGCCTCGCTGATCCTTGCCAACCGCAACGTCGGGGCCAGCATCGACGAGCTCTTCGAGCGCAACGTAAGCCTCGAAATCCAGCGCGGCCCGGTGAGCCGTCCGCTCAAGGGCATCGTGCGGCGGGTGGAAGACCTCGGCTCGACCGGGATGTACCGCTTCGCCCGCATCGTGGTGGTCCCGTCGCTCTGGACGCTCTCCAAGCGGGTCAACTCCCGCATCTGGCAGGACGTCAACGTCCTCACCATCATCGAGGAGGTGCTCAAGGACGCCGGGGTCTACCAGGGCACCGGCACGATGGGCTACGACGGCGCGCTCGACCAGCTACCGCCCCGCGAGAACTGCGTGCAGTACCGCGAGACCGACCTCGACTTCGTGCAGCGCCTCCTCGAGGAGGAGGGCGTCGCGTACTACTTCAAGCACGACGGCGACGCGGAGACCTGGCAGCTGGTCGAAGACGGCCACGCCTGGGAGGCGGTGCCGACGATGGACGGCGCCGCGGTCAGCGTGATCGACGGTGCGGGCTCGGTCACCGCGGGCAGCGAGTCGGTGCTCTGGTTCGACTGGCACCGGCGTACCGGCACCACCGGGGTGCTCCTGCGAGACTTCGATTTCACCCACCCCCGCGCCGTGCTCGACATGAGCCCGCGCAGCCCCGGCGAGGGCGGCGCGCGCCCGGTGTACGACTACCCCGCGCGCTTCACCCTCGGCGTCTACGACGACGACGCCCACGTGTACCGGCCCCACCACGGCCAGCGCCGCGCGCGGGTGCGCGCCGAGGAGACGCAGGTCGAGAACAAGGTCGGCCACGGGCGCAGCACGGTGACGGGCTTCTGGCCCGGGCGCGGCCTCACGATGACCGGGCACCAGCGCGCCGACCTCGACCGCAACTATGTGCTCACCAACGTGCAGCACCACGTCGCGGCCTGGGGCGACATCCCCGACGACATCCGCGAGAGCGAGCACGTGAAGACGCTGCTCCGGAGCATCGATCCGGAGATGGAGAGCATGCCCGGCGGCGGCGCGGCGGTCGCCACGCGCTACTGGAACCGCTTCGAGTGCGTGCCCTCGGACACGCCCATCCGGCCGGAGCGGGACACCCCGCGGCCGCTGGTGCACGGGCCGCAGACGGCGCTGGTGATCGCGGCGCCGGGCGAGGACGAGGAGGAGATCTCGACGGACTTCCACGGGCGCATCCTGGTGCGCTTCCACTGGGACCGCCCGGAGCTGCGCGGGTCGTCGCAGGCCGGGTCGAAGTCGTCGTGCTGGATGCGCGTCGCGCAGAGCTGGGCGGGCGCGGCGTGGGGCTCGATGTTCATCCCGCGCATCGGGATGGAGGTGGTGGTGACCTTCCTGGAGGGCGACCCCGACCGGCCGCTCGTCACCGGCTGCGTCTACAACGGCGAGAACAACACGCCGTACCCGCTGCCCGCGGAGAAGACCAAGAGCACCATCAAGACGAGCTCGTCGAAGGGCGGCCAGGGGTTCAACGAGCTGCGCTTCGAAGACCTCAAGGACAGCGAGCAGATCTTCATCCACGCGCAGCGCGACATGGACTCCGTGGTTCGCCACGACCAGACGCTGGTGGTGGGCCACGACCGCACGAAGACCATCCAGGGGATGGAGCACGTGACGGTGCAGAAGGACCGCATCACCAGCATCGTGCAGAACGACTCGCTCGACGTGGAGGGCAACAGCTCCATCGCGGTGCACGGCGGCGCGGGCGCGTCGCTGCGGGTCGACACGCACTTCGCGGTCACCGCGGAGTCGAGCATGGGCTTCAAGGTGGGTGAGTCGAGCATCATGCTCCTGCCCAACAAGATCACGATCAACTCCCCGACGATCCACATCATCGGCGGCTCGCTCGTGAACATCAACGGCGCGCTGGTGAAGATCAACTGCGGCGAGACGGCGACCAACACCATCTCGGTGCAGGAGACCGCCGCGGCCGCCGCGGTGAACCTCCAGGGCAGCGCGGGCGGCCTGCTGGCCAAGCTCCAGGGAATGATCGACCCGGCGAAGTTGGGCGAGCAGGTGGGCGGCGCGCTCAAGAAGCTGCTCGCCAAGGCGGGGGTGCCCGACAAGATCTCCGAGCGCCTGCAGGGCCTCGCCAAGACGACCGTGACGGAGCTCGCGTCGGCCCTGAAGGAGGGGCGCAAGCCCAACTTCGGGGTCATCAAGGACGCGGCGCTCAAGGCCGGCGAGGAGGCCATCACGGAGGGCGTGAAGGGCCTCGTGGGAGAGGCCTTCAAGAGCCTGGAGAACAACCCGCGGGTGAAGAGCAGCCCGCTGCTCACCGGGCTCGTGAAGGAGCTCAAGGGGGTGACCACCACCGCGGCTACCTGGGGCACGCTGCGCGCGGTCGGGCTCGACCAGGGCATGGCGCGCGACCCCTTCTGGGCGGTGTTGAAGAAGCGCAACGGGGCCGACGTTTCGGCCTTCCTCAAGGGGCCCGCGCTCACGGCGGGGCGCGAGGTGCTTCAGGGCTGGATCGACGGGCGGGGCCTGCCGCCGCAGGCGGCCAGGCTGGCGGCGCAGGCGATGAAGCAGCTCGACAAGGTCATCGGCAAGCAGGTCGACCGGCTGTTCCTGCCGGGCTGAGCGCGACGCCGTGCTGGTCATCCGCCGCGCACAGATGGACGCCCTCGCCCGGTCGGCGATGGAGCCCTTCGTGGAGAACGTCATCGGGCACCTCCGTCGGGTGTGGCCCGAGGAGTGCGCGGCCATGGGCGAGGAGGGCCTCGAGGCCTTCGTCGCCCATGGCATGGCGAAGTGCGAGCGATACGAGATCGAGACCGAGTACGACGTCGGCCGCTACTGCGACCTGATGCTGCTGCTCACGAGGGACTTCGACGAGGATCCCAACATCCCGTGGGCGCAGGACATCCTGAACTCGCCGGGGTTCGATGGGCGGGTGAAGGTCGACCAGTTGATGGAGCGCACCGAGGCGCTCTGCCAGGACATGATCGACGCGATCGACGCGATCGAGGACTGAGGAGCGCTCGATGGGCGTGTACGATTATTTCTTTGGACCGTCGGTCGGGGAGAAGGCGGCGGCGCAGCGGGCGGCGGCGCAGCGGGCGGCGGCGCAGCGGGCGAGGGCGCAGCGGGACGCGCAGGCGAGGCTCTGCCAGAGCCCGACGAAGAAGACGGGCACCCTGCCGTGCGGGCTGCCCATCAAGACCAACCCCTGCGACCTCAAGGACCTCAAGATCACCGAGCGCAAGAACGGCTCCGGCGAGGCCCCGTGGGTGGGCACCGAGCCCGAGCCGAAGGAGCGCTCGCTTCCGGCGGCGTTCTTCCTCACGAGCCGGGGGACGGCCACCGCGAACCCCTACATCACGGGGTCGATCATCGAGGTGACCGCGGGGGCCCCGAAGGACTTCCGCAAGACCAGCATCGATATCCTGATCGAGCAGGACTACCAGTTCTGCTCGCAGGAGACGCACCCGCATCTGGTCGTGATCGACCCGCTCGGGAAGAACACCACGCTCCGGGGCGCCAGGCAGCACTCCATCCAGGTGTTCCGGAAGTCGCGCGGCACCGACGAGCACAGGCTGGCGAGCTTCATCGACATCTGGCCCATCCGCTGGGGATTCCAGGACTATCGCATCAGCGCGCTCGTCTGCGGGATGCGCAAGACCGGGCCCTCGGTGCGCTCGCAGAACACCACCATCCGGGTCTATCCCTCGGATCAGTGGGAGCTCGAGTTCAAGGCCCCATCGCTCCTCAGCGGCTCGATCAAGCACGGCACCAACACCTGGAACGCCGCCAAGCCCACGTCGAGTACCACCGTCACCGGGACCGCCAACACCCGGGGCGCGGCCTACACCGCCACCGGCGAGCGCAGCGCCTCGGGCGGCGCCGCGAGCTACACGGGCAGCGCCACCGCCAAGCGGATCGGGAGCGCCCTCGACACGCGGCTGAAGGTCGAGCTGAAGCGCGACGGGGTGAAGGTCCTCGGGCTCGACTGGATCGTCACTGCGATCAACGCCCTCAAGGATATCGAGAAGACGATCAAGGACATCGGTGACGCGATCAAGAAGTTCAAGCCCAAGGTGGGATGGGACTTCAGCTTCGGCGTCGAGGTGCTCGCGGGCTCGCTCAAGGCCACCTGGGGCTTCAAGGAGAACCTCGATCGCCAGGTGTTCTTCGCGTACTCGGTGTCCGTGAAGCTCACCCTCATCAAGGTGTCCTTCAGCGTCTCGTTCGGCGTCGACCTCACCATCAGGGGCTACGGCTTCATCGCCAACATCGAGGGCAAGATCGATGGCAGCCTCTCCGTCTCCGCGGAGGTCGAGCGCAAGTCCATCAAGGAGCTGGAGTGGAAGTTCGCCCGCTTCAAGACCGACTTCCCGGCGTCGCTCACCGCGCGGGGCATGGCCATCCACGACCGGGTGCTTTCCCTCTCCGCGGGCGCCGAGAGCGGCTTCGAGAGCGACGGCAAGGTGGGCTTCGACCCGCAGGGCTTCGGCGTGCAGGTCACCAAGATCGAGTTCAAGGGCATCACCCTCAAGGGGCGCGCGACGGTGATCTCGCTCTTCGACGTCGACGTCGACTACAAGGTCATGCAGAAGCGCAAGGTCGGCGGTCCGCTGCGGTTTCCGGGCTGAGCAGGGGGGGGAAAGGGTATTCGAGATGGCGCGCTCGGCGGTTCTGCTGGATGTCACGGTCGACGGGTGCGACGTCGAGCTTTACGTCAACGACATTCCCCTGGTGCGCATCCCGGCCGCGGCCGGCGGGGGAATGCACCAGTGCGACCACGTGCTCGTGCAGGGCGACAACGTCTTCGAGGTGCTCCTCCACCCGGGCGCGACCCCGTCGGTCGCGCGCACCGACAAGCGCTCGCTCCCCTCGGACGGCGTCGCGGTGGAGGTGCGGGCCGCGCTGTGCCCGCCGGGGACGGCGCCCGGTGAGGTCGGCACCTCGGCACTCTTCCGCTTCAGCGAGCGCCTGCCGGGCGGCCCGATGGAGTTCCCTCGCAGCGTGAAGGCGACGCACCCCATCGATCGCACCGAGGGGCCGTGGGCATGGGAGCGCGCGCCCGTGCTGCAGCTCGACCCGGCGCTCATCCACGAGGCGACGAAGTACGTCCAGTCGCTGCACGCCTCGCTGGCGCGCAAGAGCTTCCCGGGCTTCTGGGCGCACAACGAGATCGCCCACCACGAGGTCGCCCGCGCGTACGATGTGCCCCTCGGCGAGCGTCAGGCGGCGGCCGAAGCGGCGCTCGCCAGCCAGTTTGCCGACCCGGCCTTCGCGATGGCGCCCCTCGTGGCGGAGAACTTCGACTACCGCCTCGTCGGCGGCGGTCGATTGCTGGAGTGCATCGCGAAGGACTGGGGCGCGATCGTTCGCACCGAGCCCGACTCCGAGGGCCACGTGATGCGCTTCCCGATCATGCTGGGGCGCTACGAGGGCAGCCTCCGGGGCCTCCGCTAGACCCCCTGGAGGCTCAGCGTGAGGGGCGTCGCGGTGACCACCCCATCGGGCGTCCGGGCGTAGCGGGTCAACACCCTGGGGTCGGCGCTCTCGGCCAGGATGCAGGTCAGTGGGCCGAAGAAGCCGTCGGTCTCCTCCGGGGCGAGTCGGGCGATGTGCTCGGCCAGCCTCGTCGGGTCCCAGAAGCGCGCCGACGCGAGCTTCTGGTGCTCGTCCAAGGTCACCAGCGAGATGAGGTGCTGGTAGACCTCGATGAAGGGCCTCGGGCTCACCAGGAAGACGGCGTGGCCGCGCCCCCAGGTCTCCTCGAAGACGTCGGCGAGGCCGTGGGTGGCGGGGGTGAGAGTCACGAGGAAGGGCGCCGTCTCGCCGAGGTCGTCGGGCTCGCGGGTCTCGTCGAAGGCGCAGAACTCCTCGTGGATGCGGTTGACGAGCGTGATGAGGTCGGGCTCCCGCGCGCAGTCGATGATCGCGAAGTAGTTGCCCTCCTCGCTGTGGAGCGCCCAGCGCGCGCAGTCGTGCGGCGCGCTCTGCATCCCGCGCACGAGGTCTTCCGCGGTGATCTCGCCGGTGGTGCTCAGCGCGCTCGCGGGGGCTTCGAGCCCGTGCGCGGTGATGGCCACCTCGAAGACGGTCTGGCCCGCGGAGATGCGGTCGCCCGCGGCCAGCGTGGCGTCGGTGACGGGGGCGTTGTTGACGAAGGTGCCGTTGTGCGACTGGAGGTCGCGGACGCGGGCGCCCTGCTCGTCGCAGTACAGCGCGAAGTGCACGTCGGAGAGGTACACGTCCTGGAGCACGACGTCGGACTGCGCGGCGCGGCCGAAGGTGCGCGGCGTCCCGGCGGTGACCTGCACCGAGTGCCCCGCGTGGGTTCCGTTGAGGATCGTGAGGTGGAGGATCATGGGGAGCCTTCGGGGGGGGGGGGAAGGATGGACTCAGCGCTCGGGCGGGGCTTCGGGCAGCGGCTCGGTGTCGCACCGGACGCCGTCGTCGCCGCGGGAGAAGCGCAGCAGGGTCTCGCCGCGTGGGCCTTCGGTGACCCACCACGAGACCGGGCCCATGAACGAGGCGAGCTCGTCGGCGGTGCAGGTGGGGAGGTAGTTGCGCAGCACGCGCGGGTCGTAGAAGCGGAAGAAGAGCCGCTGGCCCTCCTCGGACTGCACCTTCAGGAAGCGCCGGAGGTGTCGGCGGAGGGAGAAGAAGTCCTCGGTCGAGAACAGGAAGGTGCCCCAGCTGTCGCCCCAGCCCTGCTCGAGCAGGGCGTCGACGAAGGGGTCGCCCGGCGGCACCTCGACGAGGTAGGGCGCGACGTCCGAGAGCCCGTCGCCCTGCCAGCCCTCGTAGAGCGAGCGGTGGGTGAGGCCGGACTGGAGCACGGTGGGCAGCACGAGGTCGTGCCGCGCGGCGTCGAGGAGCGCGAACATGGGCGCCTGGTGCTGCGCGAGCACCCAGCGGACATGCGCGATGCGGTCGGTGAAGTCGGGTCGGTCGGACACGGCGTCGCGGGGGGTGATCGGGCGTCAGGTCAGTGCGCGGTGTTGCGCATGCGGGCGCGAGCGTTCTCGCACTCCTCGCAGAACGGGACGCCGGAGCGGGCGGCGGCGCGCAGCACGGCGCCCTGGGACACCGAGCCGATGAGCACCGTGGGCTCTCCCTGCACGATGACCCCGCCGTGGTTGGTGGGGTCACCCAGCCGGGCTGCCTGCTTGTTGTTGATGAGCACGGAGGGCTCGCCCATCTTGATGGAGTCCGGGGGCGCGTTGCAGTGGGCGAGGTCGCCGACCCGCGCCGCGGGCTTGTTGCCGATGAGCACGGTCGGCTCGCACGCCGGGAGGATGGGCCCGCCCACGTGAGGTACGGGGCCAGGCTCGACCTTCGGGCACACGTGGTTGTCACCAAGGCGGGCGGCAGGGGGCATCAATCACCTTCGCGAAGGGACCGTTGGAGGCCCTTCGATGGCACCACGCGGCGCGGGCGCGCGTCAATGTTCGAGGCGGCGCCGTGGCGCCCGCACAGGCATGCTAACGCCCGCCCGCGAGCAGGAAGGCGGACGCGCCGACGCTCACCACGATCAGGACGCCGATGGTGATCATGATCCACGCCGGCTGGCCGAGGATGGTGGCGGCCGGCGCGCGCGACGGAGGCGACTCCGAGACCCGGGGCGGTGCGCCCATCGCGAAGGGGGTGTGCATCGGCGGGAGGGCCATCGGGTCGGACATCGAGGGGCGCAGCGCGGACATGGCGTGGGCCCCCGCCGGCGCGCCGTGGCCGTAGGGGAGCTGGGCCCCGGCCAGCATCGCCTCGATGGGCACCGCCATCGTGGGCTCGACCGGCGGGGACGACGGCGAGGCGTTTGCGAAGGGGTCGTCCGCGAAGGGGTCGTCCGCGAAGGAGTCGCGCGCGAAGGGGTCGCCCGACGCGTCGCTGAGGGCGCCTGCGGCCGGCGAGACGAAGCCGCCCGGCGCGAGCGTCGGCGGGCGCGCCGCCTTCATCACGGTCGTGGCGCGCAGGTCGGGGTCGCGCGAGCGGTCCTGCCGGGGCGCCGTCGGGTCGAAGCCGCCCGCCCTCCGCACCGGGGCCTTGAGCGTCGCCATCGCCTCTGGGGGCGGCTTGCGCCGGGCGTGGGCGTCGAGCTGCGCGAAGGCCTCGGCCGTGTCGATCGCCCGGGTGGTGTTGCTCGCGTCGGGCGGGGGCACGTCGTCGTAGCTGGCCGGCGGCGGCTCGGTGCCTCCCCGTACGCCCTGGGACATCACCTGGGTGCCGAGCGAAGGGTCGAGGTCGGAGTCGCCCTCGAAGGACTCGCCGAAGAGCGAAGCGCCCGGGTGCGAAGGCGCCCCGCCGTGCGGCATGCCCGGGGAGCCGTAGGGCTGCGGATCGAGCGACGCGAGGTCGAGCGCCATGGTGCTGTCCTGCCGCGCCTGGGCGTCCCGCGAGCCCTGCATGAACGACCCGTGGCGCGCGAGGTCGATCATCCCCGCCGACTCGGGGACGGGCCGCGCGGGGGGCGCAGGGGTCATCGCCGCCCTCGGCATCGCGGGGGCGGATTTTACCCGCGGCGTAAACGTCGGCGCCGGGGGCCGTGCGGGCATCGGGTCGGGCATCGACGGCCGTGCGGGCATCGGGTCCGGCGCCTGGCGTCGCTCGGCGGCCTGCCAGCCGTCGATGACCGGGGCGGCGCGGGCGCCTCCGCCCGGCGCCGAGCGCACCAGCGAGGACGCATCGCCGAGGCTGGTCGGGACCGGCGGCTCGCTCTCCGTGCCCGCGGTGGTCTGCCACTCCCCGGCGGCCTGCCACGCGTCTCGCAGGGCCCGCTGGAAGCGCTGCACCGAGGGCGTGCGCTCCTTCGGCGACAGCTTCATCGCGGCGGCGATGACCTCCCACACGCCCCGCGGGACGTCGTCCCGGAGCATCACCAGGCGGTCGAGCGCGTTGCCGCGGCTCTCCTTGATGAATTGCCACCAGGTCTCCCGGCCCTCGGCGCGCGGCATGGCCGCGAGGCAGAGCATCTCGACCAGCACCACGGCGAGGGCGAAGACGTCGGCGGTCGGCGGATCGTTCCAGCGGCCGCCGTGCTGCTCGGGCGCCTGGTACTCCCACCACGCGCCGATGGATCCGGCGCGGGCACCCGGCGAGAAGGGCGCCAGCCCGAAGTCGCCGACCTTCACATGGTGCTGCCCGGGGCTCACCCGGCGCAGGAGGATGCTCCGCGGCGTGAGGGCGCGGTGCACCACGGGCTGCGGCGCGACGGCGTGGGCGAACTGCATCGCGTTGCAGGCCTTGTCGAAGAGGCGCTGCACCACCGTGAGCCCGGGGCGCGTGCCCGCCTGGCGGTGGCCGCCGAGCCAGTTGGCGAGCGATCGGCCCTCGAGGCGCTCGGTGACCACGAAGAGCCGACCGTCGGTCTCGCCGCCGCCGAGCACCCCGAGGATGCCCGGGTTGCTGACGGGTCGCAGCCGGGCGACGAGGGCGTCGAAGGCCTCCCGCGTGGCCGCGCCGCTCGCCCCGGGCGGGCTCAGGAACTCCACCTGCGCGGGCGAGTCGGGCCGCTGGAGATCCTGGGCGCTCCAGCACTCCCCGAGCCCGACGTCCGAGAGGAGCGAGTCGAGCTCGAAGCGCTGCGCGATGCGTTGTCCTCGACTGGCGGTGACTTCCACCCTGCGGGTGCTCCCTGCTGCGAAGGCGATGGGTTATCCGACGAAGCTGCGCTGGTACGAAGGGTCTTCGGTCTGCAGGGCGAAGGGGGTCGGGTGGAGCGGCTTGACGGTGTCCAGCATCACCGCGAGCTCGCTGGTCTCGCGGGCGCCCAGGCTGCCCTCGTAGGCGCCCGGGTGCGGCCCGTGGGGGATGCCCATCGGGTGGAACGACACGCTACCCGGCCCGACGCCGCGGCGCGAGGTGAAGTTGCCGCGGCAGTAGAACAACACCTCGTCGCAGTCGACCGAGCTGTGGGGGTAGGGGCAGGGGACGGCCTCGGGGTGGAAGTCCACCACCCTCGGCACGAAGCTGCAGATGAGCGCGCCTCGGGTCGCGAAGGTTCCGTGCCACGTCGGGGGCAGATGCACCAGGCCGGCCCGGGGCTGGAAGTTCAGGATCGGGAACGCGAAGGGATAGACCGACCCGTCCCAGCCGACGACGTCGAGGATGGGGTGGTCGAGCTCGAAGGCGTGGAAGCGGTCGAGGCGCTTCACCACCACGGCGCGGATGCCCTCGTCGAGCGGGCCGCGGAAGGTCACGGGGCGGAAATCGCGGTGGCAGTACGGCGCGTCCATGCGCAGCTGGCCGACCTCGTTGCGCCACTGCTTCGGGAGGTGCAGGCCCCCGCGGCACTCGACGACGAACCAGTGCTGCGCGACGCCAGGGGTCAGGACGATGCGGTGGGGGATGCCCCGCGGAATGACCACGTAGTCGTCGGGGCCGAAGGGAAGGTCGCCGAGGATGGAGCGCACCACGCCTCCGCCGGCGTGCACGAAGATGCAGTCGTCGCCGTCGCCGTTGACGACGTAGACCGGGTCGTCGGCGTCCGGGAAGGCGACCGAGAGCACCACGTCGTCGTTGAAGAGCAGCGGCGTGCGGGCGTCGACCGGCGGGCCCGGGCGTCGCGCCATCGACTGCGTGAGGTAGTGCCGCTTGAGGAGGCCCGCCGGGGCGGCGGCCTCGGGGGCGGGCCAGCCGTGGGGCGAGGCGCCGGGCTGGTGCGTGTGCGGCCGATGCACATGGTACGCGATGGTGTACGGCCCCTCGAAGCCGTCGCGGGTGATGCACTCCTCGTGGCGCAGGGCCCCGAAAGCGTCCCGCGACGCGATGTGGTGCTTCGCCGGAACCTCTCCCCGCGCGATGCGTTCGAGCATTGGGTGATGACCTTTCGCGGGGTGTCGTCAGGGTTGGGCGTCGGGCTGCGCGTCGGGGTGCGACGAGCGGTACGCGTCGAGCGCCTGGAGGTTGGCCTCGACCCGGAGGAGCGTCGGGCAGTCGCCGATGTCGACCCCGAAGCGCCGGCACGCGTAGAGCTGCGGCGCGAGGCAGCAGTCGGCGAGGGTGACCGCGTCGCCGACCATGAAGGTGCTCGCGGTGTGGAGCGCCTCGGCCTCCAGCGCGCGCATGCCGCGGCCCACGAAGTGGCGGGCCCAGGCGCCGGTGTCGCCCTTGAGCTCGTCGCGCACGAAGCGCAGGACCTCGAGGTTCTGCAGCGGCTGGATGCCCGCGTTCACGATCTCCGCGAGCTGGCGCACCTTGGCGCGGACGTACGGCGACTCCGGGAGCAGGCGGGCTCCGGGGAAGGCGCCGTCGAGGTACTCGATGATGGCCAGCGACTGACCGAGCCGCATCGTCTCGGACCCCTCGACCCACTCCAGGGTCGGCACCTGCTGCATGGGGTTCATCGCCCGGTAGGCGTCGCCGTGCTGCTGGCCGCCGTCGGCCACGAGCGAGACCGACTCGTACTCGTAGGGGATTCCCTTGTAGGCGAGGGCGAAGCGCACGCGCCACGAGGCCGAGCTGCGCCAGTAGTTGTAGAGCTTCACTGGGCCACCACGCGCTGCAGGATGTCGCCGAAGAGGTCGCGCCCCGCGGCGTCGGCCATGCTGATGCGAACCGTCTGACCGTCGACGAGAAAGGCAGTGACGGCCTTGCCGGACTCGAGCACCTCGCGGGTGCGCCGCTCGGCGAGGCACGACACGCCGCGCTCGGGGTCGACGTTGGACACGGTGCCGCTGCCCACGATGGTGCCGGCGGTGAACGCGCGGGACTTCGTGATGTGGGCGATGAGGTCGAAGAAGGAGAAGTGCATCTCGGGGCCCGCGTCGGTGTCTCCCACCGTGACGCCGTCGAGCTCGGTCTTCAAGCGCAGGTGAACCCGGCCGTCGACCCACGCCTCGCCGAGCTCGTCGGGCGTGAGGGCGAAGGGCGAGAAGGCCGTCGAGGGCTTCGAGCAGAAGAAGCCGAAGCCCTTGGCGAGCTCGTCGGGGATGAGGTTGCGGAGCGTGACGTCGTTGACCAGCACGATGAGCCGGACGTACGGCGCGGCGTCGCGCGCCCCGGTCTGCGCGGGCGTGTCGCCGAGCACCACCGCGACCTCGGACTCGAAGTCGAGGCCCCAGGCGGGGTTGAGCAGCGGGATGGCGTCGCGCGGGCCGAGGAAGGTGCCCGAGCCGCCCTGGTAGATGAGGGGGTCGGTCTCCAGCGTGGGCGGTGGCTCTGCGCCGCGGGCCTTGCGCACCAGGCGTACGTGGTTGAGGTAGGCCGAGCCGTCGATCCACTCGTAGGCCCGGGGCAGCGGCGCGAGGAGCGCCGCGAGGTCGAGGGGGAGGCCCTCGCCCGGCGCCGCGGCGAGGGCGCGGAGCAGGGGCTCGCAGCGCGACCAGTCGTCGAGGGCGGCCTGCAGGTTGGGGGCGATGTGCCGGGCCGCGCGGTAGCTGCGCCCGTCGGGGAGGACGACGATGAGCGCGCCGTCGCGCGTGCCGTCTCGGAGTGTCGCGAGTCGCATGGTGGGCCTCGCGAGGCGCATACCACCAAGGCGCGATCGCCAGCAACGGGCCCGCCGACGCTGTATGGTGGCCGGGCCGTGCGCGTCCCGCTGCACATCAAGCTCGCCGTGAGCTACCTGCTGGTGGTCGGCCTCGTGCTCGTGCCGACGGCCGTGTACCTGCAGACCTCCCTCCGTCGCGGCCAGCGCCACACCGCGCGGGTCGAGCTCCAGTCCGAGCTGCGCAACCTCACGCGGCGCCTCGACGCGGCGCCCGCCGGGCAGCTCGCGGCGCGCATCGACATCCTGTGCGGCGCGCTGCCGCTGCGCATGACCGTCGTCGAGCCGGGGGGCCGCGTGCTCTGCGACTCGCAGCACGCGAGCCTTGGCAACCACGGCGACCGCGAGGAGGTCCGCGCGGCCTTCGCGGGCGCCGAGGGCTCGGCGGTGCGCCGCTCGGCCACCACTGGGGAGCTCACGCTCTACGTCGCGCGGCGCTACCCCAGCGTCGGGCCCGCGCGCGGGGTCGTCCGCCTGGCCCGGCCGGTGTCCTCGGTCGACGCCGCGTCGGTGCAGGTGGCCAGCGTGGTGCGCAACACCAGCGCCATCGCCCTCACCGTCGCGGCCCTGCTCAGCCTGCTCGCGGCGCTCGTCGCGTCGCGCCCGCTGCGGCGCATGGCCCTGGCCGCCCGGTCGTTCTCCGAGGGCGACTTCGCCGCGGAGCTTCCGACGCCAAGCGACGACGAGATCGGCGAGGTGTCGCAGGCGCTGGAGCACCTCGCGTCGCAGCTCCGCGGCAAGCTCCTCGCGTCGGGCGCCGACCGCAGCACCCTCTTCGCGCTGATGGACGAGCTCCCGGTCGGGCTCATCCTGTACGGCGCCGACCGGCGGCCCACGCGGGTCAACGCCGTCGCGCGGCGCCTGCTGGGGCTGCGCCCGCACGACGAGCAGGCCCGCTGCGCCGAGCTGCCCGAGCTCCCCGGCTGCCGCGAGGCGGTCGACCGGGTGATCGACGACGGCTTCACCCGCGAGGTGTCTCTGGCCCCGCCCTGGCTCGCGGGCCCGCCGTGCCGTGCGCGCTGGGTCGCGGCCTACGCGCCGGCGGGCGAGCGGTGCCCCGCGCTGGTGCTCCTCGACGGCGCGGTCACCACTGACCTCGCGGCGGCGCGGGCGGCCCTCGCGCGCTGCGTCGAGGCGCTCCGCGGCGTGGCGACGGGGCGCGACCCGGGCTCCGCCGCTGCGGAGGCGGGCGAGCTCGCGCGCTCGACCGAGGCCCTGCTGCCGGTGGGCCCGCCGTCGCACGCGGGCGTGGAGGTGCTGTCGGTCGGCTCGCTGGTGCGCGCGGCGCAGCTGGCGCTCAGCGCGCGGCTCGCGGACGAGGGCGCCCGCTTCGACGCCGCCGGGGCCGACCTCGCGCTGGCCGTGGTGGACGTCGACGGGCGTGCCCGGCGCGCGGTCGAGGCGCTGCTGGCCTGGGGCATCGACGCGCGGGCGGGCTCGTCGACGGTGCGGGTGCGGGTGCTGGTGATGGAGGGCGCCGCGCGGGTGGCGGTGCGGGGCGCGGCGGACGCGGCCTCGCCGGGCGCGGCCGTGACGGAGTGCCTCGGCCCCATCGGCGGCGCCGCCGGCGAGCGGGTCAACGAAGACCAGGTGGAGCGATGGGTGAGCCTGGCCCTCGCGTGAAGCGCGGCGCCCGCAAGGGTCTGGTGGTGCAGGGCGAGGTGCACGACCGGCTGCAGTTCGAGCTGCGCTTCAACTACCCGGTGGGCGAGCCGGGCCGCTGGCGCTTCGACGTGGACGCGTACTTCTTCGTGCCGCGCAACGTCGGCCTGCACCGGGCCAACTACTCGCGCGAGCAGTTCTACTCGGACTTCACGGCGTACATGCGGGTCGACGCGCGCCCGCTGCCGCTCGAGCAGCTCGCCGACGAGGCCAACCCCGCCTCGCCGCTCTACCAGGTGGCCGAGGTGCTGCGCCGCCTGCGCGCCTCCGAGCGGGTCCCGACGCGGCCCTTGCAGGTGCACGCGCGGCTCTTCGCCAACCTCTTCGTGTCGGCCATGAAGTCCGAGCTGCGGCGCTGGGAGAAGCGGCTCCAGCGGCGCCTGCGCAGCGAGAGCGTCGACCGCCGTGGGAGGGGCTCGTCGATGTCGCCGCGGGCGAGCGAGGCCCCCGCGGCGCCGCTCGACCCTGACGGCCGGCTGGAGGCGATGCTCGACGAGGCGCTCGCTCGCATCGGACGCGCCCTGCGCCGGTACCGCGAGGTGCGCGCGGGCTGGTGGCCCTACGAGCGGCTGTGTCACCAGTCGGTTCCGCAGGCGATGCGCGCGGCGGACGAGTACATGAGCCTCTCCCTGGAGGAGCGCCTCGCGGAGCTGGCGCAGGCCGCCGGGTCGGCGCGCGACGGCACCGGCTTCGTGTCACGGGTGCAGCTCCGGGTGCGGGCGCTCGCCCGCGAAGAGGCGGAGTACCGCGCCCGGTATGGCTACCTCGTGCTCGACGGCCGGGCGCTCGCGGAGGACTCGCCAGGCCCCCGGGCGCGGAGCGCGGCGCCCGCGGGGGAGCACTTCACCTGGCGGGCCTCGGCGCTGAAGAAGAACGTCCAGCAGGCGCTCTACCTCGACCTGCGGGGATCGCGCGCGGACACCTTCGTGCGCAACGCCATCGCCGCCACCGGCGCGGCGCTCGCGGCCATCTGGGCGCTCGCGACGCAGGTGCCGACGCAGCTCGCGGGGCTGCCCACGCAGACGCGCTTCTTCCTCTTCGCCGCGGCGGTGCTCGCCTACGTCATGAAGGACCGCATCAAGTCGCTGACGGGCGAATACCTCCTGCGCCGCGCGCGGGTGTTCGATCACAGCTCGGTGGTGCACGGCCCGGCGCTGGTGGAGATGGGCCTCGGCGACCTGCGCGCGCGCACCGCGGAGGCCGTGCGCTTCGTCGACCGCGAGGCGCTGCCCGAGGAGGTGCGCGCCCGGCGGGTGGACGACGACCCGCAGCGCGTCGGCCCCAACCCCGAAGAGGTGATTCACTATCGCAAGCAGCTGGAGGTCGACCGCGAGGGGTCGAAGGCGCTGCCCGAGGGCTATCGCATCCGGGACATCCTGCGGGTCAACGTGCGCCACTTCCTGCTGCGCCTCGACGACCCGAAGGACCGGGTGACCTTCTTCGATGTGAACCGTGGGTGGTTCGAGGTGAAGGACCTTCCGCGCGTCTACCACGTGCACGTGCTGATGCGGGTGCGCCAGGTGGGCCCGAGCGGCGCGCTGGCCGAGGAGCTCGCGCACCTGTGCCTCGTGCTCGACAAGGACGGCATCGTGCGCGCCGAGGCCGTGTGATGGCGGGGCGAGGCCATGGCGCATCCCCTTCGGAGCGGCAAATCTGGCCGGGCACGAGTTCTTTGTGCCTCCGTCTGCGTTCGGTGCATTCAATGCTCTCCGATCAGCAGGGCACATCGTCGTCACCCCACTTTAGGTGCTATGAGCCTCACCGTTGAATCTGACGCTGTCGATTATGTTAGGTGCAATCCAAGTGTCTTCTTCCCGGAAGGAGTCGTTTCGGTGCATCGGCTGATTGCGAGACTGACCGAGGAGATCATCGCTCTTGGCGGCCGTGATGTGTCGATAGTATGCAGGAACGATTGGTGGGTGGTCTCAAGCGAATGCGATTGGTTCCTGCCGGAAACCTCCGTGGAGGTGCAGGTTCGTAGGTTGATCCCGCTGCCGGAAGCCGGTCTTTACGCGACACGGGTGGAGGTCCTGATCGTTGCTTTCGCAGCGGCGTTCTCGACCCGTGGTGCGGATGGAACCTGGATTGCGCTGACGGGCGCAACTCCACCTCCTGATGTGGAGTGTCTGAATCTGCCGCCATCGCGGCGAACTGTCGCATTCAGGCTCTGACCTCCTGACACGGCTGTTGTCGCGAGCGCAATCGGGCCATGCGTCGAAGCTCGCGCAGACCTCACCCCCGCTGCCGCGCGCCCCTCTCCATGAATGGCGAGGGGCTCCTGGAAGGGCTGCGTTTCACGATGAGCTGTCAGGTGATCGCAGCTCCTCTCCATTCATGGTTCACGTCGGGACACATCTCACGAAACGCCTGGGATTCAGGCCGATGCGTGCGATGGATGGGCGCGCGCCCGCGGTGCCCGCGGGTTGGAAGCCCGTTCGCTTCCACGCATCGTCGGTGCTCTCAGGCCTGGGGTACGGCGTGCGGCCTCTGCATCGGCGTGCAGCGCCTGACCCCAGGCAACATCAGGTGGTCACCTTCGCGCGACGCGAAGGTTGCACGGGGAGGTGCGGAGCGAGCGCGACAACGGCCGCGGTGCGGAGCGAGCGCGGCGACGGTGAGGGCTGGCACGACGGTCCGACGGGCGGGTCGTGCGAGGACGGCGACGGCGCCTCCTCAGGCAACCTTCGCGTCGCGCGAAGGGTACCCGTTCCGCAAACCCCGTAGTCCGCGCATTCCACGCCCCGCGGTACGCGCATGCGCATGGCAGACACCATCGGCATCGTGGTTCGCCGCACCCATTGCGAGTGGGCGCGGCTCGTTCGGAA